>Ga0210374_1000029_pt1 | contig 16309 bp, 17 predicted proteins | sample S765metaT_FD_170483 | JGI IMG/M metagenome (GOLD analysis project Ga0210374, IMG submission 170483) | Metatranscriptome of estuarine sediment microbial communities from the Columbia River estuary, Washington, United States - S.765... | ecosystem: Environmental > Aquatic > Marine > Intertidal...
CCGGGGTGCCGGGATAATGCTCGAGCACGTACTGCGCGCGGTTTGCCGCCGCCACATAGGCCCCGCGCTTAAGGTAATAGCGCCCGACGTGAATCTCGTGGGACGCCAGCGCATTGACCAGATAATTCATGCGCAATATGGAATCGGGAGCGTACTTGCTGTCGGGAAAGCGCGTAATCAGCTCCTTGAAAGCCTCAAAGGATTCCCTCGAAGCCTTGGGATCCCGGTCGCTCATGTCCCAGGGCACGAAGTAGCTGGTCAAGGTCTCCAGGGGTCCAAGATCCTCGTTAAAACTCACCAGCCCCTTGAGGTAATAAACGTAGTCGACGTTCGGATGGTTGGGGTGGAGCTTGATGAAACGGTCCGCGGCCGATATCGCCTGAGCCCGCTCGTTGGACTTGTAATAGGCATAGGCTACTTCGATCTGCGCCTGCTGGGCATAACGGCCGTAGGGATAGCGGGCCTCGAGCTGCTCGAAGTACTTGATGGCCTTCTCATAGTTACCGTCGTTTAACTCGGACTTGGCTTCCGCGTAGAACTTGCCGGCGGACCAATCCCGGGTCTCGTCATACTTTTCCGGCAGCAGGCCACAGGCGGTTAGCCCGAGCAGGACGAGCGCGGCTAGACTATGTCTCTTGAAGGCTAACATGGGAATTGTCGGGGATTATAGCGCAATGGCGCCTGCTGCCGGAGCCATCCAGGTTGTCGTCCCGCCCGACTGTGCCGGTCTGAGGCTGGACCAATGCCTCGCCAGAGTCCTGCCGGTTTATTCCCGCAGCCGGCTCCAGTCGTGGATCCGGGACGGCCGGGTCACCGTGGAGGGTTCCGCCGCGAGCCAGCGCAGCCGCGTCTGGGGCGGCGAGCGCATCGAAGTGCTTCCCGCCCCCCACCCGTCCGAATCGGCTCAGCGGCCCGAGGCCATAACACTATCCATCGTCCACGAAGACGAGAGCCTGCTGGTGATCGACAAGCCGCCGGGGCTGGTAGTCCATCCCGGAAGCGGCAACTGGCAAGGGACGATGCTGAACGCCCTGCTGCATCATGCCCCGGCCCTGGCCGGGCTTCCGCGGGCGGGAATTGTGCATCGCCTGGATAAGGACACCAGCGGCCTGCTGGTGGTGGCCAAGACGCTGGAAGCCCACACCAGCCTGGTGCGACAGTTGCAGGCCCGCACTGTGCACCGTGAATACCTGGCGCTGGTGCAGGGGCGAGTGGCACGGGCAGGCCGCGTCGAAGCCCCCATTGGTCGCCATCCGGTCACGCGCACCCACATGGCGGTCACACCGTCGGGAAAGGTGGCAATCACTCATTACGAGGTCGTGGAACGCTTTTCAAACTGCACCCTGCTGCGTTGCCGGCTGGAGACCGGCCGCACCCACCAGATTCGGGTGCACATGCAGTCCGTCGGTCATCCCTTGGTGGGGGACCCCGTATACGGCCGCGCCCCTGGGCCGCCGCCCCGGCTGCGCAGGCTGCTGGCCGCTTTCCCGCGCCAGGCCCTGCATGCCGCACGTCTCGAACTGGTGCACCCCCGCACCAACGTTAGGGTCAGCTGGAAGTCACCGCCCCCCCCCGACATGGAAGATCTTCTCGCCGCGCTGCGAGAAGCGGGAGCGCAATGAAGATGGAGTGGATTCGCCCGGACTGGCCCGCTCCCTCCCGAGTCCGCGCCCTGATCACGACCCGCCGGGGAGGCGTAAGCCAGGGTCCCTACGCGAGCCTCAATCTCGGCGACCACGTGGGCGACGAGCCCGAAACCGTGCGCGCCAACCGCGGTTTGCTGCGGGAGGATCTCCCGTCCGAGCCCAAATGGCTGAGGCAGGTCCACGGGACCCGGATTGCCTCCGTGGACGGCGCCCTCTATTCGAAGGAAGGTGACGGGGCAGTGTCGCGCGTTGCCGGCACCGTATGCGCGGTGCTGATGGCCGATTGCCTGCCGGTGCTGCTTTGCGACGAGTCCGCGACCGTGGTCGGCATCGCCCACGCGGGATGGCGAGGCCTCTGTGCCGGAATCGTGGAGCAGGCGGTGGCCGCCATGGGAGCGCATCCTTCCTCCCTTCTGGCCTATCTCGGCCCCGCCATCGGCCCCGCGTCCTTCGAAGTCGGAGACGAGGTGCGCGAGGCCTTCCTGCGCCATCAGCCGTCAGCCGCCGCCGCTTTCGCTTCCCATGGGCCGAAAAAATGGCTCTGTGACCTCGATCAATTGGCGCGGCAGCGGCTCCAGGAATGCGGAGTGTCCCGGGTCCATGGTGGGGGAATGTGCACCTATCTCGATGCCGACCGCTTCTATTCGTACCGGCGCGACGGGGTCACAGGACGCATGGCTGCGCTCATCTGGCTTGCCTGATCCGGTATAATTCGCCCCCTTCCGGCACATCGTCACCGGAGCCCACCAACCCCTTCTTCAGGATCGAGCCCTCCGCCGTGACAGATCTTGCATGGATCATCGGTGCCAGCCTGGTGGGGGGCGTCCTGAGCCTGGCCGGGGCCGGAGCCATCGCGTTCAGCGCCCGCGCCAGCTGGGTGCCGATGCTGATCAGCTATGCCATCGGAGCGCTGCTGGGCGCCGTGTTTCTGGAAATTCTTCCTGAAGCCCTGGAGCTCGCCAAGAACCCGGCCCACCTAACCGGCACCGTCCTGTTCGGGATCCTGCTGTTCTTTGTCCTCGAGAAGCTGGTGCTCTGGCGCCACTGCCACGACGAAACTTGCGAGGCCCATGACCCGCACCAGCACCAGGACAACGACCATGGCCGCAGCGGGATGATGATCATGGTAGGGGACACGTTTCACAATTTCGTGGACGGCGTGATCATCGCCGCCGCGTTCATCACCAATACCCAGCTCGGCATCGTGACCGCTCTGGCCATCATCGCCCACGAGATTCCCCAGGAGGTCGGCGATTTCGTGATCCTTCTGCACTCCGGCTACAGCCGCCGCCAGGCGATCGTGTTCAACGCGCTCACCAGTGCCGCCACCCTGCTCGGGGGCGTGCTTGGCTATCACGCGCTGCAAACAGTGCAGGGCCTGGTATCGCCCCTGCTCGGGCTGGCCGCGGCAAGCATGATCTACGTGGCGGTGGCCGACCTCATTCCCGGGCTCCATCGCCGGCCGGAGCTGCAGGACACGGCGCAACAGGTGCTACTGATCGTGCTCGGCATTGGATCGATCTGGCTCGTCGGAGAGCTCGTGCACGGCGCCTGATCGGCGCCGCCGGGACCAGCCGACGATCCAAACCAGCCCCGCCAGCGGCAGCAGGCCGTAGCCAAACAGGGTCAGCAGGGCCATGGCGAGCGAGCTTTCGGCCAGGGCCATCAGCAACACCACGTAAAGCCAAGCAATGATGACGATATACATGGGCCAGGCGATCGGTTAGGTCAGCAGCGCCGCTTGACAGGGTCGGGGGCCATTGCAACAATCGCGCCCATGGTCGCCTACGGCTGCGCGCGGCCACTTTAGATCGAACGCGACCTCCATGTCATCCGGGCCCGCTTCTGGGGAAGATCCTTTTCAGCAGTTCGGCCAGCTCAGCCAGCAGGTCGCGGATCAGTTGCGCAAGGCATTCTTCAACGCGCCGCACCCGGAACTCGGGGAGGTGTTCGAGTCACTAACCGCGGGTCTGCAGCACGAGTCGGCGCGCTGGGCCGAGGTTCAGCAGCGGCACCTCCAGACCCAGATGCAGCTCTGGCAGAATCTCCTCGGCGCCAAGCCGGGCGAGGCCCAGGAGCCTCTTGTTTCTCCGGAAAAGGGCGACCGCCGCTTTCACGGAAGCGAGTGGCAGCAACTCCCGTTCTTCGATTACCTGCGCCAAAGTTACCTCCTCAACGCCAAGTTCGTCGAGGAAGCCATTCAGGCCTCGAAGCTCGATTCGCAAACCAAGCGCAAGGCCGCGTTTTTTGCCCGCCAGTACCTGGACGCGCTATCCCCCAGCAACTATCCCGGCACGAATCCGGAAGTCCTGAAGCTCGCTCTCGAAACCGAAGGCAAAAGCCTTGCCGACGGCCTCAAAAACCTCGTGGCGGACATGGAAAAAGGCCACATCTCTATGACCGACGAAACGGCCTTCGCGGTGGGGCGGAACCTTGCCCTGACGGAAGGCGCCGTGGTTTACGAAAACGAGCTGATGCAGCTCATCCGTTACCGGCCCCTCACCGCGGAGGTTTACGAGCGCCCGTACCTTCTGATCCCCCCCTTCATCAACAAGTACTACATACTGGATCTGCAGCCGGAGAATTCGTTCGTCCGCTACCTGCTGGGGCAGGGCCAGCAGGTATTCCTCGTGTCGTGGCGCAACATTCCACCCGAGCTGGGTGTCAAGACCTGGGACGATTACATCGAGCAGGCGGTGTTCAAGGTCATGGACGTCACGCTCGAGCTCACCGGCCAACAGAAGCTCAACATGCTAGGGTTTTGCGTCGGGGGCACATTGCTCGCATGCGCGCTGGCGGTGCTGAGGGCCCGGGGTGACGAGCGCGTGGCGAGCCTGACTCTGCTGACCACCATGCTCGAATTCAGCGAGGTAGGCGAAATCAGCGTCTACCTGGATGAGGCCTATGTGCAGAAGCGGGAGGCCGATTTCGCCAATGGCGGCATCGTGCACGGACGCGAGCTGGCCATGACTTTCGCCTCGCTGCGGGCCAACGAGCTCATCTGGTTTTTCGTGGTGAACAATTATCTCAAGGGGCGGACCCCGGACGCCTTCGACCTGCTTTACTGGAACAGCGACAGCGCCAATCTTCCGGGCCGGCTTTACGTCTGGTACGTGCGCAACACGTACCTGGAAAACAACCTCGCGGTGCCGGGCAAGGTCCAATGCTGCGGCACTCGCGTCGACCTCGGGTTGGTGGACATGCCGACGTTCGTGCTGGCCGCCAAGGAAGATCACATCGTACCCTGGAAGTCGGCTTTCCGCAGTGCCCGGCTTGTTGGGGGAGATGTCCAGTTCGTCCTGGCCGCCAGCGGGCACATTGCTGGGGTCATCAATCCCGCCGCCAAGAATCGGCGCAGCCATTGGACCACGGATGGGATGCCGCAGGACCCCGAGGCCTGGCTGGCGAGCGCGACCCAGACACCCGGCAGCTGGTGGCCTCGTCTCTCGGAATGGCTCGCAAGGCAATCCGGCGGGCGGGTGCCCGCGCCCGAGCGCCTGGGCAACGACCGGTATCCGGAAATCGAGCCCGCGCCCGGGCGCTACGTGAGAGTGCGCGATCACGAGCCCCAGCAGGGCGCGGGCTGATCAAACCAGCAGCACACTTGAACAGCCACACTCGACAGGAGGGAAAGGAAGATGCCAAAGCGTATTGCATTGGTCACGGGCGGCATGGGCGGCCTGGGTGAATCCATCTGCACCAAGCTCGCGGACCAGGGTTACCAGGTCGCGACCACCTATTCACCGACCAACACCAAGTCCGCGGCCTGGACCGCGGAGATGAAATCCCAGGGCTACGATTTCCGAGCCTACCCCTGCGACGTCGGGGACTTCGATTCCTGCGGGTCTTGTGTGGCGAAGGTCCAGTCGGAGCTGGGACCGGTGGACATCCTCATCAACAATGCCGGAATCACGCGGGACATGACGTTCAAGAAAATGGGAAAGGCCGACTGGGACGCCGTGATCCGCACCAATCTCGACAGTACCTTCAACATGACCAAGCACGTCATGGACGGCATGGTCGACCGCGGCTGGGGCCGGGTCATCAACGTTTCCTCGGTAAACGGCCAGAAGGGTGCTTTCGGCCAGACCAACTATTCGGCGGCCAAGGCCGGCATGCACGGTTTCACCAAGGCCCTCGCCCTGGAGGTCGCCAAGAAGGGCGTCACCGTGAACACCATCTCACCGGGTTATATCGGCACGAAGATGGTGATGGCTATTCCCAAGGAGATCCTGGACAGCAAGATCGTCCCGCAGATCCCCGTGGGGCGGCTCGGCAAGCCGGACGAGGTGGCCGGCCTCATCATTTACTTATGCTCCGAGGAAGCGGCCTTCGTGACCGGCGCCAATATTTCCATCAACGGCGGCCAGCACATGTTCTGAGGGGCACGTCGTACCCGGGCCTTGGCCGGCACCGCGGGACCGCCGGCAAAAAGGCGCGCCTGCGGGTGCGCCGTCATTTCCAAAAAAAGGCCCCGGCGCAACGGGCCGGGGCAAGGCCTTTATATCAGGAGGAGGAGATTGATATAAAGGGGGAGGAGTCGTTACTTTTTCCCGGACTTTCGGGTGCCCTTCACGGCTTCGGTTGCGATGCCGGCCGCGGCGCGCATGTTGGAATCCGTGAGTTCGGCCAGCTGCCGAGCGGCCTTGCTCATGGTTTCCATGGCGGCCGAGGTTGCAGCAAAGGAGGAATTGAACGCCGCCATCGCCACATCGGTGCCGGCGGGTGCTCCCTTGGCGGCCCTGTCCGCGCTGCCGGCAACATTCTTGTTGAATTCGGCGACCCGCCTCTCCAGAAGTTGGGTGATCCCCTGTTGAGTCTTGGAGGCCACCTCGTACACGCTGCGCGAAAAATCGACAGCCTTCTCCACGCTTGACTCGGCAAGCTTGGTGCGCAGGGCCATCAACTGTTCCACGTCCTTGGTTTCCAGAATGGCCCTGGCGTTTTTCGCGTTTTCCTGGAGGGCGGCCTTGGCGGCCTCAAGCTGGAGCTTGAGCAGTTGCTCCGCGCTTTCCATGTAGATATTGGCGAATTCCAGGTTAGTTTCCATGCTGCGCCTGCCCAGTTCCGCCATCTGCTCCGGTTCGTTCATGTCCCTGCCTCCTAGTCGTCTAACTTAGCACCCGACTACTCCGAATGGTGCACCGCAGCAAAACCATTGTAGAAGCCTTGTCATAGACTGTCAACAGCCGTTGTGCGGCGCAGCAAAAGACCGTCTCCGCCGCACCGCGGGAAATCTAGGCGGTTCAAATAGTTAAAGTTATAATGCAATAATTACAACAGAGGCGTTTATTGCCATGGCACACGCACAAAGCAAAGCGAATGCGCAGCCTCCCGGTGAGGTCCGCATCATCAAAAAGTATCCCAACCGCCGGCTTTACGACACGGCCACCAGCAGCTACATCACCCTCGCGGACGTCAAATCCCTGGTGCTGCAGCAGGTGGATTTCAAGGTTTTGGACGCCAAGACCAACGAGGATCTGACCCGCAGCATTTTGCTCCAGATCATCCTGGACGAGGAAAGCGGCGGCATGCCGATGTTCTCCAGCGACATGTTGTCCCAGATCATCCGTTTTTATGGGCACGCCATGCAAGGGATGATGGGCAATTACCTGGAGAAGAACATCCATACCTTTATCGACATGCAGCACCGCCTGCAGGACCAATACCGGTCCATATACGGTGAAACACCGATGCTCAAATCGGATGCCTGGAGCCAGTTCCTGAAGATTCAGGGGCCGGCCATGCAAGGGCTGATGGGCAACTATCTCGACCAGAGCGCCAAAATGTTTCTGGAGATGCAGCAGCAGCTGCAGAAGCAGACGCGCAACCTGTTTTCCGGATTTCCGTTCTCGGGCTTGGGTCCCGAGGGTGCCGCAGACGCGCCCCCGGAGGAGCAAAAGCCCGAGGACAAGCCCGGCGACTGATCGCCGTTAATACCGATAGACTCCAAGTCGTCCAGAACTGCCGACATGGCCGGAGCCGGCCGCAGATCTATTGTCGCCAAGTCCAAGAGACCTTCCGCCGAGCGGCGGGTAGGATTTGTTTCGCTCGGCTGTCCCAAGGCCCTGGTGGACTCGGAACAGATCCTGACCCAATTGAGAGCGGAAGGCTACGACGTGGTTCCCACCTATCGCGATGCCGATCTGGTGGTAGTGAACACCTGCGGCTTCATCGACAGCGCCATTGAGGAATCCCTGGACGCCATCGGAGAAGCGATGGAGTTCAACGGCCGGGTGATCGTCACCGGCTGCCTCGGCGCCCAGGGTGATGTGGTGAGCAAGGCCCATCCCGGGGTCCTCGCGGTTACCGGTCCCCACGCCACCGCCGCCGTGATGAGCGCCGTGCACGAACATCTGCCCAAGCCCCACGACCCTTACACCGATCTGGTGCCGCCCCAGGGCATCAAGCTCACGCCGCGGCATTTCGCCTACCTCAAGATCTCCGAAGGCTGCAACCATCGCTGCACGTTTTGCATCATCCCCCAGATGCGGGGTGATCTGGTGAGCCGGCCCGTGCACGAGGTGATGCGCGAGGCCGAAAATCTGGTGAAGGCCGGAGTGAAGGAACTCCTGGTGATTTCCCAGGACACCAGCGCCTACGGGGTGGACGTGAAATACCGGACCGGCTTCTGGCGGGGGCGCCCGCTAAAGAGCCGCATGGCAGAATTGGCCGGGGCCCTGGGGGAACTGGGCGTGTGGGTGCGGCTGCATTACGTCTATCCGTATCCTCATGTGGACGAAGTGATCCCCCTCATGGCGGAAGGTCGCGTTCTCCCCTACCTCGATGTGCCTTTCCAGCACGCCAGTCCGCGCATCCTGCGCGCCATGAAACGCCCCGCATCGACCGGAAACACCCTCGACCGGGTCCGGCGCTGGCGCGAGATCTGCCCGGACCTCGCGATCCGCAGCACGTTCATCGTCGGCTTCCCCGGCGAAACCGAAGCGGATTTCCAGTCCTTGCTGGAGTTTCTGGAAGAGGCGGAACTCGACCGCGTGGGATGCTTTACCTATTCGCCGGTAAACGGCGCGGCCGCCAACCAGTTGCCCGGCCACGTTCCCGAGGAGATCAAGGAGTCAAGGCGCGCTCGGCTCATGAATCTTCAGGCGGGTATCAGTGCCAAGCGTCTCGCGGCAAAGCGCGGCAAGACCCTGAACGTGCTCCTGGACCGCGTCGGCCCCGATGGCGCGGTGGCGCGCAGCTATGCCGACGCCCCCGAGATTGACGGCGTGGTTTATGTGGAAGGCGTGGAAAACCTGGGCGCGGGCGAATTCGTGAAAGTCCGGATCACCGACTCGGATGAGCACGACCTGTGGGCCGCTCCCGCAGGCCGCCGCGCAAAGACCCGGCGCAAGCCCGCGGCAGCCGCTGCCGCCTGAGCGCCGGCGGGCTACTTGTTGTCGGAGCTGAAGGGCCGCGCCTGGGCCGCCACGAAATCCGACATCTGACGCCAAAAATCGAAAGCATTGGGCGCCATGCCGGAGGAAAGAAACGGATTGCCCGCCAGACCCCGGGCAAACATTTCCGCAAACTGGACTCCCGGCTGCTGGGTCGCGAAGAGCTGGTTGAACGTCTGCATCATGTTCGCGTAGTTGGTGCCCATGCGGCCCATCTCCCGCACCGCCGCCACGAACATCTCCATCTCGCCCCCGGGCAGCACCGCGTTTATGCGGTCCAGCAATTCCCGGCGCTTTTCCCAGTCGTCTTTGCTGTCGGCAATATACCGGCGCAGGTCCTTGAGCAAGGCCTCCACTTCGGGAGCCAGCGGCGGAGCGTTCCCAGTGTCTTCGGTCATGGCGCGCTAGCTTAGCCTCAATCGCCGGTCCGCGCCAGCGCAGCCTCATTCGGCGGCCGCCGGCTCGGCCTCCAGAAACGCCACCACGTCGGCAGCGTCGCGGGTGCGCCGCATGGGGGGCAGGCTCTGCCACACCCGGCGGCCGTAAGGTTTGGATACCAGCCGCGGGTCGCAGATCACGAGTACCCCCCTGTCCCGCTCGTCACGGATCAGGCGCCCCGCGCCCTGCTTGAGGGCGATGATGGCGTGGGGCAACTGATATTCCATGAAGGCATTGCGCCCCTCCCGGCTCATCTTCTCGATGCGGGCCGCCAACACCGGGTCATCCGGCGCCGCAAAAGGCAGCCGGTCGATGACCACCACCGATAGCGCCGGTCCTCGCACATCAACGCCTTCCCAGAAGGTCTGGCTTCCGATGAGCACCGCGTTGCCCAGTTCCCGGAAGCGGGCCAGCAATTCACTGCGTGGGCCTTGTCCCTGCACCAGGATCGGATGGTCCAGTCGTTCCTGCTTGAAAGACGCCTCCAGGAACGCATGCGCCCTGCCCATGGCCCGCAGGCTGGTGCACAGCAGGAATGCCCTTCCCCGGCTGGCCCTCAGCACCGGCAGCGCCGCTTTCACCACGGCCTCGGTGTAGCCGTCACTATTGGGATCGGGCAGGCCCTCCGGGACGTATAGCAGGCCCTGGCGCTCGTAGTCGAAGGGGCTTTCCCAACAGGCGGCCTTCGCATCCGCGAGGCCCAGCTCTCCGCAGTAATGGCCGAAATCGCCCCGCACCGAAAGCGTAGCCGAGGTGAAGATCCAGGCCCGGGGCGTGCCCGCGACCTGGCGGCCGAAAATTTCCGCCACCGATAGCGGGGTCGAGTTGAGGGTGAGCGCCTGGCTGAATACCTCCACCCAGCGCACCCGGTCGTCCGGGCCCTCCTCGCTCCAGTCCGCGAGCCGCCGCTCCAGCGCCGCACCCCGCTCCCAGCAGTGATGCAGCTCCGTGGAGCGCGGCGCCTGAGTCTCCAGCGCCCCCTGCAATTCTTCCAGCCGCGCGCGCAATTTCTGCAGCGCCGCGGGGAACGCGGCGCTGGCGCGGGCCGCGGCCAACGTCAGGCGCGCACCTTCCCCGGGCACCGCAAGCCGAAGCTCCCGCGCCGCCTTCTCCAGCGCGCCCGCCGCCTCCGGAAGCGGCGCGAAGTCCCGCGCCGAGATCAGCGCTTCCGCCCGGATGTCCCGCACCAGGTCGATGAGCTGAAAGGTGGAAACCGATTCGCCGAAGAACACACTCGCGGTTTCCGGCAACTGGTGGGCCTCATCGAAAATCACGGTGTTGCAGGCCGGCAGCAGTTCTGCCAGTCCCTCGTCCCGCAGCACCACATCGGCAAAGAACAGATGGTGGTTCACCACCACGAGGTCCGCCTCCAAGGCACGCTTGCGGGCGACCATCACGAAGCACTCCTTGTAGTAGGCGCATTCGCCCCCCAGGCAATTCTCCCGGGTCGAAGTGACCGCCGGCCACACCGGCGAGTTCTCGGGAACGTCGGTGAGGCCGCTGCGATCTCCGGAGTCGCTGTGACGCGCGTGTTGCTCCACCAGATGGAGATGGATCACCGCGTCCCGGCTCAGGAACCGACCCTCCTGGAGCGCCCGCTGCAAATGGTGATGACAGACGTAGTTGGCGCGGCCCTTGAGCAGCGCCGCGGTCACGGATTCTCCCAGCGCGTCGCGCACGGTCGGGATGTCCCGGGCAAAGAGCTGGTCCTGCAGGGTCTTGGTGCCCGTCGAAACGATCACCTTCCCGCCACTCAGCATCGCCGGCGCCAGGTAGGCGAAGGTCTTGCCCGTGCCGGTGCCCGCTTCCGCCACCAGGACACCGCGATTCTCGATGGCGTCGCCGATCGCACTTGCCATGGCCACTTGCTGGTCTCGCCGGCGGTAACCGGGAACGGCCCGGGCCAAGGGACCGTGCTCGGAAAAAATTTCCTCAAAGTCTCGCATCGCCGGCAGTGTAAGGGAATTCCCGCCGAGGAGGGCCCCCCTGTTGCCGCCAGATCCAAAGGGTGTAGCATCCATATCGCGGGCCGGTATCTGACGCGCCGACCCGCTCTCCGCCCAAGATTTGCGCGGGAATGAGCCATGGACCATCCGCCCTTCAGGCATCCGACGCATTGCTTCTGCCAGGTTCCCAGGGAAAAGCTCGCCTACTGGGCGGAAAAGCGCTACCGGGAAGGTATCCCCACCAGCGAACTCCTCGCGTCGACGACAGACCCGGATGGCCGGGAGGTGATCTGTATCGTCGCCCTGCTGGATGTGGACGAGGAAACCCTGCTGAAAAGCATGGGCGACGTCAACCTGCCGGAGCACCATATCCTCCATTGCCGCGGCGAAACGCGTCGGATCCTGGGCATGGACCCGTGACGCACACAGAGCGCTCCCGGCATCGGACCCGGAAACCCGAAACCGAGACGGGTGAGCCGTTTCGCGCGAGGATGTACCGCGAACCGTGGCCGGCCCTGGTTCTGGTGCTCGCGCTGCTCGCGGGCTGCTCCGGCACGCGCCCCGCCCACCTCGGCGTTTCCCAGGGCCGACTCGCTCCCTGCCCCGCCACGCCCAACTGCGTAAGCAGCGACGCCACCGGCGAACACGCCGCAGAACCTTTCCGCCTGACGGTCGATCCCGCCCGGGCCTGGCGAAATGCCCGCGACGCGGTGGCGTCGCTTCCGCGCACGCGCATCGTGTCGGAGACTCCGGATTATCTCCACGCCGAATGCAGGAGCGCGGTGTTGGGCTTCGTGGACGATCTGGAATTGCATCTGCGCCCGGGCGCCGGCGTAATCGCCGTGCGCTCCGCCTCCCGCGTCGGCTACTCCGATCTTGGGGTCAATCGCCGGAGGGTCGAGGCCCTGGGGGAGAGCCTCGCGCGCCAGGGTGTCATCCAGTCAACCGCTTCAACTCCAGTGCGTCGTTGAAAGCATAGCCGGCCTCGTCATTGTCGAAATAAATCCACCACTCTTTCGCCCCCGGCAGGCGGCAAAGCCTTTTCCACCATTGGGACAGGGCGCGCCCGCCGTACCGGCCGCGATAGGCCTCCCCGGGACCGTGCAGCCGGGCATAGACCCAATCGGCGGTGGCCACCAGCGGCGATGCAAAACCGCCGATTTCGAAAATGCAGAATGCGGCATCATGCTCCGCCAGCAGCCCATAAATATCATCGCGATGCCAGGAAGGGTCCCGGAACTCGAAGGCGCAGCGCCAGCGGCGCGGCAGCGCCTGCAGGAAATCCCGCAGTCGCCCGGCATTCACGCCCCACCGCGGCGGAAGCTGGAACAGAACGGGACCCAGTTGCGGCCCAAACTCGCCCGCTGTCTCGGCGAACGGGCGCAGGCTCTGCTCCGGTTCCAGAAGCTTCTTCATGTGCGTGATGTAGCGGCTTCCCTTTAGGGAGAACCGGAAGTTCTTCGGCACGGCGCTGCGCCAATCCCGCACTGCCCGCGCCGTGGGCAGGCTGTAAAAGCTGCGGTTCACCTCCACGGTGTCCAACTGCCGAGCATAGAACTGCAGCCACTGGGCCGGGTTGGAGTTCACCGGGTAGGCCACCCCCGCCCAGTGCGGGTAATGCCACCCCGAGGTGCCAATCCGAACCCGCGACGCCACGCTTTTACCTTGACCCCAGTTAGCCGGACACTACACTAGAAGCATAGACGTCAGTTGCCGCGGCGGAAACGCCGGGCATGCGGAAATCGAGGGCTTCCATGACCACCCCCGCGGTTTTTCTTGCCTATGCTCCTCGCGGCGCGGGGTTGCTCTGCGCCGTCGTCTACTGGGCCAGGGGAGAGCATGTTACCGGCTGGTGGACAGGGTCCGCCGAGGGAGAAGCCCGGTCGGCCTATTTCCTGGCGGAAAACTTCTTCGGCTCGGGAAACCGCACCCTGCTCGCCACCCAGGGCAACGACCTCTATGGGGGCTGGCATTATGATTTCAGCCGCAGCGAGCCGGCGCTGGCGGACCCGATCCCGTGCGAAGACGGACCGTGCCACGACCTGGAGCGGCTCCAGTTCCAGTTCGCCCACGAATGGCTGGTATTCGCCGAGGAGGGGGAAGCCGCGGCCGAGCAAGCGCGCTATGCCGAAGCCGAGCTCTCCACGGGGCCGGTGCTGATCCGACATCGCATGCTCAACAAGTTCACCAAGGGCGACGCGGTGTGGACCTACGGTTCGCCGACCCTGGACCTCAACATTATCGACTTCCTGGCGGCGCGCTGGCCCCTGGATTACCGGTCCGATTGACGTCCCTTAGCCGGCGGGGCAACATCCGCCCTCGGCACACATTCGCGAAGGAGACATCGTGTACAAGCGTATCCTGATACCCGTCGACGGCAGCCCCACCGGGCAGAAGGCGCTGCAGCATGGGCTGGCTTTGGCCAAGGAGCAGAACGCGAAGGTGATTCTCGCCTACGTCGTGGAGCAGCTCCAGGTGTGGGCCACCGAGGGCCAGATCGACCTGGGCGAGGTCATGCGGGAGGGGGGCAAGACCATCTTGGCCGAGTCCCAGGAGACGGCGCGCAAGGCCGGGGTGGAAGCGGAACTCGTCCTGGTCGAAGCGGGCGTCCAGCGCACCGCCCACAGCCTGGTCCAGCAGGCCGGCAAGTCCAAGGCCGATCTGATCGTCATGGGCACCCACGGCCGTCGCGGGATCGACCATCTCATCATGGGCAGCGTGGCGGAAGGCGTGGTTCGCACCGCGCCGGTGCCGGTCCTGTTGATACGCGGCGAGTGACAATGCACGCCCGGCCGCCAGGGCCGGGCACCGGGAGATCTGGGTGGATTCCCTGATCCAAGGCCTGTGCCGGGGTCGGGCCTACCCGCACCCGGTTCGCGACATCCGCGTGATCGAGACCCACATCTCCTGGGTCGTGCTCACCGGCGACTATGCCTACAAGATCAAGAAGCCCCTGGACCTGGGATTTCTGGACTTCAGCACCCTCGACAAGCGCCGCTTTTTCTGCGAAGAGGAGATACGCCTTAACCGCCGCCTGGCGCCCGGGCTCTACCTGGACGTGGTGCCGATCACGCTCGACGGCGGCGAGCCGCGCATGGACGGCGCCGGCCCGCCTGTGGAATACGCGGTGCGCATGCGCCAGTTTCCCGACGACGCCCGGCTGGATCAGGTGCTCGCCCGAGGGGGGTTGCGCCCTGAGCACATGGACCAGATGGCCCGCCACGTTGCCGAGTTCCACGCCACCCTTCCCCCTGCACCGGACCGCAGCCCCTATGGCACGCTCGAAAATGTAGCGCTTTACGCGCGCCAGAACTTCGAGCAGATCCGCTCGCGTCTTGGCGATGCCCAGGACCTGGCGCGCCTCGCCGAGCTGGAAGCGTGGACCGAGCGCGAGATGAGCGAAAAAGCGGAACGGATCTCGGCGCGCAAGCGGCAGGGATCGGTGAGGGAGTGCCACGGAGACCTGCACTTGGCGAACATGGCGCTCCTCGGCGAGCGCATCGAAGTGTTCGACTGCATCGAGTTCAACCCCGAATTGCGCTGGGTCGATGTCATGAGCGAGGTGGCGTTCACGGTAATGGATCTGGAGGACCGGGGCCGCCGCGACCTGGCCAATCGGTTCCTTAATGGATATCTGGAAGCCAGCGGCGACTACGGCGGGCTTGCCGTGCTCCGCTTCTACCGGGTCTACCGGGCCATGGTGCGCGCCAAGGTCGCCGCCATCCGCCTCGCGCAAGGGGAGCTTTCGGATCAGGAACGCGCGGGCGCCCTCGCCCAGTGCCGTGAGTATCTGGCGCTCGCCAGGGAATTCACCCGCCCCGGGCACCCCGCCCTGCTCATCACCCACGGGCCCTCCGGTGCCGGCAAGACCACGCTCACCACACCGCTGGTGCAGGCCCTCGGCGCCATCCGCTTGCGCTCCGACGTGGAGCGCAAGCGCCTGTTCGGACATGCGCCGGGGGCGCGCACCGATTCCGGGATCGGCCAGGGCATCTACGGGCCGGAGGCGGACGACCGCACCTACGCCCGCCTCGCCAAGTTGGCGGAGAACGTCGTCGGCGCAGGCTATGCCGCCATCGTGGACGCCACCTTCCTCAAGCGGCAGCGCCGCGCGGCGTTCCGCCAGCTTGCCCGGCGCTGCGGGACGCCTTTCGGGATTCTGGATTTCCGCGCTCCGCGGGAAGAACTGCTGGAGCGGGTTTCCGCGCGGCAGAAGGCGGGGCGCGACGCTTCGGAGGCAGGCGTCGAGGTGCTTGAGCGGCAGCAGGCGACGGAAGAGCCCTTGGAAGCCGAAGAACTCCCCGAGACCATCGTCATCGATTCCACGCGCCCGGAAGCCCTCGAGGCCTGGCGGGAGCGCGTGATCGGCCTCACACAGCACCGCACCGGCTGAGGCTCCGCCGGCAGTCAGGCGCGCGCCGCCCGCACGCGCATCCAGTCGATGATCTCCCTCCAGATGGAATCGAGGCCATTTCGTCCCACCAGCATGCCCACGTGCTGGATTGCCACCCCGGTATCGCCGGGGTACCAGAGCAGCGTCTTGTCGGCGCTGGAGATGGCCTTTAGGAACGGCAGTATCGCCGCCGGGGGAACGATGGCACAGCGGCGGTCAGCGACAACCAACACCGGCGCGACAATCTGGCGCGCCGCGGCCGGCATCTTCCCCACCCTCAGTGTCCCACGGATGAACGCGTCCTCCTCATAGAACTCCGCGACCAAGTCCTCGATGAATCCCCGCGACAGGGGCATTTCGTCCAGGCTCCATCGCTCCACCCGGAGGTGGATCCCGGCCGCTTCGGGGTCCGGCAGGCTGGCAAGCCAATCCATGACGCGGTCCTGGCCGAAAACCGACGGCGCGGCCATGAAGCTGATGGTACTGACA
>Ga0210374_1000030_pt1 | contig 15655 bp, 16 predicted proteins | sample S765metaT_FD_170483 | JGI IMG/M metagenome (GOLD analysis project Ga0210374, IMG submission 170483) | Metatranscriptome of estuarine sediment microbial communities from the Columbia River estuary, Washington, United States - S.765... | ecosystem: Environmental > Aquatic > Marine > Intertidal...
ACGCACCGGTGATGCGGAAGTTGCCAAACTTGTAACCCAGCGCCACACGCCACGCATCGTCATCGGATCCGGTGAAAAAGCCAGCGGGCTGAACAATGCCGAGAAGCGGGTTGGCACCGAAGTCCTCATGCTTCTCATAGGCAAAGTTGGCGTAGAAGGGACCGTTATCGTAGCCGATGGAAGCGGCATACATGAACGGGTCGCGGTCAGCCGCGGCGATCTGGGCCAGGGTGGCGCCCGGAAGCGCATCCGCCGGCTTCTCCTCGTCGGCCGAGGCCTGGAGCTTGATCTGGAAGCCATTCCAGTTGGGCGTGTAGTAGTTGACGGTGTTCTGCTGGCGGCGGTCGAAGCTGGTGACCGAACCCGGCGCCGTGCCGGTGCCGTTGCCGCCGGTCGTGGACGCAGTGTTGAGGCCGGGGCTGGACATGATGGCGACCCAGGACACGATGTGGGTGTTGCCCATGACGTCAATGGCGCCCTGCTGCTTATAGGGGCTGTCCCACTGGCCGAGGAAGATGTTGCCGAAGCCGCCCTCGAGGCCGACGCCGGCGTTCCGGGTGCAGACCGAGCCGCCGCCGGAATCGAAGTTCATGCTGATTTCGCACTGCCCCCACGCGCCGAGGCCGCCACCCAGGTCTTCCTTCACCCGGAAGCCGATGTTGGAGGAGTCGATATCCACCCGGCTGCGGCCGGACTGGTTCGCGCCCTGGGCGACAATGTTCGGCGCCAGGAATATTGTCGTCGCACCATCAGCCTTAATGTAGTTCCAGGCGCCGTTCATGGTGCCGTAGATGGTCACGCTGGTGTCCGCCATGGCGATCGCGGGAACGAACGCGCCGGCAACAGCCAGAGCAATCAGTTTGCGTTTCATGTAATTCTCCTTTGAGATTTGGATCACTCTATTTCGTATCACTAGTGATATGACTACCTACCTGCGGCCCGGGGAAAACCGGGCCCGAGACGAGAAGTCAGCGCTATTGTGCCAAAAGGCCTTTTCCCACCCCAAGCCCTTTCGTGGTTTACGCCTAACATCGCGGTCAAGCTGTTGCGCCGACGCAACACAAGAACCGACTTTTCTCAAGCGATCATGGTGTTAGTGACGCGGACTGACAACCTAGACGAACAGCCGGGCCAACTCATTTCCGGGGTCCGGAGCCCGCATGAAGGCCTCCCCCACCAAAAAAGCGTGAACTCCCGCCGCCCGCATCCGCGTGACATCCTCGGGTGCGAGGATGCCGCTCTCGGTGATCACTAGGCGCGACGCCGGGATGCGCGGGAGCAGGTCGAGCGTCGTGTCCAGGCTCACCTCGAAGCTCCGAAGATTGCGATTATTGATCCCGATGAGAGGCGTCTCCAGTTCCAACGCGGCATCCAGTTCCCCGGCGTCGTGCACCTCCACCAGCACGCCCATGCCGAGAGAGCGCGCGAGCGCCTCGAGTTCTGTCATGAGCGCGCGCTCCAGGGCCGCGACGATGAGCAGGACGCAGTCCGCCCCCATGGCCCGCGCTTCGCAGACCTGGTAGGGGTCCACGATGAAATCCTTGCGCAGCACCGGCAGGGCGCAGGCTTCCCGCGCCGCCTTCAGATAATCAGGACTGCCCTGGAAGAATCGCCGGTCCGTTAGGACCGAGAGGCAGGCCGCGCCATGGGCGGCGTAGCTGCGGGCGATCGCTTCCGGGTCGAAGTCCTCCCGCAGCACCCCCTTGCTCGGGCTCGCTTTCTTGATCTCGGCGATCACCGCAGCCCCACCCGCGGAAATTTTCGCCCGGAGCGCGCCGTCAAAAGCCCGAACAGGCGGCGCCTCCGCCGCCCGGTCCCGCAACGCCGCCAACGAAACGATCCCTTGCGCCGCTTCGACCTCCTCGCGCTTGGCTTCGAGAATGCGTTGCAGAATGTCACTCATGGAACTCCGATCCCGGTTCGTGCCCCGATCCAGGGCCTGACCGGTCGCGGTAATGGCTCTTCAGGCACCCTTCAGGTCGGCGCCGAACCCCACCAGGCGGTCCAGGCTGGCCCGCGCGGCGCCGGACTCGATGGCTTCCCGCGCCTTCTCGACGCCCTTCTCCAGGCTGCGAGTCAGCCCGGCGACGTAAATGGCGGCGCCGGCGTTCAGGGCGACGATGTCCCGCGCCGGGCCGGGATGGTTGTTGAGCGCCGAGAGCACCATCTCCCTGGACTGGGCGCCGTCGGTCACGCGGATGGCGTCCAGGTCGCAGCGCTCCATCCCAAACTGCTCGGGGGTAATGGAGTATTCCTGGACCTCCCCCTGCCGCAGTTCGCCCACCAGGGTCTCCCCGGAAACGGAAATCTCGTCGAGGCCCTCCTGGCCATGGACCACCATCACGTGCTTCGACCCGAGCCGCTGCAGGACCCGGGCCTGGATGCCGACCAAGTCTCGATGAAACACGCCCATGACCTGATGCTTCGCACCCGCCGGGTTGGTGAGGGGCCCGAGGATGTTGAAGATGGTGCGCACGCCGAGTTCCCGGCGCACCGGCGCGGCATGCTTCATGGCGCCGTGGAAGTTGGGGGCGAACATGAAGCCGATGCCCACCTCCTCAATGGCCTGCGCCACCTGCTCCGGGTTCAAATGGATGTTCACCCCCAGGGCCTCCAGCACGTCGGCGCTCCCGCTCTTGCTGGAAACCGATCGCCCGCCGTGCTTGGCGACCTTGGCCCCGGCCGCGGCGGCGACGAAGGCGGCGGCCGTGGAAACGTTGAAGGTGTGGGCGGCATCGCCACCGGTGCCGCAGGTGTCCACCAGGTGCCTGTCGTCCGCCACGTCCACCTTGGTGGCGAACTCGCGCATCACGGTGGCGGCGGCGGCGATCTCGCCGATTGTCTCCTTCTTCACCCGCAGGCCGGTGACGATGGCGGCGATCAGCACCGGCGACATGTGCCCTCCCATGATCTGGCGCATGAGGTCGAGCATCTCGTCGTGGAAGATTTCCCGGTGCTCGATCACCCGGGCCAGCGCTTCTTGCGGGGTCATGACTTGCCCTCCAGAAAGTTCTTGAGCAGCTGGTGCCCGTGCTGGGTCAATATGGACTCGGGATGAAACTGCACGCCCTCCAGGGACTGGGTCTTGTGGCGCACTCCCATGATCTCGCCATCCTCGGTCCAGGCGGTAATGTCCAGGCAGTCGGGCAGCGACTCGCGCTCGATCACCAGGGAATGATAGCGCGTCGCCTCGAAGGGCTCCGGCAGGCCGCGGAACACCCCGGCCCCTGAGTGATGGATGAGGGAAGTCTTGCCGTGCATCAGGGTCTTGGCGTGGACGATGCGCCCGCCCAGGGCCTGGCCGATGCTCTGGTGGCCGAGGCACACGCCGAGAATCGGGATCCGCCCGGCGAATCGCCGCACCAGCGGCACGGAAATGCCGGCCTCGTTGGGGGTGCAGGGCCCCGGGGAGATCACGATGCGCGCCGGCCTGAGCGCCTCAACCTGCTCCAGCGTGATCTCGTCGTTGCGGTACACCCGCACGTCCTCACCCAGCTCGCCCAGGTACTGGACCAGGTTGTAGGTGAAGGAATCGTAATTGTCGATCATCAACAGCATCAGGATCTCTCGAAACGCAAAGGGCGCAGAGTTCGCAAATCGGACTAAAGGTTGTTGACGATCCGCTTGATTCCTCTCGTCATCCCGGTCGCGCTGAAATTAAGCAGTAACCCCAACCGCTTGCCTGCGAGCTTAAGGTAGGTAAGCAGCTGCATTTCGTGAATTGGCAAGACCTTTTCGACGGCTTTGATCTCCACAATCACCAGATCGGCGACCAGAATATCCATCCGGAAGCCGGCTTCAAGACGATGCTCCTTGTAACTCACAGGAACTGACAGCTGTCTCTTGACGGCAAGTCCGCGCAAAACAAGTTCATGGGCAAGGGCAGTTTCATAGACGGACTCCAGCAATCCCGGGCCTAACGCTTTGTGCACCTCAATCGTGGCGCCGATGATCTCATGGGATAATCCATTTTCGTCCATCTTCGCGGCCTTTGCGCCCTTTGCGTTGCAAACGCCCTCAATCAATCCGTGAATCCAGCCCGGCCTGGGCCATCTCGGCGGCGCGCAGCACCGCCTTCGCCTTGTTGCGGGTCTCCTCCCACTCGTTGCGGGGAACCGAGTCGGCGACGATGCCGGCGCCGGCCTGCACATACACCCGCCCGTCCTTCACCACCCCGGTGCGAATGGCGATGGCCACGTCCATGTCCCCGTTGAACCCCAGATAGCCCACGGCGCCGGCGTAAACGCCGCGCTTGGTGGGCTCCAGCTCGTCGATGATTTCCATGGCGCGGACCTTGGGGGCGCCGCTCACGGTGCCGGCGGGAAAAGTGGCGCGCAGCACGTCGATGGCGTCCAGCCCGCTGCGGAGCCTGCCCTCCACGTTGGAGACGATGTGCATCACGTGGGAGTAATGCTCGATGCACATGTTCTCGGTGACCCGCACGCTGCCGGTCTGGGCCACGCGGCCGACGTCGTTGCGGCCCAGGTCCATGAGCATGACGTGCTCGGCCCGCTCCTTGGGATCGGCAAGCAGGTCGGCGGCCAGGGCCGCGTCCTCCTCGGGGGTCCTGCCGCGGGGACGCGTCCCCGCGATGGGACGCACCGTCACCGTGTCGCCCTCCAGCCGCACCAGGATTTCCGGCGAAGCACCGACCACCTGGAATCCGGCCAGGTCGAGGTAGAACATGTACGGCGACGGGTTCAGGCTGCGCAGGGCCCGGTAGAGGGCCATGGGGGACGCCGAGAACGGCCGGCTCGCGCGCTGGGAGAGCACCACCTGCATGATGTCGCCGTCGTAGATATAGCGCTTGGCCCGCTCCACGGCCGCCATGAAGGCGGACTCGCCGAATTCGTAGGTCGGACCTTCGACCGGCAGCGGGGCATCGCGGGGGATGGCCACCGGCCGGCGCAGCAGCGCCAGCAGTTCCTTGAGCCGCTCCCGGGCGGCGCGATAGGCGCCCCGCTCATTGGGGTCCGCGTAGACGATGAGCGAGAGCTTGCCGGAGAAGTTGTCCAGCACCGCGATCTGCTCCGAGAGCAGCAGCAGAATGTCCGGCGTGCCCATCGCATCCGGGTTCGCCCCCTGCGCCAGCCTGCCTTCCACATAGCGCACCGTGTCGTAGCCGAAGTATCCGACGAGGCCGCCGCAGAACCGGGGCAGCCCCGGCCGGGTGGCGGCCTTGAACTGCGCCAGGTAACCGCGGATGAAGCCCAGGGGATCGGTGGTTTCGGCTTCCTGGCTGCGGCCGCGCTCCCAGACCGAGACGCGGTTTCCCCGGGCCTCGATGCGGGTGGAGGCCGGCAGCCCGATGAACGAATAGCGGCCAAAGCGCTCGCCTCCCACCACCGATTCCAGGAGGTAGGAAAATGGCGCGTTGGCCAGCTTGAGGTAGGCGGAAAGGGGAGTGTCGAGGTCGCCGAAGGTTTCCAGCACCACCGGGATGCGGTTATAGCCTTCGCGGGCAAGCTGCTCGAATTCGGATTCGGTCACGGAACTCTCCACGGAAAAAGACGGGACGCGGGGGGGACGCGGCGGGGTACAGCTTACGAACGCCGCCAGTCATGGCCGCGGCGCCACGCGCCCCAGGCCCTGACCATCTTCCTTACGCTTCCGGTCTTCTCGTGGATCATGCTTTGCGAATCAGGCGAACAGCTTCAAAAATCGTGGGTACTATAGCATCACAGTCCAGCTCCCGCACGTCCCCGCCCTCGTTGTATCCATAGGGAACGCACAGCACGTGGCAGCCCGCCGCGCGGGCCGCCTGCACGTCGTTCAGCGAGTCGCCGATCAGCACCATGTCGGGCGGGGCGATCCCGAACTGCTCGCAGGCATGGAGCAAGGGCAGCGGGTCGGGCTTGCGCCTGGGCAGGGTATCGCCACAGAGCACCAGCTCGAAATAGCCCCGCAGCCCCGTGGCCTCCAGCAGCGGCAGGGTGAATTTCTCGCCCTTGTTGGTGATGCAGGCCATGCGGTACCCGGCCTCGTGCAGCGCCTGCAGCCCGTCGGTCACTCCGGGATAGGGCCGAGTCCTGTGCTGCAGCACCGCGGCGTAGTTCCGCTCGTAGACCGGCATCGCCCGCTCCAGCAGTTCCGCTTCCGGCTCCCCGTCGGGATCTCCGGTGAGGCAGCGCTTCACCAGCCGCACCAGCCCCTTGCCAATATAGCTCTTCACCTGCTCGGTGCTGCGCTCGGGCAACCCCAGCTCGCGCAGCATGGCGTTGGCGGCCGCCGCCAGATCGTCGGCGGTGTCCAGCATGGTGCCGTCCAGATCCACCATCACCGCCTTGACGGGTATCGGAAACACGTCAGCTCTCGATGCAGAGGACTCGGAGAGCGCAGAGGAATTCCGATCCACTCGGCGCCAGCGCCGTTGTAGATGCCCCTCTCGGCGAAACCAAATGTCCGCCGGGCAATGGCCGCCCGGACTGCCTTGATCTCGCTCCGCGTACTTTGCGTCCTCTGCGTTTCACGGCTTCAGACCTTCGCCAGCTCGGCGCGCAGGGCGCCGATGATGGAATCGTAGCGGTGAGGATCGGTATCCTTGCCAGCTCCGTAAACGCCGGAACCCGCCACGAAGGTGTCGGCGCCGGCGCGGGCCACTTCCGCGATGTTGTCGGCCTTGACCCCCCCGTCCACCTCGAGCCAGATGTCCCGCCCGCTGGCGTCGATGCGCTTCCTCACCGCCCGCAGCTTGTTGAGCGCCTCGGGGATGAATTTCTGGCCGCCGAAGCCGGGATTCACCGACATGATGAGCACCAGATCGAGCTTGTCCAGCACGTGATCCAGGTAATGAAGGGGGGTGCCGGGATTGAACACGAGGCCTGCCTTGCAGCCGGATTCCTTGATCAGTCCGATGGTGCGGTCGATATGCTCCGATGCCTCGGGATGAAAGGAGATGATATTGGCGCCGGCCTTGGCGAAGTCGGGCACGATCCGGTCCACCGGCTTCACCATCAGGTGGACATCGATGGGGGCCTTGGTGAGGGGGCGGAGCGCCTCACAGACCAGGGGACCGATGGTGAGATTGGGAACATAATGGTTGTCCATCACGTCGAAGTGAACAATGTCGGCCCCAGCCGCGATGACGTTCACCACCTCCTCGCCGAGTTTCGCGAAATTGGCGGACAAAATGCTCGGAGCGATGCGATAAGAGGCCATGGTTCTCGTTCTCCCTGGGGATGTATGGGCGGATTTTAGCTGCAATCGCGGCGCCGGTAGTATCCGATCCCGTGATGGAAACCCGAAACCCTTCTTATGGTCCGGCTTTGGCGCCCTCCGGGCGGGTCCTGTGGGATAATTCGCGCCTGAACCGGTTATTGCGATGGCTGAAGGCAAACGCTACGAAATCAAGGTCGACACCCGCTCCGAATACCTCCCCGAGCAATCGGACGAGGAGGAACAGCGGTACGTTTTCGCTTACACCATTACCATCACCAACACTGGCACGGTCCCCGCGCAGCTGGTGAGCCGTCATTGGATCATCACCGACGCGGAAAACCACGTGCAGGAGGTGCGGGGGCTGGGTGTGGTCGGGGAACAGCCGCTGCTGCGTCCCAACGAGAGCTTCGAATACACCAGCGGCACGGCCATCGCCACCCCGGTGGGCACCATGCACGGGAGTTACCAGATGGTTGCGGAGGACGGGGAGCGCTTCGAGGCGCCGGTCCCGGCGTTTACGCTCAGCATGCCGCGGGTGCTGCACTGACGAGTCTTCTCGCCGCCGAGACAGGAAGGCAGCAAGAGAGGCGAGTCGGCGGTGACTCAGCGGCCTTGGGAACCTTGAATCGCCCAGTGCCTTGTCGCCTTGGTGATGGAACGGAAGGAATAGCGGGGGGATGTCCCTCAAGCACAGCTATACGCTGATCGCCCCCTTCTACGACGCGCTGGTGGGCGGTGCTTCCCTCAAGGCTCGCGCCGAGAGCCTGAGCCGGCTGCCGCGGGAAGGGCAGAGCAAGGTGCTTTTGAACGGAATCGGCACCGGGCTGGACCTGCCCCACCTCATTCCGGGCCACACTTATTTTGCGACTGACCTCACCGCTGCCATGCTGGGGCGGGCCCGGGGGCGCAATCCAGGGATAACCATCCGCTTCGTCCGGGCCGACAGCCTGTGCCTGCCGTTTGCCGACGGTTCCTTCGACCACGCGGTGCTGCACTTGATCGTGGCGGTAGTACCGGACCCGGTGCGCTGCCTGTCGGAAACCGCCCGGGTGCTCAAGCCCGGCGGCAGCGTGCTCATTCTCGACAAGTTTTTGCGGCCGGGCCAGGCGGCTCCCTTGCGCCGGGCGCTCAACCTGCTCTCGCGCCATATCGCGACACGGCTGGACGTGGTGTTCGAGGACGTGCTGACCCGGGTGCCGGGGCTCAGGCTCGAGTCGGACCAGCCGGTGCTGGCCGGCGGCTGGTTCCGCAGCATCCGCCTGGTGAAGGCGTGAGGGCGCTCAATCGTCTCCACGTTTTCGGTCCCGGCGTCCCGCCAGGGTCCACCACACGATGAGAACGAGCAGAGCAAGGGCGATGCCGGCCTCGAGCAGCAGGATCCACATGGAGGAAGGTTTGCGAATGTTGGGACGGAACCGTTCCCTGAACGCCATTGTTCAACTGTTGCGACCGGCCTGGCAACCCCTGCTGCCGCGAAACTGGCTGGTGGCCCTGGCGGCGCTGGCGCTGGCGGCCTGTGTCGCCCCACCGACGCTGCCCCCGGACGCCGTTTCCCTGGAGCCCGCGGATTACGACGAACTGCCCGGCTGGCGCCAGGACGACGCCCAGGACGCCTGGCAAGCATTCCTGCGCAGTTGCGAGGTCCTCGGGCGCAAGCCGGATTGGAGCGCCACCTGCGCCGAGGCGGAGATGCTTCCGGAGCCCGACGCCGACGCCGTGCGCGGGTTCTTCGAAGGGCGCCTGCGGCCCTACCGGCTCCTGGGGGGCGACGGGACGGAAGAAGGCCTCATCACCGGCTACTATGAGCCCCTGCTCCGGGGCAGCCGCACGGCCTCTGAACGCTATGGTTTTCCGCTTTACGGCCTGCCGGAAGACCTGCTGGTGGTGGACCTTGGCAGCGTCTATCCGGATCTGAAGAAGATGCGGCTGCGCGGGCGCCTCGAAGGCCGCCGCGTGGTGCCGTACTACTCCCGGGCCGAGATCGACAACGGCAAGGCCCCCCTGGGGGGCAACGAAATCCTCTGGGTGGACGACCCGCTGGACGCCTTCTTCCTGCAGGTGCAGGGCTCGGGAAGAGTCCGGCTGGAAACCGGGGAGATCGTGCGCGTCGGCTATGCCGACCAGAACGGCCATCCGTACACCGCCATCGGACGGTTGCTGGTGGAGCAAGGGGAGCTCACCGTCGAGGAAGCTTCCATGCAAGGAATCCGGGACTGGGCGGCGCGCAACCCGGAGCGGGCGCGGCACCTTATGGAACAGAACGCGAGCTATGTGTTTTTCCGCGAGGTGCCAGGCGAGGCGCCGGGTCCCATTGGATCCCTGGGCGTCCCGCTCACCCCGGGCCGCAGCCTGGCAGTGGACCCGAGAGCGGTCCCGCGGGGCGTCCCGGTGTACCTGGCCACCACGTCGCCGCAGGACGGCGAGCCTCTGCAACGGCTGATGCTGGCCCAGGACACCGGCGGCGCCATCAAGGGGCCGGTGCGGGCGGATTTCTTCTGGGGCTTCGGCCCGGAGGCGGGAGAGCGCGCCGGGCGCATGCGCGAGAAAGGCCGCCTGTGGGTGCTGCTCCCGAAGGACGCGCCGCCGGATCCGGCGGCGCGTTGAGTCGAACGTACGCCGCTTACTTGGCGGTCTGGTTGAGCCGGGCTTCGATCTGGGGCACCGGAAAAGCCCCGGGGATGCGGCTGCCGTCGGTGAAAATCAAGGTCGGGGTCCCGGTGACCTTGAGCTTCCTGCCCAGTTCCAGCACCGGATCGATGGGCGCCTTGCAGTCATCCTTGACTGGCCCGGGATCGACGCCCTTCTGCATCATGTCGTTGAACACCTTCACCTGATCCGGGCTGCACCACACGGCCTTGGATTTCTCCACCGAGTTGGGGGAGAGGATCGGGTACAGGTAGTAGTAGATGGTGACATCCGTGATGCCGGCCATCTCCTTTTCCAGCTTCTTGCAGTAGCCGCAGTTGGGATCCGCGAACACCACCATGGTGCGCTTGCCGTTGCCGCGCACCGCCTTCACCGCCAGGTCGAGGGGCAGGGTGTCGAACTTGACCGCCAGCAGCTGGTTCATCCGCTCCTCGGTCAGGTTCTTCATGGTCTTGGTTTCCCACAATTGCCCGAGGAAGAAGAACGTCGCCTTCTCGTCGGTGTAGAGCAGGTCCGATCCGATGACCACCTCGTAGAGGCCCAGGTACGAAGTTTTCTTCACGCTTTCCACCTTCGCGTTGGGAATCTTCGCCTCCACCGCCTTGCGGATCGCCGCCTCGTCGGCCGCGGCGGCGCCCGCTGCCAGGGAAAGGAGCAGCAGGCCGCCCGTGATAAATGTCCGAATCATGTGTCAGTCCTTGGTAATGAATAAAGAATCTTGGAGGCACTCAGCCTAGCGCGGTCCGCGTTAGGAAATTCTTGAGGGGTCCCAACCGATCAGTGAGACCCAGTCCCCAGTTGCGAAGTTCGCGCAATACGGGGTCTTTGTTGTTGAAAAGCTTCTGCAGCCCGTCGGTCGTGAACTGCATGGCGAGTACATCCTCCCGACGCGACCGCTCGTAGCGGCGCAGCAGGCTGCGATGTCCACAATCGGGCTGCACCCCCCGCTCGCGAAGCACCGTCGCCAGTTCCCGGGCATCGCCGAACCCCAGATTGACGCCCTGCCCCGCCAGGGGATGGACGTTGTGGGCTGCGTCGCCGATGAGGGCCAGGCGCGGCCCGATGCAGGTCTTGGGGCGGAGCAGCCGAAGGGGAAACGCCGCAGCCGGGGCCAGCAGGTTCAGTTCCCCCGCTGCGCCGCCCGTGGCCTCGTGAATGGCAGCGCAGAGGGCCGGCGGCTCCAGGGCCAGCAGTTCGGAGGCCTTTTCGTCCCAGGCGGACCACACCATGGACACCCGGTCGCCGGGAAGCGGCAACAGTGCGAGCACGCCGTCCTCGCGGAACCATTGGCGGGCAACGCCTCCGTGGGGAATCGAGGTGGAGAAATTGGCGACGACCCCCATCTGCCCGTAGGGCCTCGGGCTCGCGGCGATTTCAGCCTGCGCCCGCACCCAGGAATCGGCGCCGTCGGCGCCCACCACCAATTTGGCCTGCAGCGTCCGGCCGTCCTCCAGGCGAAGCGTCGCGGCGTCGCGCCCGAACTCGAGTTCCGCGCAATTGGCGGGACAGAAACGGTCGAGATCTTCGCGCGTTTCGAGCGCTTCCCAGATCGCGGCCTGCAGCTGCCGGCTTTCCAAAATGAATGCAAGCTCGGGAATTCCAGCGTCATAGGCGCTGAAATGAAGGCGGGAGCGGCCGCCATCTCCAAAGACCTCCATTTCGGTGACCGGGCACAGCCGCTCCCGATCGAGCCGAGCCCAGGCGCCTCCGGCCTCGAGGAAGGCGGCGCTGCCGGGGCTGATGGCATAGACTCGGACATCCCAGCTTTCGTCCCGGGGCAGCGGCGCGGGAGGCCGCGGCTCCACCAGCGCCACAGAAAGGCCGCTCCCCTGGAGGGCGAGCGCGAGGCTCGATCCCACCAGCCCCGCGCCGACGATGACGAGGTCAAATGTCATCGGCGGATTATATCAGCGCCAGCCCCTGCCTCCCCGCTAAGCGTTGACAGCGAAAGGACAAATACGGAGAATTCTGCCCCTCGTGGCGAGTTAGCTCAGCGGTTAGAGCAGCGGAATCATAATCCGTTGGTCCGGGGTTCAAATCCCTGACTCGCCACCACAGGATTCCCCCGCCACCCGCCCCGCGGTTGAATATCCAAATGTCCGTGTGCTATCGTGGCGTCATGCGTAAAGCGCTCATTTTTTTAGCGATTTTTTTCTCCTTGGCGGGCGGGGCGTGGGCCCAGCAACGCCAGCTTCCCGACGAGGCGAAACCCGGGAAATTGAGCGCCGTTCGCTATCCGGAAGTGCAGATCAACAACCGCTGGCACCGGCTCTCGCCGGGCATACGGATCTATGATCTGCGCAATCAAAGCATTCTTCCCACCATGCTGCCCCAGTCGTCCTTGGTAGCCTACCGGCTGGACTCCATGGGGTTCGTCTTTCAGCTCTGGCTGATCACACCCGAGGAAGCCGCGGCGCTGCCACCGGCAAAATAGCTTTTTTTCGTGGCCGGGAAGTTCTTCATCCAGACCTTCGGCTGCCAGATGAACGAGTATGACTCGGACAAGATGGCGGACCTGTTACGCGTGCACGAGGGAATGGAGGCGACCGCGGATCCGGCGGAAGCTGACCTCCTGCTGTTCAACACGTGCTCGGTGCGGGAGAAGGCCCAGGAGCGGGTATTCCAGCACCTTTTCCGGTGGCGGCACCTCAAGCAGGCAAATCCCGGGCTCGTGATCGGCGTTGCCGGCTGCGTCGCCAGCCAGGAGGGAGAAGCAATCGTCGCCCAGGCTCCGTTCGTGGACCTGGTGATCGGGCCCCAGACCCTGCACCGCCTGCCGCAAATGCTGCGCGCGCGCCGCGGGAGCGGGCGGCCGCAGGTGGACGTGTCGTTCCCCGAGATCGAGAAGTTCGACCACCTGCCCCCGGCGCGGATCGAGGGCCCCGCCGCCTTCGTCTCGATCATGGAAGGCTGCAGCAAGTACTGCACTTTCTGCGTCGTTCCCTATACCCGCGGCGAGGAGGTCTCGCGCCCCTTCGACGACGTCCTCAAGGAAGTCGCGGGCCTCGGCGAGCGGGGCGTCCGGGAGGTGACGCTTCTGGGCCAGAACGTAAACGCCTATAGGGGGGAAATGGCCGACGGCGACAGCGCCGATTTTGCGCTGCTCCTGGAGCACGTGGCAGCGCTGCGCGGCATCGAACGCATACGCTTTACCACTTCCCACCCGCTGGAGTTCACGCAGCGGCTGATCGACGTCTATGCCCGCGTGCCCCAGTTGGTGAGCCAGTTGCATCTTCCGGTCCAATCGGGCTCGGACCGCGTGCTGGCGGCGATGAAGCGCGGATACACGGCGCTCGAGTTCAAGTCCCTCGTGCGCCGGCTGCGCGCCGTTCGCCCCGATCTCTCGCTTTCCTCGGATTTCATCGTCGGCTTCCCCACCGAGACCGACGCCGACTTCGAGGCCACCCTGCGGCTGGTGGAAGAAGTGGGCTTCGACGGCAGCTTCAGCTTCATCTTCAGCCCGCGGCCCGGGACGCCGGCTGCCGAGATGGCTGACACCACGCCGCACGATATCAAGCAGGCGCGCCTCGAGCGCCTCCAGGCACGCCTGGAAGCGCAGGCTCAGGCCGTCAGCCGCTCCATGGTGGGACGGACGGAGCGCGTGCTGGTGGAAGGCCCGTCCAAGAAAAGCCCCGCGGAGCTGGCCGGCCGCACCGGCAACAACCGGGTGGTGAATTTCGCCGGCGACCCGCGGCTGATCGGCCATTTTGTCGACGTCAAGATCACGGCGGCGCTACCGCACTCGCTGCGGGGCGAAGTCAACCCTTGTCACCAGCACTAGTGGCCAAGGCGAAGCCCCTCGAGGTGGCGTTTAACCCGGTGGACAACCAGCGCCTCGCCAACCTGTGCGGCGCGCTGGACGAGAACCTGCGCCAGGTCGAGAGCGCCTTCGACGTCACCATTGCCCGGCGCGGAGAGCGCTTCTCCATTTCCGGTGATTCCCGGCAGGCGGACCTCGCCGCCGAGTCCCTGCGGCTTTTTTACGATCAGGCCCAGCAGCACCTGACCCTGGAGGAGGTACAGCTCGGGCTGATCGAAGTGATGAACCCCGGCCCCCCCGCCGCGGACGAAACGCCAGTGCTGCATACCCGGCGCGCGGACCTGCACGGGCGCACGCCCAACCAGGTGCAGTACATCCGCAACATCCTGGAGCACGACCTCACTTTCTCGATCGGGCCCGCCGGCACCGGCAAGACTTACCTGGCCGTGGCCTGCGCGGTGGACGCCCTGGAGCGGGACTCAGTAAAGCGCATCGTGCTGGTGCGTCCCGCCGTCGAAGCGGGGGAGAGGCTGGGATTTCTCCCCGGCGACATGGCGCAGAAAGTGGATCCCTACCTGAGACCGCTCTACGACGCACTTTACGACCTGATGGGCTTCGACAAGGTGGACAAGCTGTTCCAGCGCGGGGCCATCGAGGTCGCGCCCCTCGCTTTCATGCGCGGGCGCACCCTGAACCAGTCCTTCATCATCCTGGACGAGGCCCAGAACACGACGCCGGAGCAGATGAAGATGTTCCTCACACGCATTGGCTTCGGCACCCGGGCCGTGGTGACCGGAGACATCACCCAGGTCGACCTCGCCCGCGGCCAGAAAAGCGGGCTGGTGGAAGCGGAGAAGGTGCTGGCCAGGGTGCGCGGCATCGCCTTCACCCATTTCCAATCGGGAGACGTGGTGCGCCACCCGCTGGTGCAGCAGATCGTTAACGCCTACGAGCGTTATGAGCGCCCGAAGTAGGCGGCGCCCGGGGCCCCGCCTGCGCCTGACGCTGCAGAACGCGACCCGCTCCCGAACCGTTCCCCGTGTTGCCCTGTTTCGGCGCTGGGCAAGGACGGCCCTCGAGCGCGACGCCGACATCACCCTGCGGGTGGTGGGGGAAGCCGAGGGAAGGCGCCTCAACCGGGATTTCCGGGGCAGGGATTACGCCACCAACGTGCTCACCTTTGCCTATGAGGAGGCGGAACCCCTTACCGGCGACATCGTGCTGTGCGCCCCCGTGGTGCGGCGGGAATCGCGGGAGAACGGAATCGCGCCCGAGGCCCATTACGCGCACCTGACCGTGCACGGCGTGCTGCACCTGCAGGGCTACGACCATCGCCGCTCCCGCGATGCCAACGTCATGGAAGCCCTGGAATCCAAACTGCTGGGCGATTTGGGGTATGCTGATCCCTACGCGGACACGAGGTGAAAGGTGAAGGCCACACCCCGCGGCTTGGACGGCAACGCCCAATTGTCATTTTTTTTCAACTGAATGGACCCATCCCACCCTAAACCCTCGTGGCTCGAGCGTTTGGGCGCGCTGCTGCTGCGGGAGCCGGAGGACCGGGAGCAGCTGGTGGAGCTGCTCCACTCAGCCTACGAGCGCAATCTGCTGGACGCCGACGCGCTTTCCATGATCGAAGGCGTGCTGCAGGTTTCCGAAACCCAGGTGCGCGACATCATGGTCCCCCGCTCCCAGATGGAAGTGGTGGACATCAACGAGACCCCGGACCAGTTCATCCCGCTGGTGATCCAGAGCGGCCACTCGCGCTTTCCCATGGTGGACAGGGACAAGGACGAGGTGGTCGGCATTCTCCTGGCCAAGGACCTGCTGCGTTATTACGCGGGCGAGGAGGAGTTCAACGTACGCGAGATGCTGCGCCCGGCGGTCTTCGTCCCGGAATCCAAGCGCCTCAACGTCCTGCTGCGGGACTTTCGCGCCAACCGCAACCACATGGCCATCGTGGTGGACGAATACGGGGGGGTGGCGGGGCTCGTCACGATCGAGGACGTCCTGGAGCAGATCGTCGGGGAGATCGAGGATGAGCACGATTTCGACGAGGTCGAGGACAGCATCGTGCGCGACCTTTCCGGG
>Ga0210374_1000031_pt1 | contig 15167 bp, 13 predicted proteins | sample S765metaT_FD_170483 | JGI IMG/M metagenome (GOLD analysis project Ga0210374, IMG submission 170483) | Metatranscriptome of estuarine sediment microbial communities from the Columbia River estuary, Washington, United States - S.765... | ecosystem: Environmental > Aquatic > Marine > Intertidal...
CCGGGCGCCTTGGCCTTCGTGTCCGCGGTGTTGGGTTCTTGCTGTTTTTTGACAGTCTTCTTCTCGGACTTCGTTGCCGCATTGCTCTCGGCCTTGGGCTGGGCGCTGGGCGCGCTCTCGGTGGCGAGCACGCCGGCGCTGGCGCTCAGCAGCGCGGCGGCGATCAGGGTGGATAAGAGCTTGTTCATGTATTGACTCCTTCAGAAGCGGACTAAGGTAACAGAGGGATGTGACCGGTTGTCCCGGTCACCGGCATTAACGCAGCCGGGTGCGTGGCGTTGACGCAGATTCGGCGCGCGCTCGGGCCACTTCCGGCAAAGAAGCAGGGCCGCGGCCCTGCTTTTTCGCGCAACGCCTCGAACCGGACCGCTTACTTCTTCTCGGTCTTGCTTTCCGACTTCATTTCGCCCTTCTCGCCTTCCTTCTCCGTCGTGGCTTCGGCTTTATCGCCTTTCTTTTCGGCTTCTTTCCCGGCTTTCGCTTCTTCCTTTTCGGTCTTGGCTTCGGCTTGGGGCTGCTCGCCGGCCATGTGCTTGGCGGCGAGAACGTTGATGCTCACGGTGGCGAACACTGCGGCGATAAGGGCGGACATCAGCTTGCTCATGACATTAATTCCTTTTCAAAAGAATGAGATTGATTCGTTGGAGAGGAGCGGTCGCGCCGGCCAGCGCCATTAATGCGCGTTCGATTTCCGGGTTGACCGGCTGAAGAACGCCCTCTCCGGGGACTGCCAAATTACTTCTGGGACGGTTGAGCGGGGCTCGCCGGCGTGGCGGGAGTCGCCGCGCCTTCGCCCTTGGCGGGCATGGCCGGCTTCGCTGCCGTCGCCTTGGAAGCGTCCGCCTTCTTGATGGTCTTCTTATCCGAGGATGCGGATTTCTTGGTCTCTTTCGTGGCCGCTTTGTGCTCTTTGGCCGCGGGCTTGGCCGCCTTCTTCTCGGACTTATGTTCCTGTTTGTGTTCGTGCTCTTGATTGCGTTCCTGCTTGGCTTCGTCTTTCGGTTGCTCGCCGGCCACGGGTTGAGCGGCCAGGACGTTCACGCCCACGGTGGCGAACACCGTGGCGACAAGGATGGACAACAGCTTGTTCACGAGGAGCTCCTTTGGAATTGGATGGGGACTGCTTGGACACGGAAACCCGTGTCCCGGCCATCAACGTTCCATGAGGCGGCTGGTTGACCGGTTGGGAATCCCGGGGTGCGTTAGAATTCCCTTCCGCCGCATGCCCAGTTTCCTGATCCAATTTCTTCGCCTGTTGGTCGGGCTCGCTGCCTGCCTCGGGCTCGGTGTCGCTATGGCAGTTCCCTACCAGCCCGCGGACGACAGCGTCGTCCTCGAGCGCCTGCCGTTTCGGGCTTCCGACCCGGTGCAGCGGGAGCTAAGGCTGCTGCGGGAGCAACTCGCCGAAAATCCCCGCAACGAAGAAGTGGCTTTGCGGGCGGCTCGGAGCTACTACCGCCTGGCTCTGGCCGAGGGGGATCCCCGGTACGTCGGCTACGCCCAGGCGGCCCTCGGGCACTGGTGGAACGAAAAGGAGCCGCCGGTGAGGTTATTGGTCATGCGGGCCACGCTGCGCCAGTACCTCCATGACTTCGAAGGCGCTCTGGAGGACTTGGGGCAGGCCCTGGAGCGGGAACCGGGGAATGGATCGGCCCGCTTCCAGCGGGCGATCATCCATATCGTGAGGGCGGACTACCCCAATGCGCGGGCCGACTGCGAGAACTCCCAGGGACTGGTGGCGGACGTGATGGCGGACGCCTGTGTGGCCACGGTGGACAGTTTCACGGGCAAGGCCCGGGAGGCCTACGAGCGCCTGCGGGAAACCCTGGCGCGCCATCCCGCTGCCACGCCCACCCAGCGTTTGTGGGTGCTGTCTCGCATCGCCGAGGTCGCGTACCGCCTGGGTCGCGCGGAGGAGGCCGATCGCTACTTCCGCGAAGCCCTGGCCCTCGGTATCGAGGACAACTACCTGCTGGCCACCTATGCCGAGTTCCTCCTGGACGAGCAGCGCTACAAGGACGCGGTGACGCTGCTTGCGGGGCGGGAGCGCTCGGACGTGCTGCTGGTGCGCCTTGCCCTCGCGGAGAAGGCCTTGGGATTGCCGGAGGCCAGGGAGCACGAGCAGATCATCCGTGCCCGCTTTGACGCCGCCCGGCTGCGGGGAGACAAGCTTCACCTCCAAGATGAGGCGCGCTTCACGTTGTATTTCCTGGAGCGCCCCAGGGAGGCCATCGCGCTGGCCCGGGAGAACTACCAGACCCAGCGCGAGCCTTCCGATGCCCGCATGCTGATGGAAGCGGCGCTGGCGGCCCGGGACCCCGGGGCGGCCAAGCCGGCCCTCGACTGGTTCTATTCCTCCGGTCACGAGGACATTTACATCCGGCGCGTGGCCGAGGCTCTGCGGAGACTCCCGCCGTGAGGCGCTGGCTCGGGATATTGCTGGTGCTGGTTTCCTGCGCCGCCTCGGCCCACAAGCCCAGCGACAGTTACCTGACCCTGAAAGTGGACGGCGCCCGGGTCGACGGCCAGTGGGACATCGCCCTGCGCGACCTGGATTTCGCCATCGGACTGGACGGAAACGACGATGGCGCCATCACCTGGGGCGAGCTCAAGGCGCGGCAGGGGAATGTGGCGGCCTACGCCCTTGCCCGGCTCAAGATCGCGTCAGGAGGTGCCGCCTGTCCGGCCCAGGCCACCGGGCACCTGGTGGACCATCACAGCGACGGCGCCTACGCCGTGCTGCAATTCGTGGCCGTTTGTCCAGACCGGATCGAGACGCTCAAGGTGTCCTATGGGCTGCTGTTCGACGTGGATCCCCAGCACAAGGGATTGTTGCGTCTGGAGGCGGGCGGCCGCACCGCCACCGGCATCTTCAGCCCGGACAAGCCGACGCTGGAGTTGAAGCTGGGCGAGGTCTCGCGCCTCTCCCAGTTCGTGGAGTACGGTGAGCACGGGGTGTGGCACATCTGGATCGGCTACGACCACATCCTGTTCCTGCTGTCGCTGCTGCTGCCCGCGGTGCTGCACCGGACGCGGCGGCATTGGGAACCGGTGGCCACTTTCGGTGAGGGTTTCTGGGACGTGTTCCGCATCGTGACCTCGTTTACCGTGGCCCATTCCGTCACCCTCAGCCTGGCGGCCCTGGGAGTGATCCAGCTGCCGTCCCGGCTGGTGGAATCGGCGATCGCCGCCTCGGTGCTGCTGGCGGCGCTCAATAACGTGTTCCTGCTGGTGATCGGCCGGCGCTGGCTGGTGGCGTTCGCGTTCGGCCTGATCCACGGCTTCGGGTTCGCCAGCGTCCTGGCCGATCTGGGACTGCCCCGGGAGGCATTACTGCTGGCCCTGGTGGGATTCAATGTCGGCGTGGAAGTGGGTCAGCTGGTCATCGTGTCGGGGTTCCTGCCCCTGGCGTATGCCCTGCGGCGGACCTGGCTCTACCAGAAGCTGCTGTTGATCGGGGGCTCCCTAATCATTGCCGCCGTGGCCGCCGCCTGGATGGCGGAGCGAATCCTGGACATCAAGTTCCTGCCGTTCTGAGCATCTTCCAAAGTAAAACGCCGCATCCTTGTGGGATGCGGCGTTTGTGACCGAGGCCCGCGGTATTTAGGCGGGCCCCGGTTTCTTCGATAACCGGCAGCCTCTGACCAGCTTCGCGATCATCGCTCAGCCACGCGGCGTGACTTCAGCCCCGGCGTGTGGTGGTGGAACTGTTCTTCTTCGGTGGACCCGGTGAGGGCGGTCAGCGACGACTGGCCAGCCTGGATCGCCTGGGTGACCTCGTCGAAATAACCGGTGCCCACCTCGCGCTGGTGCTTCACCGCGGTGAAACCCCTCTCCGCGGCGGCGAACTCCGCCTCCTGCAATTCGACGAAGGCGGTCATGCCATTGCGGGCATAGCCATAGGCCAGATTGAACATGCCGTAGTTGAGGGAGTGAAAGCCCGCCAGGGTGATGAACTGGTACTTGTAGCCCATGGCCCCCAGCTCCTTCTGGAACTTGGCGATGGTGGCGTCGTCCAGATTCTTTTTCCAGTTGAAGGACGGCGAGCAGTTGTACGCCAGCAGCTTGTTGGGGTACTGCTTGCGGATCGCTTCCGCAAACTGTTTGGCGAATTGCAGGTCCGGCTTGCCGGTCTCGCACCACACCAGGTCGGCGTAGGGCGCGTAGGCAAGGCCCCGGGAAATCGACTGCTCGAGCCCGTTCCTGACCCGGTAGAAGCCTTCCACGGTGCGCTCGCCGGTGAGGAAGGGCTTGTCGTTCTCGTCGATGTCGGAAGTGAGCAGATTGGCGGCTTCCGCGTCGGTGCGGGCGAGAATGATGGTGGGCACGCCCATGGTGTCCGCCGCCAGGCGCGCCGCCACCAGCTTCTCGACCGCTTCGCGGGTGGGCACCAGCACCTTGCCGCCCATGTGCCCGCACTTCTTGGCCGCGGCGAGCTGGTCCTCGAAGTGGACGCCGGCGGCACCCGCCTCAATCATGGCCTTCATCAGCTCAAAGGCGTTGAGGACGCCGCCGAAGCCGGCTTCGGCGTCCGCCACGATGGGGGCGAAATAATCGACGAACCCCTCGTCGCCGGGATTCTTACCCTCGCTCACCTGGATCTGGTCGGCGCGCTGGAAAGTGTTGTTGATGCGCCGGACGATCATCGGCACGCTGTTCACGGCGTACAGCGACTGGTCCGGGTACATCTGCATGGAGTCGTTGGCGTCGGCCGCCACCTGCCAGCCCGACAGGTAGATGGCCTTGAGCCCTGCCTTCACCTGTTGCATGGCCTGGTTGCCGGTGAGGGCGCCCAGCGTATTGACGTAGGGCTCTTCCTGAATCAGCTTCCAGAGCTTTTCGGCGCCGCGGCGGGCCAGCGTGTATTCAATGGGCAGCGAGCCGCGCAGGCGGAAGACTTCTTCCGCCCCGTAGGCGCGCCTGATCCCTTTCCAGCGCGGATTCTCGGCCCAGTCCTTCTTGATCTTTGCGATTTCGAGATCACGGGTCATCGGATGTTCTCCTGTTCCAGGTCATAAGCGTTCAGCGGGAGAGCGAGCTGGCAAGTAGCACGCAGCGGCATCCCCATTCCTTTGGGCCGGCCGCCGCGCCGCCCGGGTGGGGCGACCTCAACCGGGGCCAGCCGGTCCAATCGGCCGGAAAGGCGTACTGCCTGCCCGCGCCGCACACGGGGGTGGCCAGAGGTGATCTGGCTTACCTGGGAAGGGGGTCGCTGTTCACAACCTCCCGTCTGCGCGTTGCCTTCGGGGTTGCGAAGGGTCAACGCTCGTGATTGCTCAATGACTATAACAACTAACTCGTTGCATCGCAACAATGCAGTAGTGAAAGTATTTTATACTGTAAAACAGCATGTTAAATTTTGTTTACGGAAAATTTTTCGCAATGTAAAACGAAGTTTTGCTGAAACTGCGGCGTCTCAGCATGCCTAGGAAAGGGGATCAGGGCTTACGATCACGCCATCGCCGTCGGCATAGAGGCAATGCCCCGGAACGAAGGTCACCCCAGCGAATACCACCGGGACGTCGGTTTCGCCCACACCGCGCTTCAGGCTGCGCAAGGGGTGGCTCGCCAGAGCCCGCACCCCGATGGGCACTCCGGCCATGGCCTCGGAGTCCCGAATGCAGCCATACACCACGATGCCCGCCCAGCCGTTCTTCTGGGCCAGCAGCGCCAGTTGGTCACCCACCAGCGCGCAGCGCAAGGATCCTCCGCCATCCACCACCAGCACCCTGCCGGCTCCCGGCTTGGATAGGGCCTCCCGCACCTTGGAGTTGTCCTCGAAGCACTTGACGGTGCTGATGACGCCGTGGAAGCTCCTCGCGCCCCCAAAGCGCCGGAACACGGGTGAGCACACGCTCACCTTGTTCTCGTGGGCGTCGCAGAGGTCGGTGGTCTTGATCTCCATGACCGGAGTTCTCCCGGATAGGGCGATGCTCAATACGGGGACCCCTGCGGTCCCCGGTGATCGTTACGCGCGAGAGCTCAATATCCCTGGATCTTGGCGATCATGGCATTGCCGAACCCCGAGCAGGAGACTTCCTTGGCGCCTTCCATCAGGCGGGCGAAGTCGTAGGTCACGACCTTGTCGGAGATCGCGTCCTCCATGCTGCGGATGATCATGTCCGCCGCCTCCTTCCAGGCCATGTGCCGCAGCATCATTTCCGCGGACAGGATGAGCGAACCCGGATTGACCTTGTCCTTGCCCGCGTACTTGGGGGCGGTCCCATGGGTGGCCTCGAACACCGCCACGGTGTCCGAGATGTTGGCGCCGGGGGCAATGCCGATGCCCCCCACCTGGGCTGCCAAAGCGTCCGAGATGTAGTCGCCGTTAAGGTTGAGGGTCGCGATCACGTCATATTCCTCGGGGCGCAGCAGTATCTGCTGCAGAAAGGCGTCCGCGATGGAATCCTTGACCACGATATCGCGGCCGGTCTTGGGGTTCTTCATCTTGCACCAGGGACCGCCGTCCCAGAGCTGGGCACCGAATTCCTTCTGGGCGAGGCCGTAGCCCCAGTCCCGGAACGCGCCCTCGGTGAATTTCATGATATTGCCCTTGTGCACCAGGGTGACCGACTTGCGGTCATTGTCGATGGCGTACCGGATGGCGGCGCGCACGAGGCGCTCGGTCCCTTCGCGGGAGACGGGCTTGATGCCAATGCCCGAGGTGGCGGGGAAGCGGATCTTTTTGACCCCCATGTCCTTCTGCAGAAAATCAATGATTTTCTTCGCCCCTTCGGTTTCCGCGGCCCATTCGATCCCGGCGTAGATGTCCTCCGTGTTTTCCCGGTAGATCACCATGTCGGTGCGGGTGGGGTCCCGGAGCGGGCTCGGAACGCCGCGGAAGTAGCGCACAGGCCGCACGCACTGGTACAGGTCCAGCTCCTGCCGCAGGGCGACGTTGAGCGAGCGTATGCCGCCTCCCACCGGGGTGGTCATGGGGCCCTTAATTGAAACCGAGAATTCCTTGAGGGCGGCCAGGGTCTCCTCGGGAAGCCAGACGTCGCCGCCATAGGTGCGGGTGGATTTTTCGCCGGCAAATACCTCCATCCAGGCGATCTTGCGCTTGCCCCCGTAGGCCTGCTTGACCGCGGCGTCCACCACGTTCTTCATCACCGGGGTGATGTCCACCCCGATACCGTCCCCCACAATATAGGGGATGATCGGATTGTCGGGAACTGGTTTGCCCGGGGTGATTCGCTGGCCTTCTTGCGGAACCTTTATCTTTTGGTAGGTGCCCATCTCAGTCAACTCCCTTGCTCGATTGGCAAAAAATTCTGCTGTCGCAGCGCGCGCCTGCGTGCCATGCACGGGCGCGCGAGCGAGGCGGGTGAAACAGCTAACGTTGGTACAGAAGGGGTGCCCAATCGGCGCGCTGGGCGAGCTGCCGGCGCCGAAGCATAAGGCGAAATTATGCTCCAGTATGATTTTTTTTGCCACGGCGCGCTTAGGCCGGTTTCACCCCCCGCGTGGCGCCGATCGCCCGATGCCGCTATGCTTTCGATCGTACCAGGGGCGGATCCGCCCCGCTGACAGGCAGGAACCCGATTCATGGATTTGCCGGTAGGAGAAAACCCGGTTGCCCAGGCGATTGCCGAGGCCCTGATCAATGGCTTCGACAAGCACTATCGCCTGTTCCGGGAGTCCAGCCGCCTGGGCAAGGAAAGGTTCGACCGGGCCGAATGGACCGCGCAGCAGCGGGCGGTGCGTGATCGGATCCAATTCTACGACGACCGGGTCAACGAGTGCGTGCAGCTCCTGCGCGACGACTACCAGGCTGATCTCCTGGACCACAACACCTGGCAGCAGGCCAAGCTGCTTTACATTGGACTGCTCACGAACCACAAGCAGCCCGAGCTTGCAGAGACCTTCTTCAACTCGGTGTCCTGCAAGATCCTGCACCGCACCTATTTCCACAACGACTTCATTTTCGTGCGGCCGGCGATCTCCACGGAGTATCTGGAGTCCGACCCACCCGCTTACCGCTGCTATTACCCCAACCAGTCGAGCCTGGAAGCCTGCTTTTGCCAGCTGTTTATGGACTTCGGCTGGTCCTCGCCGTTCGCCAACCTCGAGCGGGACGTGGGTTGCGTAATGGAGATGACCCGGCGGCATTTGGGCGAGTGGCCCGAGCCGGAACCGAACTTCCAGATCCAGGTGCTGGACTCGGCGTTCTACCGCAACAAGGCGGCCTACGTGATCGGCAAGGTGGTCAACGGCTTCCAGGTGCACCCGTTCGTGGTGCCGGTGCTGCACAATGGGCGCGGCCGGCTGGTGCTGGATGCCATGCTTTTGGACCCGGGTCTCATCACCATCCTGTTCAGCTTGTCGCGTGCCTATTTCATGGTGGACATGGAGGTGCCTTCGGCCTATGTGCAGTTCCTCCAGAGCATCATGCCGCACAAGGCCCAGTCGGAGCTCTACACCATGCTCGGCCTGGCGAAGCAGGGCAAGACTCTGTTCTACCGCGACCTGATCCACCACCTGCGCCATTCCCAGGACCAGTTCGTGGTGGCGCCGGGCATCCGGGGGCTGGTGATGCTGGTGTTTACCCTGCCGTCGTTCCCCTACGTGTTCAAGGTAATCAAGGACGTTTTCGCGCCGCCTAAGGAAGTGGACCACGAGACGGTCAAGGCCAAGTACCTGTTGGTGAAGCGCCATGACCGGGTCGGCCGCATGGCAGACACGCTGGAATTCTCCGACGTGGCGCTGCCCAAGGACCGTTTCAGCCCGGAGCTGGAGGAGGAACTGCGCCGCGAGTGTCCTTCGCTGGTCGAGGAGGAACCGGATACCTTGGTCATCAAGCACTGCTACATCGAGCGGCGCATGGAGCCCCTCAACCTTTACCTGGACCGGGCGGAGGGAGAGCGCCGGGCGCAGGCGGTGCGCGAGTACGGTAACGCCATACGGGAACTGGCCTACGCCAACATCTTTCCCGGAGACATGCTGTGGAAGAACTTCGGGGTGACGCGCTACGGACGGGTGGTCTTCTATGACTACGACGAGATCGAGTACCTTACCGAATGCAACTTCCGGCGTATTCCCGAGGCGCCCACGCCCGAACTGGAATTGTCGGGTGAGGTCTGGTACCCGATCGCCCGGACCGATGTGTTCCCCGAGGAGTTCGACACCTTTCTGCTGAGCGACCCGGAAATTCGCGCCGTTTTCCTTGAGTATCATGGGGACCTGCTGGAGCCGGAGTTCTGGCAGCAGACCCAGGAAAAGATCCGCGCCGGGCACATCGAGGACTTCTTCCCCTATCCGCAGAACTATCGCTTCGTGAACATCTTTGGCGGGAGCGGAGCGGGGGCCAGGGAGCCCGTGGTGCGGCGGGTGGCGGTCTCTTAGCCCTGCGCGGCGGGTCGCCGGGCGCTTTCTGAATTGACCAAAAAGCCCGATTGGGGGCAGGGGAACGCGAGGCCAGCGACTATCGGCTACGCCGGCTCCCTGGGGATGGGCGGCGGCGCTTTCGCGTCCGGGGCCCGGCAACGGGGAGGCTTAGCGGCAGGCTCAGCTCCCCTCTGTGACATTCGCCCATTCCGGGCCGACCCCTCAAAGCGAAATCGACCCTTGCGCCACTTGAAAAATCCGTTCGTATCGTCAAAGATTACGCGTAGAATCTGAGACGTGAAGTCGATCCCCGGTCATGGCGACACGGCAGCGTGATTCGGCGGTTCTCGAGGAGCAGAAAAGCCGCCTCAAGCCGCCGCCGATGTTCAAGGTGCTACTGCTCAACGACGACTACACGCCGATGGACTTTGTGGTCGTGGTGCTGCAGCGGTTTTTTGCTCTCAGCCGTGAACGCGCGACGCAAATCATGCTCAAAGTTCACAGAGAGGGCATGGGGCTATGCGGCGTTTATCCGAAGGATGTGGCTGCAAGCAAGGTTGAGCAGGTGGAGAGCTTCGCACGGCAGCACCAGCACCCTTTGCGGTGCGTGATGGAGGAAAGTTAGATGATTGCGCAGGAACTCGAGGTTAGCCTTCACATGGCCTTCGTGGAGGCGCGGCAGAAGCGGCACGAGTTCATTACCGTGGAGCACCTGCTGCTGGCGCTGCTGGACAACCCGTCGGCGGCGGAAGTGCTGCGCGCCTGCGCGGTGAATATCGAGGACCTGCGCAAGCAGCTCGCCGAATTCATCAGCGAGCATACCCCCACGGTGGCGGGCTCGGGCGAGGTGGATACCCAGCCCACGCTTGGTTTCCAGCGCGTGATCCAGCGCGCGATCCTGCACGTCCAGTCCTCCGGAAAGAAGGAGGTCACCGGGGCCAATGTGCTGGTCGCCATCTTCGGCGAAAAGGACTCCCACGCGGTCTATTTCCTGCATCAGCGGGGCGTGACCCGTCTCGACGTGGTGAACTTCATATCCCATGGCATCACCAAGGTGCCCCATGGCGTCCAGCCCGCCAAGCCCCAGGAGAGCGAGGCCGAGGGCGAGCAGGAGCAGGCCCAGGGCGGCGCCCTGGAGGCTTACACCATGAACCTGAACACCATGGCGCTGGCCGGCAAGATCGATCCGCTGATCGGCCGCGAGAAGGAACTCGAGCGCGTGGTGCAGACCCTTTGCCGCCGGCGCAAGAACAATCCCCTGCTGGTAGGCGAGGCGGGGGTGGGCAAGACCGCGATCGCCGAGGGGTTGGCCCGGCGCGTCATCGAGGGTGAGGTGCCGGAGGTGCTTAAGCGCTGCCAGATCTATTCGCTGGACATGGGAGCGCTGCTGGCCGGCACCAAATACCGGGGTGACTTCGAACAGCGGCTCAAGGCGGTGCTCAAGCAGCTGGTGGACAACGCCAACGCCATCCTCTTCATTGACGAGATTCATACCCTGATCGGGGCGGGCGCCGCCTCCGGCGGGACCCTGGACGCCTCCAACCTGCTCAAGCCGGTGCTGAACAGCGGCGGGCTCAAGTGCATCGGCGCGACCACTTACAACGAGTACCGCGGGATTTTCGAGAAGGATCACGCCCTGTCCCGCCGCTTCCAGAAGATCGACGTGCTGGAGCCCTCGGTGGGCGAGACGGTGGCGATCCTGCAGGGGCTCAAGTCCCGCTTCGAATCCCACCACGGCATCAAGTACACGGTGGCGGCCCTGGAGACGGCGGCGGAACTCGCCGCGCGCTATATCAATGATCGCCACCTGCCGGACAAGGCGATCGACGTCATCGACGAGGCTGGTGCCGCCCAGAAGGTCCTTCCCAAGTCGCGGCAGAAGAAGGTGATCGGCAAGCACGAGGTGGAGGAGATCGTAGCCAAGATTGCGCGCATCCCGCCGAAGTCGGTGTCCACCGATGACCGCGACGCGCTCAAGACCCTGGACCGGGACCTCAGGAGCGTGGTGTTTGGTCAGGACAAGGCCATCGAGGCCCTGTCGGCCGCCATCAAGATGGCGCGCTCCGGGCTGGGAAATCCCCAGAAGCCCATCGGCTGTTTCCTGTTCTCCGGTCCGACCGGCGTGGGCAAGACGGAGGTGGCGCGGCAGCTGGCCTATTGCCTGGGCGTGGAACTGCACCGTTTCGACATGTCCGAGTACATGGAGCGGCACGCGGTGTCCCGGCTTATCGGCGCGCCCCCCGGCTACGTGGGTTTCGAGCAAGGTGGGCTGCTGACCGAGGCGATCATCAAGCATCCCTATGCCGTGCTGCTGCTCGACGAGATCGAGAAGGCCCACCCGGACATCTTCAATATCCTGTTGCAGGTCATGGACCACGGAACCCTGACCGACAACAACGGCCGCAAGGCGGATTTCCGCAACGTGATCCTGATCATGACCACCAACGCGGGGGCCGAATCGCTCAACAAGCCAGTGCTCGGCTTTACCGCCAAGAAGGAGGCGGGGGACGAGATGGCCGAGATCAGGCGCCTGTTTGCACCCGAGTTCCGCAACCGGCTGGATGCCATCATCTCCTTCGCGTCCCTCGACCAGGAGGTCATCCTGCGGGTGGTGGACAAGTTCCTGATCCAGCTGGAAGAGCAGTTGCACGAGAAGAAGGTCGAGGCGTCGTTCTCTTCCGCTCTCAAGGAGCACCTGGCGGAGAAGGGCTTCGATCCCCTCATGGGTGCCCGGCCCATGGCGCGCCTCATCCAGGACACGATACGGCGCGCCTTGGCGGACGAGTTGCTGTTCGGGCGCCTGGTGAGCGGCGGCAAGGTGACCGTGGACCTGGACGACCAGATGAAGGTGCGGCTGGTTTTCCACAACGAGCCCGAAGCGGTAGCCTGAAACGGACGGCGATTTCCCGCCCCCGGTTTTGGGGGCGCGGCGTTAGTGCTATGCCCTAGCAGACTGCTCAAATATTGCAGATTGATCGGCCTATCAAAACAATCTTGTTTGACTGCGTGCGCGATTTGACACAATTCGAGACGCAGCGGCGCTGCGATCGTAGTAAGATTGCCGAAACGCACGTTCGTACATAATAAGAACGGCGAATCATTGGTTTCAGAGGAGGAGTGATGATCTGTCCGCATCACTTGCGGCTACGTCGGTCATGTTTCGCTGCGGCCACAGTGCCCAGTCTCTCCCGGATTCGGGATACCGGGCATGGCTGATCAGCGGAAGGTCCGCCAGGAGCGGGATTACGAGGCTCAACAAAAAAAACGTCCCGTCTTTTGCGCCACCGGCTTCACCATCATCGCCGTCGGCATTATCTTCGGGGTGATCTTCTGGGGCGGCCTCAACACCGGGCTGGAGTACACCAATCGTAAGGAGTTCTGCCTTTCCTGCCACGAAATGCGGATTCCCTACGAGGAGTACAAGAAGACCGTCCACTATTCGAATCGGTCCGGTCACGAAGTCAGCTGCGCGGACTGTCATGTGCCCGGCAGCAAGACCCCCGGCGATTACACCCGCAAGGTAGTGCGCAAAATAGAGGCGTCCAGGGATCTCTGGGGTCACCTCACCGGAAGCATCGACACCAAGGAAAAATTCGAGGCCAAGCGCAAGATCATGGCCGAGCGCGAGTGGGCGCGGATGAAGTCCCACGATTCCAGGGAGTGCCGCAATTGCCACCAGTTTGAGCGCATGGACCCGGAAAAGGTCAAGAAGCGGTCCCGGATCAAGCACGAAGAGGCTGTCGAGGAGAAGATGACCTGCATCGACTGCCACAAAGGCATCGCCCACAAGCCCGTGCACCTGGAGGAGGGCGAGGACGCTGGCGATAAGCCGGATGCGGCGCCTGAGGAAAAAGCGGCGAAGCCCGAGAAACAAGTTTGATCACCGGACCGCGGAGCCTTGGTCCACCGTCATTTTTTTGAACTCTGACCGATCGATTGGGGAGAATAGCTGATGAGCAAGTCCGTGGTCTCGCTTTCCGTGCTGGCACTGGCTGTCACCTTGGCTTGGGACGTCACCGCAGGCCCGCCGGACTGGAGCAAGGTGCCAGCCAAGCAGGTCCCGATCTTCTATCCCGGGCAAGCGAGCTACGAGTGGGCCATGACCAAGGCGGACCACAGCGCCTCGAATCAGGTCATCGAAAAGGGCCGGGGCTGCGCGTACTGCCACGACGAGGACGCCACCGACATCGGCAAGAAGGTGGTCGCCGGCAAGCCTGTGGGCAACAGGAAGAAGCCCCTGGAGCCGACGCCCCCGGCGGGCAAGCCCGGGTTCATCCCGGTGAGCGTGCAGGCGGCCCACGACGGCGAGAAGCTTTACCTGCGCTTCGAGTGGGAAGACACCAAGGACTCGGGCGGCAAGAAGCTGGACCCGAAGAACGAGGAGAAGGTAACGGTGCTGCTCGACGCGGGCGGCGTGGACGGCGCCAAGCTCAACGGCTGCTGGTCCACCTGCCATGGCGACCTGCGCACCATGCCCGACGCGTCCGACGCGGCCAAGAAGCACCCCAAGGCCAAAGCTCTGGGCTGGGACGAGGGCGTTACCAAGTACGTCAAGGAAAGCCGCACTGCGATCTCCATGACTGACTCCCCGCGGGGCGGCTGGGACAAGCTTAAGCCGGATGCCGAGATTGAGGCGGCCCTCAAGGCCGGCCAGTACTATGACCTCATTCAGTTTCGCAGCGGGAAGGGCGAGAAGCCGGTGGATGGCTACGTCCTGGAGACCCGCCACATGGAAGGCGGCAAGAGCCTGACCAAGGCCGAGGGCAAGATGGAGGATGGCAAGTGGGTGGTGGTGTTCGAGCGCACCCTGGCGGCCAACGGCACCGGCAAGCACAAGATCGAGGCGGGCAAGGTGTACAACATGGGATTCGCGATCCACGACGACTACGCCGCCGCCCGCTCTCACCACGTATCCCTCGGATACACCCTCGGGCTGGACAACCCCAAGGCGGATTTCAACGCAGTGAGGCAGTGAGCCGCGGCTTACCTAAGGGGCCGCGTTTTTTTCGATTGGACGGAGGAGACCGATGACCAGAAAATGGAAACACCTTGCAGCGCTCACCGGAGGAATTCTGCTAAGCGCCTCGGTTGTCGCCGCGGAGCCGAGCCCGGCGATGCTGGCGAACGCCTGCGGCGGCTGCCATGGCACCAATGGCGCCAGCGCCGGACCCAGCATGCCCACCATCGGCGGGCAGTCGGCCATCGCCATCGCGGAAGCCATGAAGGGGTTCAAGAGCGGCGACCGGCCGGCCACGGTGATGGGCCGCATCGCCAAGGGCTACTCCGATGCCGAGATCGACGCCATGTCCAAGTATCTGGCCTCCCAGAAGTGGGTGGGCGTGGGTCAACGGGCTGACGCGGCGATGGTCGTCAAGGGCAAGGACTTGCACGACAAGAACTGCAAGCGCTGCCATCTGGAAACCGGCAAGGAGTTCGACGAGAACGCCACCGTGCTGGCGGGCCAATGGCTCGAGTACCTCCAGATTCAGATGGATGACTATGCTTCGGGCGCCCGCAAGATGTCGGAGAAGAAGGCGGAGCGCATGAAGAAGCTTTCCCGCCAGGAGCTCGAAGCGCTGGCGCAGTTCTACGCCAGCCAGAAATAACCAGGGGAGCATCCAATGACTGACATCAAACGCAGAGATTTCTTCAAGCTGATGGGCGGCGCCGCGGGCCTCGCCCTAGCGGGTTGCGCCGGCGCGCCGATGGTTTCCTCCACCGGCGAGATGATGCCGAAGACCGGCCGCCGGGTGGTGGTGATCGGCGGCGGCTACGGCGGGACCATCGCCGCCAAGTACGTGCGCATGTCCGATCCCTCCATCGAGGTGGTGCTGGTGGAG
>Ga0210374_1000032_pt1 | contig 15124 bp, 10 predicted proteins | sample S765metaT_FD_170483 | JGI IMG/M metagenome (GOLD analysis project Ga0210374, IMG submission 170483) | Metatranscriptome of estuarine sediment microbial communities from the Columbia River estuary, Washington, United States - S.765... | ecosystem: Environmental > Aquatic > Marine > Intertidal...
CGGCACGATCATCGCCAACGCCATGGAGAAGGTAGGCAAGGAAGGCGTGATCACGGTGGAGGACGGCAAGTCCCTGGAGAACGAGCTGGAAGTCGTGGAAGGGATGCAGTTCGACCGCGGCTACCTCTCCCCCTATTTCATCAACAATCCCGAGAAGCAGATCTCCATTTTGGAGGACCCGTTCATCCTCCTCCACGACAAGAAGATCTCCTCCATTCGTGACCTGCTGCCGGTGCTGGAGCAGGTGGCCAAGGCCGGCAAGCCGCTCCTGATCGTGGCGGAAGAGGTCGAAGGCGAGGCGCTGGCGACCCTGGTGGTCAACAACATCCGCGGCATCCTCAAGACCTGCGCGGTGAAGGCGCCGGGCTTCGGCGACCGCCGCAAGGCCATGCTGGAGGACATCGCGGTGCTCACTGGCGGAACGGTTATCGCCGAGGAAGTGGGCCTGAAGCTGGAGAACGCTACCCTCAAGGACCTCGGCCGTGCCAAGCGGGTCGAGATCGCCAAGGAAGACACCACCGTCATCGACGGCGCCGGCGATCACAAGGACATCGAGGGCCGGGTGAAGAACATCCGCAAGCAGATCGAGGAAGCGACGTCCGACTACGACCGCGAGAAGCTGCAGGAGCGCGTGGCCAAGCTGGCCGGCGGCGTGGCCCTGATCAAGGTGGGCGCCGCGACCGAGATGGAAATGAAGGAGAAAAAGGCCCGGGTCGAGGACGCGCTGCACGCCACCCGTGCCGCCGTGGAGGAAGGCATTGTGCCGGGTGGCGGCGTGGCCCTGATCCGCGCCCGCACCGGCCTCAAGAAGCTGAACGGCGCCAACACCGATCAGGAAGCCGGCATCAAGATCGTGCTGCGCGCCCTGGAGGAGCCTCTGCGCCAGATCGCGGCCAACGCCGGCGACGAGCCGTCGGTGGTGGTGAACAAGATCGTCGAGGGCAAGGGCAACTTCGGCTACAACGCCCAGACCGGCGAGTACGGCGACCTGGTGGACATGGGGGTCCTGGATCCGACCAAGGTGACGCGCTGCGCCTTGCAGAACGCGGCTTCCGTGGCCGGCCTGATCCTCACCACCGACGCCATGGTGGCGGAGCTTCCGAAGGAAGAAGGCCACGCCCATCCCGGCGGCGGCATGGGCGGTATGGGCGACATGGGCATGTAACAGGCCCAAGGCCCGATATCCCCGTCCAGGCGGGGACCGAGTCAGGGAAACCCCGCTGCGGCGGGGTTTCTTTTTTGGGTGGGTCCCGGCGATTTACCGCACCGGGGAAAAGTCGTAACCTCGCTCACCATCCCCAACTGACGGCAGGCCGCCATGCGCATCCTGGTCGCGGAAGACGACGCCATACTGGCCGACGGCCTGGTGAAATCCCTGCGGCACGCCGGTTACGCGGTGGATTGGGCCAGGACCGGTGAGGAGGCGGACGCAGCGCTTGCAGTCCAGTCCTACGACCTGGCGATCCTCGACGTCGGGCTTCCCAGGATGAGCGGGCTCGAGGTCTTGGGCCGGCTGCGGGCGCGCAAGCTGCGCCTGCCGGTGATGATCCTCACCGCCCTCAACGGCGTTGATGACCGCGTGCGCGGGCTCGACCTGGGGGCGGACGACTATCTCACCAAGCCCTTCGAGCTGGCGGAACTGGAAGCCCGGGTGCGGGCGCTCACGCGCCGCGGGCTGTGCGGCGCGCCCACCATGCTTTGTCATGGCCCCCTGGCCTTCGACCAGGTCGGCCGCCGCGCATCCCTCAACGGAGAGCCTCTGGAACTTTCGGCCCGGGAACTGGGCCTCCTCGAAATCCTGATCCAGCGCGGGGGGCGCCTGGTGTCGAAGCAGCAGCTGGTGGATCACCTCTGCGAGTGGGACGGGGAGGTGAGCGAGAACGCCATCGAGGTTTATGTTCACCGGCTGCGCAAGAAGCTCGAGCCGGCGGGGGTCAAGATCCGCACCATCCGCGGCCTCGGTTACTGCCTCGACCAGCCCCGTGCCGCCTGAGGCCCCGGGGGGGCGGGGGTCCCTGTTCGTCGAGATTCTCGACTGGATGCTGCTTCCGCTGCTGGTGGTCTGGTCCTCCAGCATCGTCGTCACCTATTTCGTGGCGCGGCCCATCGCGACGGCGCCATTCGACCGCCTGCTGCAAGACAGGGTGCACGCGTTGGCCGCCGATCTGGGGGCTTCCGGCGGCGACCGGCCGGGGATCATGGGACCCGCGACCCGGGCCGTCCTGGAAGGGGACGGCGTCGACGTCGTCCGCTTCCAGGTCCGGCGGCCGGACGCCTCCGTGCTGACCGGCGACGGTGCCATTCCGCCCAAACTGCGCGAGACGGACGAGGCCCCTGGCGTGGTGTACTTCCGCGACGGGATTCTCGGGGCGGAGGAGGTGAGGATCGCTTATATGTTCCTGCCATCCGCGCGCGGTGGTCCGGAGCTTCTGGTTCAGGTGGCGGAGACGCTGCATCGGCGCGACCGCCTGGCCCAGGAATTCGTCACCGGTATCGTGGTGCCCCAGTTCATGTTGATGCCGGCCGCGGTGATCCTGGTGTGGATCGGGCTTTCCCGGGGATTGCGCCCGATCTCGGGGCTGTGGCGCAGCATCCGGGCGCGCCCGCCCGGGGACCTGAGCGCCATTGACGAGAGCATCGCGCCCCAGGAAATCCTGCCCCTGATTCACTCCATCAATGATCTGATGGCGCGCCTGGATCGCAGCCTGCAGGCGCAGCGGCGCTTCGTCAGCGATGCCGCGCACCAGCTGCGCACCCCCCTGGCGGGCCTGCGCACCCAGGCGGAGGTGGCGCTGCGGCAGCGGGATCTCCCGGAGATCCACGACAGCCTGCGGCAAGTGGTGGCAAGCACTGCGCGCACCGAGCACCTCGTGAATCAGCTGCTGAGCCTCGCCCGGGCCGAGGCGCCCGGCGAGGTCCTGCCCGCGTTCGGCGCCGTGGACCTCGCGGCCCTGGCCCGGGAATGCGTGGAGGAAGCGCTGCCCGCGGCCTTGGCCAAAGAAATCGACCTGGGGTTCGAGGCTGCGGGGGAATCTTTGAGGGTTCAAGGCGTCGGGTCGCTGCTGCGCGAGCTGATGAGGAACCTGATCGACAACGCCATCAAGTACACCCCCGCGGGTGGCCGGGTGACGGTGCGGACGGCTGCGGGCGGGTCCCCGGTGCTCGAGGTGGAGGACAGCGGACCCGGCATCCCGCCGCCGGAGCGGGATCTGGTGTTCCAGCGTTTCTATCGGGTTCTGGGGGTGGGCACCCATGGCAGCGGCCTCGGCCTCGCCATCGTGCGCGAGATCGCCGACCTGCACGGCGCCACCGTTTCCCTGACGGACGCGCCCAACCCGCCGGGTACCCTTTTCCGGGTCGCATTTGGGCCGCTGAAGACCCTTTCTGAGTCCAGCGGATCTCCCTCCGACGCGTTTCCCCTGGCGTAAGGCACCCGTAAGCTTCCCCCCTTAATCTGCAGCCTACCCGCTCCCGGCGGGCACCATTTCATGGAGGGTTGCAGAAGTGAAAGAGGACATTGTCAACAAGCTGGTATCCAGCCCCAGGTACCGGGAGCTGGTGGCCAAGCGCAGCTCGTTCGGCTGGCTGCTGACGGCCATCATGCTCGTCGTCTACTACGGGTACATCCTGGTCATTGCGTTCAAGAAGGATCTCCTGGCGATCCCCCTTGGGGAGGGCGTCATGACCGTGGGCATCCCGGTCGGCATCGGCATCATCGTCTTCACGGTCATAATCACCGGCATCTACGTGCACCGCGCCAATGCCGAGTTCGACGACCTCACCAAGAGCGTGCTGAAGGAGGTCGAATAATGCGCCGCCTGAACCGGTTGCTGATGCTTGCCGTCGGCATGCTGCCGGCCGGAATGGCCCTTGCCGCGGGCGCCCTGGAGGGGGTCGCGGAGCAACAACCCCTCAACGTCACCGCCATCATCATGTTCCTGGTGTTCGTGGTCGCGACGCTGGGAATCACCTATTGGGCCGCCAAGCGCACCAAGTCCGCCGCCGACTTCTACACCGCGGGCGGCGGCATCACCGGCTTCCAGAACGGCTTGGCCATCGCGGGCGACTACATGTCGGCCGCATCGTTCCTCGGCATCTCGGCCGCGGTGTACCTGAACGGCTACGACGGCCTCATCTACTCCATCGGCTTCCTGGTGGGATGGCCGGTGATCATGTTCTTGATCGCGGAGCGCCTGCGCAACCTGGGCAAGTTCACCTTCGCCGACGTGGCATCGTTCCGGTTCGCCCAGACCCCGATCCGGGCGCTGGCGGCCTCCGGGACCCTGGTGGTCGTGGCCTTCTACCTGATCGCCCAGATGGTGGGGGCGGGCCAACTCATCAAGCTGCTGTTCGGCCTGCCCTATCACTACGCGGTGGTGCTGGTGGGGGTGCTGATGATCATGTACGTGACCTTCGGCGGCATGCTGGCCACCACCTGGGTGCAGATCGTCAAGGCCATCCTGCTGCTCTCCGGCGCCACCTTCATGGTGATCATGGTGATGGCGGGTTTCGGATTCAGCCCCGAGGCCCTGTTCGCCAAGGCGGTGGAGGTCAAGGCGGCGGCCGCGGCGGCCGCCGGCAAGTCCGCGGCCGACGCCAGCGCAGCGGGGATTTCGATCATGGGCCCGGGCACCTTCATCAAGGACCCCATCAGCGCCATCTCCTTCGGCATGGCGCTCATGTTCGGCACCGCCGGCCTGCCCCACATCCTCATGCGCTTCTTCACCGTTCCCGACGCCAAGGAAGCCCGCAAGTCGGTGTTCTGGGCCACCACCTGGATCGGCTACTTCTACATCCTCACTTTCGTGATCGGCTTCGGCGCCATCGTGCTGGTCAGCACCAACCCGCAGTTCCTGGACAGCGCGGGCAAGCTGCTGGGCGGCAACAACATGGCGGCCATCCACCTGGCCAACGCCGTGGGTGGCAACATATTTCTCGGCTTCATCTCCGCCGTGGCCTTCGCCACCATCCTGGCGGTGGTGGCTGGCCTCACGCTCTCCGGCGCATCGGCCGTGTCCCACGACCTGTACGCGTCGGTGCTGCGCAAGGGCAACGTGTCGGAAGGTTCCGAGATCCGCGTCTCCAAGATCACGACCCTGATCCTCGGCGTGATCGCCGTGGTGCTGGGCATCGCCTTCGAGAAGCAGAACATCGCGTTCATGGTGTCCCTTGCGTTCGCCATCGCGGCCTCGGCCAACTTCCCGGTGCTGTTCATGTCGGTGCTGTGGAAGGGCTGCACCACCCGGGGCGCGTTCCTCGGCGGCCTCCTCGGCCTGATCACCGCCGTGGTGCTCACGGTCCTCTCCAAGTCCATCTGGGTGGACATCCTGGGCAACGCCAGCGCCATCTTCCCCTACACCTCGCCGGCGCTGTTCTCCATGGCCGCGGGCTTCGGCGGGATCTGGCTCTTTTCCCTGCTCGACCGCAGCGAGCAGGCGCGCCGCGACCGGGCCGCCTACCTCGCCCAGGAAGTGCGCTCGGAGACCGGATTGGGCGCGGCAAGCGCTGCGGCCCACTGATTGCGGCGGGCCTATACTGGACACCTCGGGGCCCTGCCCCGGGGTGTTTTGTTTTGTGAGAGGCCATGGACCGAGTCCAAGAAACTCCGGCTGAAGCCGCGCCCGCCAATCGCTGGGAAGCCCAGTCCCTGCTGCTGGGGCGGGTGCGGGACGTGGGCCTGCGCGAGGCCTGCCTGCTGGCGCCCGAAACCACCATGCGCGAGGCGGCGCGCCTCATGGCCGAGCGCGGCCTGGATTGCGTGCTGGTGGGCGGACCCGCCGGACCGGGAATCGTCACCGGCACCGACATGCGCAACGCCTTGGCCCTGGAGGGCCTGACTCCGGAGGCTGCCATCGGCGGGATCGCCCGCCGGCCGTTGGTGGCGGTGGGCGAGAACGAGCTGCTGGTGCAGGCCCTGGTGCTCATGGACCGGCACGGCAAGCGCCGCCTCGCCGTCGCCGCCGGTGACGGCTCCGTGAGCGGCGTGCTGGAGCAGGCCGACCTGCTGCACTTCCTTTCGGATCATTCCCAGGCCATCGCCACCCGCATCCGCCAGGCGGAGCGCCCGGAGGACCTGAAGCCGGCGTTCGCCGCGCTGCTGCGCCTGATCGGGACCCTGCACCGCAACGGCGTGCGCACCGAGAACATCGGCCAGCTGGCGAGCGAACTCAATGCCGCAATTTTCCGGCGCGCCTTCGAACTGGTGATGCCGCCGGAGGTGCAGGCCAACACCTGCCTGGTGGTGATGGGCAGCGAAGGCCGGCGCGAGCAGATCCTGCCCACCGACCAGGACAACGCCCTGGTGGTGCGCGACGGATTCGAGCGTACCGACCTTCCCGCCCTGTGCGCGAGCCTTTCGTCGGCGCTGATCGAGCTGGGTTATCCGCCGTGCCCCGGCAAGATCATGGTGAGCAACCCGGATTGGGTCATGAGCGAAACCGGATTTCGGGAGCGGGTCAGCAAGTGGATCTGGTCCGAGTACACCGATTCGGTGATGAAGCTGGCCATTTTCTTCGACGGCCACGCCGTGGCGGGCGATGCGGCGCTGGTGGACAGCGTGAAGGCCCACCTCCTGGAGCGCCTGGGAGACCGGGACAGCTACTTCGCGCGCTTCGCCGCGCCCATCAACATGTTCCCGCCGCCCCTCAACGTCTTTTCCCGCTTCCGGCTGGAGCGCGAGGGCGAGCACGCCGGAATGCTGGATCTCAAGAAGGGCGGCATCTTTCCCCTGGTGCACGGCGTGCGCAGCCTGGCGCTGGAGAAGCGCCTGCCCGAGACCGGGACCCTGCAGCGCATCCGCCGCCTGCAGGAGCTCGGCGCCCTCGACCGGCGCTTCGTGCGGGAACTGGCGGAGGCCTTCGAATTCCTCTCGAGCCTGCGGGCCAGGAACGGACTCTTGGCGTTGGCCGACGGGCGGATCCCCGACACCTACGCCAAGCCGGCAGATCTCACATCTTTGGACCGGGACATGCTGCGCGTCAGTTTCCGGGTGGTGCTGCGCCTGCGGGAACTCATCCGGCACCACTTCCGCCTGGACGTGCTGGGACTCTGAGCGTCCAGAAACAAAACACCCGCCTCGCGGGCGGGTGTTTTCTCGGCCCGTGGCTCCGGCTCAGTTCCCTGATGTCTTCTCCCAGGTCTGATCGGGATCGAACCTGTCGATCTTGCCCGCGGCGGCGGTGTCCGGGCCCAGATCCTTCTGGTAGACCACGCCGTCGTGGTTGACCATGAAGGACATCACTCCCGATGAGCCGTATTGGGCGGGGTATGCGAGGAACGCGAATCCGCCGATCATCTTGCCCTTGGCGAGGTAGCTGTAGGCACCGCCCGGCGCGTCCTTGCCCTGGGCCTTGAGAATCTTGAAGTGGTAGCCGTGGTAAGGCACCGGTTTCGATCCCTCCTTGCGGTAGCCCTCCTGCACCGCTTCCGCCACCAAGGATCCCAGGGGGCTTGCGGCCTCGCCTTCCTTGGTTGGCCAGTAGAGGCCGTTCTTCTTGCCCTTGTCGCTGCCGAATTTCTGGGCGTACTCCAGCAGCCCGTCGCCGTCGCGATCCGCCGAGGCGTATTCGCGTTGCGCATCCACCAGCGCGAGCAGCACCTGGATCGAGTTCAGCTCGTTCTTCCCGATCCGGCGGTTCAGGAGCTCCTCCTTGCCCTCGGCGGTGTCGAAATGCCAGCCGTCCCCGGCCTTCACCAGGGGAACGGGAAAGGGCCAGTCGTCGCCGCCGACTTCCAGGGTTCTGCGGTCCCCGTCCCCGGACAGGACGTGCTTCTCCTGGTAGGCGGCGAGAAACCACTCGCGGCCGTTCCTGTCCTGGACCGGGTCGCCTGAATTCACCAGGGTTTTGCCGTCCGGGCCGAAAATTACCAGGAGCGCCTTCTCGTCGCCGCCCTTGACCGCCTCCATCAGGGCGCCCACCGCGTCATCCGGTGAGGCGAAGGTCTTCTGTTTGGGCTCGGCGGCGCTCGCCGCCGTCGGCAGCACGAGTGCGAGGACGGCAAGCAGCATGAGCACCAGGCGCTGGATCACCCGGGCCCCAGGGGTTCGGCATGAGAAAGACATGGTCGCTGCCTCCAGATCGGTCCTGGTTTCGCGGATTCCAATGAGCGTCGCCATGGCGTTACCTCCTTCCCCCGCCGCGCCCGCCACCACCACCGCCCCGGGCACCGCCTCCGCCCCGGGATCCGCCCATGCTCTGGCGGCTGGCCTGCCCGCGGTTGCTGTAATCCCGGGCCTGACGCCCCTGGCCGGCGCCGTCGAAGCCGCTGGACCTGCGGGTGCCGGAATAGTCCCGGCTGCCGCCTCCAGGAGGGCCGCCTCCCCGGCTTATGTCGCGCCTGCCCGTTCCCATATCGCGGTCGCCGCCTCCGGGCCGGGCCAGTTCCCGGGATCGATCGGCTCCGCCGAGATCGCGAGTGCCGCGGTCGCCAACGGCGCCGCCCGGGCCGCGATCGCCCGCCCGCTCCCGGGAGCGATCGCGCACCTGTCCACGATCGAACTGCTGCCCGAGCTCCTGCCGGCCCAATTCGGCGCGGCCCCGGAACTGTTCCCGATTCCGGGCGGCTTCGCGATTGATTCCCCGGTTGTACTGCTGGGCCACCCGCTGGTCCCGGTAGGCGACGCCCCTCCGGTGATTGACGTTGTGGTTCCAGGTGTTGTTGGTGATGCGCGTGCGATTGAAGCTGTTGTAGCGGTTGACGTTGACGTAGACGTTGCCGCGGTGCCAGTTGCAGCCGCCCCACAGAGCCGAGCCCACGGCGATGCCGACGCTAAACCAGAAGATGCCGGTTGCCACGTAGCCCGGCGGATAGTAGTAGTAGGGCGGATAAGCGGGATACCACCAGGTCCCGTACACCACGGTGGGATTGTAGGTCGGCACATAGATCACCTGGGGATCGGCGGGCTCGATCCGGATGATCGTTTCCTTTTCCCTCTCCACGATCACCTTCTGCTCGGGCGTGTCCTGCAGGTTCCCCTGCTGCTGGGCCTTGGCCCGCAGGTTCTGCACCGTGCCCATCACGTCCTCCTGCTGGGCCAGGAACGCGTCCCCCAGCTTCTGGGTCCAGTCCAGCTTTTCGTTCATCATGGTCAGCACCTGCGGAAACGCCGTGAGGGACTTGACGCTCGGGTCCCAGGATTGCTGCTGCATGGCGTCCTCGAGGGCCTGGTCCTTGACGTTGGGATTGGCCTTGGACCAGCGCGCGGCCTCCACCACCTCCAGCGGATAGGTGGAGGCCATCAGGACCTGGGCCAGCAGCGGGTCCGGATAAAGCGCGACCGGCGCGAGAAGCTGATCCAATTCCTCCTGGCTGAAACTTTTCTCGCCCTGCGGGGCGGCCGGGGCCGCGGCAGTTTCCGCCGGTTGGCCGGCCGGGGCCTGCGCCATGAGGCCGGCCGGGAAGGCGAGCGAGATGGCAATACAGCCGCTCACCAAGCCATTCAGGATTCTTCTCATGCCCATCGCTCCTCGAAGACGGTTCGCGCGGCTGCCCGGAGAAGGGTCGCCCTCTTCCGGGCCGCACGCCGGCGATTCTACACGACGCCCGCGAATAGCCCCCGGATCGCCTCGACGCAAGGCGCGTTTCCCGTTAAAATCCGCGTCCTGCCAGCGATGGCGGGGCGAATGAGCTTTCGCGGTTTCACCCGTATCCGTGCTCCAGCGCGGGTCGTAGTACCGAGGGGCCAAGTAGCTCAGTTGGTAGAGCAGAGGACTGACAAGACGACGCGAAGCGGATTCTTGCTGAGAAGGCTGACCTTTAGGTCACGCCGGAACTACAAGATCATGCCAAGCGGCGTGTTGCGGCGAAGGCTAACGTGAGCGTGAGCGAACGTTAAGCCCGACCGGAAGGGAGGGCGGCCGGAGTCAAAATCCGTGCTCCAGCGCGGGTCGTAGTACCGAGGGGCCAAGTAGCTCAGTTGGTAGAGCAGAGGACTGAAAATCCTTGTGTCGGTGGTTCGATTCCGCCCTTGGCCACCAAAAGTTTGGAGACCCGCGTCGATTCCGCGTCCGCGGGTCTTCTTGTTTGCGCAGGAAATATCCAACTCCGCGCGGTACCGAAGCGGGGATCTTCTGACGGGCTCCACGCCTGCCCAGTCGCACACGGCCGGCAAACCTTGAGGGTGCCGGCCGGTGCAGCGGATCGCGCCTAGCAGTCGCGGTCGCAGTCGCTGTCAAGCTCGATATCGACTGCCACCTTCCTCACGCACACCTTCTTCACCTTGCGGCCACCGGAGACCTTGAGGCAATCCACCAGGTCCTGCGCCATGTCGTTGCATCGTCCGGCGGGCCGCCCCGGCTGCACGATCTCCTTGATGTCCGGATCAACCTGGTAGGTCATGCCGCCCAGGAGCATGCCGTTTCCTAAAAGATGGACCGTGATATTGCGATCGGCGGCCGTCCGGATCTCGTCGGCTGCAAAGTCGGCGCCCTTTACCAGCCGCAGGGTGATTTCCCTTTTCTCGCCGGCCTTGAGTCGGAACCGGTTGTGGGGCATTCCGGCGAACTGCACTTTCCAGCCCTTGGCCGCGAGCACGCGCGGCATTTCAACGCGCAGGTCCATGTCGGCGGGCCGATTGAAGTTGTTGCCGGCGAAGAACACGGCGCCATCCAAGGCCGCCGCCAGTGCCTCCGTCCCGCCGCCACCCGGCACCAACGGGACGTTACGCTGGCCGATATTGTTGTCGTGCGGCACCAGGCGCCACTCCTGGATTGTCTGGCCCGGCTCGAGATTGTTGACGTTGCTAGGGTCGCCGTCGGCCTCCACAATGGCGAGCAGGCAGTCGTGGCCGTAGGCGTTCTCGTTGGGCGTCCATTCGAACGGGCCCACGATCACTTCGTTGCCATTGCTGGCCAGCACGTTGCCGGTGGGCAGTCCGGCCACCGGCCCGGCCTGGACGAAATCGGTGGGCCAGGTGAGACCCGCGCCCGGGAGGCAGTGGTACACCTTGACCGTGCCATTGGCATTGGTGGTGCCGCGGTTCTTGACCCTGACATAGGCATAGCTCAGCACTCCCGCGACGCCAGGCTCCGGGCCGGTCGCGCCGTCGGCCAGGGTCCGGTTCCACACCGAGGGGCAGTTCCAGTGCACCGCCTGGTACTGGTATTCGCCGGCGCGGCCGTCGTCGATGTAGAGATCCACCGCTGGCGGAGCGCCGATGTCCGTTGTCGGCGCGCCCGGCGCCCGCCACAGTCCCTGCTTCTCGAAGGCCCAGCGAAACACCTTGTGATAGGCGCCGCCGGCCCAGCCCTCGCTGGTCCAGTCGTCGTCGTCAGCGTCCACAAGCGTGTTGTAAAACGCCTCCGCGTTGGCCGGGTTGGTGCCCGGCGTCAGCTTGCCCACCGCGTTCAGCACCAGGTAGGTGGAAACGCGGGAGGCCTGCCAGCGCTTGGCTTCGTTGTCGGCGTCGCCGCCCAGGGCCTGATAGAAGCGGAACAGGGTGGTCGCCAGGATTTGTTCACTCCGATACCCGGCGGAGCCGCCGCCCGTGCCGGGATCCTGGGCGCCCCCCCAGCCCCAGCCGTCCGCCACTGCTCTGTTGAACCAGCGGTCAAGGCCGCGGAAAGGGGCATAGCGGAAGCGCTCGGGCAGCGCCCGCAGCTGCGAAACGGGGTCGTTCTGAAACGCCGCCAGCGCGTCGCCGGCGCTGTGGGCAAAGCCGAAGTTTGGGCTGTTCACGTGGTCCCACAGGATGCCGTGCCCGCAGATCTCGTGCCAGTGAACCCACTTGTCCACGGAACGCCCAAGCGGATTGGCGGTGTCCGTGGTGTCCGACAGGCAGTAGCCCACGAGCCCGATACCATCGCCCTGGGTATCGCCGCTGCAAAATGCGTTGGCCTCGATGCCGTTCGTCGTGCTAAAGCTGGCCCGATGGTCAAGATGCACCGGAAACACCGTCCCGTCGAAGTAGGTGGCAAGGTTGAATCCCAGGTCCTCGATGACCTCAAAGAGGTTGTTGGCGTGGTAGTAGGCATTGACCGCTCCGAAATCGTTGGTCCTGGCCTGGTAGTCAAAATCGGTGCCCGTGGATTCGGTCGGCGGCGCAACCGTGGGAGAGTCGTCGTCCACCACGGTCACATGCGTGCCCGCGAGGGACTGAACGCCGCCTGACGGCGCATTGAGGTTGGTGAGAACGACGTCGTCGCGCAGCGGATCGAGGATGGCATTGCCATCGTCCGGCGTCATGGTGAGGTCGCCGGTGGAGGTCTGCGGATCGTAGGTAAACACCAGACCGTTAACTCCGTCGATCAATGCCCGCAAATAGAGGATGGCGCCGGTCTCGACCTCCACCAGGGCGCGCCAGTTCAGGGCCTGCTTTCCCGGCAGATGAAACACAATCTCTGCCACCAGGTAGTGCTGGCCCTCCCGGATGGAGCCCGGCACCGGCGGCAGCGGCAATGTCAGCTCGATGTCGCCCTTTTCAAGATCAAGAGGCTTGCGCGCGTCAACGGGGAAATTGACGCCCTTTTCCGGTACTCGGTCCCGCCCGCGGTAGCGGTAGATCCAGAACAGCCCATGCGTGATTCGCCCTGTCTCGAACCATCGCCCCGCCTGCGCTCTGGCGCCGGCACGGCGTGCCGCGGCACCGCGGGCAGCCCCCCCAAACAGGCTCCCCATCGGCACCGACAACGAGCGCGGGACGGCCTCGCCGGCCGTCAGCGCTGCTTTCGATACGGCGGCCTGGGTGTTGACCTGGATGAGAAGAGTGCGCACCCGTTTGATGGCGTCCGGTCCCGGTAGCACTACCTTCATGTCCTCGTGGCCATAGTGGGCGGCGTGGGTGATGCGGAACGGGTTCTCCTTAACCGTCACGGTCATGCCGGCGCCCCACACCGGCGTGTTGTGGACCGTCTGGAAGTAGCAGTACGTGGTGGAAGCGAAAGACCTTTTGACGTCGTATTCCCGGTACTCCACGTCCTGCTCGCGCGGTTCAAGGAAGCTGGCCTTCAGGTGCAGCCGCTCCAGCTGAGCCAAGGGGATGTGCAGCGTCTCCGCGCGTTTTTGGAGATAGTCGGCGGCCGCTAGGCGCACGTTGTTCTTCTCCGATAGAAAATACTCCTGCGTCTGCAGGATATGGCGGACGCGGTTTTTGTCGTCGATCGTCAGATGCGCCTTGAGGTCGGGGCTGTAGATGGTCCGCATGAATCAGGCCTCCATGAATAGGGTGGCAAGAAGGAAGGGTCTATCGCCTAACGCGCGAGAGGGCTTAGTCGCGCGATTGCGTCGCCAGCATCTGCACAACGCGCTCCGCCCAGGGTTCGACCGGCCCCGGCCGCGAGCCAAAGCTGGCGACCGTGACGCAAAGGTTGTTGAGTGCAAAGAAGATCGCGGGCGGAGCACCATCGGGATGCCGGAACGCGGCAAAACCAAGGCTCGCCGGCCCGTCCTCCAATCGCGCCAGTTGATTGCCCGCGAGAACCTCCAGCAGGCAATCGAGTGATTCGGAGGGCGATGCGCATTCGATGACATCGATCATGACTCGCATTCCGGCGGGCTCGGCCGCATCGAATACGGCGCGCCGCCATGGGCGGCTGTCCGCGCGTCGCAGTGTTTCGGTTAGGGAGACATGCCAGCCCGCGACCTGCAGCTTCGCCGCGTCGAATCCCCGGTACAGCTCGACCGGCTCTCGCGGCACTCGGGCACGCAGACCAGCAAGGTCGTAGCGGGTGCCGAGCTCCTTAAGCGTTGCGGCGTCGATGGTCATGCTACTGCCCGCCGGCGAGGAATGTTTTCGAGATTGCCCGTCCCGCTTTCGATCAAGCGGTAGCGGTAGTCGCCAGGTGCGTTTTGGCCGAAGTTCATTTTGATCGGGTGTTGAGCCACGTGTACGTTGTCGGCGTAGTTGTCGTCCATATCCAGCTGGAGGCACCCGTCGTAGACGGGCTGCGTCACGCCGATGGCGGAAAGCCAGCAGATCTCGTGATAGCCCCAGTTCCAGCTCACCCAATCTCCGGCGTTGTTGGGGTTTCCGTTGAGGGTGAGGAACTTCCGGGTCACCATGTTGAAGAAGCGCCCCTCCCACAGGTCGCACCCCAGGAGGTTGGCGAAGGTGGTGACCGCGTTGGCGCAGTCCGTGCAGTTCAGAACGAAGGGCGCGCCGCCGTCAAGGTGCGTCATGTAGGAGGTCAGCTGGTAGGGAGGATCGAAACCGAACACGGTGGCCGGGGTGTAGCTCTGGTTGCTTCGGGTGTTGATCGCCCGGGTGACGCGGGCCGCGGCCGCGTCCGCGTCGGCTGCGCCGACCGCCCAGGTGCAGGCTTTCTCCAGAGCGTCGGCCCACGGCAACTGCAGATTGTTGAAGCTTGCATCCTGTTCCCACGGACCGCGGGGGACGTCGATAAGGGTGAAGATGCGGTGACTCGTGCGGTCGAACTCCCGCCAGCGCGCAAAGAGCCGCAGGACCCGCGCCTGCCATACCCATTCGGTGGTCCGCGCGCCCACCGATGCCACAGCAAGCTTGTGGTGGATCAGCTCGAATGTCTCCAGCGAGGAGTCGCCATTGGCGTCCAACTGGACAGTCTTCGCCCTGGCATCCCCGAGCACGTTTCCGACCAGGGCATGAACGATGGCGGCAATGAGCGAGAGTATCCAGCCGACGCAGCCACCAGGTGTGGCCGGCGGCAGGTAGGCATCAATGGCCCGGATGCGCAGTTTTTCATTCGGCGGTCCACCCCGCAGAAGCGCCCGGGTCCGGGCCGGCGCAGGGACTTGCCGCCGGCCCGGCGTTCGATGGAGGATTGCCGCCGAGGCGGCGCGCACGGCGGCGGGCGGCCGCTCGGGCACAACGACGAAAACACCGAGGAGACGCACCATGAGAAGGCTCGTGATCGCGATGATCGCCACGGTTCTGTCGCTGGGATCGGCGGCGGCGCTGGCGGAAAGCTACGGCAAGCAGAAGGTCGTCTACCACATCAACTACGACGACCCGAAGAAGCAGAAAGGCGCGATGCGCAACATCCAGAACCACATCAACGCGGTCGGCAAGGAGAATCTCGATCTCCGCGTCGTCATGCACGGTAACGGGCTGTCGCTGCTCAAGCGCGCGAACGAGGACATGAACTTCCAGAGCTCCGTGCTCAACCTGAAGGAGCAGGGCATCGGTTTCAAGGTCTGCGAGAACACGCTC
>Ga0210374_1000033_pt1 | contig 15117 bp, 14 predicted proteins | sample S765metaT_FD_170483 | JGI IMG/M metagenome (GOLD analysis project Ga0210374, IMG submission 170483) | Metatranscriptome of estuarine sediment microbial communities from the Columbia River estuary, Washington, United States - S.765... | ecosystem: Environmental > Aquatic > Marine > Intertidal...
CTCAAACAAGCCCCCCTATAAGGCATCCCGTGGTCAAACATGCCGAGCTAATTATGGAACCCGCTATTACGGACTTCTCGCTCTGATTAAGTGAAGGTCAATTTCACTCCTCCCTTTTTCGCTTTTTTCACTTTTTTCATGCCTATCTGTTGACTATCGCAAACCAGTGCATAGATTGAGATAAGAGACGGAGAGACACCATGAACAACAACAATAATTGTCACCTTTGCAACGATAACCATAACGTAACGATTTGCACCGCTTGTGAGCGCCCTACCTGTGCAGGTCACATGGGCCAAGACGGCGTTTGTGATGATTGCTGGGACGATTTTTGTCGTTACCACGATTCTCAAGAAAACCGTTTTGCTGACGAAATTGATGCAAATCACAGGGGTTTCTGAAAAAAAGGAATTCGAGAGGCAAAGAGGTCAAGTTGGCCTCTTTACCTCTCACGAAGGAGGACATCATGAAAAAAGAACAAACCAAAGAAGAACTTTTCGATATTTATGTAAGCAACGTTGCTGCTCATTGTGCAGAGCTGCGAGTGGTAACAGGCCGATTTTCAGCCACAGCGGTTGAAGGGATGCCAGTGGTAGAAATCTTTGTTGAGCCCAGGACAGAGGGCGAAATAGATGTTTGGGACATGTGCTATCACATCCACAGTGATGGCACGAGAGAGACCCTGGGCAATCGATGCGCGGCGGTGTCTCGATATAGTTCTGTTGCAGCCCAGGCCCTTCGTTCTTTCCTGAATGCCCCACAATAGGGTAAAGTGAGGCCATGCCCTATGGCCATGTAACCAAAACACGATTCCTCCCCTTATCCCAATTCTTTCTTCAACAAGAAAAACCAAAAAAAGGTGAAAAGGTCATTTACGGGCGGCAGGAGCCTGAAAAGAAAAAGACCAAGGGTGGTGACAAGACTCCTGCGTCTACCGAGCTTCCAAAATCGGAGATGCCACCAGTAAAAGAGAAAAGGCGAAGGCGAAATGAGAAAGAGAAGGAGAAGGAGGAGGGCATTACGACCACATCCAATGTCCCCACGGTTCCTGTGCCTATCGGTGCGGGAGACGGAAGAAGATTCCTCGATAGACCCAGCAAAGCCAAGAAGAAAAAGAAAGACTTATCAACTCGCATGGGTGTGTTACTGAGAAGGCTATTTTGATGGTAGGATGACCCATATCCGACGGTGAAGAATGTTCCATGCTTGGGGCATTCGTAGGAGTAGGAGCAGGAGAATGTCAGAAACAAACCAGGGCGCACCTCAAACGCCCGAATCTAAATCCGCGCCTGATACCAGAGTGGGCACAACAGCAGATTTTGCGGAAATGATGAGCCGCCCTCCCTCGAACGGGGGGAAGGCAGGGAAAGAAACGGGCATCCCCTCTTCCCAGTTGGAGCGTCTTCGCGCAGCAGTGGAGCAGGGAAAGGTTGAAGGTGGGGGAATTATCCAGGCGACCGATACCCCCGAGTACGAGACACTGACCGACGCCCAGCCAGAGGCCGGGGTGTACAACCTGGTTGGTGGGTATCTTGATCGTGACGGAGAGCTTCACAAAGAGGTTGAGATTGAGGCGATGGGAGGTCACGAGGAAGACCTTTTGGGCAACAGGAATCTCCCCATTGTCTTACGTTTGAACTCGGTCTTGAGTCGAGTTGTGAAGCGCCTCGGTACAATCACTGATCGGGGAGAGATAGCTCGCGCTGTTTCAGAAATGCCCACGGGAACAAGGCAACATCTCCTTGTCGCGATGAGGGTGACTTCTCACTGGTTGTCAGAGAAGGACTTGTACAGATTTACAGCCAGGTGTCCGAGATGCAGAAACGAGAGTGAGTTTTCGGTCAACTTGTTGGCTTTGGAGCATTACGAGCCTGATGACCCGTCAAAGCAGGTTCATGAGTGTGAGCTTCCTTACTCCAAGATAAAAATTGAGTGGCGCATTCTCCCAGGCGAGTGGGACCATGCAATGGAGATTCTTGGCCGAAAGAAGGAAATCTCTTCCGATTATTTGACTCATGCGATTATTGCTCGGGTTCTTACTGTCAATGGGGAACGAATTGACTTGTCTGTTTCGGATGTTCTGACCCCAGACAAACGCAAGGCGAAACTATCGAAAAGGGCGCTTCAGGTCATTAAATGGGCGAAGGATTTGAAGGTCGTTGATCGTGATACATTGAGAGCACAATTTCTGAAGTACGAACCAGGGATAGACACAGATATAGAGTGTGAATGCAAGAGTGAGCGTTGTGGAGCTTCTTGGGGAGTTGCGTTGGATTTGGGGCAAGAAAGTTTTTTCTTCCCCCAGGCCACCTCGATGCGCTCGAAGACGAGATCTTCTATCTGATGGAGTTCTGTGGCCAAGGATACGTCGATATCATGTCGATGCCGATTGGTCGCAGGAAAAGGCTTTGTCAGGAAAAAGACCATTTCGAGGAGGTCAGGGTTGCAAAGCAGCGGGCAGCTAACGCAGCGTCGGGTAGGAGAACAGGGCGAAGAAGGTAAACAATGGCAAACATGAGTCGCCTGGTCGGCGTTGGATTTTTGGTTGGCGCTAAGGATGATGGGGCTACCGAGACTTTCGATAATGTGGCCAGAAGTGTTGACCGTACAGCCGACGCTGCGGAGAAAGCTGGGAGCAGTGGCGGACGTGGTGTTGGGATGTTTCGTCGGGCCTTGGAAGGCATCGCCTCTGTTAATCTTGCCAATATTTCGAGCACATTAGACAGCATTGCTGAGAGGGCCGGGGCTGGTGGAATAGGGATGCAGTCCACGGCCCTTGAGTCCTATGGTGCCCAATTCAACCAAACAGCGCGGGCGGCAGAAGCTCGTCTGGGGTCCATGTCAGGGGCGATGCAGGCTCATCGGGGCGAGATAAGTTCACTTGGTTACGCCTACGGTATCAGCGGTGATGAGATGTTTGCCGCGTTGGGTCCCTTGTCACGGTTGGGTGTGGACATTGAAGAGGTCTTTGGTGATGACGCTACAAGGGCTCTAGCTGGTCATCTTCAGGCGGGCATTATTGGAGGCCAGGCATTTGGTCAAACCCTCGCAGAATTGGTGGGAGTCTATGATATGGCTCCCGATGCGGCGGGGGGGATGGTCGATTCCCTCATGGCGATTGGTGATAGGTTTGGCTTTGTTGCCGAGGTGGGCCAAGGTCTTCCGGCCATTATGGATGCCATTCGTCCAGTGGCTGCGAGATACCCCGGCATTGCGGCAGACGTTGACGGGGTAGCAGGCAGCATCACCAGGCTTGCGGCTGGTATGATCAATATGGGGATGGCCCCAGAACAGGCTATGCAGGCGGCAACGCAGACTTTCACGTCCTTGTCAGAGAATAGGGATGCCTTCACTGACATGATCAGCGGTGTTTCTTCTGCCTTCCCAGAGATGGCCCAGGAAATCGGAATTTCTACTGGTGATATTGAGGGCTCGATGGAAGCTGTTATGTCGAGCCCGGTGGAGTTCGCTCAAAGAATGGGCCAGGCCATGGCGGACCTCGGCCCAATGGACCCCATGGCCCAGCGACTTACAAGGACTTTGCGAGAGATTAGCCCAGAGCTTTTAAACGTGGTTCGTAATGCTTCTGAAGGTGGAGATGCTCTGAGGCGGGCCACAGAGCCAATTGAGGGTGTCGAGGATGCTTTCAACCGAATGGGTCGGTCTGCTTTGACCAGCACATTGACCTTTTCGGAGCAAATAGAGCGAATGAGCGATGCCTATCAGACCAGGCTCAATTCTATTGGGCGGGCGACTGATAGGAATTTCGTGCAGCGGCAATCCCGAGCCTATAAAGAGGTTGGGGACAAGATTGCAGATTTCGCCAAGAGAGATGGTGTACTTGGTTCCCTCACGAGGGGCTTCCTTCGGGTGAGGACCTTTGGACTGGTCCAAGGGTTACTTCCTCAATTGGGAGTCCTGGGGGAGGGTTTTGGTGATACGGCAGCAGCGGCAGGGCCTTTGTTCCGAGTCATGGGAGACACGGGGCTTACAAAGAGTTTTGCAGGTCTATTCCAACAGGGCGGGAGACTTGCTGGCGTAACTCGAATTCTGGGAACGACTTTCCTTGGTGTATTGGGGCCGATTGCTCTGGTTGCAGGTGCAGGTTATCTCATCTATCGCAATTGGGAACGAATCCCAACAATGTTCGAGGACCTTGCCAAGGGTTTGACCGATGTTGCGCAGCGATTTGGCAAATGGGTAAACAGTATTGACTGGCGTGACATGGGAGACCGTGTGGTCAGTGGGATTCTTTCCCTTTTCGACAAGGTGGGAGAAGGGGTTGATGATGCCTCCCCAACCGTAGCCCAGAAAATTGGTAGTGCCTTCTCAAGAATTTTCGCATCAGCGGGCCAGATGATTGGCGGGCTGGCCACTGGGATGTGGAACCGAGTCATTGAGTGGATTACAGACCCCCCGAATATCGAAGCTCAGGTAAGCCGAGCAGCTCAGGCCATTGGTGCAACTATTGGTGGGGTGTTGGGCATTGGGATGCTCACCCCACTGAGGAGCAATATTATAAGCACGTTTGGTCGGCTTTTTAGCGGCTTTGGAAACCTTATGACAGGCGGGGGAGCAGGTGGAGGGGCCTTGCGTCTTGCAGGTGGAGGGGCGAAAACGCTTCTTCGTCGGATTCCTTATGTCGGGGCTATTCTTGGCGTTCTGTTTGATTTGCCTGAGATAATTTCAAGTTTTCAAACAGGGGGGGTTGTTGCCGGTCTCAGGCAGATATTCGAGAGAGTGGTTGATGGCCTTCTCATGGGTCTTCCGAGCTTGATCGGGGGACTTACGGGCACAGAGAACGTTGTCGAGAAGATTTTCGACTTCCTCTTCGAGGGGCTCAACATCGCCAATATCCAGGAAGCCATTGATGCGGGTCAAATTGGTCGAGCTATCCTGGAAGGGCTCATGGCCATCGGCGGCGGTGGTTTTGCTCGAATGCTCTGGGAATCTCTCCTGGGAGAGGGCTCTGGAGATGCCATCATGACCGGCATGGGTCAGGTACTGGAGGCGGTTGGTAGCATATTCACGGAAATTGGCTCTGCTTATTCAACCATGATCGAACCTCTTTGGGAGGCATTCTCAGAGGCTGGCGGTCAGATTATGGATATTTTTGGTCAGCTCTGGACTGATACTCTTCAACCTCTTTTCAATGATATTTGGAATTCTATTTCTCCGGTCACTGAGGTTTTCGATTCTGTGAGCACGAGCACTGAGGATATTTCAGGTTCTTTTGACAATGCAGCGGCAGGGGTTCGAGGCTTTGCAGAAATGGCGGGAGACTTTATCCGTGAGAGGGTTGTTCCTGCCATTTTGTGGTTGGCTGAGAATGTTTTACCTCTGGTTGTCCAGGGCGTGGAGATGTTCGCAGACCATGTTCGTCGCGTGGTGGATTTTTGGCGAGCAGCATGGCCTACGATTGAGACTGTTTTCGATTACATCAAACAAGGATTTGATGGTATTGCCGATGCAGTGACTTGGTGGTGGGAGACTGTAACCGAGCCCATTCTTACCGGGTTGTATGATACTTGGACGGAGATTTTTGGTTACATTATTCCATTGGTAGAGGGGGCTTTTGAGATTTTTGGGGATATTGTTTCCTGGTGGTGGGAGAACATAACAGAACCGGTGCTCAGTGCTTTGGATAGTGTGTTTGGTACTGTGATAGGTGCTGTTGTTGATGCTGCTAAGTGGGCCTTTGATGTGATTGGCGGGGTTGTTTCTTGGTGGTGGGAAAATATAACCTGGCCAATTCTTCGCACTTTGAAGGATGTTTTTGTTTTCGTTGTTGAGACCATTGCCGGTGCGGTGCGGACGGTATTCAATTGGATGTCCAGTTTTATCACCAATCGAATCGAAGAGGCGGCACTAGCTTTTCACCTCCTGAAAAACAGTTGGGAGGCCGTAAAGGATGTCCTGTCTACTGGTTTCCAGCTTATTGGTGCCAAGGTCAATCAATTCCTCGTTGTTCCTTTCCTTCGGGTTCAAGGAGTGATTGTGGGGATGGCTGATATGATTCAGATGGCTTTCTTGTCTGTAAAAGAGAGCGTTTTGGACATGTTCAAATCTATCATTGAATCTTTTCAGAACTTTATTAGGGGTACAGGAGTTCCTGGGGCTAATGCTCTTGCTGATGCGTTCAATCCAGCCAAGGTGGAAGTTGAAAGAGCTTTGACTGGTATCAGGGGTCGAGGTGGTGAGAGGTCACAGCTTCGGAGTAGTATGAGGGAATCTGCGGCTGCACGACAATCGCAGATTGATGAAGCCAATCGTAGAGCTGAAGAGCAAATGAGCAGGTATCGCGAGGCTCAGAGTACGCTTGGAGGGGCAGCTCTGGATTATCAAAGACAACAAGCGGAAATGCGAAGAGAGCAAGCGGCCAGGGAAGCCCAAAGGGAACAAGAGGATCGAGATAGGGTGGAGCAAGAGGCAGAGCGACGCAGACAGGAGGAGATGCGAAGGGCTGCAACAATAGAAGAACGCAATCGGCTCAGGGCAGAGCAACAGGCAGAGCGAGAGGCAGAGCGACAGGCGAGGAGAGATGCCCGTGCGCAGACAGATGCCAGGAGGCAGCAGGAGCAGGAGGAGCAGGAGCGGCAGGAGCGGCGGAATCGCAGGGGCCGAGGTGCTAGGAGAGGTGCCAGTCGCGAACTGACTCCAGAGCAAATGGGCGAAGCTTTAACCCAAGCAATGGCCAGTGGGCCGGGGTCTTCAAGAGAGAGTCCGAGCCATGTTGTGATCGAGAGAGTGAATGCGACGCCAGGTGGTGGAGGAGGCGTTCCAAGACAACCTCCTCAAGATGATTTCGGAAGATGATTTCGGGGGTTGATAGTGGCAGTCAAGATTAGGGCTACTTCGAGACTCAACTTTGCCAGGCTTATTACACTGGACAGGGTGGAGCACTGGGAAATGCCCGAGTATCCAAAAATATCTGAGGCATCGGATGATATTATCTACCAGGTTCAACAAGAGGACCGAATTGACCTCCTTGCCAATGATTTCTATGGCAATGGGGAGCTTTGGTGGATCATAGCTGTTGCCAATAATTTGTCTTTGCTCCCTAGTGACCTCAAGCCATTTGCGACAATTCGTATTCCTTCAAACAAGCGCGTCTTTACAAAGATAATAAAGGATGCCCCGAAAAAGAGGGAGGGGCGATAGATGGGTATTGTTGATCCTTCTGGTATACAAATTTCGGTAGAGGTTCGGACTGCCAGGGGTGCAACGTTCCAGCTCTGGATGGGCGGGGCAACATCTGGAACAGGTCCAGATGCAGAGAGTATTTTTCTTGATGCAGGGGCTGAATTCCAGGACCTTCCCATTGTTACCTCGGTCAATATCGAGTTGATGAGGGGATACAATGCCACGGTTACTATTGAGCTTGGGGCGACTTATGATTTGGGCTTGTCGCTTCTTGAGAGTGACCTCTTCATCATTGGAAATACCATCATTACCCAGATATCGTATCCACGAATTGGTCTTCCTCTTCCTGCTATAGCGTGTCTTTCGGTCAAGCCATCGATTTCCCTCAATGGTGACATTGGGTTGACAGCTACACTCAATGGACAGGGAGGGGTTTTTGCTGGATTACGTTCGACTTCAGAGGTAGTTCGGCAAAATGTTTCAGTCAAAGAGGCGATTGAAGACATTGCCAATTTGGAGCACAACAAATGGATTGTAGAATTCCCAGAGCAGCAAAGAGTCGACCCTCAACCTCCTTCTGAAGCGAATCAGGCAGCGTTTTCGAGCGAGGGGCAGGACCCGAATGACCCTCTTTATCGCAAAAGAAATGCTCTGAGTCAGGCGGGGAGGACAGATTGGGCCGAGCTTAGGAGTCTGTGTGAGAACGTTGGATGCAAGCCGATTGTAAGGCCAGATACCCAAGCGGGCGAAGCCATGCGGGTTGTTATCCAGAGAGATGCAGAAGCTGCGAGAAGAGACCCCGTGTATACCCTGACTTCGCGTGGCCAGATCGATATGAAGACCCCAAATGGACGGTTTCCTCTCCTATCCTTGGAGTCGGAGGCTGAGGGGGTGTGGTTTCAGCGCGGGCGCACGACCAGGACAAGAGACACGAGCCATGAGACTGGCGATGTGACGCCCGAGATAGAGTCGAATCAGGAGACCCAGGCAGAACAGATTCCTCCTGCTGTAACGGGTGGAGTAACTGATGGATCAGCCGAACAGGACGGAGTGAATGTTTCGGTTGGCAATGGGCAGCAATTTGTCTCAACGCCTGACAGTTCGACGGAGACTTCTCCCCAGGAGAGAGCAGAGCGAAATGCTAGAGAGCAGGGTGAGCGCGGGGCCGGGCTCAATGTCAATGTTTCAACCATCGGCAATCCGCTTGCCTTTCCTGGTGATCGAATAACGCTTGAGAACGTGGGTCTTTTCAGCGGGAATTATGAGATCAATTCGATGAGCCATGCTGTTGGTGAGGGTGATTGGACGACGAGCATGGAGCTTATTCGGAGGGGTGGCTTCAATACCGAATTTTATAGTGAGCTGGTTAGAAGAACTCAGGATTGGGACGCGGCTGATCAGCCGCCTTCTGGTCAGGTTGAGATTCAAGAAGATGCCCAGGGCGGTGGAGATATTACGGTTGACCCTGTTGATGTGAGTGGAGGGGGTTGATGTTTTACCAGAGCCCACCGCGACCGAATCCCCCCAGGACAAGATTGCACGGGTTTCGGTACTTTTTCGACCGAATAACCCAGTATGGTCTGGAGTATTTCAGCCTTTATTATGGAACCTATAAAGCCAGGGTGGTCAGCAACGAGGACCCTGAAAATGCAGGGCAACCTGATCCCTTTGGGCGATTGACCCTCTTTGTGCCATCAATTGGTGACGCTGATGATGTTCGGCGGGTGGCGTGGCCTATTGCCCCGGCGGCTGGAGTGGGTTGGGGTTTCAAGAACTTACCTCCTCCAGATAGCAATGTTTATGTGGTCTTTGAAATGGGCAGGCCGGATGCTGTCTTGTGGCTTGGGGGCTGGTGGCCAAGAGCTGCCATACCAGAAGACCTCAATAAGACCGAGACCCATTGGTGGATAACGCCAGGTGGTCACCAGGTGGTTCTTGATGAGCAAGAGGGTGGCCAGGTTATTCGGGTCAGGCATTTGGATGAGGAGACGAAGATCGAGCTGGACAACGATGGAAATATTTTCATTTCCAACAAGCCAAACTCGAAGATTCACATAGGCGATGGAGCGGCTGATGAGCAGCCAATTCAACCGGGGGTGTTGGGCGATAATTTGAGGGGGCTTTTGGAGGAGCTTATTGATGCGATCAAGGCGATGACAGTGCCGACTCCGGCGGGGCCGAGTGGAACGGCGATCAATTTCGCGCAATTTGATGCGGTCAAAAACCGCCTCCGAGAGATGCTCTCAGAAACGGTTGACCTCAAGTAGGTAATTGATATGATTGGGCTTTCAGGTGGCGATATTGAGAGATTTTGGTCTTATGTAGAGAAGAGTGAAGGGTGTTGGTTTTGGATGGGGGCGACACAGGGGCAGTGGTGTGGTCTAAAGTGACCCTAGCGGGGCCATACGGCGGCCATGGTGGGCCATTTGCCTTGGGCACCCTGGAGTTCCCAGGCCCAGTTATGGACCACATCAGAGGTCCATACGATGCCACCGTGGCGCACGTCCACGACCTCATCGCAAGAGCCTTCGGGGGCGTACTTCCAGCACTTGCGGCAGCGGCGTGCGGCATCGACACTGGCATAGCGCTCGCCGCAAGAGCACTCATAAGGGTAACTGTTATTATTGTTATTATTAGTGTTGGCGTTCATGATGTCCTCCGTTGTTGATATAAACCTAATGCTTGGTTTGCGATTGTCAACAATTGAAGATGAGAAAGTGGAATTGATTTTCACTTTTGGCGAAGGAGAAGGTGATTGGCGCTTGTTTTACCAGTTTTGTCGGTGGAGTTGACCAGGATTTTCGGTCAGCCAGGGGATAACGCAGCGGCCAAGGCTTCTGAGGTCGCATCGGCTTACCAGACTTATGCAACTCCTGCGATGGCAGGGGTTCTTCTTCCTACATTTACAGGGTCAGAACAACCAGCGTTTATGGGAAAGCTTCTCCCTGTCTTTAGTAATTCAAATGGCACGGCTGTTCAGTTTGCCAATGCGCTGGCAAGTGCGGTGGAGACTTATTGGTTTCTTCCTCCTGTTCCTTTTGCTGGCCCATCGGTAGCAGGGGCTGTGACAGGTTTCCCAGGCAAGCCTGGATTGATTGCACAACTCATTGGTATTCTGAGCAACCAGTACGATAATGCAGCGCAACCAGCGGCAGATATAGCAGGGGCGCTTGATACGGCGACGAGAACAGTCATTGTGACTTTTGCTCCGCCTCCAGCTTCTACAGCGACCTTGGTATGAGGTAGGATGGTTCTCTAATGACGATCAGAGGCATTTCATACCCTTTCAGAAAGGGCACACAGTCTTTTCCTGAAACGAAAACCGAGTCAGATGTTATTGCAGATAATATCAGGCGGGTTTTGGAGACAAGAAGAGGAGAGCGTCCTATGAGATACGAGACAGGTTCCAATATTTGGGATTTTGTGTTCGAGAATGTTGGGGCTCTTCTCAATGCGCGTGTGGACAATGAGGTCAGGCGAGCTTTGGCCAGGGGGGAGCCCAGGGCGCGGGTGCTTCATGTTGAGGTGTCAGAGCAGTTTCGGGCAGATGGTGCCAAGAACATGGTTGTAGCAGTTATTTGGGCCTTCAATCGTGAGGTACGGCAAACGGCTGTATCCTACAGATCGCCAGGGAGTGGTTGATAATGGTCGAACCGATACAAATCGAGTCACCCCAAAGCCAAATTAATCGCGTAAGGTTCGTGGGAAAAGATTTTTTCACCTTTACCGATGACCTCATTGCTCGGATTCAGCTTCTTTTTGTCACAGAGTTCAACGATTTCGTGTCTTCTGGCACAGGAGTCATGCTCATCGACATGGTGAGTTGGGCCTGTGAGAATCTGAGTTTCTATCTCGATAGACAGGCAACTGAGAGCTATATTCAGACGGCTCGTACTCGTCGGGCTGTCAATCGTTTGGCCAAGCAGGTTGGTTATAAGATGCGGGCGGCTGTCAGTGCATCGGTGGATATAAATGTCAACCTCACTGAGATTTACGCCTTTGATGTCACGGTTCCTGTTGGGTATCAATTCCAGGGGCCGAACAATACTGTCTTCGAGTCGGTGGAGTCAGCTACTTTCCCAGCGGGAGAAGGTCCCTTGAGTCCTGCGAGGGTGATCGCTTGTACAGAGGGGTATTCTCGCGAAGAGGTTTTTACTTCGGATGGGACAAAGAATCAGTCTTTTCGATTGAGCCCAGGCACTAGTCGTTATGTGGCTGATGATTCGGTATCGACGAGGGTTGATAGTGCTTTGTGGGTTGAGAACCCCTTTATCAGTTTCGATGCAACTGACCAGTATGAAGTGGATTACAACACAGACCCTCCCCTTCTTCGGTTTGGCGATACTGTGGCGGGCAATGTGCCGGCGGCAGGGGCTGAGATCAGGGCAAGCTATATTTCAACCTCGGGCCAAGATGGGCTGGTTCTTGCTAATACTATTACCGATGTGGTGAACCCTCTCGTTGTGGCTTTTCAGACTATCCCTTTAACAGTCACCAACCCTTTGCCTTCTTCGGGCGGTGCGTTCAGGGAGAGTATTGAAGAGGCTCGTCGCAATGCTCCTCTGTTCTTCTATGCTCGCAATGCAGCGGTCACGAAGGAGGATTACATTGGGCTTTCTCAACAGTTTTCAGACCCCACAGCAGGTGCGGTATCAGTGGCCCAGGCATTTGTCGCGCTTGGAGCAGAAGATGATTTGGTTCTTCAGGGGTTTTTGAATGATGTCAGGGCGATTATTGGCAATATTTCGGCCACGATCCAGGGGTATACAGGAACGGCTCAGACTGCTGTGGATGCCTTGGAGGTAGCCCAAGCCAGCGGGGTCACGGAGTCAGGCAATGTTTTGGCGGCAGCGACCAACATTTCGGCTGCGTCGGTATCTGCAAGGTCGAGGGCTAATGATTCGCATGCTGACATGATCCAGGCGGAGAGCCAGGTGGCGGCAGCGAGGGCGAAGGTCACAAGTATTGGTGGCGCTGGAAGTTCTGACGAACTCACTACGGCTTCCTATAACGAACTTCTGGGGTATTTCATTTCTTCAGATACCGAGACAGGCCAGGCCAAGACGGCAATCAATGACATTATCGGGGGGCTGGACACTGTTGATTCAGAAGTGGCAGACGCATTGGCAGCCGAGACGCAACTTTCGACGGATTTGGTGACTATTGGGGCTCAGGCGGTAATTATTGATGCTCAGATTGCAAACATTGACGAGGCGATAACGGTTGGATTCGAGGATGCTATCAGTGATGTTCTTGACCTTATTTATGCCCATGTAGATGGGTTTCTCTCAGACAATTGCAAGGCCAATCTTATTCAAATCCCCATTCTCACAAGGGATGTCAACGGGTTTTATGTGGCTCCAAGTGGTGCTCTTATCAATGCTCTCCAGGTCTATTTGGATGGGATCAAGGAAGTCACCCAGATTCCAGAGGTGGTTTCGGGCGAGTCCTGGTTGATAGGGGCAACTATCAAGGGAGTCGTTGGAGTGCGTAGTGGGTACGTAAGGGCAACGGTTTTGTCGAACGTGCTCAAGTCTATTGATGACATTTTGAGAGAGCGAGCCTTTGGGGAAAATCTGTACTTGAACGAGGTAATGAGTGTGGTGCCTGATCCGCTGACTGGGTTAGGAGGCATCGAGGGTGTGGTCTATGGGAAGCTTCGGATTACGGGTCCCTCGGCTTACCTTGATTCGACAGGGAATCTGGTCATTAGTCAGAACCAGATTATCACCAAGGGGTCAGTAACTATTACAACAGAGGTTGCTGAGTCATGAAGGTAAGAAGACACATTGTTCTGTACTTAATTTGTCTCCCGTGGGATTTGGTCGCTTATTTCGTTGTGCTATTCATTCGCATTTTTTGGGGCAAAGATCTTAAGTGGGAGACTCCTCCATATTCAGCGACAAGTGGAGGGGGTCCATGCTTGACTTGCCAGATCAAAGAGGGGTCTTTGCCCGTGAGGAAAGGGATTTTCCCTGTTGGCTGGTATTTGCACGACAAAAAGATCAACCCCCCAAGGGCCTGGGGTGGAACAACGCTTGGCCATGGTATTTTTTATGGTCCTGGCGGCAGGTCCAGTGACCCGAACAACACATGGACAGAGACCCAAGAGCATGAGCATTACCATGTGGAGCAATTTGAAGCTTCCATGGTACAGGCGTTTTTGGGAGCCCTGATCATTGGTGGTGTCGTGTGGTTGCTCGGTCATCCCATACCGGCGTTGATAGGCTTCTCGTTCATTTGGTTTACGGGGTATCTGTTCATGGGTATAGGTGGTTGGCTGACGGCTTCATTACGTGGTGAGCCTGCTTATCTAGGGAGTCAGCATGAGGAGAGTGCTCGGGCTCAAACCTACCAGCGGAGGAACAAACAATGACAAGTTATTCGCCACGTATGCGTTGGAGTTTTCCTTCTAGGGAGGATGACCCGTGGTACGACTTTTTCCAAAATTTTGTTTTGGCTGTAGATGCTTCAGGCTATGCCAATCGTGAGGACCGGAGCATTATCTGGACGGGGGGAGGGACGATTTCTTGGGACCTTGGCTCTCAAACTTTGACCTGGACAGGTGCTATCAATGTTTATTCTTCTATTGGTTCTCGTCTTCTTCAGGTCTCGGCGGGTTCGATTGATAGCTGGGCAGATGGAGAGGTCGTTTATATAGACCTGGTTAGGAAGCCATTAGAGAACAGGACAGTGGCTTTCGTGAAGGCGAGCCAACTTCCCTCGTCAGACAATGCGATGGCTTTTGCTGTTCGTATTGGGAATGTCATTTATTTTCGCACAGGAATGAGCTTGGGTGATGGGGATTCAGTCGATGGTGTTGCCCCTGTTCCTGGTGGTGGTGGTGGCAGTGCTCTTGAGATTGAAGACGAGGGTGTTTCTGTTGATGCTGCTGTAGTTAATATCGACTTCGTTGGTTCCGGTGTTACAGCTACTCAGACAGCAGCCGGTCATGTAGAGGTTGATGTTCCTGGAAGTACAGGGTCTGCTCTAGAGGTTGAAGATGAGGGTGTTTCTGTTGACACCGATGTTGTAAATATTGATTTTGTGGGAGCTGGTGTTACGGCTTCTCAAACGGCAGCCGGTCACGTCGAGGTTAATGTTCCGGGGAGTACAGGTTCAGCTCTAGAGGTTGAAGATGAGGGTGTTTCTGTTGATACTGATGTAGTCAATATCGACTTCGTTGGTGCTGGTGTTACAGCTACTCAGACAGCGGCTGGTCATGTTGAGGTTAATGTTCCAGGTGGTGGTGGGAGTGGTCAGTTCGAGGTTGATTCTGGAGACAATGAGATCCAGCCAATAACTGCAAACATTGGCAGAAGTTTTATTGTCGGATCTCAGGATATGGACGATTCCGGGACAGCAAATGACGCCCGCATGTTTTTTGATAAGTCCGACGGTTCTTTTCGTGCGGGGACAGTGACTGGGGCTGAGTGGGATGGCGCTAGTAGGGGAGCAGCCTCCTTTGCGTGTGGTTCTGGTAACACCGCCTCCGGCCCTTATTCTCATGCTGAAGGTATGGATAATACTGCTTCCGGAGATTACTCTCACGCTGAGGGTGCCTTTACGTATGCTTCCGGACATTATGCTCACTCTGAAGGCAGTTACACGTTCGCCTCTGGATTTCAGTCACATGCTGAGGGTCGTTACGCAAGAGCTACTGGATGGCGTAGTCATGCAGAGGGATACAACAGCCAATCCAATGGAGATTTTGGATGCCATGCGGAAGGTTGGGAAACGGTCGTTGGTCCCTACGCTTATTCTGGCCATGCAGAAGGAAAAGGTTCTGTAGCGTCAGGCGGTTATTCTCACGCACAGAATGAATACACTGAGGCTTCTGGAACTTCCTCTTTCGCCTGGGGTGCTGAGAGCATTTCTAGAAATGATTGGTCAGAGGCTACCGCTGGCAATTCTTTTGATAATTTTGGAGACGGTCAAAATATTCGAGTCAATGCCGGCACTACAACTACCAAC
>Ga0210374_1000034_pt1 | contig 15095 bp, 13 predicted proteins | sample S765metaT_FD_170483 | JGI IMG/M metagenome (GOLD analysis project Ga0210374, IMG submission 170483) | Metatranscriptome of estuarine sediment microbial communities from the Columbia River estuary, Washington, United States - S.765... | ecosystem: Environmental > Aquatic > Marine > Intertidal...
GGCCGCCACCCCCGCCGCGAGCGCCCCGATCTGCGCGGCCGGCATGCCGCCCCCGAGAAACAAGAGGATCAGCGCGTTCTTGCGGAGCCGCCTCACGCGTCGCCGGCTCGCCTCGATGAATATCCGCTCCCACCCCTCACGCAGCGCGGCGAAAGAAGAATACATGTGGACCTCGAGCATGTCCGCGGCAAGCGCCAGCCCGACCCGTGCGCCGCTCGCCTCGACCAGCCTCGCGAACGCGATGTCCTCCAGCAGATCGTTCTTGGCCGCGGCGTGGCCACCGATCCGCTCGTAGACGCTGCGCTCGAACAGCATGAACTGCCCGTTGGCGAAGGGTCGTCTCCGGTACTCGCGATTGACCTTGCCGATGGGGTACATCTGCACCAGCATCATCGCCGCGATCGGCTGCACGATGCGCTCGTACCAAGCGACGGCAACAACCCGCGGAAGGAGCGACAGCAGCCCGCGCCTGTCCCGGAGCAGCAATCCAACGGCGGCGCGCACCAGCGCGGGATCGAACCGCACGTCGGCATCCGTGAAGAGCAGGTAGCGCCCCCGGGCGACCTCGGCGCCGAGGCGCGCCGCGTTGCACTTTCCGGCCCAGTCGGGCGGGCATGCGGCGTTCTCGATCACCCGCAGGCGCGGATCGCGCTCGACAAACGGCACCAGCAGCTCCCGCGTGCGGTCGCTGCAGCGATCCAGGACTACCAAGACCTCGAGCTCGGGATAGTCGCTCGCAAGGAGGCTCGCCACGCACGCGGCAATGACGCGCTCCTCGTTGTGGACGGGGATGACGATAGATACCTGCGGCCATCCGCCGCGCGGCGCAGCCACCGCGAGCCCGTCACGCACCCGCGGCGCGCGCGAGAGCTCGGATGCGACCCGCGCCATGACCAGGGAATAGAAGACCGCGCCCACCGCACCACAAGCGATGAAAATCCATGCAAGGTAGGAAGACATGGTTTTCGGCTAGTCCAGCGAAACTGCTCCGGCCAGGCCGCGAGCCCCCTCACCCGCAAAGCGGCCCGCGGCGCGACCACTCTTCGGGCGGGGATCCTGTCCCATCAAGCGACTTTGGCGTCCCAATCAACAGGAATCAATGCGAATTCCGGCTCGCTAGAGCTGCCGCCGTGACCTGAACCAACCGTTCCACAGCCCGGCTCATAGGCGGCTCCCTTCAGGGGTTCGCCCGCGGCCGCAGCCGTGCCCGTCGGCGTCGGTAAAGGACGGCCCCGTGCCATACAAGATAAACCAGCCAGTACATCCCGAGGCTGGTCACGGTTGCAACAAGAGCCAGCCCCACGATGAGAGGTCTCCCCAGGGCGGCAAGGTGCTGCAAAAAAGTCTTCTCGGACGGCGCGGGCGCAGCCGCTGGTGCGGCGTGCGCACCCGATATCACCATGCTCGGCGCTGGCGCGGCCTCCCCCGTCACCCAGGTCCCGAGACGCCAGGCTGCGAAATATATTGGCGGGAAAGTCAATGGGTTAGTCACGAGGGTGCTGGCCACCGCCACCGGCAGGTTTGCCCGCAGCATTACCGCCGCGCCAGCCGCAAGAGGAATCTGGGCGACCGGGATCAACAGGCCGAAGAACACGCCCAATGCGACTCCCAGGGCAACGCCCCGCCTGGACCAATGCCACAGCCGGTGATGGTGGAGCCACGGGCCGAGCCAGCCCAGCCAACGGTGGTTGCGAATCTGATCGGAGGTCGGGAGATGACGACGCAGCCAGGTCCGCATGGCGACGCTCTAGTTGCCCGAGTGCTGCATAGCCAGGCCGGTATCCCGGTCTGGGCAAGGAACTCCGGACTGAAGAATCACCAATTTAATCTCCCGTGTACCAACTGACTATTCTATTCGAAGCCTGCCACCCTGGTCCAAGCAACGGCGGGAGGTCAATGAAACAGCCCACCGCCGCCTCGATGTCCAGGGTGCCGGTTCAAAAGCGAGACAACCGCTCACCTTCATGGTTCCTCGCCGGGCCCTTTCAGGGCCCCGTTTCCCGGCCTTGCGCGAGTACCCTACTCCAGCCGCACTCGCCGCGAGGATTCGCCGCCCGCGTCGCTACGGGGTCAGATCCCCAGCATCCGCTGGGGCCCCTCTTCCGCCCTTCGCTCTTGGCGGCTCAGACCCGGGGACGCCGCCGCACTCGCCACGAGGATTCGCCGCCCGCGTCGCTACGGGGTCAGATCCCCAGCATCCGCTGGGGCCCCTCTTCCGCCCTTCGCTCCTTTATTCCCACTCAATCGTGGCGGGGGGTTTGCCGGAGATGTCGTAGACGACGCGGTTGATGCCGCGGATCTCGTTGATGATGCGGTTGGAAACCTTGGACAGGAGCGAATGGGGCAGCTCCGCCCAGTGGGCGGTCATGAAGTCGCTGGTGACCACGGCACGCAGGGCCACGACGTAATCGTAGGTCCGCCCGTCTCCCATGACGCCCACCGACTTGACCGGCAGGAACACAGCGAAGGCCTGAGAAGTCCTTTCATACCAGCCGGAAGCGCGCAGTTCCTCGATGAAGATCGCGTCGGCTCGCCGCAGGAGCTCGGCGTATTCCCGCCTGACCTCGCCCAGGATGCGCACTCCCAGGCCCGGACCGGGAAAGGGGTGGCGGAACACCATGTCGTGGGGAAGCCCGAGGGCGATGCCAAGCTCCCGGACCTCGTCCTTGAACAGCTCCCGCAGGGGCTCGAGAAGCTTGAGATGCAGGGTCTCCGGCAGCCCCCCCACGTTGTGATGGGACTTGATGGTGTGGGCCTTCTTGGTCTTGGCGCCGGCGGACTCGATTACGTCCGGGTAGATGGTGCCCTGGGCCAGCCATCGGGCGTTGGGCAGCTTTTGCGCCTCGCGCTGGAACACCTCGACGAATTCGCCGCCGATGATTCGGCGTTTGCGCTCGGGCTCCGAGACGCCCGCCAGCTTCGACAGGAAATCCTCCGAGGCGTCCACGTGAATGACCTTGACCCCGAGATTGCGCGCGAAGGTCTCCATCACCTGCTCCGCCTCATTGAGGCGCAGCAATCCGTTGTCCACGAACACGCAGGTGAGCTGGGCGCCGATGGCGCGATGAATCAGCGCTGCCGCCACCGAGGAATCCACGCCACCGGAAAGACCCAGGATCACCTCGTCGGACCCGACCTCGGAGCGGATGCGACCGACCGCTTCCTCGATGTAATCCGGCATGTTCCAGTCGTGCCCGCAGCCGCAGATATCGTGCACGAAACGCTCCACGATCGCCTTGCCCTGAAGGGTGTGGGTCACCTCGGGGTGGAACTGAACGCCGTAGAACCGGCGTTTATCGTCGGCCATGGCAGCGATGGGCGTCGCGGCGTTGTCTGCCATGACGATGAATCCGGGCGGCAATGCCGTGACCTTGTCGCCGTGGCTCATCCAGACGTCGAGCAGCCCGTGGCCCTCCGCATTGGCCCGATCCTGGATGTCGCGCAGCAGGGCGGTGTGGCCCCGGGCGCGAATCTCGGCGTAACCGAACTCGCGCACATGGGAGCTCTCGACTCCGCCGCCGAGCTGGGCCGCCATGGCCTGCATGCCGTAGCAGATGCCGAGCACCGGTGCCCCCAACTCGAACACGACCTGCGGGACCCGGGGCGTCGCCTCCTCCCACGCGGAGGACGGTCCGCCGGAGAGGATCACGCCCTTGGGGGCGAACCCGCGGATGAACTCCTCGCCGACATCGTAGGCGTGCAGTTCGCAGTAGACGCTGGTCTCCCGCACCCGGCGGGCGATGAGCTGTGTGTACTGGGAACCGAAATCGAGGATCAGGATTTTGTCATGCATCGTCGCAGGGGCTGGATGATGAATTCCAAGGGGTTGGGAGGGGCCGCTGATTCCACCGGGGGCTCAAACCCGCGCTCGTCGAGTCTCATTTCCCGCGCAGGAGCGGAAACAGCATCTCCCCCGGAGCCCATCCGAAACCGCAACGCCGGTGAGGAGCAGCCGGGAATCGAACCGGGTCGACCAGCGCCTGACAACCGAGCCGAGATTTTCACTCCACTCGGTAATTCGGCGCCTCCTTGGTGATCTGGACGTCATGGACGTGGGACTCCCGCACGCCCGCCGAGGTGATCTCGACGAACTGCGCCCGGGCGCGCATTTCTTCGATGGTGCCACAGCCCAGGTAACCCATTCCGGAGCGCACCCCCCCCATCAGCTGGTTGATGACCTTTACCACGCTGCCTTTGTAAGGGACGCGGCCTTCGATGCCTTCCGGCACCAGCTTGCCGACGTTGGTCTCCCCCTCCTGGAAGTAGCGGTCGCTGGAGCCCTGCTGCATGGCGGAGAGGGAGCCCATGCCGCGGTAAGTCTTGTAGGAGCGCCCCTGGAAGAGTTCGACTTCCCCGGGGGCCTCCTCGGTTCCGGCGAACAGGCTGCCGAGCATGACCACGTGGGCGCCGGCGGCAATCGCCTTGGTGATGTCCCCCGAATAACGGATGCCGCCGTCGGCGATCACCGGCACCTTGGCGTCCTCCAGGGCGTGCACCACGTCATGGATGGCGGTGATCTGAGGCACGCCGACGCCGGCCACGATGCGCGTGGTGCAGATGGAGCCCGGCCCGATGCCCACCTTCACCCCGTCGGCGCCGTGATCCACCAGGGCCCTGGCAGCCTCCGCCGTGGCGATATTGCCGCCGATCACCTGCACCGCCGGGAAATGGGTCTTCACCCACTTCACGCGGTCCAGCACCCCCTGGGAATGACCATGGGCCGTGTCCACCACCAGCACGTCGACCCCGGCTTCGATCAGGGCCGTGGCGCGCTCCTCGGAGCCCTCGCCGGTCCCGATGGCGGCGCCCACCCGCAGCTGCCCGGAGCCGTCCTTACAGGCATCCGGGTGCTCGGTGGATTTCATCATGTCCTTCACGGTGATGAGGCCGCGCAGCTCCCAGTCGCCGTTCACCACCAGCACCCGTTCCAGGCGATGCCGGTGCATGAGCGCCATGGCCTCTCCGTGACTCGCTCCCTCGGGAACGGTAATCAACCGGTCGCGGGGCGTCATAATGCTGCGCACCGGCTGATCGAGATTGGTCTCGAAGCGCAGATCCCGGTTTGTGACAATTCCCACGACTTTGAGGCCTTCTACCACCGGCAGCCCGGAAATCTTGTGCTGACGGGTGAGGTTGAGCACCTCGCGGACGGTCATCGTGGGCGGAATCGTGATGGGATCCTTGACCACGCCGCTCTCGAACCGCTTGACCTTGGCCACTTCCCCCGCCTGAGCCGCGATGCTCATGTTCTTGTGGATGATGCCGATGCCGCCTTCCTGGGCGAGCGCGATGGCCAAGCCAGATTCGGTCACCGTGTCCATGGCGGCGGAGACCAGAGGAATGTTGAGGGTCACGTTCCGGGTCAACCGGGTCTTCAGGCTGACATCGCGGGGGAGGACGTTGGAATAGGCCGGGAGGAGAAGGACGTCGTCGAAAGTGAGGGCCTTCTGCACCAATCTCATGGTTTTTCCTAGGAAAATCGCGATTATACGCGGCCAGAGCGTGGCCCGTAAACGACGCCTTGCCGAACCTCTGCGCGGCCCCGGGCGCAGATCGGGGCTGGATCCCTCCGCACACTAAAAACCTAACACTCTGATAGATTTCTTGACCCCGTCGTCATTCCGGGTAAACTTATTTCGAGAATGCCTGTTACAGGGCAAGCCACTAGCCGATAACAACAACGGCGCTTCTACCATCGGGAGGGGAAACGCCGTCTTGGGGTCACAACCAGAAAACAAACCCCGATGCCGCGCCATATCGCCATATTCGTCCTCGTCGTGGTCATGGCCCTCGCCCTTCCCGGCGTCGGCCGAGCCCTCACCTTGGGCGAACTGGAGATGGGCAGCGCCATCGGGGAGCCGCTGAGAGCTCGCATCCCCTTCGTCGCCGACCCTGGTGAAGTCGTGGGCCCCGCCTGCGTTTCCCTGGTCAAGCCGCCGCCGGAGGCGGATCCCCACGCCGAGTATCTCGCCCGCGCTTATCTGGAGTTTCCGCGGGGTACCGGGGCCATCTTGCTCCGTTCTCACTTCCGCCACCACCAACCCGTGTTGCGGGTTCGGCTTCTCTTCACCTGCGGCGGAATGAATTTAGTCCGGGACTTTACCGCCTTGCTGGATCCACCGGTCGCTCGCCCGTCCCCGAGCCCGCCGGCGGCGCGTCGTGCAATTACAGTCCAGACCGCCCCGCCGTCACTTGCGCCTCTTGTCCCCGCCTCAAAACCACCCGCCACAAAGGATCCATCTCTCGCCGGCGTCTCCGCCCCCTCAGCCGCCGCTGGGGTCGCCTCTTCGGAGGAGAGTCCGGAGCTGGTCCTTGAATGTGAGCGGGCAGCCCGGGACGCCCAACAGCATCTCGATCGCTGTCTCACGCTGCGAGCCAAGGTCGAGGAGCTGGAAGGAGAGGTCAAAGCCCTCCAGGGCTCGCTTCAGCCCAAGCCGCCGGTGTCCCCGCCCAAGGTCAAGGTGGAAGCGCCGGAGGCAGTTTCCGCGCTGTCCCTCCAAGACTGGATGATGATCGTGGCGGCGTTGCTGGTCGCCTTTATCGGGATACTGACGCTCAAGCGCAGGCGCCAATCCCCGGCGGAGGTCAGCGCGGCCCCCTCCGCCCAGGCGCTGCCGCCGTGGCTCGAAAAGGAACGCCGCAGCGGCCGCGGCTACGCTGAAAGCGAAGCGCCGGAAACCCCGTTGTCCCCGAAGGCGGAAACCGCCAGCAACGTCGACACGCTGTTGCTGGAGGCCCGACGCCTGATGGTGCATGATCGCGCCCTCAGCGCCATCAAGCTGCTCGACGACTACATTCACGCCAACCCCGTGGAACCCCGCCCGTGGATGATGCGCTTTGTGCTGCTGGGCGCCCGACAAATGACCCGGGAATTCGCCATCGCCGCCCGGCAATTCCGGGAGCAGAATCCTGAGCCCGAGCTCTGGGACAATGTCTGCGCCCTTGGCCGGGAAGTCGATCCCGGAAATCCGCTCTACAACCGCCCGGGAGCACCGGATAGCCCGGGAACCAAGCCGGGCGAGGACGCCGCGAAGGACCAGCCGGGCACTGCCTCGGCTCCCGACCAGGGAGCGGCAGATTTCCGCCACCCCCTCGATTTCTCGTGGCTCCCGGGCCGCTCGGTGAAACGAGACGGCGGAGAAGACGAGAAGCCCTGAGCCGTTGCCGGCGCGCCTCCGCGCCGAGCGTCAAGGGGGTGGACTTTGTCATTGACGCCATCGGAATAACCCGTTACGTTTACGGCACTTGTGACGATGTCCTACGGCGATTTGGCAAGATTGCCCGCCGCCGCCCGAGCCGCGCTATTGGGGGAAAACCAGATGCTTCGAATCGCCTTTTGGGTGCTGCTGTCCCTGGTCAGCATGTCGGCTTCCGCCCAGCTCTACAAATGGGTCGATGCAGACGGAAAGGTCCATTACTCGGACCGGCCGCCTCCCGCGAGCGCCAAGCAGGAGCAGAAGCTCAACATCCGAAACGCCCCGGTGCCGCCGCCGGCCGCGGAAGAAAGCGCCGCCACCGCCAAATCCTACACGGAGCAGGAACTGGAATTCCGCAAGCGCAAGGTCGAGCAGGAAGAGGCGCAAAAGAAAGCCGCGGCGGAGGCCGAAACCGATCGCCAGAATTGCGCCCGGGCCCAGGAAAAACTGCGCCTGTACCAAGAGGGCGGGCGGGTTTATACCATCGACGCGCAAGGTGAGCGCCAGTACCTGGGCGACGAGAGCCGCGAGCGGGGTATCGTCCAGGCGCGGGAAGAAGTCGCAAAATACTGCAAGTAGGCCTCGCAGCGCGCACCGCGCCGCAAGGCGGTCGCCGATCGGCGCCCCGCGAACTTCCCCGCCAAATCAGTCCCGGCTCGCCTCGGCTTCCACGGAGCCTCCCCCCTTTTTCATTGCTTTGCCCTCCGCAGCGCGCTGCCGGCGGACTTCCTTGGGGTCGGCGATCAGCGGCCGGTAGATCTCGACGCGATCCCCGTCGCGGAGGAGCGCGTCGTGCTTGACGTGTTTGCCAAAAATGCCGAGCTTGGCGTGGCTCAGGTCAATTTCCGAATGCTTCTCCAGAATGCCGGAGCGCCGCACGGCCTCCGCGGCGGTGATTCCGGCGGGAACGGTCAGGGTCAGCAGGGTCTGCACCTGGGGCAGCGCGTAGGCCACCTCGACGCTGATTTCTTCCGCCATGCCTACTCCAGAACCTGCTCCGCCCGACGGATGAAGGCGTCGACAAAGCTGTTGGCGATGACGTGAAACACCGGCGCCACCAGCTTCTCGAGCACCTTGTGGGAAAACTCGTAATGCAGGCGGAATTCGATCTTGCAGGCCTCGGGAGAAAGCGGGACAAAGCGCCAGTGCCCGTCCAGGTGCCGGAAGGGACCGTTCACCAGAGTCATTTCGATGAGCTCCGGCGCCTGGCGCGTGTTCTCGGTGGTGAAGCTGGTCTTGACGTGGTGGTAGTCGATGCGGATGGTTGCGTGAGAGCGATGTTCGTCAAGGTGCTCGATGGAAGTGCCGCCGCACCATGGCAGAAACTTGGGATAGTCCTCGATGCGGTCCACCAGTTCGTACATCTGCTGCGCCGAATATCCCACCAGCACCGATTTCTGAACTTCAGCCATTGGCGCCCACGTATTTCTCGGCCGCGGGGCGCGCAGCTCCGCGAGGGATTATTGCTAGAATAGCACCACTCCTCGGCCCGTCATGAGCATCGTTCAGAACAAGAAGGCTTTCCACGATTATTTCATCGAAGAGCGCTACGAGGCCGGGATTGCCCTCGAGGGCTGGGAGGTGAAAGCAATCCGTGCCGGGCATGTCCAGATCAAGGAAGCGTACGTGCTGGTCAAGGGCAGCGAAGTCTACCTGGTCGGCGCCCACATCACTCCCCTTGCCACCGCCTCGACTCACGTCCAGCCCGACCCCACGCGCAGCCGCAAGCTCCTGCTCCATGGTGAGGAAATCAAGCGCCTCATCGGCAAGACCGAACGCGCGGGATACACCCTGGTCCCACTGGATCTGCATTACAAGGCCGGGCGCATCAAGGCAGATATCGGCCTGGCCAAGGGCAAGCGTCAGCATGAAAAGCGGGCCTCGGAAAAAGAAATGGAGTGGAAGCGCGAACGCAACCGGCTGCTGAAGCAGCATCAGCGCTGAGCCCCACTGCGCTTGCCGTCGCCTCCCGCGCGCGAGCAAGCACGGCCCGCCTCGCTCCGGGGCGCGGCGGAATCACGGCCTCAGGTGGGTGACGCCGCCGAAACTACCGATCCACTGGCTGCCGTCCGCCGCCGTGGTCATGGAAAAGACCAAGTCGCTGAACAGCCCGTCAGCGGTGGTGAACACCTTGAATTTTCCATTATCGAATCGCGCCAGCCCCTTGCTCGTTCCGACCCACAGCTGATCCTTGGGATCGAAGTGCAGCATGAACACGTGGTTGCTTGGCAGCCCGTCCGCGGTGGTGTAGGTCTTCCACTTCTTGCCGTCGAAGCGCGAAAGCCCCCCGCCCCAGGTTCCCGTCCATACCGCGCCGTCCTTGCCGACCGCAATGGAAACGATGTAATTGGGATTGTAGGCGACGTCAACGTCCTCCAGTCCCATCTCCTTCTTCTGGGCCGCGTGGTGCTCCGACATCTTCCCCGGATCGCTTTTGAATTCGATGTCGGCCTTCACCTTCTCGTAGGGTGCGCCGAGCCCCTTGGCGTGGTTCCAGTTCTCCCACGTGCCGTCCTTGAATCGGGCAAGCCCGCCCTCGGTCGCAAACCAGATTTCACCGTTCTTGCCCTCGGCCAGGCCGTAGACCCAATCGTTGGGCAGGCCGCTCCCGGTGCTCTCCACGGTGAAGGTGTCCCACTTGGAAGGATCGTCCAGCGCGCCTCCCCGGACCCGGTTGGCGCCTGACCAGGTGGCGATCCACAGGTCTCCGTTGCGCACGCGGATCACGTCGTACACGAAGGCATCGGCGAGACCCTGGGGCACATTGTAGTTCTTCCACTCCTTGTTCGTTTCGTCGTAAATCGACAGTCCTCCGCCGTAGGTGCCGACCGTGATGCGGTCATCGATCTTCCCGACGTAGAACATGCCGTTGGACAGCAGCCCGGTCTTGTTGTCGAACAGCTTGTACTGATCCGTGGTGGTGTCGTAGCGGATGACACCCCCGGAAGTGCCGATCCACACCAGGTTCCCGTCGGCGAAGACCCGCTTCACGTTGCGATTCCCCACCCGGAAATGGGTGAACTTGGCGGTCGGGTCGGCGCCGGTAACGGTTCCCTCCCGCACCGGCTCGGGGGGAGCAGCGGGCTGGACTACCGGGGGATGTCCGGCCGGAGTTTGCTGGGAAGCCGCGGGGGCGGGAGGCGCCGGCGGCGCGGGCTCCGGCTTGGTCGCCTGCTTCACACCCAGGGTATAAGCGCCCGCGACCAAGGCTCCAACCACGATGACCCCGAGCGCCGCCAACTTGAAATCAACCTGCATATTCGGTCCTTCCTGTTCCTGACTTTGACTCTTCCCTCAGCGGCCGATCCTGGCCACGCCGTTCTTGGTGCCGGCCCATAGGTCCCCGCCGGGGGTGACCGCCAGCGCATAGACGTCGTTATCGAGCAGGCCCTCCTTGACACCAAAGCTGCGCCAGGTCTTGCCGTCATAGCGACTGACCCCCTTGTTGGTGCCGAACCAGAACACGCCCCGGCTGTCCTGGGCGATGCTGTAAACAATGTTTCCGGCAAGACCTTCGCGCGAGGTGAAATTGGTCCACTTGCTGCCGTCGAAGCGCGAAACGCCGCCACCCCAGGTCCCGGCCCAGACGTTTCCGTCCGGAGCCACGTGGATCGAGAAGACATAATTCGGGTTGTAGGTGGGCTGCCCCTCGGTCATGGTGGACAGGTCATGGCGGGAGCGAGTCCCCAATCCCGTATTGGCGCTGGGCTTCAGCTCCTCGACATTGGGCCCGCCCAGGCCGTCGGCATGGGTCCAGGCGCGCCATTTCTTGCCGTCGAACATGGACACCCCGCCCTCGGTGCCGAACCAGATACGATCCTTCTGGTCCACGGCGATCCCGTAGACCCACTCGTTCACCAGCTCTTTCACGTAATTCTTGAACTTGCCGGTCTTCAGGTCGAAATGGCTCGCCCCGGCCCAGGTCCCGATCCACAGGGACCCGTCCTTCTGGCTCGCGTAGGCATAGATCCAGTAGTCCGCCAGGCCGTGCATCGGGAAATAGGTCTTCCACTTGCCGTCCTTGTAGCGCGAGGTGCCGCCGGCATTGGTGCCGAACCACACGTAGTCCTGGCTGTCGATCCCCACCGCGAACACGTACTCGTTGGCCAGGCCCTGCTCCCGGGTAAAGGTGTTCTTCGGCTGCAGGGTCTTGAGATCGATTTCGTGCACCCCGGTCGAGGTGCCCACCCACATCACGCTGCGGCTTTTCTGCACGGTGAGGGCCCGGACATAAACATTCTTGCCCACTTCGAAGGTTTCGATGACGCGCTCCTCCGCCGCAGGCGCTGGTGCCGCCTGGCTTGTTAACGGGGAAAACGGTACGAGCGCGCCCATGAAGACCCAGAGCCAATTGCGCATGGAGTTCATCGGATGGTTCTGATGTAAGAGATGATGTCCAGGATCTGCTGATCCCTCAGCAATCCCGTGAATCCCGGCATGGCATTCTTGCCGTACTTGACACTGTTCAGGAGCACGGCATCCGGCTGGAACACCCTCTCCTTGCGTGCAAAATTGGGGGCCCCGGGGAACACACTGATACCGTTAGGCCCGTGACAGACCGCGCAGTGCTGGGTGTACAGCTGCCCGCCCTGGACCGGATCCGCCGCCTGCACCGTACCCGCCCCCATGAGGAGCGCCAGTGCCAGCAGCTGGCGACGCCATGCATGCAATTTCAATTTAGATCTCCGTTGATCTGAGAACAAAAGGTCTATCCCTCGTCACTTGTCTTCGGCCTTGCCGGCCGGTTTCTGCTTCGCCTTCAGCTTCGCTTCCCAAGCCGCCGCTTGGGCAGGGTCCTGGGGAAATCCATGTTTACCCGTTTTGTATCCGTCCACCACGGCGCGCATGGCCGGCAGGTTGTCCTGCTCTGCGGCCGCCGTGATCCACCGTCTCGCTTCCGCCATTTCCCCGTCATCCGCCGTGGCTCCGCCTTTGGCACCGGACATATAGTGACCGGCCATGGCCGCCACCGCCGGGGGATACCCTTTCTCCGCCGCCTTCCGGATCCAGTCCCGGCCTTCCTTTTCGTTCTTCTCGATTCCGTCGCCCGAACGGTACATAACTCCGATGCCGAACATGGCCTCCGGGTCACCCTGATCCGCGGCCATCCGATAATACTTCATCGCCTGCTCGTTGTTGTCTGCTACATCCAGTAGTTGCCCGAGCAGGGCCTGGGCGCGCACATGGTTGGCTGCTGCCGCCCTTTCCAGGTTCTTCATGGCTCCGCCCATGTCGCCTTTCCGATAGGCTTCGTACCCCGCCTTGTAGTCCTCCTCGGCATCGGCCCAAACCGGGAAAGCAATCGCCAGTCCGAAAACAAACACCAGCCCATGAATCGTCGTGCGCCAGTCTCTCATCGCTCGTCACTCACTCGTTAATGGGGTCAATCCTTGACCGATGCAGTTCTTGCCTTGGACTCCGCCCCGGACTGCCGGTCGAAATCTTCCAGCTTTCTATACAGGCTCGAAAGGCCGATCTCAAGGCGTTCCGCTGCCGCGCGCCGGTCGCCACCTGCCTCTTCGATGGCACGCAGGATGATGCCGTGCTCGACCGTCCGCAACTGCTCCCGGAGGCTGCCGCCGGAATAGGGTATTTCGGAACGCGTCCGCCCAGGGGCCGCGGCCCGCACCATGGCCGGGGGAAGATCCTCCAGTGTCACCCGTCCGTCCTCGGCGAGCACCAACGCCCGGTCAATCACGTTCTCCAGCTCCCGCACGTTGCCCGGCCAGCCATAGGCCTTGAGCATCTCTTCCGCTTCCGGCTCCACCGTGACCGGGCCCCGATAGCCGTAGCGCCCCTTGTTGCGCTCCACGAAAAAGCGCACCAACGCAGGAATGTCCTCGACGCGCTGCCGTAGAGGCGGAACCTCGACGTGAAAGACGCTGACCCGGAAATACAGGTCCTCGCGAAAATTCCCGGATTTGACCATGTCGACCAGGTCGCGGTTGGTGGCCACAATGATTCGCACATCCACTTTGCGTTCCTGCTCCGTGCCGAGGGGCCGCACTCCCTTGTCCTCGATCACGTGGAGCAGCTTGGTCTGCAGGGCGAGCGGCAACTCGCCGATCTCGTCGAGGAATATCGTGCCCTTGTCCGCTTGCAGAAACAATCCCTTTCGGGAGCGGTCGGCGCCGGTAAAGGCTCCCTTGGTATGGCCGAAGAATTCGCTTTCAAGGAGGTTCTCCGGTATGGCCCCGCAATTGACCGGGATAAAAGGCCCCGTGGCGCGCAGGCTCTGCTGATGAATCTGGCGGGCGATGACCCCCTTCCCGGTCCCACTCTCGCCGGTGATCAAGACCGTGCTGTCGGTCCTGGCCACCTTGCCGATCACCCGATCGATGGCCTGCATGGCGGGAGAAGAGAAGTGGAAATTTTCGTTCCGGTCGCCCAGTACCAGCTTGCGCAAGGTGAGGTTCTCGTCCCGCAGGCCCCGCAGGTCGCTGATTTGCGCCAGCCGGTGCAACACCTCCTCGTTCCGCAGGGGCTTGATCATGAAATCCAGGGCCCCTGCCTTCATGGCCTCGATGGCCGTGTCCACGGACGCGAAGGCCGTCATCATGATGAAAGAGGTGTCGATTCCCGCGGTCCGGGCCTGCCGTATGACGTCGATGCCGCTGATTCCGGGCATGCTGATGTCGCACATCGCCACGTCGATGTCGCCTTTCGCGAGACGCCCCAGGGCCTCGTCGCCGCTGCCGGACTGCTCCACCGTGTACCCGGCTCGCGTGAGAAACGCGCTCACCACGGTCCGGATGGCCGGTTCGTCATCGATGACCAGAACGCTCATCGCGCTCATTGACTAGCAACTTCCCTCAAGAAATTAACAGGGCAACGCCGCTCCAGCCTATGGGCCAGGGAGGGCCGCGCGTTTTGAATTCAATATGTTAGCAGAAAGCAACGGACCGAGCCGTGCCTGTGCCCGTTAGAACTGACAGCTCGAGGCCCCGAGACGTTCCAAAGGGATGGTCGCCAGCGCAGGGGACCATTGCTTTATTCTGGGCTTCGGGCGTGGCCCATCGCTTGATATCCATCAAACGCTTGGGCCGTTCCCCGTGCTGCAATGCCGGGCATTCCGCAGGAGGAAACGCTTGGAAATCGTTTATTTCACCGTGATCGGCATCGGGCTGTATTTTTTTTCCGATTGGCTGCTCGATCAGATCGAGCGCCGGCGGGGACAGCGCTTCGCCCAGCGGGAAGTGATCTTTTTTCTGATCATCCTGGTGCTGGCCGTCCTCACCTTCCAGCTCATCGGCCTGCTATCCCGGCCGGGCGGCTGAGGGCGGGACGTCGCCGCATCGCCCGCAGCATCACCACCAGGAACATCAGCCCCCCGGCCACTGCGATCAATCCCCCCAGCCCCATGATGCCCATGCCCATGACCTCGGCGCCGCTGCGCAGGGTCTGGGCAGCCCCTGCCACTTTGCGCTGCACACCGTAGCCCCCGGACCAAAGCAGGCCGGCGATGTGCAGCAGCTGACCGCCTCCGTAAACGTACGGCTGCCAAGCCGCGAGCCGGGAAACGGGCGCCTCGAATCCCAGCCGCGGCAGCAGGTGATAGGCCACGCCCATGAACGCCAGCGTCACACCCACGATCGAGCCGTGATAATGGGCTGGAATCTTGACGTTGCTGCCGTGGATCAGGAACCCGATCATGCCGCCCGCCCCGAACAGCACCACCGAAGCAATCAGGGCGGCCCGCAGCGGACGTTGCTCGGCGTCGGGCACCGGGCCCGTCGCGAGTGCAATGAGCACCGCCAGGGCGAAGGGCACGATGGCGAGCCCGCCGCCAAATTGCATGAGCCAGGTGAGCAACCGGTGGTGCTCGACGGAGCCGACACCGGCCTGCTTCACGCCGTCGATGTCGGCGGCGACGAGTCGAAGATGAGCGTTGGGATGCGA
>Ga0210374_1000035_pt1 | contig 14923 bp, 12 predicted proteins | sample S765metaT_FD_170483 | JGI IMG/M metagenome (GOLD analysis project Ga0210374, IMG submission 170483) | Metatranscriptome of estuarine sediment microbial communities from the Columbia River estuary, Washington, United States - S.765... | ecosystem: Environmental > Aquatic > Marine > Intertidal...
GGGCTTTCCGTTCCCGCGCGACGCCGCCGAATGGCTGGGGCTTTCCTCGGGCGTTGCCTTCGCCCTGTCCAACGTGCTCGCGCGACGGGCCCACGAGCACAGCGTGGTCGGAAAATCGTTTGCCATCTGGACCGGCGTCACCCTGGTCTGTCTGGCTTACGGTTTGTGGAAAGAGAACTTCGTGCCCGACCTGGCGGCGGTTCCTGCCGGTGCCTGGGGACTGGTCGCGCTGCTCGGCCTGGTGCTGTTTGCCGTGAACCCGGTGGTCCAGCACGGCCTGGCCCACACCTCCGCCAACCAGGCCATCGTCATCATGCTTTCCGAACTGGTTTTCGCCGCGGTGTCGGCCTATTTCCTGGCGGGCGAGGCCGTGGGGCCGCGGGAGTGGCTGGGGGGCGGGATGATCGTGGCCGCCGCCATGTTCTCGGGCCGGCTTGCCGTGGCGCCGGCCGTCAGGGACGATTGCTAACCCGGCTGCCGGACTCGGGCTCCAGGGCCCCGAGATCCACGGTCGCCTGGGGCTTCCAGCCCTTCTTACGGTGCTCCGCGACCACCGTCGTGAAAATTCCACCGCGCACGTAGAAGCGGGCGGTGAGGCGCATGAAGCGCGGGCGGGTCGCCTGCGCCAGGTCGTCGAGAATGCGGTTGGTCACTGCTTCATGAAAAGCGCCCTGGTCGCGGAAGGACCAGATATAGAGCTTCAGGCTTTTCAGTTCCACGCAAAGCCGGTCGGGCACGTAGTCGAGGCTAAGATGCGCGAAATCAGGCTGCCCGGTCTTCGGGCACAGGCAGGTAAACTCCGGGATTTCCATGTGAATACGGAAGTCCCGGCGCGGTTCGGGATTGGGAAAAGTTTCGAGAGTCTTGCTCGGCTTGGTCGGCATTATCGCGCTGCGGCAAATCGGTTAGAATAGCCGGCCCATTATAAACAACCCCGAAGTTCGTCCGTGCGCCTCGCACAGATCAAGCTCTCCGGCTTCAAGTCCTTCGTAGATCCCACGCAGATCGCCTTGCCGGGAGCCCTGGTGGGCGTCGTCGGCCCGAACGGCTGCGGCAAGTCGAATGTGATCGACGCGGTGCGCTGGGTGCTCGGTGAGTCCCGGGCCTCGGCGCTGCGCGGCGACACCATGCAGGACGTCATCTTCAATGGCGCCGGAGACCGCAAACCGGTGGGACGGGCCGCCGTCGAGCTGGTGTTCGACAACAGCCTGGGGCGGGCCGGTGGCCAGTGGTCCCAGTACTCCGAGATCGCGATCAAGCGCGTGCTGGCGCGGGATGGCGAATCCTCCTATTACATCAATAACCAGCACGTGCGCCGGCGCGATGTCGCGGACATCTTTCTCGGGACCGGTCTCGGTGGGCGGGGCTACGCCATCATCGAGCAGGGGATGATTTCCCAGATCATCGAGGCCAAGCCGGAGGAACTCCGGGTTTATCTCGAAGAGGCCGCGGGCGTTTCCAGGTACCGGGAACGCAGGCGGGAGACCGAGTTGCGCCTGGCGGACACCCGGGAGAACCTGCTGCGGGTGGACGACATCCGGCAGGAACTGGAAAAACAGCTGCAGCACCTGGAGGAGCAGGCCCAGGTGGCTATGCGCTACCACGAGCTCCAGGGACAGCTGCGCACCGCCCACCAACTCCTTTGGCTTTTGCGGCGGAACGACGCCGCAGCCCAGCGCGGGCGCCACGGGCGGGAAATCCAGAAGGCCGAAAATGAGCTGGAAGCCCAGGTCGCGCGGCTTCGCGCCGCCGAGGCGCAAATCGAGGCCGAGCGCGACCGGCATTCCCGGGCAGGGGAGGCGTTACAGCGCGCCCAGGGGGAGTTGTACGCGGCCAATGCCGAGGTCTCGCGGCTGGAGCAGCAACTTGATTATCTGCGCCGCAGCCGCCAGAGGGTCGAAAGCCAGATCACGGGCATGCGCGGACAGCTCGCGCAGCAGGAATCCGAGCTGCAGGCCCTGGACGAGGGGCTCGCGTCCTGGAGGACCCGGCACGCGCGGGCGGCGGAGGAGCATGCCCGCGCCCGGGAACAGGCGGAAGCCGAGGCTGCGCAGGTTCCGGCGGCCGAAGCCCTGTTCAGCGAGTGCCAGGCGCGACTTGCTGAAGTAGAGCGGAGTCTGGTCGTGGCGGAACAGTCGCGCCAGCTGGAAGAGACTCACCGCAGCCACGCGGAGCGTGCCCTAGGGCAACTGGAGACCCGCCGCCAGCGGCTCCTGGAAGAACAGGCGGGATTGCCCCGGACCGAGGAGGGGCTGCTGGAGGACGGACGGTCCGAACTGGACGGGGTAGAAGCTGCGCTCGCCGATAAGGAGGAACAGTTGGCGCGCTCCTCCGCCGATCTACCCGGGCGAACGGAAGCACGCAAGGGCTTGGCTCAGGAGGTGCAGGCAGCGGAGCAGCGGATTACCGAACTGGAAGCGCGCCTGACCGCCCTTGAGCAGCTGCAGCGGCGGCTGGAAAAAGGGGAGACCCTGGGGGAATGGCTCCAGGCCCGCAGCCTCATGGGGCTGCCCCGGCTGTGGCAAAAGATCCGGATCGAAGACGGTTGGGAGGATGCCCTCGAGGCAACACTGCGGGACCGGCTGAATGCGCTAATCGTGGATCAACTGGATTCTGCTGGCGGCTGGAATGGCGATGTGCCTCCCGCCCGGCTCACCTTGCTCGGGCGGGCCGGAGCCGCGGGCGGGGCCGAGACCACCACTGCCGGCCTGACGCCGCTCCGGCGTCTGGTTTCCAGCCGGGAGCCGGGTCTGGATTCGACGCTGGACGAATGGCTGCACGGAGTCTACGTGGCCGACGACCTGCCCGGTGCCCTGGCGCTGCGGGATCGTCTCGAGGCCGGAGCTTCGCTGGTCACGCGCCAGGGACACTTGGTGACCCGGCACAGCCTGACCTACTATGCGCCCGAGTCGGATCTGCACGGCGTTCTTGGACGGCAGCGGGAGATCGAGGCGCTCCAGCAGGAGATTGCCGGGCGGCGGTCGGACACCGTCGAGACCCGCCTTCGGCTCGCTCACGCGGAGGAAGCCTGCCGGCGCCTCGAGGCCGAAATCGAGGCAGGACGGGAGGAGGCCGGGCAACTCCGGGTTCGCCAGCATGACCTCCAGATCCGGGTCATGAAGCTCACCCAGCAGTCGGAACAGGCGCGCACCAGGAACCAGCAAATCGAGCAGGAACTGGAGGAAATTGCCCAGCAAGGATCCACTGAATCCCGGGAGCGGGAGGCCGCGGAACAGAGGATCGCGGGACTCGAGAGCGAGATCTCCCTCGCCAGAACCGCGATCGAAGGGGCCAGATTCGAGGCCCAGGAGGCGGAACAGGCGTTGCGCGCCGGGCGGGATGGGGCCCAGCGAAGCGCTCAGGCAGCCCAGGCCGCAGCCTATGAAGAGCAATCATCTATACATAAAATCAATGATATAAATAATACTATTCAAGTAATTTCTGAAGGACGGCGCAGGCTTGAAGGTGCTCTCGAAACCCTCCTTCAGGAGCAGGCCGGATACGACGAGAGTTCCGCGGCGGCCCAACTTCAGGGAGCCCTGGAGCAGCGCCAGCAGCGGGAGCACGCCGTCGCCGATGCCCGTAACGAGGTCGAAGGAATCGGGGCGGTCCTGAGAGAAACCGAGCAGGCGCGCCTCAGCGCGGAACAGAATCTGGAGCCGATTCGCAATCGCATCAACGAACTTCGCCTGAAGGAGCAGGAAGCCCGGATCAACGAGGAGCAGTACGCCGAGCAACTGCGCCAGGCGGATGCCGACGAGGAGGCCCTTGTCCCGCAACTGGGCAAGAATTCCCGTCCGACGGCACTCCAGGCGGATATCAACCGGCTTAACGAAGAAATCGCCGCCCTCGGGTCCGTCAACTTGGCTGCCCTCGAAGAATTGCAGACCTCCCGGGAACGCAAGACCTACCTGGACTCCCAGGCGGCGGATTTGACGGAGGCCATGGCGACCCTGGAGGCCGCCATCAAACGCATCGACCGGGAGACCCGGGAGCGGCTGATGCTGACCTTCGACGAAGTGAACCGGCACTTGGGAGAACTGTTCCCGGCGTTGTTCGGCGGAGGCCAGGCGCGGCTGGAGTTGACGGGGGAGGAGATCCTCGACAGCGGTGTCGCCATCGCGGCGCAGCCTCCCGGCAAACGCAATACCTCCATCCATCTGCTCTCCGGCGGCGAGAAGGCGCTTACCGCGCTGTCCCTGGTCTTCTCCATGTTTCGCCTCAACCCGGCGCCGTTCTGCCTGCTGGACGAGGTGGATGCGCCTCTGGACGATCCCAATACCGAGCGCTTTTGCGGCCTGGTTAGGCGCATGGCGGAGCAGACCCAGTTCCTGTTCGTCAGCCACAACAAGATCACCATGGAGATGGCAGAGCAGTTGATCGGGGTCACCATGCAGGAGCAGGGGGTGTCCCATGTGGTGGCCGTGGATATCGACGAAGCCATGCGCATGAGCGAGAAGGCGGCATGAGGCGGGCTGCGGGATGTCTGCGGCGACCCGTTTGCTGATATGAGTGACCTTCAGCTTTCCCTCATTGGCATCGGCGTGCTGGTGGTGGCGGCGGTGTACCTGGTCAATTTCGTCCAGCAGCGCAGGTTGCGGCGCGACACCGAGAAAGCCTTTCGCGACAAGCCGGAGGATGCCTTGTTCCGGCGCGAGTCGGAGGAACCCGGCGACGCGCCGCCTCGCGTCGAGCCCACGCTACAACCCGCGGCGCCCGTCGAGGCCAAGCCCCCGGGGAGGAGGCCGGTGCCGCTCTCTCCCGCGGATCCGGAAATCGACTACATCGTAGAGCTCACCCCGCGCGATCCGGTGAAGGCCGACGCGATGATGCCGGCGCTGCAGCGCCGGGTGGATTTCGACAAGCCGGCGCGCTGGTTCGGGCTCAATGCCCAGAGCGAGAGCTGGGAGGAAATCCAGCCGGGCAGGGCGGCGGTGTATTCCTCGCTCCAGGGGGCGCTCCAGCTGGCGAATCGCGCCGGGCCGGTGAGCTTGCTGAAGCTGTCCCAATTCCGGGACCTGGCGAACGAGATGGCGCAAAAACTGGAGGCGGTGGCCGATTGTCCGGACGTGGACGCGGCCCAGGCGCGGGCGATGCGCCTGGACGGCTTTTGCGCCGACGTGGACGTGGTAATGGTGGTGAATATCGTGAGCAAAGACGGCGCGGCATTTGCGGGGTCCAAGATCCGGGCGCTGGCGGAGGCCACCGGTTTCCGGCTCGACCCGGACGGTGTCTTTCGCTTCCCGGAGGAGGAGGGGGGAGTGCTGTTTTCCCTCGCCAACCAAGAGGACGCCCCGTTCGATCCCGCCGTGGTCCGGACCATGACCACCCGGGGCGTGACACTGCTGGTCGACGTGCCGCGATTGAGCAAGGCCCAGCGGGCTTTTGAGTCCATGGTGGCGACCGCGCGCGGCCTCTGCGCCTCCCTCGGCGGCGTGCTGGTGGACGACAACCGGGTGCCCCTGAGCGACGTCAGCGTGCGGCGCATCCGGGACCAGCTCCAGTCGCTCTGCGCAACAATGGACCAGCACGGAATCCCGGCAGGGAGCGAGCGGGCGTTGCGGCTATTCTCCTGACCCCATGGCGGTTCCGGAGTCCATCGTCAGGCGCGTGGGCAAGCTGCGCGAGGAAATCGAGCGTCACAACTACAGGTACTACGTTCTCGACGCGCCGACCATCTCCGACGCCGAGTTTGACGCGCTGTTCCGGGAACTGCAGGAGCTGGAAGCGCAATACCCGAAACTCGCGACCCCGGACTCCCCTACCCGGCGGGTGGGCGCGCCGCCGCCGGAGGAGTTTCCCGAGGTCAAGCATGCGACGCCCATGCTGTCCCTCAACAACGCCTTTGCGGATAACGAAGTGGTGGCTTTCGACCGCCGCGTCCGCGAACTGCTGGAGGGCAGGGAGGTGGAGTACGCCGTGGAGCCCAAGCTCGACGGACTCGCTATCGGCCTCAGCTACGAGAACGGGGCGTTCACCCAAGGGGCTACCCGGGGCGACGGTTATACCGGCGAGGACGTGACGGCCAACCTGCGCACCATACACGCCATCCCCCTGCGCCTGCACACGCCGCATCCGCCCCGGAGCCTGGAGGTCCGGGGCGAGGTGATCATGCGCAAGCGGGACTTTGCGCGGCTCAACGAGCATCAGCGCGCGGATGGAAACAAGGAATTTGTCAACCCCCGCAATGCTGCCGCCGGTTCGCTGCGCCAGCTGGATTCCCGCGTCACCGCCGGTCGCCGCCTTACTTTTTTCGCTTACGGCGTCGGTATCGCGGAGGGCGGCGAGGTGCCGCGGGACAAGCACAGCCGGCTGCTGGACTTTCTGGAAGCCTTGGGTTTTCCGGTGCCGCCCGAGCGCAAGGTGGTGCGCGGCGCGGACGGGCTGCTTGCCTATTACCGGGAAGTCGGAAGAAAGCGCGACAAGTTGCCCTATGAGATCGACGGCGTGGTGTACAAGGTAAACGACCTCAGGAGCCAGCAGGAACTGGGATTCGTGTCCAGGGCACCGCGCTTTGCGGTCGCCCACAAGTTCCCCGCGGAGGAGGCAGCCACGGAACTCCTGGACATCCAGGTCCAGGTGGGTCGCACCGGTGCGCTGACCCCGGTGGCGCGGCTGAAGCCCGTGTTCGTAGGCGGCGTTACCGTGACCAACGCGACCCTGCACAACGAGGACGAGATCAACCGCAAGGATGTTCGCATCGGGGACACGGTCATCGTGCGCCGCGCCGGGGACGTCATTCCCGAAGTGGTCGCGGTTGTCCCGGAGAAGCGGCCCAAAGGCGCGCGAAAGTTCGCCATGCCTGGCAAGTGCCCCGAATGCGGCTCCCGCGTGGAGCGGCCCGAGGACGAGGCGGTGGCGCGCTGCACGGCTGGGCTCTATTGTCCCGCCCAGCGCAAACAGGCCCTGCTGCATTTCGCTTCGCGCCGGGCCATGGATATCGAGGGGCTGGGGGACAAGCTCGTGGAGCAGCTGGTGGATACCGGCCTGGTGAAGACTCCGGCCGATCTCTACCGGCTCGATCTCGATGCGGTGGTGAAACTGGAGCGCATGGCGGAGAAGTCGGCCGCCAATCTGCTGGCCGCCATTGAGGGCGGCAAGAAGACGACCCTGGCGCGTTTCGTCTATGCTCTCGGCATCCGCAATGTCGGCGAGGCCACCGCGCGGGATCTGGCCCGGCACTTCGGAAGACTGGATGCCATGCTGGAGGCGGATCAGGCCGCACTCATGGAAGTGACGGATGTGGGCCCGGTGGTGGCGGCGAGCATCCTCCGGTTCTTCGCCGAGCCCCATAACCGCAAGGTCATCGAGCAGCTGCGGTCGCGGGGAGTCACATGGGATGAAGGCGCTCCGCGAAGGCCGGCGGGGAAGGGCCCTGTTTCGGGCAAGACGGTGGTCCTTACCGGCACGCTGCCGCACTTCACCCGGGACGAGGCCAAGGCGATAATCGAGGGCGCCGGCGGCAAGGTCACCGGGAGCGTTTCCAAGAAGACGGATTACGTGGTGGCCGGTGCGGATCCCGGCAGCAAGTACGACAAGGCCGTGGAATTGGGCATCACGATCCTGGATGAAGAAGGTTTCGAGAAGCTGATCAATAAAGGGAGTTGATTAATGGCAATTGTGAACAAGGCGGTGTTTCCGGTGGCGGGCCTGGGCACTCGGTTTCTTCCGGCCACCAAGGCGAGCCCGAAGGAGATGCTTCCCATTGTGGACAAGCCTCTCATCCAGTACGCCGTGGAAGAGGCGGCAGCGGCCGGGATCACCCAGATGATTTTCGTCACCGGCCGCTCCAAGCGCGCCATAGAGGACCACTTCGACAAGGCCTACGAAATCGAAGCGGAACTCGCGGCCCGGGGAAAGACGTCGGTGCTGGAGCAGATCCAGCACATGCTTCCGCCCACCGTTTCCTTCGCTTTCGTGCGCCAGGCGGAGGCCCTTGGGCTGGGTCATGCGGTGCTGTGCGCCAAGCCCCTGGTGGGGGACGAACCCTTCGCGCTGCTGCTGGCGGACGACCTGATCGATTCCAACCCTCCCACAATGAGCCACATGGTGGAGGCATACGGTCGGGAGCGGGTCAGCGTGGTGGCGGTGCAGGAGGTTCCGCGGGAAGACACCCGCAATTACGGGGTGGTGAAAGCGCTTCCCGCGCGGGCGGGCCTGTATGACATGGAGGCGATCGTCGAGAAGCCGGCGCCGGAGGTGGCGCCTTCCAATCTGGCGGTGGTGGGGCGGTACATACTCACGCCGAGGATCTTCTCCCATCTGGAGCGGGTCACCCGGGGAGCGGGGGGCGAGATTCAGCTGACCGACGGCATTTCCTCCCTGTTGAATGTCGAAAGGGTGCTGGCGTGTGAATTGAGGGGGCATCGCTACGACTGCGGCAGCAAGATCGGGTATCTCGAGGCCACAGTGGCCTACGCGTTGCGCCACCCCGAAGTCGGGCCGGAATTCCGCAGCTACCTGGAGTCGGGGGAATGGCGGGTAAACAAGGCTGCGGCAGCGGCGGGCGGCACCGAGGAGCATACTGGCGATTCCTAACCATTTATCCGTCAACGCAAGAGGAGCGATCTTATGGCAGACAAGCTCATGATAATCATGGTGAACACGGATCCGCGGGACGGTCCCGAATTGGGCGCGCCGTTTTTCCAGGCCACGGTGGCGGCTGCCATGGAATACGAGGTGGAAATGATTCTCACCGGCCGTGCCGGGGAACTGGCAAAGAAGGGCGTGGCGGAAAAGCTTTATGTGAAGGAAGGCTCCCCCAAGAGCGTGTATGACTTCATGAAGGACGCCCACGAAGCCGGCGTCAAGTTCAAGGTATGCACGCCGACCCTCGAGCTGTGGGGGGACGATCTTATTCCGGAAATCGAGGAAACCGTGGGCGGCGCCTACGTCATCCAGCAGGCCATGGACGACGACGTGGTCACCTTCACCTACTGATGCTGCCTCCGGACGAGGCGAGGCGAATTCTGGAAACTGCGGAGCGGGTGTGTTCCGCCGCCGAGGTGTCCGGAGCGGTCCAGCGTATCGCCGCGGAAATCCGGGAGCGGCTATCCGCGGCCAACCCCCTTGTGCTCTCCGTCATGGGCGGTGCCGTGGTATTCACGGGACAGTTGCTGCCTCTCCTGGATTTTCCCCTCGACTTCGATTACATCCACGTGTCCCGCTACCACGGGGATACCGGCGGCGGCGCCATCCACTGGACGGTGCGGCCCAACTCCCGGGTCCGGGGCCGCGCGGTGCTGGTCTTGGACGATATTCTCGACCAGGGTGAAACCCTCGCCGAGATCAGGAAACGGGTCATGGAAATGGGCGCGAAATCGTTCTACAGCGCGGTTTTCGCCGACAAGGATTTGGGCCGGGAGAAGCCGATTCGTCCCGACTTTGTCGGGGTGACCGTTCCCGACCGTTATGTATTCGGGTTCGGCATGGATGTCCGTGGCGGCTGGCGCAACCTTCCGGAAATCTATGCCCTCAAGAGCTGAAGGCTTCGTCTGGCGCCAGCCGGTCTGAGTCGCGGTACAATCCAACGCTCCTCAAGCGTCCACCACTGCTTCCTACCCGATAAACCAGGCATGCTGGCCATCATTGGCGGATCTGGCCTCACACAGCTTTCCAACTTGGAAGTAACGCGGCACCAGGTCGTGCGCACGCCTTACGGCGAACCCTCGGCTCCGCTGATTTTCGGCAACCTCCGCGGTCGCGAGGTGGTTTTCCTGGCGCGCCACGGCTTCGGCCACACCATTGCGCCCCATGAGGTCAATTACCGCGCCAACATCTGGGCCCTTCATGCCCTCGGAGTGTCGCGAGTCGTCTCCGTTGCGTCAGTGGGGGGCATTCGAACGGAGTTGGGGCCGGGGGTGCTGGCGGTGCCGGACCAGATTCTCGATTACACCCACGGGCGCAGGAACACCTACTTCGAGGGCGATCTGCCCGTAACCCACGTGGATTTCACCCATCCCTACTGCGAAGCGCTGCGGGCGCAGTGCATTGCCGCGGCTACACGGGCCGCAGAGGACGTCGTGGCGGGCGGCGTGTACGCCGCAAGCCAAGGGCCGCGGCTGGAGAGCGCCGCCGAAATCAACCGGCTGGAGCGGGATGGGGCCGACATGGTGGGCATGACCGGGATGCCCGAGGCGGCTCTGGCCCGCGAACTCGAGCTCTGCTACGCGGCGATCGCGATGGTGGTCAATCACGCGGCGGGAAGGGGCGAGAGCGCCGACGCCATCCGCCTGGAGGATGTCAACCGCGTGCTGCGGCAGGCGGTGGCCCGTGTGCACAGAGTCCTTGAACAGGTGGTGGAGATCGATGGCAGTTAGGGACGTCCTGAAAATGGGGGATCCGCGGCTGCTGCAGCCGGCGTCGCCGGTGGACAAGTTCGGCACCCGGGATCTGGATGCGCTGCTGCAGGACATGCGGGACACCATGCATGCCCTCAATGGAGCGGGCCTCGCGGCGCCCCAGATCGGGGTTGGCCTCCAGGTGGTGATCTTCGAGGTGCAGCGGAATCCCCGTTACCCGGATGCCGAGGAGGTACCGTACACCGAGCTGATCAATCCCGTGCTGACGCCGGTCGGCGAGGCCATCGAGGAGGGATGGGAAGGATGCCTGTCGGTGCCCGGCATGCGGGGTCTGGTGCCGCGGTTCCAGCGGCTGCGCTACCGCGGGTTCGATCCCAAGGGTAACGCCATCGAGCGTGACGTGACCGGGTTTCACTCGCGGGTGGTTCAGCACGAATGCGACCACCTCATGGGAATCCTGTATCCGATGCGGATCCGCGATTTTCGAAATTTCGGCTTTACCGAAGTCCTGTTCCCCGATCTCGAAGTAATGGACGAGTAGGGTTCGGCTCCGCCACGAAACGCTGGCGCCGTTTATTTTCCCTTGAACTGGGGCTTGCGCTTTTCCTTGAAGGCGCGAATGCCTTCCTGGTAGTCGTCGGAGTCGTAGACGACGCGCCGCAAGCCCTGCACCCGCTCGAAGCCCTGGGGGCTCATGGGATGGGCGCCGGCGAGAATGCGCAGCTGTTCCTTCATCACCGAAATGCTGAGCGGCGCGTTTTCGGCGATGGTATGGGCGAGGGAGTGGGTGAAATCCTCCAGCTCGCTGTTCGGCACCACGTGGTTGACCAGGCCCAGGCGCTCCGCCCGCTCCGCTCCCACCGGCTGGGCGGTGAACGCCATCTCCTTGACGATGCGCAGGTTGGCGGCATTGAGGAAGGTGAGCATCCCCGACACGTTATACGGCACCCCCAGGCGGGCCGGCGTGACGGCGAAGGTGGCGTCGGGGCTGGCCACGATCAGGTCGCAGGCAAACACCGTTTCGCAAGCGCCGCCCCACACGCCCCCCTCGATCATGGCAATGATCGGAGCCGGGAAGTTTTCGATTTCCCGCACCAGGTAGCGGAGCGGATCGTCCCAGCCCAGGGGATCGCGGCGCCCCACCGGCAGTTCGCCGACGTCATGCCCCGCGGACCAGACCTTGACGCCGGATTCCGCCCGGAGAATTGCGACCCGCGCCTTGCGCGTCTCGAAATGATCCAGGGCGGCCAGCAATTCCTTGACCAGGGCCTCCCCGAGAGCGTTGCGCTTGGCGGGATTGTTGAGGGTAATCGTTCCGATATGATCCTTGAGGTGTGAAACGACGAGTCCCATGGCACCACCCTCCTGGCCAGTGTCTAGATGCTTTCGGGTTCCATCTTGATGGCGCCGCAGGGGCACTCGGCGACGCACATGCCGCAGCCCTTGCAGTAGTCGTAATTGAACTGGAACCGTTTCCCGGGACCGAGCTTGATCACCGCGTTGTCCGGGCACACGCCGTAGCAGTTGTCGCACTCGAAGCAGTTGCCGCAGGAGAGACAGCGGCGCGCCTCGTAGAGGGCGTTGGATTCGTCGAGCCCGCCCTGAACCTCCTCGAAGGTGGACTGGCGCCGGATGATGTCCAGCGTGGGCCGCACGGTCTTGGAGGCGTCGGTGTAGTACCAGGTGTTGAGCTTGTCGAAGTTGGCAACCTCGCTCTTCGGCGGCGGGGCGTAGGTCTTCCCCCGCAGCCAGGCGTCGATGTTGCGCGCGGCCTTTTTGCCGTGCCCCACGGCCACGGTGACCGTGCGTTCGGAGGGCACCATGTCGCCGCCGGCGAAAATCCCGGGGTGGCCGGTCATCATGTTGCGGCCGACCTGCACCGAGCCGTCCCGGATTTCGAGCCCGGGCACCCCTTCCAACAATCCCAAATCCACGTCCTGGCCCAGGGCCAGCACCACGGAATCGGCCTCAAGGGACTCGAACTCCCCGGTGGGCTGGGGAAATCCGGTATCGTCCAGCTTCATCTTCTCCACCATGATGGTGCCGCCGTCCGCCTGCTTGATGGTGGAGAGCCATTTCATCATGACCCCTTCCTGCAGGGCCTCCTCCACCTCGAAATCGTGGGCGGGCATCTTCTCCCGGGTGCGGCGGTAGACGATGATCGCCTCCTCGGCCCCAAGGCGCTTGGCGGTGCGCGCCACGTCGATGGCGGTGTTGCCGCCGCCGTAGACCACGACCCGGCGACCCAGCATGGGCTTTTCCTCGCCCTCCATCCCCCGCAGCACGGACACGGCGTCCAGGATCCTGGAGGTGTCGCCGGCGGGGATGTAGGCGCGCTTGCCGATATGAGCGCCCACGGCGAGAAACGCGGCGTCAAACTTGCCGCCCTCCATGGTCTCCAGGATGTTGCTGACCTTGCTGTTGAGCTTTAGGGTGACGCCCATGTCGAGGATGCGCTGCACCTCGGCATCCAGCACGTTCCGGGGCAGCCGGTACTGGGGAATGCCGAAGCGCATCATGCCTCCGGGCAGGGGGCCCGCCTCATGGATGGTGACCCGGTGGCCCAGGCGGCGCAGGTGGTAGGCGGCCGAGAGGCCAGAAGGCCCGGCCCCCACCACCAGCACGTGCTTCCCGGACTCGCGGGAGGGTGCTTCGAATCTCCAGCCGAGCTTGATGGCCTCGTCGCCTAGAAAATGCTCCACCGAGTTGATTCCCACCGGCTCATCGAGCTGGCCCCGGTTGCAGGCCGACTCGCAAGGGTGATAGCAGACCCGCCCCATGATGGCGGGCAGCGGATTGTTCAACACCAGGTGACGCCAAGCCTGCTCGTAGTCCCCGGACTCGGCGTGGAACAGCCAGCCCTGGATGTCCTCGCCGGCGGGACAGGCGTTGTTGCAGGGGGGCAGCCGGTTGAGGTAAACCGGCTTCTCGGTGCGCCATGAGCCGGTCCGGTTGGCGAGGGAGGAGCCGACGTTGAGGGTGATGGCGAACGGCTTTTCCATGTCACGCTCCCGCGGCCAGCAGGCCGTACTTGCGGATGTTGCGATCGGCGAGCCCCTGGATGCGGACGATCACGTCAACCGCCGGCTTTTTGCCGAACAGGTGCGCGAAACGGCGCTGGGGTTTCAGGTACTCCTCCACCGGCACCCGCCTGCGGATGTTGTAGACGCTCGTCACTTCGCCATGCTCGGCCTCGAACAGCGGGAACAGCCCGGTCTCCACCACCAGCCGCGCGAGGCGAATGGTGTCGTGGGAAGCGGCACCCCACCCCAGGGGGCAGGGCACGAAAATGTGGATGTAACGCGCGCCGTGGATGCTCATGGCCTTGTGCACCTTGGCCTCCAGATCCCGCAGGTAGGCCACCGACGCCGTGGCCACATAGGGGATGTTGTGGGCCATGGCGATCTCGGGCAGAAACTTCCCCTGGCCGAACACGTTGCCCGGCTGGGGCCCCACCGGCATGGTGGTGGCGGTACGAGCGGCCGGCGGGGTGGCGCTGGAGCGCTGCACCCCCGTGTTCATATACGCCTCGTTGTCATAACAAATGTAGAGCACGTCGTCGTTGCGCTCGAACATGCCCGACAGGCAGCCGAATCCGATGTCGGTGGTGCCGCCGTCGCCGCCTTGGGCTATGACCCGCACGTCGTGGCGGCCCTTAACCCGCATGGCGGCGGCGAGGCCGGTGGCTACCGCCGCGGCATTGCCGAACAGGGAATGGATCCACGGGATCTGCCAGGAAGTTTCGGGATAGGGGGTCGAGAACACTTCCAGGCAGCCGGTGGCATTGGTGGCGATCACCTGATTGTTGGCGGCGCGCATGGCAGCGTCGATGGCATAGCGGGCGCCCAGGGCCTCGCCGCAGCCCTGGCAGGCGCGGTGGCCAGAGTTGAGAGAATTGGTGCGCTCCATGTTGGCCTGAACCGAGCGCTGGGCTTCCCCCAGCAGGCGGTTGCCGACGGTGAACGTGCCGGTCTGGTAAAACTTTACGGGTTGCATCTCCATGGCAGGCTCCTAGGAAATCTTGGCGGCGACAACGCCGATGTCGCGCAAAATGTTTTCGGCCATAGGTCCCGAGCGGCGCTTCTCCCGCTCTCGGGCGAGCTCCCGCTCCACCACCTCATGATTGAGATCGAGAAAGCTCACCGGTTCCAGCTTGTCTTCGATGGCCAGCCCAAGATGATGGTGCAGGGCCTTGCGGGTGATGGCGCGGCCGCCGAGACCACCGACCACCGTGTAGCCGTGGAGGTGGATTCCCGAGAGCGCCATGCGCACGTTAGTGGACACGATGCCGCCGATGCCCACCGCCAGGGCCTTTTCCAGCACCACCACCCGCTGGGCGTTCTGCAATGCCTCCCGCACCCCCGCCAGGGGGAAGGGCCGAAACGAGGTGAGGCCGAGCACGCCGATTTTCACGCCCTGGTCGCGCATTTCGTCCACCGTGTCCTTGACGGTGCCGAGCACGGAGCCCAGGGCCACCACGATGGTCTCCGCGTCCTCGCAGCGATAGGTGTGGAGCAGACCCCCCGAGTCGCGGCCGAATATCGTCCGGAACTCGGCGGCGAGCTGGGGAATGCGCTCCAAGGCCTGTAATTGCTTCGCGTGGGCCAGGTAGCGGACCTCCA
>Ga0210374_1000036_pt1 | contig 14767 bp, 12 predicted proteins | sample S765metaT_FD_170483 | JGI IMG/M metagenome (GOLD analysis project Ga0210374, IMG submission 170483) | Metatranscriptome of estuarine sediment microbial communities from the Columbia River estuary, Washington, United States - S.765... | ecosystem: Environmental > Aquatic > Marine > Intertidal...
CAACGCTGCGGCGGCCCGGTTCTCGGAGGCCATGAGCGCCAGCCTTAGCAGGTCTTCCCGGGTCAGTTCCGACCGTACCCGCAGCCGCGAGCGCGTGCCCTTGAGATGATCCACATCCTCCGAGGTGATGGAGATGGTCTCGTCGAGAGGCAGCTTCGCGTCCAGCACCACGATCGCGGTCATGAGCTTGGTGATGGACGCGATCGGCGTGACCTCGTCCGAGTTCTTGTCGTAAAGGACCTGGCCGCTCTGCTCGTCGTAGACCAGGGCGGCCGCGGACTTGAGCCTCAGACGCGAGGGCTCCAGCTCATCCAACACCTCGGGTGCCGCCGCAGCGCTGGCCGCGGCGTGTTTGCCCGCGGCAGACCCCGGATCGGCTACTCCCCCCCCTGCGGCAAACGCGCTGCCAGCGATCGCGACCAACGCGGCCAGACACAAGCAACCTAACCTCATCTCCCCCCCAATCAGGCCACCAACCCAAGACTGGCAATTAACTTAACAAAAATCGCGGCCTAGGAAAAGATCTTCGAAACCATATGAGGAAAAATCCTCACCTTCCCCCGCCGGCCTGCAGGGGAAGGGCCATGCCCCGATCGGAGTCCCCCGCCTGCTCCAGGATCTCCAGCGCCTGCTGCTCCTGCTGCTGAAGGGCCCACATGTGGGCATAGGCTCCCTCGGCTGCCAGCAACTCGCGATGAGTACCGCGCTCGGCGATACGCCCATGGTCCATGACCAGAATCTGGTCTGCATCCACGATGGTTGAAAGCCGATGAGCAATGGTGAGGGTGGTGCGGTTCGCGGCAATGCGCCGAAGCTCCGCCTGGATCGCCTTTTCGCTTTTCGAATCGAGAGCGGACGTTGCCTCGTCGAATATCAGAACCCTTGGATTCTTCAGCAGGGCGCGGGCGATGGCCACACGCTGCTTCTCGCCCCCGGAAAGCTTGAGCCCTCTCTCGCCCACCAGGGTTTCGTATCCATCCGGCAAGCCCGCGATGAATTCGTGGATATGGGCCGATCGGGCCGCCTCGATCACCTCCTCCGGGCTGGTTTCGGGGCGCCCGTACTGGATGTTGTAGAAGATCGTGTCATTGAACAGAACCGTATCCTGGGGCACGATGCCGATGGCCGCCCGCAGCGATTTCTGCGTCACTTCCCTCAGATCCTGGCCGTTCATCAGGATGCGCCCGCCGCTGACGTCGTAGAAGCGGAACAGCAGCCGCGCCAGGGTGGACTTTCCCGATCCGCTGGCCCCGACCACGGCCACGGTCTTTCCCGCCGGCACCGCGAAGCTGACGTCGAATAGGATCTGGCGCTTGCGCTCGTAGCTGAAGTCCACGTTCTCGAATCGTACGTCCGCCTTGCCCGGCAAAAGCTCGGGCGCGCCGGGTTTGTCCCGCACCTCGGCATTCTCTTCCATCAAGCTGAACATCTTCTCCATGTCCGCCAGAGAGTGCTTGATCTCCCGGTAGACGAAGCCCAGAAAATGCAGCGGCATATAAAGCTGGATCATGTAGGCGTTCACCAGCACCAGGTCGCCCAACGTCATGTCGCCGTTCACCACGCCGTTGGCGGCGAGAAGCATGAGGAGGGTCACCCCCAGCGCCACAATCAGGCTCTGACCCGCGTTGAGGGCCGCCAGGGAAGTCTGGTTCTTGACCGCCGCCGCCTCCCACTTGGTGAGGCTCTCGTCGTAACGGCGCGTCTCCCAGGATTCGTTTCCAAAGTACTTGACGGTTTCATAGTTGAGCAGCGAATCGATGGCGCGCGTGTTGGCCTTGCTGTCCATGTCGTTCATGGTGCGCCGGAAGATCATTCGCCACTCGGTGATGATGAGGGTGAACGCGATGTATAGCGCCAGGGTTATGAACGTCACCACCGAAAACATCGCCGCATACTTCGACAGCAGGATGCCCGCCACCAGCCCGATTTCCACCAGAGTCGGCAGGATGTTGAACAGCATGAAATTGAGCAGGAACGAGATGCCGCGGGTGCCGCGCTCGATGTCCCGGGAAACGCCGCCGGTCTGGCGCTCCAGGTGGAAGCGCAGAGAAAGCGCATGAAGATGGGTGAACACCCGCATTGCAACCCTGCGGATCGCGCGCTGGGTGACCTTGGCAAAAACCGCGTCCCGCAGTTCGCCGAACAGGGTCGAGCACAGGCGCAGGACCCCGTAGGCAAGCACCAGGAACACCGGCAGCGCCAGCAGCGCCTGAGGTTTGTCCAGGGCGTCGACGATGTCCTTCAGCACCAGGGGCACCGCCACGTTGGCAAGCTTGGCGAAAATCAGCAGCGTAAGCGCCAGCACCACCCGCCCCTTGAACTCCCAGAGGTAGGGGAGCAGGGTGCGTATGGTGTTGATGTCGTTGCGGTCTTTGGGCGCCGGGCCTTGATGGCGGATGCGCATGGGAGGGTGATCAGGCGGTCTTGGCGCTAAGCCTAACATCCCCCGCCGCGTCGCGCCCAGCCGCGTTGACACGCCCGCGCCGGGAAGCCGACAATCCGCCGCTCAGGAGGAAATTCTGATGTTCATGTCTGCAGCGGATTACCGGGAGTCCCTGCGCCGCCTTGCCCCGCGTGTGTTCGTGAATGGGCGCCGGGTCGCGTCCGTCGCGGATGATCCGGATCTTGCGCCCGGCGTAGCCGCCATCGGGCTCACCTACGACGCGTGCCTGGACCGGGACCTGGCCCCACACCTGGTCGCCACGGACGCGGCCTCGGGAAAGCCGGTAAACCGGATGCTACACATCACGCGCACCAGCGATGACCTGCTGCGGAAGCTGGAGGCGGTGCGCATTCTGTGCCAGAGGACCGGCTGCGCGCAGCGCTACCTCGTGGGCGACGCCTTCAACGCGCTGCTCCAGGCCACCCACCGGATGGACGCGGACGCCGGAAGCGATTATCACCAGCGGTTTCTGGCCTATCTCAGCCGGGCACGGGAGCAAGACCTCAGCTGCGCCATCGCCATGACCGACGCCAAGGGCGACCGCTCGCTGCGGCCGCACGCCCAGGCCAACCCCGACGCCTACCTGCATATTGTGGAGCGCCGGCGGGACGGGATCGTGATCTCCGGAACCAAGGCCATCGTCACCAGCGCGCCCTACGTGCATGAATTGCTGGTCATGCCCTGCCGCAGCATGACCGAGGCCGATCGAGATTTCGCGCTCTGCTGTGCCGTGCCCGTGGACGCCGACGGGATTACCATTGTTTCCCGCCCGGCGGGCCGTCCGGGCCAGCCGGCTGCCAAGTTCAGCGCCCGCTACGGCCAGTCGGTAGCCGCCGTCATCTTCGACCGGGTATTCGTGCCCTGGGAGCGGGTGTTTCTAGCCGGCGAATGGCCGCATGCCGGGTTCCTGACGACCGCCTACGCCACGCACCATCGGCACAGCTGCATAGCCGCCCGCGCCGGATTCGGCGATCTCCTGATCGGTGCCGGGGTCCTGATGTGCGACGCCAACGGACTGGAGCCGAGCCGGCACCATCATCTGCGGGACGCCCTGGTGGAACTCATCAAGATCGTCGAGGGCTTCTATGCCTGTGGTGTGGCATCGTCGGTCCATGGGGTGACCGACCCGGCGGGTAACGTGATGCCGGAGCCTGTTTACGCCAATATCGGAAAGCTGCTGCTCGCCACACAGATCTATGACATGCATCGCCTGGCCCACGAGGTCTCCGGCGGCCTGGTGGTGGCCCTTCCCGGCCCCGAGGAGGACCACAATCCCGAGACTGCGGCGAGCCTGCAGGCGGTGCTCGCGGGCCGGGGCGACGTTCCCGCCTCCCACCGCATGCACCTGGCGCGGCTGATGGAAGACCTCACCGCTTCCGACACCGCCGGGTGGTATTCGCTCATCAGCCTGCACGGCGGCGGCTCCCCGCAGGCGATGAAGATGGAAATTTACCGCCACTACCCCCTTCGCGAACGGGCAGCGCTGGTGGAGCAGCTCATGGAGCGCGGGGTCGCCACAAGTCCAGATGCGCCCCTTCCCAACCGCCAGCCCGACCGCTGCTGCGCCGAAGGCTGCCAGACACCGGAATCCCTGACGCCAACCGCCGTTGCGGTACCCTTACCCCGCCGCAAGGAGGCAACAAGCTGATGTTGATCCACCGGCACGATTCGATGCTGTTCGTGGTGGACGAGCAGGCAAGGCTCGCTGCCGCGATGTTTTCCAGGGACCAGACGGTCGCCAACACCAGGATCCTGCTTCGGGCCGCCACCCGCCTCGGCGTGCCGGTCATCGCCTCGGAGCAATATCCCAAGGGGCTTGGTCCCACGGTACCGGAGATCGCCTCCCTGCTGCCTCAGGGATCCATATGCGAGAAGCTGCACTTCTCCTGCGCCAACGACGAGGGCATCGCGGCCCGGGTCGCAAAGCTCGGCCGGTCCCAGGTCGTGGTCGCCGGCATGGAGGCCCACGTGTGCGTGCTGCAGACGGCTCTCGGTCTCAAGGCCCGGGGCTACGAGCCGTTCGTGGTCGCGGACGCCACTTCCTCCAGGCGGCCGGAGAGCTGCGCCCTCGCCATGGACCGGCTGCGCACTGCGGGCGTGACCATCGTTAGCACGGAGATGGTGGCATTCGAATGGCTGGAGAAGGCGGGCACTACCGAGTTCAAGGAAATCCTCGCCCTCATCAAGTGACGGGACCGGCGCGCCCATGAGCCCGCCTGCGCTTCCTCCCCAAATGCACGTGATCGTGCGCGATTGGCTCTGCGCTAACAGCATCCTGCTGCGGGGAGCCGATGAGAACGTCCTTATCGACACCGGCTACGTCACGCGGGCTCCGCGCACCCTGGAGCTGCTGCAGCAGCCCCAAGCGCTGGGCAGTGGTCACCTTCACCGAATCCTTAACACCCACGGCCATTCCGATCACATCGGGGGAAACGCCTACGTCCAGCGGGTCTATGGCTGCCGCATTGCCGTCCCGGCGGGTGAGGCCGGCCTGATCGAAACCTGGGACACCCGGGGCCTGTGGCTCGACTACGCCGGCCAGGAAGCCGAGCGTTTCATGTACGACGAAATCATCGAGCCCGGTGCCACCCTCACGCTCGGGGACGTGGAGTGGCTCGTGATGGCCGCCCCCGGCCACGACATGGGCGCCGTAGTGTTCTACGCACCCGCCCCGCGAATACTAATCTCCGGGGACGCACTTTGGTACAACGGATTCGGGATGGTGATGCCGGAAACCGGCGAGCGCCCGGCCTTGAGGGCTACCCGCGCGACCCTGGAAATGCTCTCGCGCCTCGAGGTGGCCTTAGTGATCCCCGGACACGGGCGCCCCTTTACAGATTACGCCGGCGCCCTGGAACGAGCCTTCAGCCGGCTGGAAGCGTTTGAAGCGGACCCCGCGCGGACCGCCCGGCATTGCCTGAAGGTGATGTTTGCGTTCTCACTGCTTCACCTCGGGCGACTGCCCGAAGGGGAGTTCATCCCCTACCTTGCCCGTACCCCCATCTATGGCGACATCGGGACTCGCTGTCTTGGCCTGTCCACTGACGAGATCGGGAAGATTCTTCTCAGGGAATTGGTGGATGGAAAAGTCGTGACACAACAGGAAGGTTTTCTTGTCCCCGTTAACGTCCGCGAGCATTAAAAAAACGGGCGTCCACCGGGACGCCCGCAGAGCCAAAGGAGGAGGATGAAAGCCTCGAGCCGATCGACCAACTCGAAACTCTCGCCCATATCTTGAGCAAAACCAGTGCCAGGTTTGCCGCTCTGCAAAATCAGCGACATAAAAAACGGGCGGTCCCCAGACCGCCCGTTTTCTTGCCCTTTGGTGGTGCGCCAACGCTCGCGGCGCACCGCTTTGGTTCAGTGGCCGATGCCAGGTCCGTCGATTTTCTTGCCGTTGGAAAGGGACGTCAGGTAGTACTCCAGGTACCCATACTCCGGGGCATCAGGCAGCAGTTCGTTGGCGCGAACCGCAACTCCGCACCACTGCATGCGTTTGCGCAGGGTCCAGACCTCGCCCTTGCTGGTGCGCCAGTATGGATGCCGGCCCACCTGGTCCTTTGAACTAAGCACATACTGGCCCCGCATCCACTTGTCGGCCCCCTGCCCGTGGCAGTCCAGGCATCTGAAATTCAGCTGCCCGACCTTGCGGTTCATGAGCTCCTTGCCCTTCTCGGCAGCGGCCTTCTCTTCCGCGGTTCGGTACCGAATGTTGATGGGCTGGCCGTGGGCAAAATGCCTCACGTAAATGGAGAGCGCGCTGTTCTCGTCCGTCTGCATCCTCCAGTCCGCGCCGGTCGTGGCTCGGGCGTGCCGCGTCAGAAACTCCTCGGTGTTGAGCACTTTCTTCATGCGCGGCTCGTAGTAGGGCATGCGGGCCGCCCAGGTCTTGAATTCGCTCTTGGGGTTCTTGTGGCAGGTGGCGCAGGACTTGCCATTGGGACCGGCTTTGCTGTAGAGCTCTTTCCCGGCGTCTAGCTCGAACATGGCGGGATTTTCCGTCGGGTCGAGGTAGTCTGCGGTGGGTTGGGGAAGCGGGCGCTTATTGGGGTCGTCCAGGTCCGAAAACTTCGCCGGAGACTTGAGCGTCTGAAGATACGCCACCAGATCCCGGATCTCCTGATCGTTGAGAACCCCATGCGTGCCCCAGGGCGGCATCATGGTCTCGGGATTGAACTGGCGCGCGTCGTAGATGTAGTTGTACAGATACCAGTCGGTGCGGTTCTGGGCGCCGATGGTCGAGAGGTCGGGAGCCACGTTTCCCGGGAGAGACGCGCCGGGCACCGCGTGGCAGGTCATGCAACTACCGCCCTTCTTGCGGTCGCCGAAGATCTTCTTGCCCCGCTCCGCGTCGCCGTCCGTGATGCGGCCGTAGACCTTCTGGAAGTCCTTCGGCACGGCGGGAGAGCGCGTCTCGCGCATGGTGTTGAAGTCCTTCCAATCCGTGCCCGGCCAATCCCCATAGCGTTCCCAAGGCTCGGGCGACGCCGTGGTCTGGGTCTCGATGGGCGCCTTAGATGACGCGGCGCCGGCAGCGACGGAAACGGCGAGCAGGGTGGTAGCCAAGGCCAAAGTCAAGGGGCTCCGATTAGGATCAGTTCGCATGCTTCCTCCTCACAGACGTGAAAAAACTTGTGCTTTCTTTTGGGACTTATCGCGCGAGTTTATGGAAGAGAGCATCTGCCGCGCTAATAGAAATCCTCTATCAGCAGATAATAACAACGATTCCGCCCGGGAAAAACCGCAACAGAGCGGACCGATCAGAAAACGCCCCGTGTGCACCGCAACATGGCTCTTGGCGCTTCCACGCCTGAGAGTCAATAAAGGCTCCCCTTTTCGCCTTGGGGTCCGACAACCCCCATAAGCAGACGAACGATTCCATAACTGACCCACGATGCGGCCCGGGAGATCCAAGGTTCGGCCCGCCATCGCTGGGGCGCAATTATGCTGGCGCCGCCCACCATGGCCTCGAGCAGGCTCGACTTCAGTTCCAAAGCAAAGCCCGGATCGTCTATCACCACGTTCGCTTCCCTCGCAAGCAACAGGCTGAAGGGATCAATATTCGAGGACCCGACTGTCGCCCAGCGCCCGTCCACCACCGCCACCTTGGCATGGAGAAAACTTGCCTCGTATTCCTGGATCTCAACGCCGGCTTCGAGCAGCTGCCGGTAAAGAGCCCGCGTGGCGTAGTGCTGAAGCGCGTATTCCACCCGTCCCTGGAGGAGCAGAACCACCCGCACCCCGCGCTTCGCCGCGTCGCACAGGGCGTGCCGGAAGCGCAGGCCGGGGAGGAAGTACGCGTTGGCTAGCACGATCTCGCGCCGAGCCCGGCGAACCGCGTCCAGGTAGGCATGCTCGATATCGTGGCGGTGGCGCAGGTTGTCGCGCATGACAAGCGCCGCCCGCTGCTCACCTGGGATTCCCGGCTGCAAGTCCCATCGCAGCCCCTCGGTCCAGCGGCGACGGAAGTGGGCCCAAGCAACGCGCGCCCATAGCCGCCGCGCCATGTCGTGAATTGGTTCAATGAGCGGTCCCTCTATCGCCACGGCAAAATCAAGGCGCGGTGCCGAAGGCCCCCCCGGATCGACGTCATCAAGGATGTTAATGCCCCCGATGAACGCGATCCGGTCGTCGGCGACCGCCACCTTCCGGTGCATGCGGCGCAGGCGGCTGCGCCGCAGGTGCCAGCGGCGAGCCTCGGGGCGAAAAAACAATACCTGAACTCCGGCACGCTTCATGTCGGTGATCCACTCTGCCGGAAGCTCGGCCGAGCCGAACCCGTCGAGCAACAGGTGCACGGTTACGCCGCGATGCGCGGCATCCTTGAGCGCCTCGGAAATGCGCCTTCCGGTCGCATCAGCCCGGAAGATATAGGTCTGAAGATGGACTTCCCGCTCCGCCCGCAGGATCGCGGCCTCGAGTGCGGGAAAAAACTCGGCACCGTTGCGGAGCAGCGCCAACCTGTTTCCGGACAGGAAGCGCAGTCCCCGTTTCATGCCAAGGTCATGGTTGCGGTCAAGGCAGCGTGATCGGAGATGCGCGACCAGGGCCGGCCGCGGTGCACCTGGGTATCGTTGACCCGGAGGCCGCGCACGTAGATGCGATCAAGCCGGAGCAGGGGGATGAGGGCGGGATAGCTGCGCGCCGGGCGTCCCATGGTCAGCTGGAAGGCCTCCGACAGGCGCAATCCCTGCACCAGACTGTCCCCCGCCTTGCCGTGCCAATCGTTGAAATCGCCCGCGATGATCAGTGGCGCCGAATCGGGAACCATGGCGTTGATGCGCTGAGCCAGCGCGTCCACCTGTTGCCGCCGCCATTGGGCCCTCAGTCCCAGGTGGACGCACACGCAGTGCAGCCGCTGGTCCCAGCCCGGAATTCCGACTTCGGCGTGCAGCAGCCCACGCTGATCCACGGCATGCGCTGAAATATTCTCGTTTTCCCAGCGCACGATGGGAAAGCGCGAGAGGATCGCGTTGCCATGATGCCCCCCGTCATACACCGCGTTCTTGCCGTAGGCGAATTCCGGCCACACCGATTCCGCCAGGAACTCATACTGGGGCGCTTCCGGCCAGTTTTGGTAGCGCGTGGCGTGCCGTTCATGGAGGCCCACCACCTCCTGCAGGAAGATGAGATCGGCGGCCATGACGCGCAGGCGCTCCCGCAACTCATGGACCATCAGCTTGCGGTTGAATTGGGACAGTCCCTTGTGAATGTTGTAGGTTGCCACCCGGAGCGAACGGATGGCGCCTGCGAGCGTGCGCGCGACCCCCGTGGGGTGGGTACGGCTGGCGTGCATGGATGGTGGATGCCCCTGAAGGAAGGCCGACATTTTGCCGGATTCTCACGGAATTCGACAATGTTTACCGGGGATCGCGCCGCATCATCTCCTGCGTCAGGGCCTCGAACTGCTCGTTGAAATTGCGCTTTAACAGCGCGGGGCCCAGAACCGGCGGCACCCAGAATTCGGGCACCACGCGCACGTGGTAGCGCAGGCGGCTGCCCTCGTCGGCGCCGATGGCCTCCACATTCCACTCGCCGCTCATTTCCGTCATGTTACCCCGGATGGCACGGAAGCGAATCGTGTGATAGGGGTGCTCTTCAACCCGCGCCACCACGTCGAACCGGACGTGGAACACCGGGAAACGGAGTTCGCCCTGTTGCTCCAGGAGCAGAGGCTCCCCTGTGCCATTGATCAGACGGCTGACGGTAAGCCCGGGCACGAAAGTCGCGATACGGTCGTAGTCTGTGAGAACCTGCCACACCACCCTCGGGCTCACCGGCAGCAACACCCGGGTGTCCACCTCCACGGCTTCTCGGTTGCGCTGAACGTCCACAGTGATAATCGGCCTTTGCTCGCCGGCCGGCGCCGCTGACGCCAGGGCCAGACACGCCACGAGGAAAAACCGGCCCAATGCCTGGCGCATCGGCGGTGCCCCGGCGGTTGGAAAGTCAGGATACCTCGAGCATCCGCTCGAGCGCGATTCGGGCCAGTCTTGCCTCGGGTTCCGGCACCTTGATCCTGTTCACCACCTGTCCCTCCGCCAGATTCTCCAGGGCCCAAGCCAGATGCGGCGGATCGATTCGCGCCATGGTGGAGCACATGCAGACGGTGGGCGCCATGAACTGAACAAGCTTGCCCTGGGGTCTAAACTCCTCTGCGATACGGTTGACTAGGTTAAGTTCCGTCCCTACCAGCCACTTGGTGTTGTCGGGAGCATCCCGAATCGTGCGGATGATGGTCTCGGTGGAGCCCACGTAATCCGAAAGCCGACAGACCTCGAACCCGCATTCGGGGTGCGAGATCACGAAGCCATCAGGATGCTGGGCCCGCCAGCGCTGGATATGCACCGGCTGAAACATCTGGTGAACCGAGCAGTGTCCCTTCCACAACAAGACCCTCGCTTTGCGGATCGCCTCGGGGGAAAGCCCCCCCAGCGGCTCGTCCGGATCCCACACCGGCATGTCCTCGAGAGGGATTCCCATCTTGTGACCGCTCCAGCGTCCCAGATGCTGATCCGGGAAGAACAGGACCTTCTCGCGCCGGGAAAAAGACCATTCCATGATCCGGCTGGCGTTGCTGGACGTGCAGACGATTCCCCCATGCTCGCCGCAAAACGCCTTGAGGTCCGCCGCCGAGTTGATGTAGGTCACGGGCGTGATGGCGGCATCGGGATCCAGCACTTCTGCCAGCTCGCGCCAGGCACGCTCAACCTTCGACAGATTGGCCATATCCGCCATGGAGCATCCCGCGTTGAGGTCGGGAAGGATCGCGATCTGACCGGGCCGCGAAAGAATGTCGGCCACCTCCGCCATGAAATGCACCCCGCAGAACACGATGTACTCGGCGTCTGTCTCCCCGGCGAGGCGGGACAGCCGAAGTGAATCGCCGGTCAGGTCCGCGTGGACGTAAACGTCTGGCCGCTGGTAGTGATGCGCCAGGATCACGGCGCGCTGACCGAGCTTTTCCCGGGCCGCCCGAATCCGGCCCTGGGCGGTGTCGTCCTCCGGGTACCGAAAACGATCAAAAGCGATGGCATTGACCTGCATGGAAGGAATTCCTCGCCGAACGTTCACAAAGTTACCACATTAACATCACGGATCCAGCCGGGTAACCCGCCCGAGGCCCCGTTTGCCTCGCAGGCCGCCGCCCGACATAATGCACTTGCGTAAGCACCGGCATCGCAGCTGCCGCAACGTCTAGGATCAAGAGGACGGATGGTCGGCTTCGCCCGCGCTGGTAGAAATCCCCGGACGCGATACGCTATAGACCGTTCATTGCGGAGCTCGTTCAAAATGATCAGATTCCCCGAAGCCGGCGCTCGACGCCGCATGATTCTGGCGCTGGCATGCCTGGGTGTCCTCGCTTCCTGCGCCACCACCTCCCTCACCAACACCTGGCGCGACCCCGGATATACGGGCGGCGCCCTTAAGAGACTGCTGGTGGTGGGAATTACCCGGGACGCCACCATCCGCCGTACCTTTGAGGACATCTTCTCGGCCCAACTCAAATCGCGGGGAGTTGAGGCCATCCCCAGCTACACGCTGATCCCCGACGATGGCCAGGCCGATGAGGCTACCCTAAGGGCGGCGGTGAAGAAATCCGGTGTCGATGCCGTTGTCACCACGCGGGTAGTCGGCATCGACCAGCGCACCGCAACCTCGCCGGGGTACGTTCAATCTTATGGTGCCCCGGTCTATCCCTACCCCTTCGCCATCGGGGTGCCGCCCCCCGGGGTCGGCTTCTACGGCTATTACGCCAACACCTGGTCGTACTATCAGCCCCCAACGACTTACACCTACGAGGAGGCAACCCTGGAGACCAGTCTGTTTGACGCCGCATCCGGCAAGCTGGTGTGGGTGGCGACGACGGTGACCTTCGAGACCCAGGCCACGGCCAAGGCCAGCAGCGAACTGGCCAAGATCATTATCGACCAGTTGACCAAGGACAAGCTGATCTAGAGCAGACCATGCCTCTTGCCCAGAGGGGTTGGTAATCCCTTGGAGCCCACCACCCGCCCTTCGCCGTCGGAGCGCCTTGCCTCCATTGACTTCTACGCCCGGGTCGCCGCCGTTGCGCTCCTGGTGGCCGGCTGTTTCGTGGTGCTTCGGCCCTTCGTCGCGGCCATGCTTTTTGCCGGAGTCGTCTGCGCCACCACCTGGCCTGTCTACAAGGAATTGAGAAGCCGCCTCGGCGACCGGTCATCCATCGCCGCCCTGCTGATGGTACTGGCGCTGGTGCTGCTTATCGTGGTGCCCCTGGCGATCCTGGCCGCGAGCTTTGCCGGCAATGTGGCCGCCTTTGCCGAGGCCCTGCAGCGCTGGTTCGCCACCGGCATCCCGGGGCCACCAGGCTGGGTCGCCGGCATCCCCTTCGTGGGGGAGCAGATTTCGGAGCAATGGCAGGCCATATCTTCGAGTCCGGAGGAGCTTCGGCGAATCGGGCGGATGATGCTCGAACCCGCCCGCAAGGCGCTCCTGGGCCTGGGAGCAATCCTCGGCAATGGGGTCTTGGAGATGCTGATCGTCGTCTTTGTCGGATTCTTCTTCTACCGCGACGGGGAAGCCATCATGCATGCCGTGCGCTCAGGAGTCGAGCGAGTCGCGGGACACCTCAGCGGGGATCTCCTGCGCCAGGTCCAGGGAACCGTGGTCAGCGTGGTCTACGGCATCCTCGGCACCGCCTTGGCCCAGGGCGCGGTGGCGACGATTGGCTTCCTGATCGCAGGCGTCCCGGCCGCTCTCACCCTGGGTTTCGCGACCTTCCTGCTTTCCCTGGTGCCGGTAGGACCTCCCCTGGTCTGGGGGGGCGCGGCAATCTGGCTCTACTACCAGGACTCCCTGGGCTGGGCGATATTCATGGTGCTTTGGGGTGCCCTGGTGGTGAGCAGCATCGACAACTTCCTCAAGCCCCTTCTCATCAGCCGCGGGAGCAAGATGTCCCTTCTGCTCGTCGCGCTGGGCGTGTTCGGGGGACTGCTGGCCTTTGGGTTCATCGGCATTTTCCTCGGGCCCGCACTGCTCGCCACAGGGCTCAGTGTCGCTCAATACTGGGTGCGCCAGAGCGCGGAGGCCGGCCCAGCCGGGGGTCCCCCCTAGATCACTTCCCGCTGCCGTCGGCGCCAGCAAATCGGGGCAGCAGGAGGATCGCAGCCCGGTTGCTCCAGGAAAAGCACTGCTCGGCCGCCTCCTGGTATGGAAGCCAGGCATGGCTCAAGTGCTCCCGGGGCGCGAGCCGGATCCGCAGCGGATCCGGCACCGTCATGCCAAAGACATGCTCCGTGTTATGGGTTACGCCCGCTGGATAGCGGTGCCGCCACTCGGCAAAAATTTCGTACTCGTTCTGTATGCCCCAATCGCGAAGCGCGTGCTGCTCCGGGTCCAGGCCTGTCTCCTCGCGCACTTCGCGCACCGCCGTCTGCCGCAGCGACTCCCCCGGATGCTGGCTCCCTGTGACGGACTGCCAATAGCCCGGGTGATCCGCCCGCTCCAGCAACAACACGCGCAAGTCGGGAGTGTGGATGACCACCAGAACCGACACCGGGACCTTGGATCCACTCATCTGCTCTTAGACTGGGTCTAAAACCCCTTAGAATTGATCATATCCCCCAGTTTTCGCGTCATATGCCCCTCATCCCCCACTGAAACAACCATGACCTGCCCATGGGCAAATGCTTAAATATAATTTATATTCATAGTGTTGTATTAGAAATAAACATTGGCACGGTAAGTGCTGCTGAATGGGCAGTGCTTCGTCGCTGAGGCTTTTCCCAGGGTCAGGAAGTCTCGGTGCCGACAGGAACCTCTCCGTTCCCCAATGCGAGACTGCACGCGGGCCGCGTAACGTACTCCAAGGGGAACCTTCAAGGGCTTCCGGTTATCCGGAAGCCCTTTATTTTTTGCCCTGCTCAGGGCTTGGGCCCGTCAGGGCTGCGCAAGCGGATGTGCAGCTCCCGCAATTGCATATCATCCACGGGGCTTGGCGCGTGAGTAAGCAGACACTGACCTCGCTGAGTCTTGGGAAATGCTATGACGTCCCGGATGGACTCCGCCCCGGCCATGAGGGTGACGATGCGGTCAAGTCCGAACGCGATGCCGCCGTGGGGCGGGGCTCCATACTGCAATGCCTCAAGCAGGAACCCGAACTTCCGCTGGGCCTCCTCGGGACCGATATTGAGGGCGCTGAAGACCTTTGATTGCACCTCCTGGCGATGGATACGCACTGACCCCCCTCCAATCTCCCACCCGTTGAGCACCATGTCGTAGGCCTTGGAGAGGGCCGTCGACGGATCGGTGTCCAGGCGGTCTTCGTGCCCGTCTTGGGGCGAGGTAAAGGGATGGTGAAGGGCATCCCAGCGCTTGTCATCCTCGTTCCACTCGAACATCGGGAAATTCTCGACCCAAAGCGGACGCCAGCCGGCTTGCGCAAAACCTTTCTCATGGCCCACCTTGAGGCGCAGCGCCCCCAAGGCATCGTTAACGACCTTGGCCGTGTCTGCGCCAAAGAACATGAGGTCCCCGTCCTTCGCGCCTCCGCGCTCGACGATCGCTTCGAGGGCTCCATCGGGCAGGTTCTTCACGATGGGAGACTGCATGCCATCGCGGCCCCTGGAGATTTGGTTGAACTTGATGTAGGCGAGTCCCTTTGCGCCATAGGTGCCGACGAACTGCGTGTAGCCGTCAATTTCGCCCCGCGTGAGGTGGCCGCCGCCGGGAACGAGAAGCCCTGCCACCCGTCCGCCGGGCTGATTCGCCGCCCCGGAGAACACCTTGAACTCCACCTGCTTCATCACAGCGGTAAGATCCGTCAGCCGCAAGGGTACTCGC
>Ga0210374_1000037_pt1 | contig 14745 bp, 13 predicted proteins | sample S765metaT_FD_170483 | JGI IMG/M metagenome (GOLD analysis project Ga0210374, IMG submission 170483) | Metatranscriptome of estuarine sediment microbial communities from the Columbia River estuary, Washington, United States - S.765... | ecosystem: Environmental > Aquatic > Marine > Intertidal...
CCTTCAGCAGCCAACTAGCCAATACGGTCAGGCCGGCGCCCACGGCGACCCCGATCCCGATCGCTTCTGCCACCAGTTTCAGCGCGAGCGCCGAGGCGCCACCCTCGCCGCCCGCAGCAGTAGTGGCAAGGGCGAGAAAGATGAACAGGATCGGAACACAGATGCCGTCGTTCAGGCCGCTTTCAACATTCAGACCCTCGCGAATACTCGAAGGCACGGCTTCATTCGTCACGACTGCCTTGCCAAGAGCAGCGTCGGTGGGTGCCAATATGGTTGCCAGAATCGCAATCTCGAACAGGGTCAGTCCATCAAACAGGAACACGCCGGCCCCGAGGCCGAGCAGGATGGTCAGCGGCAACCCGATCAACAGCAGACGCCCGGGGATACGAAAACTCCGTTTCAGTACATCGAGATTTGCATTGGCGGCATCCGTGAACAGCACCAGTGACAGCGTCAGTTCGGCAAGCGTGCTGATGCCCTCCCTGTTTACGTGCAGGTTCAGGACGCCCCACCCCAGGGGACCAAGTGCCAGACCAAAAGCGGTAAATACGAGTGCCCCGTTGAAGGGCGTCCGCTCGACCCCCCCACTGGCAATGCTGTAGAGAAACACGAAGATGGCCAGTATTGCGAGATTTTCATACATGGCTTACATCCTCCGCATTACATGGCCCGCTCCAGGAAATATCAGCCCCCGGGTGTCGGGCCGGACCATGCCGGGTACTACGGTGATCGCGGGTCGGCTCTGTATCATTTTCGTTTTTCCGTTCCGGTTCCTGAATCCTGTTTGTGCTTTCCTGTGGATCTCCCCGTCTTTGGAAGTCGGAAGGGCAAGCGCGAGCTCTTTCTGGTATTGCCCGGACAGTGACCAGAACTATTCTGGCTTCGCTTTTCGACAGCCGCACATTGCGCTCCACCCACACCTCCTTTTGAGGACCGGTCGGGTGGGATGGTTGTGCGGCCCGAGACCGGTTACCTTGGCGGGCGTTTTCTTCAACAAAAAGAACCGATGAGCCCAGGTGTCATCACCCGCCCGCCGGCGTCGATAAATGATTTTATGGACGCTTTTCAGGACGTTCTTCTTGCTTTACACGACTGTGTCATTTGATCGTGTTCTTGTAGATCTTCCCGTCCTTGATGATAACGACAAAGCTCCTTTCCGGATTGGCGACGAGATCGAGGTTCTTGTCCGGATCGCCCGGGAAACGGAAAGGTGGCTTGTGCATGGCAACGAGCCTACCCGGCCAGACGGTAGAGCCGTAGTTTGTCTGTGAGCGCCCAGCAGGATTGCCAAATCACAGCTCGAACGGATAAGCCCCGACCTCCTGGTCCCTCGTGGTGGCCACCCCATCGCGCAGAGCGGCTTTCTGGCCGAGCGGCGCATCGACGGCATGGGCGCGCCCATCTGCAAAACCTGGAGGTGCGACATGGCCCGCGGCATCGATGGTGGCAAATGCGCGGTAATGTTCGGACTGTGCAGCAGCCGCGCCTTGACGGCTCACGGATCGCGTTTTCATGAACCGGGATTCTTTTCGTTGTCAGGGTTCGGGCGTCGGCGAGGCGGCATGCGATCGAATCGCCCGGCGTATGGCGGCGAACACGGCTTCGGCCGGCTCGGTTTTCGTCAGATAGGCGGCGCCCGGAATCCGAAGCGCACGCACACGCACGCTCGGCTCGTCATGGGCCGTGATGAACACCACGGGGATGCTCGAAGCGGACGACGCCAATCGTTCAGCCAGTGCGATGCCGGAGATGCCGCTCAACTGAATGTCCAGCAGCAGGCAATCGAATCGGGGCCGCTTCGTGTCGGCCAGAAAGGCTTCCGCCGAGTGATAGGCGACCGACCGAAATCCTGCCACGCGCAGCAGCCGTCCGAGAGAACGGCACACGCCCTCGTCGTCATCCACCACAGCCACGCAAAAAACATCGCTCATCGGTTTAAGCAATCGAAAGCCAGTGATGATGGTAGGGCAGATGAGCGGATCGGGTAACGTCCCTTTGGGGACAGATACGAAGAGAAACAGCACTTCGGACGCAGTGCCGTCCGCGCCGGGTGTGCACGCGAGCTCAGCGCGCCCAAGCAAACGCTCCCAAGTCTTTTATTTCCGGCAATCGGTTCCCGCCAGGCGGGCTGCGCTCGTGACAGTGTAAATTGCGCTGGGCTCGGTCGAAGGGCTGGTACCCGCCCTGGCGCAGGCCATCGCGGCGGCAGCCGAGGTCCGCCGCGCTTACTTCACCGACTGAACTTGCCTGGCCACTTCCGCGCAGCCCGGTGCCGGTGCTAGCGCACCCTTATGTGGTCCGATGACCGTTTGGGATACGCGGCGTCCGCGACCAGCGGTTAGACCTTGCGGGTCTTCTTCCAGATCACCGCCACGAGTTCACCTTCCCTGCAACAGCGTCTTCAGTTGGTGACGAAGCCCGGCGTGTTTCGGAGCCCTGTCGACCCGTATCTCCCGACCCCGTGAGCGCGCAGAACCCCCGGTTCCTTCGCCCATCCCGGACACCTGCTTTTCAGGCTCCGGGGTCGCTTTGCAGCCTCCGGCATTAGATGTGCAATTCAACACCGAAAGTAATGAAGCGCTGATTAACAGACTCGCCGCTCAAAAGCGTTCCGTTTCCCAGGCGCGCCAATCCAGGAGATTGAATCGTTCGTATGTCGTCTTGATGGCATCGGACAAAGTGCGATGGAAACCGGCCGAGGCAAATCGGGCGCTAATTGTCGCGGTGGAAGCCGCTCCCCGCTCCGCAGTCGAGGAAAGCGCCTGCAACGCCTGGTCATACTCGGGATGTTGAGCAGGTGTCAATGGCCACTGGGCCACGGTGTCCCCCTGCTCCGCAGCGAGCTTCAGGGCATTCATTGCATCAGCCAGCGCGGATCGAACATCAGCACCTTGGTCGGCGCCGAGCGTGCCAACGGCCACCAGTCTCGCCCGCTCGCGCAGCATCGCGCTCAATCGGGTCGCCACGGTCCATACTGACCCAAGCAGCGCGTCGACCTTTTCCTTGTCATTTTGCGGAACCTTTGAATAGGGCAGGCGGCTGGAGAGCGCGGCACATTTTTGATATGCGCCAACGAGCGCCTTGCGCCGCGTCCTGAGTCGGCCCTGCGCATCCGGCATTTTCTCGATATTCTCGAAATCCAGTAACGTGCTTCGGCACAACTTGAAGAACGCTTCAAGACTCAGCCTGAAGTCCTTCTCCGTTCGGGACCAGGTAAAGAGCGAGTAAAACGCCAGGCCATAAAACAACCCTCCCGCCAAACCCAACAATACATCCAGGTACGCCGAAAAATTGTACTGCTGGATATGGGTTATGCTCGTCGGCATGCAGAAGGCCAGGCCACCAACGAATCCGGCAAGGGCCAAGAATGGGTTCTTGAGGGCCTGGAGATAGACCAGCGGGAACAGGAACAGGCTCATCATGGGCCACAGGAACCAAAAGTCGTCAGGCAAGGTGGGCATGACCAATAAATTGAACACCCAACTAAGGCAGGAAGCGACAAAGAAGCCTGTAACCATGGCCAGCCGCTGGCCGGGCCATGAACTGGCGAGCAGGCAGCCCAACGTCGGCACGAAGAGCGCGATCCTGAACCCGCCAGGCCATTGCGTCAGCAGCCACAGGTACGCCCCACTGAAGGACGCAACTCCAATAACCACCGCCCACTTGAAGCGGTAGCTGGAGAAAAAGGTCGGAAAGCTGAATGGCTCCTGCTTTGGTGGTTCGAGCGGCTCGACTGCCGGGGCCCTGGGGTTTTCCACATTCGCGAGCCCCTCGCGCAGCACGCGCAGTGATGACCAAACCTGTTTTACCTTGGCCCGCAGCGCCTCGAGCAACGCGCGATCCGAATGACTCATTGCCGTCAAATCCATGCCCTCGTTAGCTTGCGGCATGGGCGACATTTCAATGGTGAATGATCCGTCCCGGCTCGCGTGCGCTTGCCGGGCCAGAACGTCCAATTCCCGGGCCAGTTGGTCCATCGCAGGTTCGAGAGCTTTCGACTCGATCAATTGTTGCCGCAACGCTGCCGATTCCAGACAGGCCGCCAGCATGTCCTCAAGAGAAATTATCTCTGCGCCCACCACCACGATATCGTTGACCAACTCTTTGTAGTTATTGTGGAATTGGCTAATTTGCAATGACTCTACTGCAGTATAGTCGAGCAGAGTTGGCATCATGGCGGCACTCTTTAGTGCCCGGTCCTGCATCGTCTTTAGGTCCGCGGCATGGGCAGTGTCACTGTTGAAAAGTGCCGCGCGCCTGAGTTCGAAATGCTTGCTAAAGATCTGTAAGGTCCCGGCGAGGGCGCCCTCAAATGATCTCCTCACAGGGTTGGGCCAGATAAGAGAATTCACCACAATGACCACCACCCCGCCCAGCATGAACGACGAGGCAATATGCACGGCCTGGCTCCAGGTCCCGAGCGGATTGCCCGCCGTTTCGAGCCCGATCACTGCGATGAGCGCCGTCGTGATCAGCCACAGGTAGGGATTGTCGCTGCCCTGGAAAACATACGCGGTTATCGATACGGTAACCGCGTAACAAAGAACGATCAGGAACCGATCCTGAGGAAACAGCCCAAGAATCAAAAGAGAAATAAGACCGGCAATGATTGCCGCAACGAAGCGTGAGATGCTGTTGCGCACTGCAATCCCAAGAAGTGCCGACTGTAGCATCTGGGTCGTAAGCACGGCAGGTCCCACGGGCCAGTCCAGGTGCAGCGCCGCGGCCATGGCAATCCCCAAGGACAGGCAGGTCCTGGTTGCAGTGCGTGCTGCGTCGGCATCAAAGTTCACGATCGTAAACTCCAGTGGGCGACATCAGCCGGTAGGCATATTTGCGCGAACACGAGTAGGCTGACTCAGCGCGAACCGCCTGGATCGATGGCGACTGACACGGTCGCCCCCGCCACCAGCACGATATCATCGGGGATCTCTTTCAAGCGGATTGTCACCGGGACCCGTTGCGCCAGGCGAATCCAGTCGTAACTCGGGGCGATCTGCGGCACTACGGCGCCATTGCCTTGTACTGTGGCAATACTCGGGGGATTAATCGCACGTCCGATGCTCTCCACTACACCTTCCAGGGGGCGCTCGGAAAGCCCCATCAAGGTGATCACCGCGCGGTCGCCGGGCTTGAGGTGATGCAATTGCGTCTCTTTGAAAAATCCGGAAATACGCAGTGACGCCTTGTCGATAAACATCATCTGCGCCTGGCCGGGCGCGGCCCAATCACCGCGTCGCAGGGTAAGATTCGAAATCCAGCCCGCCGAGGGGGCAAACACCTTGGTGCGCTGGAGGTTGAGCTCCGCGTTTGCCAGAGCCGCTTTGGCGGCCCGAACCCGGACATTATCGTCGCCGGATTGGCCGAGGGTGGCCTCCGCCTCCTGCTGCGACGCAATGGCACTGGCAAGCTTCGACTCGGCCGACACGAGACCCGCCGTCGCCGAGTCCAGCCCCGCCTGGGTGGCATCGCGCCTGGCCTCCGCCTGCTGCGCCGCCTCCACCGAACCGGCGCCTGTCTTGGCGAGGCGCGCGTTGCGCTCTGCTTCGCGCCCGACCTCAACAAGGGTTGCTTTATATTGCGCGATGGCCGCCTTGGCCTGACTGATCCCGGCCTTGGCGACCTGCACGCCTGCTTTGGCCGCTGTCACGGCGGCTTCCAGAGCGGCGACCTGCTCGCGCGCTTCGTCCAGAGAGACCTTGGCATTCTGTACGGCGATTTCATAGCTGCTGGGGTCAATCGCGAAGAGCAGTTGGCCGGCCTCGACCAGTTGCTCATCCTTGACATGCACGTCCACCACCTTGCCGGATACATAGGTGGTGACGGCGACGATGTCGGCGCGAACCTGGCCATCGCGCGTCCACGGGCGACTGAAGTAGCGGTCGGCGACAATCCACACCAGCAGCATCGCCACGATGACGACGGCACCCGTGACCCGCATATTGGGGGGGATCCGAACTTTCGATTTACGGGATGGGGTGTTTGAATCACTCATGATGTCATCTCTCTGGTTTCGAATTACGGGGCCATGATGAACAGCGCGAACGTCGCGCCAAAAATGAGCACGAAAGCCAGAAAGGCAATCGGCGGTCGCCAGAAGTAGCGGCTCAAGTTGGTGCGGTTAAGCCATCCGGCAAGGGCCCAAGCCGCCAGCACGCCGAACAGGATTGCAAAGGCGAGAGGGGGGAAATAGACCCAGCCGAACGAAATCTCGTGAGGAACGGGCATCAGGCTGTTCATGGCTGTTGCCCTTTGGCAGGCAAGGTCCGGTCTTCCGTGTCGCCGGCAGGGTCGAATCGCTCGTAGAAGGTCGGCTGGTCGGGCCGGCCGCTCGTTTCGTCGAGCCGCTTGAAGTAATCGCCCCAGTCGGTGCGCTGACGCATCTCCTCGCGAACTGCCGGAGAAGCCATCTCGCTGAGGCCCTTCCTGATCTCCCAGCCTCCTCCGAGCGCCTTGTAGGTGGCAATCAGGTTCGTCGCGACATTGCCGCGCACCGTGGCGTGGCGGCTCTCCACCTCCAGGAGCGTCTCTTGCGCTTGCAGCACCCGGGTATAGTCGGTCGCACCTTCGATGTACTGTTGAGAGGCAAGGTCCGCCGCATCCCTCGCGGCGGCCTCACTGACCGCGAGTTGGGCAGCCTGATCACGGGATCCACGGAACCCCGCCAGACTGGACTCCACTTCCTGGGCGGCATTCAGGACCGTGTTTTGATAATTGAGGGCGGCAGCCTGGAAGGCGGCGTCCTGGGCCCTGACATTGTTCTCGATTCGCCCGTAGTTGAGGATCGGCCAGCTGAAGCCAGGACTGATCAGTCCCGTCCAGCTTTCCGACCGGTTCCAGAGCGCATCGAAATCGCTGGCCTCAAGGCCGATGGAGCCCACCAGGGAAAAGGACGGATAGAGCACTGCCTTCTGGACACCGATCAGCGCGCTTTGCGCGGCAGCCTGACGTTCCGCCACCCGAATGTCGGGACGCCGCCGGAGTAGATTCGCCGGTGCGCCCGCGGCAACGTCCGCGGGCGCATTGGGAATCTTTCCAGCGCCACCCAACACGTCCGCAAGGTCGCTGGGTGTTCTGCCGAGCAGGGCGCAAAGCTGGTACACCGCCTGGCGGCGACTCACCAGGGTGCTGGTCAACGCGGCGCGCGTCTGGTTCAGCAGTGAAGTGGCTTGTTTGACGTCCAGCAGCGTGCCTCTCCCGGCGTCATACCGGTCCTGGGCAATTTGCAGCGAGCGTTCCTCCACCTTGATGTTGCCAATCTGGATGGCGATCTGCTCGTCCGCCACCCGGATGGACACGTACGTGAGCGCAACCTCGGCGATCAGGGAGACCATCACGTCGTCGTAGCTGGCGATCGACGCATCCACCTGGGCGGAGGCGGACTGAATTCCGCGGCGAATCTTGCCCCAAAAATCAATTTCCCAGGAGGCGTCGAAAGAAAATGTCCACTGGCTCTCGTACTCTGGATTTGCGCCACCGGGAAAGCGTTCGCGCACGAAACCGCCCTGGACGGCCTGAGACTGGGGGAACAACTGGCCGAGGGCTACGCCGCGCCCCGCCATGGAGCCGAGCACCCGCATCGCCGCGATCTGCAGGTCAAGATTTTCACGATAAGCCGTCTCGACGAGGGCGTCGAGAACCGGATCACCAAAGACCTTCCACCATGCAATGTCCAACTGGACATTCCGCTCAACGTCCGGCTTCTCCTCGCGCACCCAGCTCTCGTTGAGGGGCGCCGCCGGCTTGACATAATCCGGCCCGACCATGCAGCCGCTGAGCAGCATCGTGGACAACAGCTGGACAATAACGTGGCTACGCTTCACGGATGTTCTCCCTTGCCCGCGCTATAACGCTGTGAATTATTTGCGGCTTGATCGCCCATCAAGCGGCTAACGCGCTTGCGGCCGATCCGATGCCCTTCATGCTTGAGTATCTCGCGAAGCATGCGGCTGCCAGCGAAGGGATGCGCCGGATGCCTCTCGCCGATTCGGCGCATCAGCGCCAAACACTCCGGCGAGGCCGGTTTGGGCGTGTAGTAGACCGTCGATCTCGCCACAGCGAGCAGTTGGCACTGCCGGACGCCCGGCAGGTCATGGGTGCGGTCAATCATCGTCTTGCGCTCACCAGGCCCGCCTTGGTGAGCGCGTATTCAAAAAAATTGTTCGCCAGTGTCAGCTGGCCGAATTTGGCGTGCAGCGTCTTGATATCCGGTTCCGTCGCCTTAGCCGTACTGTCGCCAAACACTTGCGCCGACCGGCCCATCAGTTGCGTCTTCCAGCCGGTAATCTGATTCGGGGGAACGTCGAATTGCTGCGCCAATTCCGCTAACGTCTTGTCGCCCTTGAGCGCTGCGATCGCCACTTGCCCTTTGAACGTCGGCGAGTGGTTCCGCCTCTTCCTTCTTGTCATGTGCTTGCTCCATTTCATGGCCCCTTCGCGGCCGCTGGTTGAGCAAGGCTATCACTGATCAAGCTGTCCAATTTTCCGGGGCCGGCTCTATCAGAGATTGACGTAGATCGAACTATGGCGGCCAGGCATCACCTTTTTGCCCGGACTACGGTCAGCGAATACTGCATGTGGGGCCGGTTGCAATTCAATCGTCGCTTCCGATGTCCGTCAATACGTCCCTAAAGGGACGCTGGTTAACCTGCAGGGTTCTGATTATTCTATACGCAGTCGTACAATGGGAAAAACGCAGCGCGGACATGCCCTTGAGCCGTGGCATGTAAACGGCCCCCTTTCCGAATAAATCAAGATGGAGCTTGCTGAAATGTATGGACATAATTTGTCCGTCTGCGAGGAATTCGGTCTTGAGGTGGCGCAAAGCACGTTCGAAATGGGTGCTCACGCCGCCGTCCGGCGCTCTCTTGGGTCAGGACGGCGCGCACGAGACAGCAACGCATACGAAACGGGAGGTCTTGCCATGAATACAACAAGCTTTTTCAGCGGAACCGGGATCTCAGCATCAGCGACCCGTGCACTCGGATTTTTCGCCGCGGTCGTGCTATCGCTCGGCATGGCCGCGGGCAGCGCGCAAGCCACAGAATCGGCCGTCACGGGACAGAACGCGCCTGCCGCGACCATGGTAGTGGCTGCCGCGGATCAAATCGCGCAGGCGCCGCAGACGGACAGCAAGGCGGGCGCCATGAAGGCTGCGGCCGAGCCTGCCAAAGCGGCGAAGAAACCGGAGGGCTTGATAGGCTCCCTCTTCGGCTATCTGGGCGAGAACCCGTTCGTATTCCTGTTCATTGCTCTCGGCGTGGGTTATCCACTCGGCCGGGTCAAGGTCGGCGGGATATCCCTGGGAGCGGTGGCAGGGACGCTGGTGGTGGGCATCGCCCTGGCGCTGTCGGGAAGCGCGATATACGGCGTCCACATAGATGTTCCGGGCCTGGTCAAGGACATCTTTCTGATGTTTTTCATGTACGCCTTGGGCATGAAGGTCGGGCCGCAGTTCTTCTCCGGTCTCGCGCGAGGCGGTCTCGATTTCGTGATGATCGGGCTAATCTGCTGTTTCGCGCTGGTCGGGATCGCTTTCTTCGGGGGGCGGCTGGTGGGCCTCGAACCGGGTTATTCGGTCGGCATCATCTCCGGGGCCTATACCGTGACGGCGGTGATGGGGGTCGCCCAATCTGCGATCGACGGCGGTGCGTTCACGCTACCCGCCGGGATGACCGCTGATCAGGTCTCGGCCAACATGGCCGCGGGCTACGCGGTGTCCTACGTGCTGTCGTCTCTCTTCACCATCCTTCTCATCAAGTACCTCCCTGCCATGTTCGGGCACGACCCGGTGAAGTCGGCCAAGGAAGCAGAAGCAGCGCTGGCCGGCGGCGTGGAAAGCGGTGCTTTGCCGGGTACGGCGGGAGCCGGAAGTCTGGGCTTCACCGGGGAGCAGATCCGCTCCTACAAGGTAGAGCACCAGGAACTCGCGGGGCAGTCGGTGCAGGACCTCTACAAGAAGTACCCCCGCGCCGCGGTGCTCATGGTCGTGCGGGGCGATCAGGTCATCGACGCCAAGGACAACCCCAAACTCCAGATGGGCGACATCATTGGCGTGGCAGGGCACTACGGCGCCTTGATGGCCGGCGGCACCAAAGTGGTGGGCACGGAGGTCGACGAGCCGAGGGCCAGAAAAGTCGACATCACGGTCGCCGACGTCCACGTGGGCAAGGGCGAATTCGCTGGCAAGACCCTCGAAGAGCTTGGGCGTGAAATCGGGTTCGGCGTGTACCTCAAGGATATGTTCCGCGCCGGAACCGCGATGCCGCATCTGCCCAAGACCGTGGTCGAGACCGGCGACGTGCTGCGACTGGCGGGGCCGACCTGGTGCGTGCAGCAGACCGCCAAGGCGCTCAACAGCGTGCCGATCGTTGAAAGCGTGTACACGGAGGTAGCGTTCTTGTCGGCGGCGCTGGCCATTGGGTTCATCGTGGGCCACGCGGGCGTGACGATCTCGAAGATTCCTTTTGCGCTGGGAACATCCGCCGGCTGCATGCTCATGGGCATCTTCGTGGCATGGCTGCGCACTCGCAACCCGACGTTTGGCGGCCCGATGAACGAAGGTGCCCGCGCCTTCCTGAACGACATCGGCCTGAGCATCTTCGTTGCGGGGCTGGCGGCAACCGTGGGCCCCAAGATCATGCAGTCGTTCCAGGGCACGGTCGTGATCTGGATCGCCTTGCTCGGGTTGCTCGCCGCTCTCGTGCCGCCGTTCATTTCCTGGCTGTATGGCTACAGCCTGCGCAAGATGAATCCGGTCATCGTGGCCGGTTGCTGCGCCGGCGCCCGGAACCACACGCCGTCTCTGTTCGGTGTCCAGGAGGTCTCGCAAAGCGCTGTCGCGGCCGTGGCATACCCGGTGCCCTACGCTCTCACCTCGGCGCTCGTGCTCATCCTCGGCTACCTGGCCATGGTCTTCTCGTGATATCGCGCCCCTAGAACCTTAGCCCGGCAGCCCTCGGCAGCGGATCACGCTTCCGCGGCGCTGCCGGAAGCCGGGTTACCCGAAAGATGGCAGACCATGTCTGAAGCGCAGGGACCGGTACTGGTAGCGGTCAACGTGATGCGGGCACGGTTGACCGTGCTTGGCTTCAACCTCGCGATCGTTACCTTCCAGATGAACAAGCTCCGCGAGCTTCCGGGAGCCGGCGCGATCTCCCTTCCCGGAATGGAGCACGGCGTTCATCTCAGCGCCGACTTTGCACTCTTTATCGCTTTTGGACTGACCATCGTGGCAATAGTCGCGTTCATCGCGTCAGGCGCCATGGACAAAGTGGGCCTCTGCAATCACTGGTCGCTCGTGGCCGGAGACCTGCTGATGTACCAGTCTCTGGCACAGACGGTTTCCGGATTTTTCGTCCCCTTCCTCCTGACCACGGACCTGATCATTGCGCAACACCCCGAGGAGGGAATTCGCGTCTTTCGCCTGGCACTGCTGGTGGTCGGAGGTGGAGCGTGGTTCCTGGCGGCGTACGCGGGGCCCGCCGTCGCCCTTTTCCGCTCACCGTTCGGGCGGCGCGCAACGCTGTCTCTCGCCGCGGCCTATATCGCGCTGTTCATCGCCTTGTCGATGGCCAGCGCAAAAGTTGCAGCGGTGCACGGCAGCGCACCTGGCAACAAAGCGGGCGTCGCTACCTCGGCGCTCATGGAACTTGTCCAGCCCCTGCGCTGGTGACCGACCGGAGGTTCACGACGTGTGCATTACCACTTGCGCAATACCTCCTCTGTTTCTCGATGCGTGCTGACCCTTCGGTAGCAGAGCCCAGACCGGGAGACCGCCCATGGAGGCGTTGAAGTCACTGCTTGCCACGAACCCGAACCTGGCGCTTTTCCTTTGCATTGCCGTCGGATACCTGGTCGGTAAGGTCCGTATCGGCAGCTTTCAGTTGGGCGGGATTCCCGGAACCCTGTTTGCGGCAATCGTCATCGGACAGGTGGGCATCCCGGTCGACCCGAATGTGAAGGGGATCGCGTTCGCCCTGTTCATCTACTCCCTCGGATTTGTCAGCGGACCGCAGTTCTTCAGCAGCCTCGGCCGCAGGACGTTCGACCAGGTGCACCTGGCGATCTTCTCCTCCTTCGTTGTTTTCGCCACCGTCTGGAGCCTTGCCCATGTCTTTGGCCTCGACAAGGGCACCGCCGCCGGTTTGCTGGCCGGCGCCACCACCGAGTCGGCCTCTGTCGGAACCGCTGGCGAGGCCCTCGCGAACCTCGGGCTGCCTGCCGAGGAGCTGAAGCGCCTGCAGGCGAATATCGGCGTCACTTACGCCGTGACGTACCTCTTCGGCTTCACGCTAGTCGTATTTTTCGCCAGCTCGATTGCTGCCCCGATGATGGGCGCCAATCTCAAAAAGGAAGCGAAGGCCTACGAGGCAGAGCTGGGGAACGTCCAAGACGCCTTGCAGCCGGGCCAGGAAAACGCGGTCCGCGATGTCTTGGTCCGCCTCTATATGGTGACCAATTTCGATGCGGCGGGGAAGACCGTCGCCGATTTCGAGAAGCGTTACGACGGCAAGGTAACGGTCCTGCGCGTGACCCGGGGCGGGCGCAGTATCAGAGTCGTCCCTTCGCTCGTCTTCTCCATCGGCGACCGGATCGCAATGGAGGGGCGGCGCGAGCAGCTGATCGAAGCGGGAGCCTACATCGGGGACGAGACTCACTATGCGAGCGGACTGGACTTCGTCGGCGAATACCGCGACGTGTACTTGACGGACAAAAAAATCATTGGCGGCACCATCGGCGAGTTGAAGGAACGCATCAGTCCCGAGCTCCGTCGCGGCGTCTACCTGACCAAACTGACCAGGGTCGGCCGGCCACTGGAATTGCGGCCCCATACCCGGTTACAGGCTGGCGACGTTTTGTCGATTTACGGGCCGACCGAGGCGGTGGATGCCGCCACCCAGGCGGCCGGCTATTCCATGAAACAGAGCGATCAGGTGGACTACATCTACCTCGGTGTCGGGATCATCGTCGGCATGTTGCTCGGAAAGGTGACCGTTCACGTGGCCGGCTCTCCGCTCTCTCTCGACACCGGCGGTGGCTGTCTGGTCTCCGGCTTGCTGTTCGGCTGGCTGCGCACGAAGCGACCGGTATTCGGCAACTTGCCTCCGGCTACGGCCTTGCATATGAAAGACTTCGGCTTGGCCATCTTCATCGCAAGCGTCGGTCTCGCCACAGGACCGCAGGCGGTCGCGCTTCTGCAGGAGAAGGGGTGGCTGCTGCCCTTCCTGTCCGTTACGGTGGTGCTGGTTTCGCTGATCTCCTCGATGTATTACGCCAGGTACGTCCTGAAAATGAACCCCGCGGTTATCTGCGGAGCACTTGCGGGCTTGCTCACCTGTACGGCTGGCCTCAACGCCGCGGTCGCCAAAGCCGAGAGTGAAGTGCCGGTGCTCGGCTACACGATTCCGTATGCGATCGCAAACGTCACGCTCACCCTGTTGGGACCAGTGATCGTGCTGGCCACGTGACGCATATCCAGGCTGAAGTAGATACGCAACGGCGTGTGATCCGTAAGCTGCTGCCGGGCGCCGTGACCGCCGCAGTCGAGAACGCGCCTGAGATGTCTTCGTGGATACCAGCGGCATCCTCCTCACCCTCCGGGTCCTGCTGACGACCCAAAAAAGGGGGTCAGGAACCTTTTTTTGCGAATGCGACCCGGCTACGGCCTAATCGACTGTCTCAACGCAAGCGCGGCGCGGGGCACAACTCCGTTCCCTTATTGCCTGGACATTGCCATTAAAAAAATGCGTCCAGGTTGAAGTCTTTTTCTTAACTTCTTGTTTCTCGGATCGCAGTCACGGGCCGCGGTCGCTTGGTTCGCACGAAGTCCGGCATGGTGAGATTCCAGTAAATCGCCGCAGCCCGAAGCGCGAAGGCTGCGACGATGCATGCGCCGCCACCCACGACGCGGTGGTCCGGGAGGAACTCGAGTACCAGCACATACGCGATGCAGCCTATCACTACCGGCGTCGCGTATATCTCGCGCCCCATCAGCAGCGTTTCGCGCCCGGCCAGCGTGTCGCGCAGCAGGCCCCCGCCGATCGCCGTGATCAGGCCGAGGATCACCGGTGCCACGGGCAGGCCGAAGTCGTGGTTCCACGCCTTCCCCGTTGCCTGAATTCCGAACATCGCGGCCCCGAGGCCGTCGAGGTAGAGGAACAGGCTGTACAGCACGCGCGCGGAAACCAGCCTGCGGCCGAAGAAAGCTCCGAGGGAGGAAGCCAGTGCGATCCAGACGTACCACAGATCCAGAGCCCAGAACACCGGGACACCCATGATCACGTCACGGATGGTTCCGCCCCCAATGGCCGTGGTCAGCCCGAGCAAGGTGGCGGCGACGACGTCGATGTCCTTGTCGCGTTCGATCGCGACAACCGCCGTCACGGCGAAGGCGGCCGTGGCGGCCATCGAGATTGCAGGGCCCCAGAAACTCCAGTCTATTTGCGCCGGCGTCATTTGCCTACATCGCCGCCTCCGGATAGACGGCGTCCGAATCCAGCGGGTAGAGCTTGCGGTTCTTCTTCGCGAACTTGAAGGTGCTCAAATTGTTCGATGCGATTCCGGGCGGATCGCAGTCGATGATCGCGCTCGCCACGTCAGCCCACCAGGCGCGGAAATGGTTGGCAGACTTGACCACGACGATCCGGTAATCCCTGGGATCAAAGCCAACGACGCGCAGCTGCCCGTTGTCGAAGGACTGCATCATGCCGCTTACCACCGACACATCGACACCGCCGATCAACA
>Ga0210374_1000038_pt1 | contig 14742 bp, 13 predicted proteins | sample S765metaT_FD_170483 | JGI IMG/M metagenome (GOLD analysis project Ga0210374, IMG submission 170483) | Metatranscriptome of estuarine sediment microbial communities from the Columbia River estuary, Washington, United States - S.765... | ecosystem: Environmental > Aquatic > Marine > Intertidal...
CCAAGTCGAGCCCGACCTCCCATAACGCCTCATCGGTGTTTGCCGGGTCCATCTGGTAAGTGTACTTGTTGCCCGCACCCAGGTTTGCTGCGGAGCCCACCGCGTCACGAAAGGGGCCATAGAAACTCGAGGCATATTTGGCGGAATAGGCCAGGATGCGGGTATGAATATGACCATGCCCGTCGAGGGTGGCCCGGATTGCCCCGATACGCCCATCCATCATGTCGGAGGGAGCTACAACGTCAGCACCTGCCTTGGCGTGAGTAAGCGCTTGCTTTTGAAGCACGGACACTGTGGCATCATTCAGGACATATCCGGTTTCATCGATCAGCCCGTCTTGCCCATGGCTGGTGTAGGGATCCAGGGCGATATCCGTAATGACGCCCAATTCAGGAAATCGCGCTTTTAGTTCCCGCACCGCTCGCGGAACCAGTCCGTCGGGATTGGTGGCCTCGGCTGCGTCTGGCGTCTTAAGCGCAACGTCGATCACCGGGAAAAGCGCCAACGCGGGAATACCAAGGCGCATGCATTGCTCGGCTTGGTGCAGCAGCTTGTCCACACTTTGGCGCACGACTCCCGGCATGGACGGTACCTCTTCGATGCGGTTTTGCCCGTCCAAGATGAATACGGGATAAATCAGGTCATCCGGGCGTAAGTGATGCTCGCGCACCAGCCGACGAGAGAACTCGTCGTGGCGCAGCCGACGCATGCGCTTGTGAGGGTATTTCCCGAGTAGCTTCATGGTCTTGCCCCTGACGCACAATCAAGGTCACGTATCATAAGGGAAAATTTGTCTCGGGGCAGCGCCCGGGAACTTCTGGGCCTCGGATCGCTCTCAGCATCAGACGATGCGTCGCATCGTCTCCCGCTTCTCCTCCCTGAGCGGGTGCCTTAATCCCAAGTTAAGGCGTTTCGCCCCCGGTTTTACTCCCCTTTAACCGGGGGTTTTTTATGCCCGTCGCCCGCGCAAGGCCGAGCCAGCCGAGGATGATCTCCTCAGCCTCTTCCAGACCCTCCTTTTCGGTGCTGGAAAACAGTTGAACGCTGTGCAAGGGATAGTGCTGCGCGAGAAACCGCCTGACGGTCTGCAACGTACGGGCCGCAACACCTCGGCTCAACTTGTCGCTCTTGGTGAGAAGCACGTGGATCGGCCGACCCGAGGGAGCAAACCACTGCAGCATAATGCGGTCGATATTCGTCAAGGGGTGACGTGCGTCCATCACCAGGACCATGCCCTGAAGCGCGCCGCGACCAAGAAGATACTCCCCGAGAAATTTCTCCCAGCGGCGCCGGATCTCATCCGGGACCCTGGCGTAGCCATAGCCCGGAAGGTCGACCAGGTAACGTCCCTCCGCTACCCGGAAGAAGTTGAGTTCCTGGGTTCTTCCGGGCGTCTTGCTGACATAGGCGAGGCGCCGGCGATTGGCCAGCGCGTTCAGCGCGCTGGACTTACCGGCGTTTGAGCGTCCCGCTATGGCGACCTCGGCGAGGCTATCCGCGGGCAGGTCCTTGACGCTTGCCGCCGATTTGACAAACTCTGATTTCTTCAAAAACGTCATGAGGCTTTAGGGCTTGAACTGGCGCCGTCGCCGGGGGCTGTTATAAAATTCCGCCCTTTCCGACCCTAAGCTTTTCCGAGGAGCCCAGATGAAGTCCGTGCTGAAAATTGCCGCACTGTTCGCGCTCGCCGCCCCATCTTTCGCCCCCGCGGCCGAGGATAAGGCAGCGAAAGCCGATCCGGAGAAGGCCGCGCCCATCGCCACCACGTTGTGCGCCGGCTGCCATGGGGCGGACGGAAACAGCCCCCTTGCAGCCAACCCCCGCCTGGCGGGACAGGTGCCGCAGTATATCACCAAGCAATTAATGAACTTTAAGAACGCGGACCAGCCGAGCGGACGCAAGAACGCCATCATGCAGGGAATGGTGGCTACCCTTACGCCCGAGGACATGAAGAACTTGGGCGCTTATTTTGCCGCGCAGAAGCCCGCGCCAGCGTCCGCCATGGACAAGGATCTCGCCGTGGCCGGCGAGAAGCTTTACCGGGGCGGCGACCCCGCTCGGGGCATTCCGGCGTGTTCTGGTTGCCATTCTCCCAACGGAGCAGGGATTCCGGCCCAGTACCCGCGGCTGGCGGGGCAGTACGGCGAATACGTGGTATTGCAGCTCAAGGCATTCCGCAGCGGCGAACGGGGCAATGACCCGAACCGCATGATGCAGATGATTGCCGAGAAAATGAGCGATAGAGACATGGCAGCCGTCGGGGAGTACGTTCAGGGTCTGCACTGAGCTGGACAAGCTTCCAGGAAGAAGCGGTGGCGCGGCGCCCCCCTTCTGGAAATACTCTAGGCCCGCGAGGGCCCTGCCCGGCCTACGTCCAAGCAGCGAGAATCCGCTCGGCCGCCGACACCGTCGCTTCGATCTCGGTACTGCCGTGGGCAGCGGAAACGAATCCGGCTTCATAGGCGGACGGGGCTAGGTACACTCCCTCGTCCAGCATCGCGTGAAAGAAGCGATTGAAAGCCTCTTTGTCGCATTCCATCACTTCGGCGTAGCTGGTGGGCGGGCGGCCGCGGAAATAGATGCCGAACATTCCTCCTACTGACTGGCCCGAGAACGCGATCCCGTGCCCGCGGGCTGCGGCCGAAAGACCCTCGATCAGGTCGGCGGTGGACTTGGCGAGGGCATCGTAGAAGCCGGGCGCCTGCACCAGCTTCAGCGTTGCCAGGCCCGCCGCGACCGCCACGGGGTTGCCCGACAGAGTTCCCGCCTGGTATACGGGTCCCAAGGGCGCGATTTTCTCCATGATTTCCCGCCTTCCACCGAAGGCGCCCACCGGCATTCCCCCGCCGATCACCTTGCCCAAAGTGGTCAGGTCCGGCTTGATGCCGTAGAGCGCCTGGGCGCCGCCTAGCGCGACGCGGAATCCGGTCATGACCTCGTCAAAAATGAGTACCGTCTGGTGGCGGCTGCACAACGCGCGCAGGCCTTTCAGGAACTCGGGTTTCGGCACCACCAGATTCATGTTTCCGGCCACCGGCTCCACGATCACGGCTGCAATTTCCCCGCCGACCGACTCAAAGCAGCGCTCAAGCCCGGCTACGTCGTTGTAATCCAGCACCAGAGTCTGGCCGGCGATCTCCGCCGGAACTCCCGAGGAACTGGGCTGGCCGAGAGTCAGCGCGCCCGAGCCCGCCTTCACCAGCAGGGAATCCGCGTGCCCGTGGTAGCAGCCCTCGAACTTGACGATCTTTGTCCGGCCGGTAAAGCCCCGCGCGAGCCGAATGGCGCTCATGGTGGCCTCGGTCCCCGAGCTCACCAGCCGCACTTGCTCCAGGGAGGGCATCAGGTGAACCAGAAGTTCCGCCATCTCGAGTTCTGCGGCGGTGGGGGCGCCAAACGAAAGCCCCTTGGCCGCCGCCAGCTGCACGGCGCGCACCACTTCCGGGTGGGCGTGGCCCAGGACCATGGGTCCCCAGGAGCCGACGTAGTCAATGTAGCGCTTGCCGTCGGCATCCCAGGCGAAAGGTCCCTCGCCCCGCTCAAAGAACCGCGGAGTTCCTCCCACGGACCGGAAAGCGCGGACCGGGGAATTGACCCCCCCCGGAATCACGGCCTGGGAAGAGGCAAACAGGGTGTCGTTGCGTGAGGTCATGGAGTCACTCGTGTGAGGCACAGGGAATTCGAAACAGTTCATTGAACGCTGACGCCGCTGCCTGAATGTCGCGTGCGCCGAATAATGCGGTCACGACCGCGACGGCGCTGGCACCGGCTTCGATCAGTCCCGGCGCGTTATCGAGCGTGATTCCGCCGATCGCGACTACCGGCAGCTGCAGGCGATGCTTGGCGGCTAGAATCAGCGACCTCTTGGCGCGAACCGCCCCGGGCTTCACGGTGGAGGGGAAAAAGCTGCCGAACGCGACGTAGTCCGCGCCCTCGGCCGCCGCCGCGACCGCCAGTTCCAACTGGTTGTAACAGGACACCCCCAGCAGCCGATCCGGTCCCAGCAGGGCGCGCGCTTCACCGATCGGCATGTCACCTCGACCCACGTGCACCCCGTCGGCACCAACCTCGAGCGCCAGCATGACGTCATCGTTCACAACTAGGTTGGCCGCATATACTGCGCAGAGCCGGCGCAGATCCAGTGCCTGCCTGAGCCGCAGTTCCCGGTCGCGGCTCTTGCTTCGGTATTGCACCCAGCCCATGCCGCCGGCCAGCGCGGCGCCGACCTGCTCCAGCAGCTTCAACGTGTCGTCGGTTTCCGGCGTGATGCCGTAAAGCCCGCTAATCGACGGTTTCATCCTCGTCGCCTTCGCGCGCCCAGAACATGCGATCGGGAAGCGCCCTTCCCATGCCCGGGCGAAATCCGTGCTTGAGGCTTTGCCAGGTGTATTCCTGCGCCTCCTTGACGGCTTCCGGCAGCGACAGGCCGTTAGCCAAGGTAGCGGCGATGGCGGCGGATAGCGTGCATCCGGATCCGTGAAAGGTTCCGGAAAGTCGCTCCCACGAGTCGCTGCGAATGGTTCCCTGCTCTCCATAAAGCGTATTCACCACCTCGGCATGCGGCTCATGGGTGCCCGTCACCAGAACATATTCGCAGCCAAGCTGGATCAGACGTTGGGCGCATACCTCCAGATCGAGGTTCTCGTCCTCGGCATCCTGAACCAGACGGCGGGCCTCGATTCCGTTGGGCGTGATGAGGGTTGCCTGCGGGATCAGCAATTCCCGCAACCCGGCAATAATTTCCTCGGGGAACAGGTCTCCGTCGCGGAGCGAGGCCAGCACCGGATCCAGGATCAAAGGGACGTCCGGATAGTCCGCAACCACTTCCGCCACAGCTGTCATGACCTCGATGCTTCCGAGCAGTCCCACCTTGAAGGCGTCCACCCGCACATCCTCAAGCACCCCGCGGGCTTGATCGGAGACCCATTCCGGGTCTAAGGTCAGCATGTCCTCGATGCCGGCCGTGTCCTGGATGGTAATCGCAGTCACCACCGAGAGCGGATGACAGCCCATGCTCGAGAGCGTGAGGACGTCCGCTTGCAAGCCAGCGCCGCCGCTGGGATCGGTGGCGGCGAAGGCGAGGACCACGGGCGGGGGCTGAGACATCCTGGGCGATCGTTTAAAATGCGATTGTAGCCGAAATACTATGACCAACTGACCATGCCGGCCACCGAGACGACTTACAGAACATACATGTGCCTCATCTGCGGTTTCATCTACGATGAAGCCGCGGGGTTGCCGAACGAGGGCATTCCCCCGGGAACGCGCTGGGAAGAGGTCCCGGTGAATTGGACTTGCCCCGAGTGCGGGGCCCGCAAGGACGACTTTGAGATGGTGGAGATCTGAGGAGGTTTGGGATGCGCATCCTGCACACTATGCTTCGCGTCGGTGATCTGGACCGATCCATCAAGTTCTATACCGAGGTGCTCGGAATGCGGGTGCTGCGGAGGAACGATTACCCGGATGGCAAATTCACCCTCGCCTTTGTTGGCTACCAGCCGGAGTCCGAGGGCGCGGTGCTCGAACTCACCCACAACTGGGGTGTGGACTCCTACGATCTCGGGACCGCTTACGGGCACATTGCCCTTCAGGTGGATGACGCCTACCAGGCGTGCGAAGAGGTCAGGAAACGGGGCGGCAAGGTGACGCGGGAAGCCGGACCGATGAAACATGGAACCACCGTTATTGCCTTCGTCGAGGACCCCGACGGCTATAAGATCGAGTTTATCGAGAGGAAGGCGTCCTGACCGTGGCTTCGGATACACGGTTGGAAATTCTCACGTAGTCCGCCACGGAGAGGTTCTCCGGGCGCAGGCCCGGCTCGATCTCCAGGCTTGCTAGCAGCGCTTCATCGACCATCCCGGACAGGGCGTTACGCAGGGTCTTGCGCCGGCGCGTAAAGGCGCGCGTCACCACATTGCCCAGGATCCTTACGTCCCTTGCCTCGGGCTGCGGTTGTGAAAGTGGCGTCAGCCGCACCACCGCCGAGTCCACCCGCGGGGGAGGCCGGAACGCTCCCGGCGGCACCGCGAACAGCTTTTCAATGCGGAACCGGTACTGAAGCATCACGCTCAACCGGCCATACTGGGAGGTCGAAGGGCGGGCCGCCATGCGATCCACCACTTCCCGCTGCAGCATGAGGTGAAGATCCACCAGGGTGGCAGCGATGTCGGCGAGCCGGAACAACAACGGCGTTGAAATATTGTAGGGGAGATTGCCGACCACCCGCAGGCCCGGGCCCAGCGCCGCGAAATCGAACTTGAGCGCGTCCCCCACATGAACCACCAACCGTTCATGGGGAAACGTTTCGCAGAGATGCGCTGCCAGGTCGCGGTCTATTTCCACCGCGTGCAGGCAACCAACTCGGTCCGCTAGCGGCCGCGTGAGCACGCCGAGCCCGGGACCGATTTCCAGCATGCGGTCCCCGGGCTGCGGATTTATCGCGGCCACGATCTTTGCGACGGTGCCTGGATCCGCGAGAAAGTGCTGGCCGAATCGTTTCCGGGGCTGGTGTGTCATCCGATGGGCGCCAATGCAGTGAACGCCTCCCGCCCGAGCTTCTCGTTCCGCAGCACTCTGGCGCGTTGTCAGGTCTGGCAGTGCGCCATGGCAGCCGCGGCTTCGATCGCCGCTATCAGGCTTCCGGGATCGGCGCGTCCGGTTCCTGCCAGATCCAGCGCGGTTCCGTGATCCACCGAGGTGCGAATGATGGGGAGGCCCAGCGTGACATTGATGCCATGCCCGAAGCTGGCGTACTTGAGGACCGGCAATCCCTGGTCGTGGTACATCGCCAGGACACAGTCCGCGTCCCTGAGTACGGCGGGCGTGAATAAGGTATCGGCCGGAAGCGGTCCATGCAACAGGAAACCCTCGCCTCGAAGCTCGTCCAGCACCGGCTGGATGATGTCGATTTCCTCCCGCCCCAGGTGGCCGGATTCGCCGGCATGGGGATTGAGCCCTGCCACCAGGATGCGCGGACGCGGAAGGGCAAAGAGGCGGGTGAGTTCCCGGCGCAGGATGCGAAGGGTCTGCTCCAGACCCGGGCGGGTGATCGCTGCCGGCACGTCTTTGAGGGCGAGATGGGTGGAGGCGAGGGCGACCCGCAGGCCTCCGCCAACCAGCATCATGACCACTCGGGGAGTTCCAGTTTCTGCGGCGAGAAATTCGGTATGGCCGGAGAACGGAATTCCGGCGTCGTTGATGATGCCCTTGTGCACCGGTGCGGTGACCAACGCGGCGAACTCGCCTGACCGGCAGCCGGAAATGGCGCGCCGCAGGGTCCCCAGCACGTAGCGGCTATTCACGGGGTCCAGCCGTCCCGGGGCGCCCGGACGCTGCAGGGGCTGGTGAAGAACGGTCAACGCGCCCGCGGTCGCCTCGGCTCCGGGCTGGTAGTCGACAATGGGAAATTCGACGCCAAGACGCTTCGCCCGCTCCCGGATCAGGTCGCGGTCGGCGATGACCACGATGGGGAGCGGAAGGGCCTTGTCGGCGATCTTGACGCACAGGTCTGGGCCGATGCCGGCCGGCTCCCCGGCGGTGACCGCCAGTACGAGTGATCGCGACGGATTCAAGGCGGGACGACCGAGGCAGCGCCGGTCGGGCCCGGGCTAATTCCGCTCGAGCCGGTTCTCGACATAAGCGCGGTCGCGAACCTGCCGCAGCCATTCCTGGTAGGCCTCGTCGCCCTTTCTCGCGCGAATGGCCTGGCGCGCCTGGAAACGCTCACGTTCCTTGCTTACGTCGCGGTCGCGGCGCTCGAGAACCTGGATCAGGTGCCAGCCGAACGGGGTCTGAACCGGATCGCTAAGCTGACCGGGGCTCAGCGCATTCATAGCACGCTCAAACGGGGGAACGGTATCGCCAGGAGAAATCCAGCCGAGGTCGCCACCGTTGGACGCGCTCGCATCCTCTGACTGAAGCCGCGCCAGCTCGCCAAAATCGGCACCGTTCTCAATCCGCTCCTTGAGCTGTACCAGACGGTTGCGCGCGTCCGTTTCAGACACCAGTTCGCTGGTTTTGACCAGGATGTGGCGGGCATGGGTCTGGCTCACCATGGCGGCCTTCTCGGCACCCCGCTTCTCGTTGAGCCTGACCAGGTGAAACCCCGCCGGGCTGCGAAGTACCGGGCTTGTCTCCCCCGGGCCGAGCGTCTCTACGGCTGTTACGAAAATGGTCGGCAGCCGGCCCGGGGACCGCCAGCCCAGAGCGCCCCCCTGCAGAGCATCGGGGGCATCGGACATGGCGCTTGCGACCTGGGGGAAGGGGGTCCCGGCACGAACCTGGGCCAGGGCCTCCTCCGCGCGCTGCTTCCGGGCCTGAATCTGCTCCGGGCTCGCTTGCTCGGGCACCCGTATCAGGATATGCGAGACGTCGTACTCAGTGGCGGCTGCGCCTTGCGCCTGCTGGCTGTTGAGGAACTGGTCGATCTCGGCGTCACTAACGGCGATCTTGTTGTCCACGTCGCGCTCGCGCAGGCGGGTAAGTATGATCTCGTTGCGGATATCTTCGCGGAACTGACTGAACGACATCCCGTCCCGCTCTACCGCCGTGCGCAGCTCCTGCAAGGTGAGCCGGTTCTCTTCCGCGATGCGCCGCAACGTACGGTCGAGCTGCAGGTCGTCCACCCGCAATCCGGTCTCCTGCGCCAACTGCAGCTGCGCCCGGTCAATGATCAGGCGCTCCAGCACCTGTTTCTCAAACACATCCGTTGGTGGTAGGGCGACGCCTTGCTTCTTGAGCTGCGTCTCGATAACGGCGACCCGCCGGTCGAGCTCCACTTGGGTAATCGCCTCATCGTTTACCACGGCGACGATGCGATCGACCTTAATCGCGGCTTGAGCCAGCGCCGGAACCGAACCTGCCAGCAAGGCCGCGAGGGTGCCAATGGCCGCAACAGCCAGAAGCCGGGACGCAGCTGCGTGAGCGAACAAGCAAAAGTGGCGAGAAAATCCCATCATGTGTAGCCTCAATAATTCTATTGTGTGCCGCTGCTGCTGCCCCGATTCGTTGTGGGCGTATAGCCCGGGATGGTCTGGCGCAGTAGGTCGAGGGGGTCGGGACCGATCCGGGCGAGGCCCCGGAGTTCGAGCTGCACAAAAAACTGATCGGTCGTCTGATCGACAGTGGTCGCGAATCGCTGCACGACGAAACGCAACGCCCAGCAGGCGGAATTATACTCGAGGCCTCCGACCGCATTCAAAGCGCGGTTGTCGTCAAGGTCATAGTCGAGGGCCGCCATTCCCCACCATCCGCCCCCCAAGGGCCACTGGAACGAACCCCCAACCTGATCTACCTGATTGAAAGTGTACCGGTAGCCGATATTGGCAACCTTTCCCGGCTCGGGTTGATAGCGCGTTAGGAAAGTAAACTTCTCGTTTCGATCGTCTGACGGGTCGTACTGCCACACCGTATCGACCAGCCAGGGCTGTCCGATGCGTGCCGTGACGGCGGCGAGGAAATCTGACCTGGTCTCGTTGGTCGGTGCCCCGGGCACCAGGGTCACCCGCGGAGAGTCGAAAAAGAAGCGCTGGCCTAGGGATACCCTGATGCGCTCGTCACCGGCGTCCGCGCTCAGCAGGCGCGAGGTGAGCGCGAGGGTTATCTGATTGGCGTCGTTGACGCGATCGTTTCCGATGAAACGGTTCTCCAGGAACAGCGTGGCAAAATTGAAGTCTGCTTCCGCCGTGTCATAAACCGGGAGCGTGCCTTGTTCCCGGAAAGGCGCGTAGACATAGAATGCGCGGGGCTCCAGCGTCTGCAGGAACTCTTCTCCTTCGAACGACCAGTCACGCTCGAAAATCAGCCCGCCATCCAGGCTGTAGATCGGAACCGTGCGATTGGCGTCTTCCCTGGAGCTGGGGTTGGAGAAAGTGTAGCGGGTATGGTGCAAGCTCACCCGCGGAATCAGGAAGGTGCCTGCCGTCACCAGGGGGTAGCTCACTGAGGGGTACAAGACGATCCGGTCTCCGCTCACCTGGGTATTTAGGGGATTCTGGAAATCAACATATTCACTGTTGAACCGCACATCAAACCCCAAGAGATTGGCCCGATCGGCGGCCACGGCGAATTGGGGCTCCCGGTTATAGGGAGGGACAATAGGATTCGCAATGTCCTGCAGGGTCTGAAATTTCTGGTAGCGGGCGATCGCGCTCCACCATCCGCCGCCATAGGTGAGGTACGCCTCCTGGGGCAAGGTAATCTGGGAAGTGAGGGCGATGCGGTTCCCGAAGTCCCGCAGGAAGTTGTCGTCGGAAACCCGCTGGTAGTTGATGACGCCGTTGAAGCCATAGCCCAGGTTTTGATTATGCTGCAACAGGACTCCCCAGCGGTCGGTTCCCGTCTCGTCATCGTTGCCCAGGAAATCCCCGCGGGCCACGCCGTTAAAGTTTCTGAAAAGGTACCGGTATTCGCCGTCAAGCATGATCCCGCGCTTGGACATGTAGCGGGGCGCGATGGTGGCGTCCATGTTGGGCGCAATATTCCAGTAATAGGGGATCAGGATATCGGTCCCCGTGGTCTTGGTCGCGCCCAGCACCGGTGCCAGAAAACCGCTCTTGCGCTGGCCGCCGATCGGAAAGTCCATATAGGGGGAATACAGGACCGGGACGCCCTTGAAGTCGAGGGTGACGTCGCGCGCCGTTCCCACTTCCCGCACGCGGTCGATGTCGAGTTCGCCCGCGCGCAGATACCAGTCGTCGTTGCCTGCGGGGCAGGTGGTGTAGGAGGCGTCGGACGCTCCGTATTGATTTTTCCCCTCCAAGGTCAATTCCGTCGCGCTGCCGCGGCCAAAGGGCTCGGAAAGCTGGTATTCGGGCCCTTCGATCCGTCCGGTGAAGGTGTCCAGGTCCAATTCCGCGCGGGTGCCGGTGACCTGGGCACCGGACTGCTCGATTCGGACCGAGCCCTCGGCCGTCAGGTCGTTGGTTATCAGGTTATAGCGCACCCGGTCCGCGTCTACTGACTGGCCGTATTTCCGGATTTTCACCGCGCCCTCGGCTTCCACGTAGTTGTCCTGCTGTCCCTGGAGCCGGTCGGCTTCGAGAAACACCGGGAACGGCTGGCCCGGGGTCTCTCTCAACGGCCGAAGCGAGTCAGATGGCCGGAGCTGCGCGGGCTCCTGTGACGGAACGGGCGCAATGACCTCGTCGCTGGCCGGAACCGGGGTCGGTGGCACTTGGACCGCTGCCGGCGCTCCGGCGTCGCGCTCATCAGCGGCCGGGAACTGCTGCTCTGGCGTGGATGCGCCGCCGGTCGGGGGGGCTCCCTGTTCCGTGCCTTGAGTCCCAGGCGGAGCCGGTTCTTCTACCGCTGGAAGCGGGCTGGGCTCGGGTTCAGCGGCGGCCGGAGGCGCCGGGGAAGGGAGGGCGGCGGGAGCCACCGGCGCCGCGGGTTCCGCTGGCTGGGAGGGCGCTGGCTCGGCCGGCATCGCGGCAGGTGCTTTCGGCGGCGGCGCGGTCTCCCTGGCGGTGGCTTCGCGCCTGGGGGGTGGGGATACCAACAGCCCCGGATCCACCTCCAATTTCTCCAGACCGATGGGTTCCGAGAGCGCCACCGAGGAAAACAGGCACGCCAGCGCCAGGGGAACTGGCTTGAGTCGGAGCTTCATGCGGATTTTGGCGGCGGAGCGAGGTGCTAAAATCCCACGAATCCTACCACACGCGCAGTTCGCAGTGACGCCATGGAGCGATTGCAGGAGCTTGAAAACTGGCTCAAAAAGCGTTTGCTGGGGCAGGCCTTCAGCCTCGCGCCGGCGTCGGCCGACGCGAGCTTCCGCCGCTACTTCCGCGTCAGCACTCCCGGGCGGTCCTACATTGCCATGGACGCCCCGCCGGACAAGGAAGACTGCCGGCCTTACGTTCATGTCGCCAGGGTGTTTGGCGCGGCCGGCGTCCACGTGCCGGAGGTGCTAGAGCAGGATCTCGCGCGCGGCTTTCTGCTGCTCACGGATCTGGAGAGCACCACTTACCTCCAGGCGCTGAGCGATTCGACGGCGGATGAACTCTACCGGGACGCTGTCGATGCGCTCATCCGGATTCAACTCGCGAGTCGCCCGGACCAGCTCCCGGAATACGGGAAGGATCTGCTGCTGCGGGAACTGCGGCTGTTCCCGGAATGGTATCTGGGCCGCCATCGGCCACACACACTGCCGCCATCGGAACGGGAGCAACTGGAGTCGATGTTTACGCTGATACTTCAGAATAACCTGGCCCAGCCGCGGGTGTTCGTGCACCGGGACTATCACTCGCGCAACCTCATGGTTACGACGCCGAATCCCGGGATTCTGGATTTCCAGGATGCGGTGTACGGGCCCGTTACCTACGACTTGGTGTCCCTGTTCAAGGACGCCTATGTGCATTGGGACGAGGAACGGATCCTCGACTGGACGATACGCTACTGGGAGAAGGCCAAGCGCGCCCGCCTCCCGGTGGCCCCGGACTTCGTGGATTTTTATCGCGACTTCGAATGGATGGGGGTGCAGCGCCACGTCAAGGTGTTGGGCATTTTCGCGAGGCTCTGCCACCGGGACGGCAAGGACGGCTATCTCAGGGACATGCCCCTGGTGATGGACTACCTGCGACGGGCTTGCGGTCGCTACCGAGAGCTCGCACCCCTGCTCCGCGTGCTGGAGGCCATTGAGGGCGCTCCGGAAAACCGCGTTGGCTACACGTTCTAGGTATCCCGCCATGCTGCTCGCTGCCGGGCGCGGCGAGCGCATGCGGCCCCTGTCCGATGCGGTCCCCAAGCCGCTTCTTGAGGCGGGCGGCAGGCCCCTCATCGGCTGGCATCTGGAACGGCTGGCCGCTGCCGGTTTCCGGGATGTCGTCGTTAACCACGCCCATCTCGGCCACATGATCGAAGCGGCGCTCGGCGACGGCGCCGGCTACGGGCTTCACATCCGCTATTCCCAGGAGCAGGAGGCGCTGGAAACGGCGGGCGGTATCGTTCAGGCTTTGCCCCTGCTGGGAGATTCAGCCTTCCTGGTGGTCAATGCCGACGTCTACTGCGAATTCGGTTTCAGCGCCCTGCTTCCGCGCCTGGAGCGGTTGAGTCGCAGGGACGAAACTGATCTTGCTCATCTGGTGCTGGTTCCGAACCCGCCTCACCACCCGCAGGGGGATTTTGCGCTGAACGAGGGACGGGTGACGGCGGCCGGCGAACCGCGCCTCACTTTCGGCGGCATCGGAGTCTACCGCCCGGGGCTGTTTTCCGGCATTCCCCGGGGCGCCAAGGTGAAGCTGGCGCCGCTGCTTCGGCAGGCCATTGACGCTGGCCGGGTGAGCGGGGAGCCTTTTTACGGCCGCTGGTTCGACGTGGGCACTCCGGAGCGGCTCTCGGTACTGGACCGGCTGCTGCGCCAGGAATCCGGTGCAACTCGAAGAACCCGCGTCGGACAATAGCGGTCTTTGATTCGAAGGACTGAGGCTTGCCGGAAACGGCATTTTGCTGGGAAACATCATCATGGTGACGGTTCAGGAATTTCGCAGGCGCCGGGAGCGGCTGCTGTCAACGGTGGGGCGAGGGGTGGTGGTCGTGCCCACGGCGCCGGAGCGCATCCGCAGCCGGGATTCCCATTACCCGTACCGGCCCGACAGCTATTTTCTTTACCTCACCGGGTTTGGGGAACCGGAAGCCGTGCTGGTGATGGTGGCGGGCGAGTCCCCGAAATCGATTCTGTTCTGCCGCGAGAAGGATCCCGAGCGGGAGATTTGGGACGGCCGTCGTTTCGGACCGGAAGCGGCCCGGGAGGCGTTCGGATTCGACGAGACCCATCCCATCGGTGCCCTGGACGATGCCATGCCGAAGCTGCTCGCCGATCAGTCCGCGGTCTATTGCCCTCTCGGCGTCGACTCCGGCTGGGATGCCCGGGTGGTGGCCTGGATCAACCGGGTCCGGGAGCAGGCTCGGACCGGTGTTGTGGCGCCCGCGGAAATCCGGGATGTCCGAGCCGTCCTCGACGAGATGCGCCTGGTGAAGGACGAGCACGAGCTGGGGCTGATGCGGCAGGCCGCGGGAATTGCGGCCGCGGCCCACGTGCGGGCGATGCGGGTCGCACGCCCGGGTGTGCGCGAGTTCGAGGTGGAGGCCGAACTGCTACACGAGTTCCGCCGCAGCGGGGCCCAGGGGCCCGCCTACGCGCCCATCGTCGCTTCGGGCGCCAATGCCTGCGTCCTGCACTACGTGGAAAACTCCTCCGAACTGCGCGACGGGGACCTGCTCCTGATCGATGCCGGTTGCGAGGTGGAAGGCTACGCCTCGGACATCACCCGCACCTTTCCCGTGAACGGGCGCTTTTCCGCGGAGCAACGCGAAATCTATGAACTGGTGCTGGCGGCCCAGGGGGCGGCCCTGGACAAGGTCCGGCCAGGCAATGCGTGGGATGCGCCCCACGAGGCCGCGGTTCGGGTGCTGGCTCAAGGTTTCGTGGACCTCGGGCTTTGCAGCGGCGATGTGGACGGCGTGATCGAGGCCGGCGACTACAAGCGCTTTTACATGCACCGGACCGGCCATTGGCTGGGGCTGGACGTGCATGACGCCGGAGACTACAAGCGGGACGGCCAATGGCGGCCGCTGGCGCCGGGGATGACGCTCACCGTCGAGCCCGGCTGCTACATTCGCCCGGCGGAGAACGTGCCGGAGCGCTTTTGGAACATCGGCGCGCGCATCGAGGACGACGTGCTGGTGACGGCCAACGCATGCGAAGTGCTGACCGGCGCCGCGCCCAAGGCCACCGACGACCTC
>Ga0210374_1000039_pt1 | contig 14638 bp, 10 predicted proteins | sample S765metaT_FD_170483 | JGI IMG/M metagenome (GOLD analysis project Ga0210374, IMG submission 170483) | Metatranscriptome of estuarine sediment microbial communities from the Columbia River estuary, Washington, United States - S.765... | ecosystem: Environmental > Aquatic > Marine > Intertidal...
CGTCTGGGCCGTGGAGTTCCAGAAGGTGCTCCCGGAAAAAAGCGAAATCCGCTTCGTGTCGCGCCAGATGGGCGTCCCGGTGGAAGGCCGGTTTCCACGCTTCGACGTGAAACTCGCGTTCGACCCGGCGAAGCCAGAGGCCAGCACGGCCGAGATCACCGTGGATTTGGGCGCCATCGACACCGGCAGCGAGGAAGCCAACGCCGAGGCCAGGACCAAGGGCTGGTTCGACATCAAGAATTTCCCGAAGGCGCACTTCACCTCGACCTCGGCGAAGGCGCTTTCCGAGAACCGCTACGAGGTTTCGGGAAAACTGACCATCAAGGGTCGAACCCGGGACATCGCGGCGCCGGTCACGTTTCGCCAGGAGGGGCAGAACGCGGTGCTGGAGGGGGCCTTCACCCTCCTGCGCCTCCATTTCGCCATCGGCGAGGGTCCCTGGTCCGACGTGGACACCGTGGCGGACGAAGTCCAGGTCCGGTTCAAGGTGACGGCGGCGCCCGCCGCGAAATGAGCCGGACAATCCCATTTATTCCATGACCAACGAAAGGAGCATGCAGTGATGAAAACGATCCTCGCCGCCCTGGCTGCGGCCGCCGCGTTTCCCGCCCTGGCGGCCCCGGAGTCCTACTCGCTGGACTCGCGGCATACCTTCCCCAGCTTCGAAGTGAATCACCTGGGCTTCTCCACCCAGCGCGGCCGTTTCAACAAGACCACCGGCAAGGTCACTCTCGACCGGGAGGCAAAAACCGGATCGGTGGAGATCGAGATTGACGCCGGCTCGGTGGACACCGGCCTAGACAAGCTGGAGGAGCACCTCGTGGGGGAGGATTTCTTCAACGTGGCGAAGTACCCGACCCTGGCTTTCAAGTCCAGGAGCATGACGTTCAACGGCGACAAGCCGGCCAGCGTGTCGGGCGATTTCACCATGCTGGGAGTCACCAGGCCGCTGACCCTTACCATCCACGCCTTCAACTGCGGGGTCCACCCCATCAACAAGAAGAATGTGTGCGGCGCCGACGCCAGCGCGACGCTCAAGCGCTCCGAGTTCGGGATGACCAAGTACGTGCCGGGCGTGAGCGACGAGGTCATGCTCAAGATCCAGGTGGAAGCCTTCAAGGACTGACCGGTACTCTGCCATGAACCGGGTCCGCGCCTTCTTGGCAGCCATCCTGCTCGGCACGGCAGCGGCCTCGGCTGGCGCGGACACCTACGCCGTGGACCCCCGCCACACCTTTCCCAGCTTCGAAGTAAGCCACCTCGGCCTTTCCACCCAGCGGGGACGCTTTAATCGAACGGAGGGTGAAATCAGCCTCGACCTAGCCGCGCGGCGAGGCTGGGTGCAGATCCAGATCGACCCGGATTCTGTGGATACGGGGGACGCCCAGCTGGAGGCCATCCTGCGTTCCGAAACCTTCTTTGACACCGCCACCCACCGTTACATCTATTTTCGCTCCACCGGTCTGGAGTTCACGGGGGACCGCCTGTCCCGGGTGCAGGGAGAGCTTACCTTGCTCGGGGTGGCACGCCCCATTTCCCTGGAAGTAGCGAGCTTCCATTGCGGCCCCCACCCCATCAGCAAGAAGGAGGTGTGCGGCGCGGACGTGACCGCAACCCTGAAGCGCTCCGACTTCGGCATGACTCGGCACATTCCGGCGGTGGGTGACGAGGTAAAGCTATTGATCCAGGTTGAGGCCGTCAGGAATTAGCTCGTTCGTTTGCGTTGCCCCGGCGCCAGGAGAGCCGATAACAACGATGTCCGACTATCCTGCAAGCCTGGTCCGAAAGCGGCATCTCTTGGGAGGGGCCACCGTGACCATCAGACCCATCCGGGCCGAGGACAAGGGCATCGAGCAGAGTTTTGTGCGCGGCCTCTCCCAGAATTCCCGCTATTACCGGTTCATGGAGCAGATGCGGGAGCTCTCGCCGGACAAGCTGAAATACTTCACCGAGATTGATTACGACCGGCACATGGCATTGATTGCCACGGTGGAAGGCGGGGGAGGCGAAAGGGAAGTGGCGGTGGCGCGCTACGTGGCCCCGCCGGGGGGCGACTCCTGCGAGTTTGCCGTCGCCGTGGATGATGAATTCCAGGGCACGGGATTGGCGGGGCTCCTGATGGCGGCGCTCATCGATTTCGCCCGGGCCCGAGGCTTCAAGACCATGGAGGGCCTGGTGCTCACAGACAACCACAAGATGCTGAAGTTCGCCCGGCAGCTGGGATTCGAGATCCGTCGCGAGCCTGACGAGCCCGGAACCCGCCGCATAGTGCTGCGACTCTGAACGTCAGCACAATATCCGCAACTCCCTCAGCGCGACGGAGAGCATGGAGAGGTCCAGCGTCCCGCCGGCCTGGAGGTCGCTCACGACCTGCTTCACGCGGTCCAGGCGGGAACCGTTGCGGGACTCCCAGTGAGCGATAACCTCGCCTGCCTCCGCCAAAGCGGGCTCATTCTGCAGCGCGCCCGCAACGAGTTGGCGCTGCAGAGCCGAGAGATCATCCCTGAGCGCCGCCCGCGCCCGGCTTTGCCACACCGTATCCGAGGGCAAGCTTCCGATCTGCTGCCGCAGCCAGGGGAACTCCAGCCGGCTCCCCAGCGCGAAGAAGACGCGGCACACCTGCTCCGCCGTGCGCCCGCTGGCGGCGGCAATCGCAGCGATATCCAGCGCAGCGTAGAGCAGATCGAAGGATGCCGTCTCCCGCGCCAGCGCCTCCGGCACGCCTTTTTCCACCATTCCCCCCGTCTCGCGCTCCTGAGCGGCACGCTCCTTGTCTCCCACGCTTTCCCAGAGCAGGCGCGCCACCGTGGTCCGAACCTGACTCAACGCGGCGATGGACGCAGCGAGGTCGGCAAGGTGCTGCTGCTCCCTCAGAAACCATAGCGTCCCGCGCACCACCAGACGGCCTGCTTCGATCAGCATCCTGGCCTGCACCTCGGCGGGAACCGCATTGTCCAGGGCTTCGACGCCTCTCCAATAATCCACCAGCCCGAAGACCTCCCGCGTCGCCAGATACGCCTTCACCACGTCGGGGGGCGCCGCGCCCGCCTCCTCCTGCATGCGGTGAACAAAGGTGCTGCCCACCCGGTTCATCATGCTGTTGGTGGCATAGGTGGCCACGATCTCGCGCCGCAGGGGATGGCGGCGCATCTGCTCTCGAAATCTTTCCCGGAGCGGAGCCGGGAAGTAGCGTTCCAGTGCGGTTGAGACGTAAACATCGTCGGGGACGTCACTCTCCAACAGCTCCTGGTAGACCCAGATCTTGCTGTAGGCGAGCAGCACGGAGCGCTCCGGCGTCGTGAGCCCGAGCCCCTGGTGCCGCCGATCCGCGATCTCCTCCTCGTCCGGCAGGAACTCGATGGCGCGGTTCAGCCGGCCGCTCTTCTCCAGGAAACGGATGAAGCGGACCTGGGCATCCAGCAGCAGCGGGCCTCGTGCCCCGGTCACGAACAGCGACTGGTTCTGGAAATAGTTGTCCCTCAGCACCAGCTCCGCCACCTCCTCGGTCATGTCGGCCAGCAACTGGTTGCGCTGCTTGACCGTCAGTTCGCCGTCCGCCACCACCGCATCGAGCAGGATCTTGATATTGACCTCGTGGTCGGAACAATCCACGCCCGCGGAATTGTCGATGGCATCGGTGTTGACGCGCCCCCCGGCCAGGGCAAACTCGATGCGTCCGAGCTGGGTCAGGCCCAGGTTCCCGCCTTCGGCCACCACCTTGCAGCGCAGCTCGCGGCCATCCACGCGCACCGGATCGTTGGTCCGGTCGCCCACCTCCGCATGGCTCTCGCTGCTCGCCTTGACGTAGGTTCCGATGCCGCCGTTGTAGAGCAGGTCCACCGGCGCCTTCAGGATGGCGCGAATCAGATCCGCCGGCGTGAGCTTCTGGGCGTCCACCGCCAGGACGCGCCGAACCTCCGGTGAGAGCGCGATGGACTTGGCCGAGCGGGGCCACACACCGCCCCCCTTTGAGATGAGTTTGCTATTGTAGTCCGCCCAGCTGGAGCGCGGCAGCGCGAACACCCGCTCCCGCTCCCGGAAACTGGTCTCGGGATCGGGGTCCGGATCGAGGAAGACATGCCGGTGGTCGAAAGCCGCCACCAGGCGGATGTGCCGGGACAGCAGCATGCCGTTTCCGAATACATCGCCCGACATGTCCCCGATCCCGGCCACCGTGAAGTCCTGGGTCTGGATGTTCTTCCCCATCTCCCGGAAGTGGCGTTTGGCCGACTCCCAGGCGCCGCGGGCGGTGATACCCATCTTCTTGTGGTCATAGCCGGCGGATCCGCCCGAGGCGAAGGCGTCGCCGAGCCAGAATCCGTAGTCCTTGGCCACTCCGTTGGCGATGTCGGAGAAGGTGGCCGTGCCCTTGTCGGCGGCCACCACCAGGTACGGGTCGTCGCCGTCGTGCCGCACCACCCGCTGCGGCGGCACCACCTTCCCGCCCACCAGGTTGTCCGTGAGATCCAGCAGCCCGCACAGAAACGTCCGGTAGCAGGAGATGCCTTCCTTTAACATCGCTTCCCGGTCTCCCCCCGCGGGCGGCATCTTCACCACGAAGCCGCCCTTGGAACCCACCGGCACGATCACCGCGTTCTTCACCATCTGGGCCTTCATCAGGCCCAGCACCTCGGTGCGGAAATCCTCCATGCGGTCGGACCAGCGCAGTCCGCCCCGGGCGACCTTGCCGCCGCGCAGATGAACCCCCTCGACCCGGGGCGAGTACACGAAGATTTCGAACATGGGCCTCGGATCGGGCAGCCCCGGCAGGCGAGCCGAATCCAGCTTGAACGAAAGGTAAGGCTTCACGGCGCCGGCGGCGGCGGGCTGGTAAAAATTGGTGCGCAGGGTTCCCAGGACCAGCGCCAGGTAGCGCCGCAGTATCCGGTCTTCGTCCAGGATGGCCACCGACTCCAGCGCGGCCTCGATTTGCTCCACCAGGCCCTTTTCCGTTGCCGAGGGATCCTGCCGGCTGTCGGGGTCGAAGCGCGCCCGAAACAGCGCCACCAGGTTCGCCGCGATCTCCGGATGGGCCGCGAGGGCGTACTCCATGTAGCCCTGGCTCAGGGAGAAGCCCGTCTGCCGCAGGTAGCGCCCATAGGCCCGCAGCAGGCCCACCTCGCGCCACCCCAGTCCGGCCTTGAGCACCAGCCGGTTGAAGTCGTCGTTCTCGGCCTCACCCTGCCAGACCTTGAAGAACGCCTGGTGAAACTTCTCGCGCACGGAGGCCAGGTCCAGTTCGGGACCGTCGTAGTAGATCCCGAAGTCGTGGATCCAGACCGCGGCCTTTCCGGCCGGCTCCACCCGGTAAGGCCGCTCTTCCAGTACCTTGACGCCCATGTGCTCCAGCATGGGCAGGCTGCTGGTCAGCGCCACCGGCGTTCCACTCTGGAATATCTTGAACCTCAGGGATCCCGGCTGGGCCTCCAGGGGGCGATACAAGTGCATCCGCACCGGTTGCCCGGCGGAAAGCGCTTCCAGCAATTCCAGGTCGTGAACCGCGATCCGCGCCGGAGTGTCCTCCCGATAGCCGGCGGGAAACGCAGACCCGTAGCGGGCAAGCAAGGCGTTTCCCTGCTCTTCTCCCAACCGCTCCACCAAAGCGTCGTGCAGGCTGTCCTGCCAGCGGCGGGCGGCCTGCACCAGCCGCGCTTCCAGGTCCTGGGCGTCGAATTCCGGTATGGCGCCCACCGGCGTGCGCACCGTGATCAGGATGCGCGCCAGAACCGATTCCGAGAACTGGACGTTGAACTCGGACGACACGCCGTTGAAAGCGGCCATCAGCACCCCCTGGAAGCGCACCCGCAGTTCGGTGTTGTAGATCTCCCGGGGAACGTAGATCAGGCACGCCACGAACCGCTGCCACCGGTCCTTGCGCACGAACAGGCGAATACGCTGGCGCTCACCGAGGCGCAGTATTCCTGTCGCGAACTCGAACAGGTCGTCTTCGGAAATCTGGAACAGCTCATCCCGCATATAGGATTCGAGAATCGTCTGCAGATCCTTCGCCATATGCCCGCCGGGAAGGTAGCCTGCCCGTTCGGCAATTCGCACGATTTTCTGCCTCAGGATCGGGATCTGGGTCGGATTCTCGATATACGCGGTGTGGGTGTAGAGACCGAGGAAGCGGCGTTCGCCGACGACGCGTCCCTCAGCGTCAAAGCGCTTCACGCCGATGTAATCCAGGTATCCCGGACGATGCACCGTGGCCCGCGCATTGGCCTTGGTCAGCACCAGCAGCTGAGGGTCCCGGGCCAGCGCCCGGATTTCCCGCGGCAAGGCGGCGAAGCTCTGGGCCATTTCCTGGTCGCTCTCGTCCCGCAGGATGCCGAGGCCGCTCCCCGGGACGATTCTGAGCTGGACCCCGTCCGGGCCCTCGATCAGCTCGTGGTCCCGGGAGCCGAGAAGCGTGAAATGGTGGTCCAGCACCCAGGAGAGAAACGCCTCGATCTCCTGCACGTCCCCCGCCGACGGCGGGCAGTCCCCTTTCTCGATTTCGGCGATGGTCTCGCGCATGCGCGCCTGCATGGGTTCCCAGTCCTCGACGGCGCGGCGAACGTCCCCAAGCACGCGCTCCAAACCACGCTGCAGCTCCGCGAGGGCCTTCGCGTCGGTGCGCCGGTCCACTTCCAGGTGCATCAGGGACTCCGGAACGCCTTCCGAGGCGCCGGTCGGAAGCTCCTCGAGCTTTCCGGACGCGCCGCGCCGAACCCGCAGCACGGGATGAATGATCAGGTGCAGGGTCAGCCCCTGGCGGTTCACTTCAATGGTGACCGAATCCACCAGGAATGGCATGTCGTCGTTGACGATCTCGATGACGGTATGGGGCGACTGCCAGCCATCCTCCTCCAAGCGGGGATTGAGCACCCTCACCCGGGGACGCCCCGCTTCGCGCTGCTGCAGGAAATTCCAGTGGGATACGGCCGCTCCGAAAAGGTCCGTCACCTCCCGCTCGCGCAGGTCTCCAAGATCCACCTGCGCGAAATAATGTCGGACAAAAATCGCGGCGCCGCCTGCCTGGGACGCCGGCAGGCGCTCCCGCACCAGGGCCTCCAGCTGCTCCAACAGTCCGTCGCCTGCCTGCTTTGCTCGCTTGGCCATGAACATCTCCCGATCCTTCGTTGGGGCGCGCCCCGATTTGCCTGCACCCCTGGAAGCGGCTCACTTTAGACCATGAGCGATCGCTGAGGAAGGGTCGGGCAATCAAGAGCCGCCTTCACCTGCCCTCTATAATCAACTTATTCGCGCAATTTCCATCTGAAGCCAGCTCATGGAATACCAGTCCCAGAATCAGGGTCTTGAAGACGCGGTGCAGAATATCGGCCGCAAGATTCACGAGGCGACTCAGGGGGCGCCTCCCTCGCTTTTCGAATTCAGCGGAGTGAGGGGGAGGCTCCTCGCCGCCGCCATGCGCGACGATGCCATGCGCAGCGCCCTGTTCCAGTTTGTGGATGTGCTCCCCAATCTGGATTCGCCGGAGGCGATCGCTCGCCATTTTCGGGCCTACTTCCATGGACGCGCGCTCGCGGGTCCCTGGGGAAAGCTCCTGGAGGCCGGGGAGCACCCCTGGGCGGCGTGGGCCGTGAAGCGCAGCGTGTCTCGGCTTGCCCGCCAGTTTCTCGCTGAGGAAAGCGCCGGAGAGCTGCGCCGGGTAGTGGCGCGTCTGGCGCGCATCCCCGCCGAGATGTGCGTTGACGCGGTGGGGGAAGCGTGTTTGACGGAAGCGGAGGCCGATGCGTACGTGGCGCGCAATCTCTCGCTCCTGGATTCGCTTACCGAGGCCGGTGTGCAGGCTCCCCACTTGTCAGTGAAGCTGAGCGCGCTCACTCCCCGATTCGATCCCGCTGATCCCGGCGGCAGCGCGCGCCGCGTCCTGGACCGCATCGAGCCTTTGCTCGGAAAAGTCGCAGCGCGAGGCGCGGCGCTCACTGTGGACATGGAACACCACGACTTCAAGTCCGTGATACTGGAGGTGTTTCGGGTGATTGCCGACCGTCATCGCGAGACGGCCTGGCTTCCCGGCATCGCGCTTCAGGCCTACCGCCCCGACGCCGAGCGCGATCTGCAGGATCTGATTGCCTGGGCCCGGGAGCAGGACCGGCGCATCGGCGTTCGCCTGGTAAAGGGAGCGTACTGGGATACCGAGGTTGCCGTGGCCGAAGCGCGCGCCTGGCCCCCTCCGGTGTACCTTCACAAGTCCGAAACCGACACCACCTACGAACGGCTCACCCGTGTCCTGTTCGACCACGCCGATCTGCTCTATCCGGCCATCGCCAGTCATAACCTGCGCAGCCTTGCGCACGCCATCGCCTGCGCCCACGCCACCGGACTCTCCCCCGGGCAATGGGAGGTTCAAATGCTTTATGGTATGGCGGAGCCCCTGCGCGACGCGGTGGTGCGGTTCGGTACGCGGATGCGGGTGTACGTGCCCACGGGCGAGCTTCTCTCGGGCATAGCCTATCTCATACGCCGCCTGATGGAGAACACCGCGAGTACCTCCATCCTTCGGCTTGCGTACATGGAGGGCCTCGGCCCCAGGGAACTGTTGGCGGCGCCGCAAGCGCTCGCCCAGCGCCGCGAGCCGCCAGAGCGTGAGACGGGGCGCGAAGGGGCGGAAGCGCGCTTCTTCTCCAACACTCCACTCACCGATTTCAGCCTGCCCGGAAACCGCGCCGCGTTCGCCCATGGACTCGCGGCCGCCCGCGGGAGCCTGGGGCGTTTGCACCGGCTACGGATCCCCGGCGCACCGTCGCAAGACCTCCCCCGCGCCCTAAGCCGCAATCCGGCCGATCCCGAAGAAATCCTGGGCGAGGTGGAATTGGCCGGTCCGGCCCAGGCCATGCGCGCAGTGGAGAACGCCCTCGCCGCGTTTCCCGCTTGGCGAGACACGCCGGGGACAGAGAGGATTCAACGCTGCCTGCGGGCGGCGGACATCCTCCTGGAGCGCCGTCACGCGCTGGCGGCGTGGGAAATCCTGGAGACGGGCAAGAATTGGCGCGAGGCCGACGCCGATGTGGCAGAGGCGGTCGACCACTTGCGCTACTACGGCTCGCAAATGCTGCGCCTCGATGGGTGGCACGAAACCCGCCACTTCCGCGGCGAGCGCAACGTCCGCGGCCACGAACCCTGTGGCGTCGCGGCGGTCATCGCCCCCTGGAACTTTCCCATCGCCATTCTCGCCGGAATGACCGGAGCCGCCCTTGCCGCCGGGAATACCGTGATCATGAAGCCGGCGAGTCCCGCCCGCCTCTGCGCCCACAGGCTGTGGGAAGCGCTCATGGAGGCCGGCTTCCCCGAACGCGTCTGCCAACTCCTTCCAGGCTCGGGCGAGATCGTTGGCCAGACGCTGGCCACCCACCCCGCCGTGAATGTCATCGCGTTCACCGGTTCCCGGGAGGTGGGGCTCGACATCCTGCACCGGGCCCACGCCCCGTCCCAGGACCGCACCCATGTCAAGCGTGTCGTTTGCGAAATGGGGGGCAAGAACGCCATCATCGTGGACGAGGACGCGGACCTGGACGAAGCAGTGGCCCAGGTCTTCAGTTCGGCGTTCGGCTACCAGGGGCAGAAATGCTCGGCCTGCTCCCGGGTGATTACGGTGGGCGCGGTACACGATCGCTTCCTCGCCCGGCTTGCCGCCATGCTGGAATGCCATCCTCTGGGGCCGCCGGAGGACCCGCAGTTTGTGCTGGGACCCCTCATCAGCGCCCAAGCCAAGGACAAAGCGGAGCGTTACCTGGAAACCGGCAAAGCCGAGGGCCGTCTCCATTGCCGCGGACGCGAGACTCAGGGAGGGCACTATTTCGCTCCCGCCATCTTTACCGGCATTGAGCCCCACCACCGCCTGGCTCGGGAGGAAATCTTCGCGCCCATTCTCTCTGTGCTGCGCGCCCGCGATTTCACAGAGGCGATCGAAATGGCACTCGACAGCGACTACGCGTTGACTGGCGGCGTCTTCTCCCGTCTTCCCGAGCATTTGGCATTGGCGAGGCAACGCCTGCGGGTGGGCAATCTATACCTCAACCGCAAGATCACCGGCGCCCTGGTCGCCGTTCAGCCCTTCGGCGGATGGCGCCTCTCGGGAACTGGCGTCCAGGCGGGCGGCCCGGACTATCTCATGCAGTTCCTCTGGAGCCGCGTCGTGTCGGAGAACACATTGCGGCACGGCTTTGTGCCGTAGCACAGCGGGTTCGGGCGAGACTCACCGGCGCCAGCAGGTTACGGCGAGACCAGAACGGCGATAGCACGGCTCTTTGTGCCGTAGCACAGGGTGTTCGGGCGAGACTCACCGGCGTCAGCAGGTTACGGCGAGACCAGAACGTCACGGAAATGCTTCCGGCGGTCGGCTCCCGCCGGGGACACCCGATGGATCGTCAGCAGTCCCCGCTCCCGGCGGGTAGAGAATCGAGGACGCCTGGACTCTGGAAGCGATCTGGGCCGCGATGCACGCGCGCTTTCGCATCGCGCTGGCTCTGGTAGGATAAGTTTGTTCTCCGCGCAAACAACCGTAAGAGGAGCATAGCAATGAGACAGGCATGGCTTTTGTTCCCCCTGTTGAGCTTCGCGATCCCGGCCGGTGCCGCCGACCTCAAGGCCGGCGAGGAAAAGGCCGCTGCGGTCTGCGCCGCCTGTCACGGAGCCAATGGCGTCAGCGTCAGCCCCGATGTCCCCAATCTTGCCGCCCAAAAGGCGGAATACCTTGCCGCCCAGCTCAAGGCCTTTCGTGAGGGGAGCCGCAAGAATCCCCTGATGAACGCCATCGCGCCCCAGCTTAGCCAGGCGGACGTCGACAACCTGGTCGCCTACTTCAGCGGCCTCCCGGGAGCAGGCGGTTCGGCGACATCGCCCATGCCGGAAGCCGTCAATCTCACCCGGGTCAAGTTTCCGACCAATTACAAGAGCGCGTTCACCCATTACCTGACCATCAATTTCCCGGACAAAAAGGAGGTTCGCCGCTATTACGCCAACCGCTCGGCCCTGGAAGCCGCCCGGGAAGGCAAGCCGCTTCCCGAGGGGTCGATCCTGTTCGCCGAGGTTTACAAGGCCAAGCTGGACGCGGAAAAGAACCCGGTGACGGGAGGCGACGGCTTTTTCGAACCGGGAGAACTCGCTTTCTTCACGGCCATGCAGACCGAGAAAGGATGGGGAGATGGCTTCCCGGCTGAGTTGCGCAACGGCAATTGGAACTACGCCGTGTTCAAAACGGACCAGACCCTGCGTCCCGGCACCAATCAGGCCAAGTGCCTGGCCTGCCACAAGCCCCTGGATCGCGACAGCTACGCCTTCACGCTGGAGAAGCTTGCCGCCAAAGCGAAGGCAATGAAATAGCGCGCCGGAGATGCCGGACGCCCCGCGAGCCCGGCGGAACGCGGCGCCCCCAGCCGGTCCCTGATTACGGTCAGCGCGCCGTCCTGGTGCGCGCGGTGATCCCGGCACCGCCCACGCCGCAATGGACGTGGGGCATGAAATCGGTATCGTGGGCGACGCCGATTCGACCCGCGGCATCCACGACGATGATGCCCGCGTGGCCCCCGTGGGGCGCCAGGGCGGCGATGGCTTCGTCCGACGCCTGCTGGGCCGTGGCGCCGCCCGCCACCCGATCGCAGGCATGGCGCGACGCCAGCAGGCGCAGGATGGTTTCCCCGTGTCCAGTGGCGGAAGCCGCCGCGGCACTCGTGGCATAAGTCCCGGCGCCCGGAATCGGCGTGTCCCCCACCCTCCCGGGAAGCTTGAGGGTAATACCACCGGTGGAGGTGGCCGCGGCCAGGGCGCCGTGCTGATCAAGGGCGACCGCGCCCACCGTGCCGCAGGCGAGACCAGGGTACTTTTCCAGGAGGCCGCGCAATGTCCTCTGCTCCCCAGGGCCCTCGCGCGCCAGCGCCTCCAGCTTCTCCAAGTGATCGACTCGCCGCCGAGGCGTGACCGGGTCGTAGGGCGGGAAACCCATGGCCCGGGCGAAGCGTCCGGCCCCTTCGCCGGCCAGCATCACGTGGTCGGTGCTTTCCATCACCCGGCGCGCCACCAGCACCGGGTTGCGGACGCCTTTGATGGCCCCTCCCGCACCCGCCGAGAGCGTGCGCCCGTCCATGACCGAGGCGTCCATCTCCGCCTCGCCCGCCAGGTTGAGAGCGGACCCGGTGCCGGCATTGAACAGGACATCATCCTCAAGCAACACGACCGCGGCGACGACCGCGTCCAGGGCGCTGCCGCCCCGCGAGAGAATCGCCCAGGCAGTCTCGGCGGCGGCGCCAAGTCCCGCCAGGGCAGACTCCGCTTCTTCGGGATCCCAGCGGCCCGCTCCCCCGTGGACGATGATCGACGGTTCCATGCCCCGGGGTTCAGGCGCGCCGGTCCCGGGTTGCTTGCCGGAGGCCGGCCGGATTCCGGCCCGGATAGGTGGCGTTCGACCCAGGACCGGAAGGAACGCGCCCGGCCTCAGTAGGCAATCTCAACCTGGACGCGGCCATCCGCGACCCGCACCCGAAAGGTGTTGACGTCCTCGTAGGCCGGCGGCGAGAGCACCGCGCCCGTGCGAATGCAGAATTTGGCGCCGTGGCGCGGACAGACAATGTTATCGCCCTCCACGGCGCCGCTCGCGAGATCGCCCCCGTCATGGGTGCAAACGTCCTCGATGGCATAGAACTCGCCGTTCAGGTTGAACACCGCCACTTGCAGGCCTTCGGCGTCCACCACGCGACGGGAGCCCGGCGGCAGCTCTTTTTCCGCCGCCACGTCAAACCACTGCGCCATCAAAGCATCCCGAGCTGGAGTTTGGCCACGTCCGACATGCGGTCCTGGGACCAGGGCGGCTCCCACACCAGCTCCACATGGGCGCTGGTAACCCCGGGGACGCCCATCACCTTGCCTTCCACTTCTCCCGGAAAGGTCTGGGCCACCGGGCAGCCGGGCGCCGTCAGCGTCATCTTGATCTCCACTTCCCCCGACGGCGCCACGTCCAGCTCATAGATCAGGCCGAGATCGTAGATGTTCACCGGGATCTCGGGATCGAACACCGAGCGCAAAGCCTCGATCACCCTAATTTCCAGCTTTTCGGCGTCCACCGGAGACTCCGGCGCGTCCATGAACTTTACGGGATCCATGAGGCTCACTCGGTGCTCACCGTGCCCTGCTTTTCCTTGAGCGCGGCCTGCAGCGTGTGCCAGGCCAGGGTCGCGCATTTCACCCGGGCCGGAAACTCCCGCACGCCGCACAGGACCTGCAGCTTGCCCAGCTCGTCATGGGCGGAACCGTGATCATCGGTCACCGCCTCGTGGAAAGCCTCGAACAGATGCTGCACCTCCTGCACCGTCTTCCCCTTCAGGGTCTCGGTCATGAGCGACGCGGAGGCGGTGGAGATGGCACAGCCGCAGCCCTCGAAGCTCACGTCCTCGATCAGGTCGCCGTTGAGCTTGAGATAGACGGTGAGCTTGTCCCCGCACAGGGGATTGAAGCCCTGGGCCTTGCGGGACGCATCCACGATGGGATGAAAATTCCGCGGACGCTTGCTGTGGTCGAAAATGACTTCTTGGTAAAGCTCGCGCAGGTCAGCCATCAGCCGAATAGCTCCTTCACTTTGTGAATTCCGGAGACCAGGGCGTCGACATCCTCCCGGGTGTTGTATAGGGCGAACGAGGCGCGTGCCGTGCCCGGAATGTGGAAGCGGTCCATCACCGGCATGGCGCAGTGATGCCCGGCCCGGATCGCCACGCCCTGGTGGTCGAGAATGGTGCCGATGTCGTGGGGATGCACGTGGTCCATGACGAAGGAGACGATCCCCGATTTTTCCTTCGCGGTGCCGATCAGCTTCAGTCCGGGAATTTCCGACACCAGACCGGTCGCGTATTCCAGGAGATCGTGCTCATGGGCGGCGATGGCGTCGATGCCGATGGCGGAAACATAATCCAGGGCCACACCGAGGCCGATGCCGCCGGCGATATGGGGCGTGCCGGCCTCGAACTTATAGGGCAGCTCGTTCCAGGTGGAGCCCTCGAAAGAAACGGTGCGAATCATGTCGCCGCCGCCCTGGTAGGGCGGCATCGCGTCCAGCAGATGCTCGCGCCCGTAGAGCACGCCGATGCCGGTGGGCCCGTAAATCTTGTGCCCGGAGAAAGCGTAGAAATCGCAGCCGAGCTCGCGGACATCCACCCGGACATGGGGCACGGACTGGGCGCCGTCCACCACCACCGGGACGTTTTGGGCGTGGGCCGCGTCGATGATGCGCTTCACCGGGTTGATGGTGCCCAGGGCATTGGACACGTGCCCCACCGCCACGATCCGGGTCTTCGGACCGAGGAGTTTCAGGTACTCCTCGAACAGGAACTCGCCCGCCTCGTTGATGGGTACGACCTTCAGCACGGCGCCGGTTTGTTCGCATACCAGCTGCCAGGGCACGATGTTGGAGTGATGCTCGATGGCGGAGATGATGATCTCGTCACCCGGCTTCAGCCGGCCGCGGCCGAAGCTCTGGGCCACCAGGTTGAGCGCCTCCGTGGTCCCGCGGGTGAAAATGATTTCCCGCGAGGAAGCGGCGTTGATGAATTGTCGGATCTTCTCCCGCGCCTTCTCGTAGGCGTCCGTGGCAACCTGGGACAGGTGGTGCACTCCCCGGTGCACATTGGAGTTGTACTCCTGGTAGTAG
>Ga0210374_1000041_pt1 | contig 14553 bp, 13 predicted proteins | sample S765metaT_FD_170483 | JGI IMG/M metagenome (GOLD analysis project Ga0210374, IMG submission 170483) | Metatranscriptome of estuarine sediment microbial communities from the Columbia River estuary, Washington, United States - S.765... | ecosystem: Environmental > Aquatic > Marine > Intertidal...
GGCCGGGGTCGCCCGGGAGGTGGCCGCCATCACCGCCTCCAGCCTTGATCTCGAGGAGCCGCGACCGGCGCAGCCCGCGATCGCCGACGAGTTTCCGGTCCGGGTGATGGATTCGGGTGCCTGCCCCCTCTACTGCGGACGGGTGGTGCGCGGCATACGAATGAACGCGGCAACCCCCGAGTGGATGGTGCGGTGCCTGGAGCGCTCGGGGTTAAGGCCCATCAACGCCGTGGTGGACATCACCAACTTCGTGATGCTGGAGCTGGGCCAACCCCTGCATGCATTCGATCTGGGATTGCTCCGGGACGCCATCGAGGTTCGCTTCGCCCGCAGCGGCGAAAAATTGTTGCTGCTGAACGGCCAGACGGTGGATCTGCAGCCGGACATGCTCGTCATCGCGGATGCCTCGGGCCCTGTCGCGCTTGCCGGAATCATGGGCGGGCAAGGGAGCGCGGTGTCGGACGCCAGCGTCGATCTGTTTCTGGAGAGCGCCTTTTTTGACCCGTCGGTGATCGCCGGACGGGGAAGGCGGCTGGGTTTCGGCTCGGATTCTGCCCATCGCTTCGAGCGCGGAGTGGACTTCGGCGGCACCCGCAGCGCACTGGAGCGCGCCACCCAGCTCATCCTGGGTATTTGCGGGGGAGTGCCCGGTCCGGTGACGGAAGTGCGGGGCACCCTGCCGGCCCGGGCGCCGATTCTCCTGCGTCTGGAGCGCGCGCGAAGGCTCCTGGGACTCGAGTTGGACGATAGCGAGGTGCAAATGTTTTTGCGCCGGCTGCACTTCAGCTTCTGGGTGGAGCAGGGCGTGTTCCATGTGGCACCCCACTCCTACCGTTTCGATCTCGCCATCGAAGAGGACCTGATCGAGGAACTGGCGCGCCTGCGCGGATACGATCGAATCCCGGCGGTGCGCCCCCGGGGACCGGCCGTGATGCCTCGGGCGGCGGAGGGCCATCGTCCCGCGGCCCAATTGCGCCGCATACTGGTGGCTCGGGATTACCAGGAGGTCATCAACTACGCCTTCGTGGATGCCCAATGGGAGGCGGATTTCGGTGGCAACGGCGAGCCGATCAGACTCAAGAATCCCATCGCCAGTCAGATGAGCGTGATGCGCTCGAACCTGATCGGGGGACTCGTCGGGCGGCTGCAGCACAACCTGGCCCACAAGCAGCCCCGGGTGCGCATGTTCGAGATCGGCTGCTGCTTCTCCCGTGCCGGCGGCGGATTTGTCCAGGGGGAGCGGCTGGCCGCGCTGGCCCAGGGGGATGCCCAGCCCGAGCAGTGGGGAACCGCGTCTAGGCCGGTGGATTTTTATGATTTGCGTGGCGACCTGGAAGCTTTGTTCTGGCCTGTGGTTCCCCGGTTCGATCCCGCTGCCCATCCCGCGTTGCATCCGGGGAAGTCTGCCCGGGTCCTGGTGGGCGGGCAGGCGGTCGGCTGGCTCGGAGAGTTGCATCCCCGCTGGCTGCGGAGCTATGAACTGGCTGGTCCGGTCTTGGCCTTCGAGGTCGAGCTCGACGCCCTGGTGGGCCGGCCGGTCCCCGCTTTTTGCGAGATCTCCCGTTTCCCTCCGGTGCGGCGCGACATAGCCTTGGTGGTGGACGAAGGGGTTCCGGCCCAGGCCCTTTGGGACGCGGCTCGGGCTGAAAAACCTCCTGTTGTGTCGGATATCACGCTCTTTGACGTTTACCGGGGCAAAGGCCTGGGCGATGGGAAAAAAAGTCTTGCATTCCGAGTGTTATTGCAAGATACTCAAAAAACACTCACCGACCCGGAAGTCGATGCGGCGGTGGTCCAGCTGGTTCAGGCATTGCAAGCCCGTTTTGGTGCAAGACTTCGTATTTAGGGAACAAAATGACGCTAACAAAGGCTGAACTGGCCGATTTGCTGTTCGAAAAGGTCGGTCTCAACAAGCGGGAGGCCAAAGACATGGTTGAGGCCTTCTTTGAGGAGATCCGAACCGCCCTGGAGAGTGGGGAAGGGGTCAAGCTTTCGGGGTTTGGTAATTTTCAGCTTCGGGACAAGCCTCAAAGGCCGGGGCGTAATCCCAAGACTGGCGAGGAGATCCCCATCACGGCGCGCCGCGTGGTGACTTTCCATGCCAGCCAGAAGCTCAAGGCACTGGTGGAAAAGAACTACAATGGCGGACAACGGCCAGCACAGCAACAGCCATCGGAGTGAATTGCCGCCGATTCCTGCCAAGCGCTATTTCACGATTGGCGAGGTGAGCGAGCTCTGCGGGGTCAAGCCCCACGTGCTTCGCTACTGGGAGCAGGAGTTCACTCAGCTCAAGCCCGTCAAACGTCGCGGCAACCGTCGCTACTATCAGCATCACGAAGTCCTGCTCATCCGTCGCATTCGGGAGCTGCTCTATGAGCAGGGGTTCACCATCAGCGGCGCGCGCAACCGCCTCGGTGAGCATGTCGTCGAGGGCGTCAAGGAAACTCAGGTACCGGAGATGAGTTTCGCGAGGCTCCGGGTCGAGATCCAGAACGTCGTCGATCTCCTGCGCGCGTGAGCTCGAAATGCGGCCCTAGAGGCGGCGATAGCCGCTTATTGACGCCGCGACCCTCTGCTATAATTCTCGGCCTCGGGGCGTAGCGCAGCCTGGTAGCGTACCTGCATGGGGTGCAGGTGGTCGCTGGTTCGAATCCAGTCGCCCCGACCAATTCCAATGTGGAGGGAGGAGACCGGGAATCTCATGCCGCACTCCAGCACGCGCGGTCAGTCAGTCTGCCGAGCCCGCGGTTGCGGTGAGCGTGTCTTCTGCCTCGGCATCGATGCCCTGACCGGGTCCCGATGCGGATTCTTCTGAGCAACGACGACGGCTATTTCGCGCCCGGGCTTGCGTGTCTCGCAGAGACCTTGGCGCCATTGGCTGACGTCACGGTAGTGGCGCCGGAGCGGGATCGCAGCGGCTCCAGCAACTCGTTGACCCTGGATCGCCCGCTGCTCCTGCGGCAGGCCGCCAACGGCTTCTATTACGTCAATGGTACGCCCACCGATTGCGTGCACCTCGCTGTCACCGGGATGCTCGGGGATCCGCCCGACATGGTGATCTCGGGCATAAATGACGGCGCGAACATGGGTGACGACACGATTTACTCCGGCACGGTTGCCGCTGCGACCGAGGGTTTTCTGCTCGGCGTTCCGTCCATCGCCGTTTCGTTGGTCACCCGCGAATCGGTGCAGAATTTCGCCACGGCGGCGCAGGTGGTGGCGGACCTGGTTCGAAATTTCAGGGTGCGTCCCTTGCCGCAGCCCATCCTCCTCAACGTGAATGTCCCGGACGTGCCCCTTGGCGCACTCGGTGAAGGACGGGTCACCCGGCTTGGCAAGCGGCACAAGGCCGAGCCGGTGGTGAAGACCAGTAATCCGCGGGGGGAAGTAGTCTACTGGGTGGGGGCGGCCGGGGGCGCCCAGGATGCTGGAGAGGGCACGGACTTCCACGCCGTGGCCCAGGGGCAGGTTTCCATCACGCCGCTGCAAATGGACCTCACACATTATTCCCACATCGCCCGCGTCAAGGAATGGCTGGCATGACCATGCGCCAGGCAGGCATCGGGATGACCTCCGAGCGTACCCGCAAGCGCATGGTGGAACGGCTGCGGGAAGCCGGCATCCAGGACGAAGTTGTGCTGGCTGCCATGGGCTGGGTGCCGCGCCACCTGTTCGTGGATGAGGCGCTTGCGAGTCGAGCTTACGACGATGCCGCGCTGCCCATCGGTTTCGGGCAGACCATTTCCAACCCGTTCACGGTGGCGCGCATGACTTCTCTGCTGCGGGGCGGCCGTACCCTGGGGCGGGTGCTGGAGATCGGCACCGGTTGCGGCTATCAGGCAGCGGTGCTGTCACGGTTGGCGAGGGAGGTCTATTCGATGGAGCGCATCGCACAACTTATCGCGCGGGCCCGGGTATTGCTGCGGAATCTCAAGATCACCAATGTGCGCGTCCGTCACGGGGACGGTTACCAGGGGTTTGCCGAGGCCGGCCCCTACGACGGCATCATCATGACCGCCGCCGCGACTCATGTTCCCAAGGCGCTGTTGGAGCAACTCGGGCGCGGAGGTCGGCTGGTTCTTCCCATGGGCACTCAGGCGCAGAAGCTCTGCGTGGTGGAGCGCACGCCGCAGGGGTTCGCACAGACTGCACTTGACGCCGCCAACTTCGTGCCGCTGCGGGCGGGAACGGAATGAAACGGGCAGGCGTTTCGATCAGCGATACTAGCCGTACGCTCGCGGTGGAGCCGCGGCTCGGGCTCGGCTGGCCGGTGCTCCTTGTCCTGGGCCTTGCGCTGGGCGCCGGAGGTTGCGGGTCGGGGCCGGCGCGCGCGCCGGTGGCGGACCGCACCACCAAGGACCAGGGAAAGGCACCGATGCAGGTCGCGCCGGCGCCGGCTCCCGCGCGTCCGGACAGCTACGTCGTGCAAAAGGGCGACACTCTCTACAGCATTGCCCTCGATCATGGCTTGGACCACAAGGAGTTGGCCCGGTGGAATGGCATCCAGGAGGAGGGGCGGATTCTGGTTGGGCAGGAACTGCGCCTGTCGCCCCCTGCCGGCATCGCGGTTGTGACCCCGGTCCAGGGTGGGGAGGGAGTTCAGGTGCGGCCCCTGGACGCGGGAGACGCGTCGGTTGCCGGGGGGCTCAAGACCTCGCCCAAGGCGCTCAAGCTGCCCTATTCGGAAGAAAACGTGGCGTTGCTGCAACGAAAGGAGGGTCCGCCTTCCGTTCCGCAGGCGCCCGAGCCTGCCAAGGCCCAGCCGGAAGCGCCAAAACCGGAAGCCCTGGCGAAGGCGCCTCCCTCAGCGCCAGCCGGCGATGCCGGCGACGGAAAGGGCATTCAGTGGTCGTGGCCCGCGAAGGGCAAGCTTCTCTCCGGGTTCAATGGCTCATCGAACAAGGGCATCGACATCGGCGGCAAGCTGGGCGATCCCGTGGTGGCGGCGGCTCCCGGCCGCGTCATGTACACCGGCACCGGCATTCGCGGATACGGCAAGCTGATCATCATCAAGCACGACACCGGGTTCACAAGTGTTTATGCTAATAATCGCGAGATCCTCGTGAAGCAGGATCAAGTCATTTCACGGGGGCAGAAGATTGGCGAGCTTGGTGACACCGATGCCGACCGGCCCCAGCTGCATTTCGAAATCAGGATGCACGGCGTGCCCCAGGATCCGCTGAAATTGCTTCCGGATCGTTCATGAGCAGGCAAAACGAACCTGAGGACGTGGAACAGAATCCGGAAGGCGAAATGCCCGAGGAAGCGGTTGCCCTTCCTGAGGATGTGCTCAGTGGCGACCTGCTGTCGGATGTCACGCAACTTTACCTGAACGAGATCGGGCAGAACCCCCTGCTTACTCCCCCGGAGGAGCTGCGCCTGACGCGCCTCGCCAAGCAGGGGGACTTCCAGGCGCGCCAGACCATGATCGAGCGCAATCTGCGGTTGGTAGTCAACATCGCCAAGCACTATGTCAACCGCGGCATGGCGCTGCTGGATCTGATCGAAGAAGGAAACCTCGGGCTGATGCACGCGCTTGAAAAATTTGACCCCGAGCGCGGCTTCCGCTTTTCGACCTATGCCACCTGGTGGATACGCCAGAACATCGAGCGGGCCATCATGAACCAGTCCCGCACCATCCGCCTGCCGGTTCACGTGATAAAGGATCTCAACATCATCCTCCGCGCCAAACGCCACCTGGAGGCCTTTTCGGAGCGCGAGCCCGCCCCGGAGGACGTGGCACATCTGCTGGACCGGCCAGTGGAGGATGTGCGCCGCACCCTGCAGTTCAACGAGCGCATGGCGTCCCTGGACGCCCCCCTCGACATCGACCCGATGCTTTCCATCGGCGAGTCCATCGCGGACGACCAGAACCCCGGCCCCGAGCTCCGCATCGAGCAGGCCGAGATTCAGACCTATGTGCAGGAATGGATGGCGCAGCTTTCCGACAAGCAGCGCAGCGTCATCGAGCGCCGCTACGGGCTGAACGGACGCGAGGCCTGCACGCTCGAGGAGCTGGCCAGGGACCTGTCCATTACCCGGGAGCGGGTGCGCCAGATTCAGCTGGAAGCGTTGCACTGCCTGCGCAAGATCATCCGGCGCCGCGGCGTATCGAAGGACGTCTTGCTCTAGGAGTGCATGGGGGCCGGAGCGGGCCGCCGCTGCGCCCGGATTACCCCAGCCGCCTAATGACTTTTTGGCGGAAATCCTCCGCCTGCGCAGGGTCCGGCAGTTCCTTGCCGAGCACGGTCAGGGCTTCATCCAGGCTTTCCACAGAGCCCCACAGCTCCCGGCAAAGCATTCCGGCGATAGGGCCGATGATCTCGGTAAGTTCCTGCTCGACGACGACCTTGACATGATGGGTCAGCGTGGCCGCACCGGGTTGCGTCACCGGCGGCGGGTGGCCCGGTCCGGCCTGCAGCAGGTTCAGAAGTTCTTCGGTGGGCGGCAGCAGGAGCCTGGGCCCGCGATGGCGGCCCTCGGCGAAGCGCGAGACCCCCGCTTCCGTCTGCTGTTCCTGGAGAATTTCCAGCGCTTCCAGCCCCTGGCTGTTTTGAAAGGAGAGGAACACTACCTCGCCATGATCCAGGCCGAATTGGGCCAGGCGGCTGTTCATGGTGGTGGCGAAGAGGGTGCCGCTCCGCCTCTCGCGGTGCAGGCGGCGCAGTTCGTCCACCACGAAGGGAAGGAAGGCCGGAGGTGTGGGCTGGGCCATCAGCCCCTTCCCCCAGCGGGAGCGGCGGCACAAATGCGCCGGATTCGTGATTGCGGGATCATGACTTCTTCCGCAGCCGGTCAAATGCCATGCGAATGCTGACGGCCATGCGCTCCACGGCGCGGGCGAGAGCGCCGATCTCATCCCGACGCTCGGTGCCCAGTATCCGGGTCTCAAAACTCCCGCGGCTGATTTCTTCCGCCACTCTGGTCAGCTCGCCGATAGGGCGCGCCAGTTGCCGGGAGAGCAGGTAAGCCACCACCACCACCAGGATCAGGGCGACCGCCATGAGGATGAGGGCATTGCGGCGGGATTCCAGCAGCGGCGCGAAGGCCTCATCGTAGTCTTGCTGCACGATGAGGGTCCAGCCGAGGCTGGTTTTCCGGGCGAACGCCACCACCCGCCGGCCCTCGTCCTGGAACACCACCGGCGCCCCGCTCCCGGCTACTCGCAGCGCGGGATGGTCCCCCAGATCCTGAAGCGTCTGGGAGATCCGTTGCGGCCGGCCATGGGCGATCGCCTTGTTGTTCTCGTCCACCAGAATGGCATAGCCGGTGGTGCCGATGCGTGTCCCGATCACCGCCTCGGAAATATCCACCAGATGCATGGCCAGCGCGATCACGCCGTCCACCTGTCCGGTGCCGGACCGGATCGGTCCCGCCAGGATCAGCGCCGGCTTGCCGCTGGTGCGCCCGATCACTACCTGTTGGCCCACGGCGTTGCCGGCGACCACCTGCTTGAAGTAATCGCGGTCGCCGTAAAAAGTGAGGGGATTGTCATCGCTGCGCCCGATGTTCTTGCCGTCCGGGCGGACGGTGAAGACCAGGTAGGACCACTCATAAGCACCCTGGATGGCTTTGAGCACAGGCTTCTGCCGCGCTGTCTCCATGCTGACGATATCCGGTAGCGCGGCGTTTTCCCGCAGCACCCGAAGATTGGTGTCCACCCAACCGTCCACCCTGGCAGCGAGGGCGTTGGCGGTCAGTTCGAGGTTCAGGTTGACGTTCTGTCGCCAGTCCTTCTGGTGCTGGTAGCCGCTGATGTAAACGAGACCGCCCAGCGGGATCAGCGCCACTGCGATCATCGTGGAGAGAATCCTCTCGAAGATATTGAGCGACAGGCCGCTACGCTGGTTTGGCATTGTTGCGGTTTTCCCTTTGTCGTTTTGCGCGTGTCGTCGGCAGGCGGCGTGTCCGCCTGTGATATGGATCACGTCCTGAATGGCTTCATGACCATACCCGAGGGAATCATACCCCGGGGAATCCTACCCCGCGAGGTCATGACCTCGGGATGCACTTCCTGGATGCGGGGAATGGGCGGCTTCAGGCCCGGAATCGCGACACCAATTCCCGCAGCCGTCTGAATTGTTCGGGGCCGGCGCCTCTGCCGTAGCGGAGGGCGACGTAAAGGTCGGTGATGCCCTCCACTGCCGGGCCGATTTCCGGCCGCAGGCTCCTTGCCCGCTCCGCGAAGTCCCGGGGGCCTTCGCCAGCCCGCCGGGGCACGCCGGCCCGCTCCAGCTTCTGGCAAAACCTGAGGTAGGCGGCCTGGGCAGGGTCGGGTACGCCGCGCCCCGGGCGACGCAGCATCCAGAGCGCGAAGACCAGGAGCAGCACTCCGGTGCCGGTCAGCAGGCCCACCGCCATGCTCCGCCAGTCGGGCGCGGTCATGCCGGCGCGGGACAGGAATTCATACTGGCGCTCGGGGCCATAGCCCAGCACCCACTGATCCCAGCGAAAAGCGAGCGTGTCCAGCTGCAGGCGGAGCTCCACCAGCCAGGCAAGACTGCCGCGCACCGTGTAGGGAAGCGGATCGCTCGCGGGAAGCGCCTCCGCGATCCCCGACTGCACCCGCTCCGGCGCCACCGCGGCCGTGGGGTCGATGCGCACCCAGCCGCGGTCTCGCAGCCAGACCTCGCTCCAGGCGTGCGCGTCCGCCTGGCGCACGATGAGGTAATCGCCGACCATGTTGAACTCGCCGCCCTGGTAGCCGGTGACTACACGGGCCGGGATGCCCGCCGCGCGCATCAGGAAGGTGAACGCGGATGCATAGTGCTCGCAGAACCCGCTCCGTGTCTTGAACAGGAAATCGTCCACGCCGTGGCGTCCAAGAAGCGGTGGCTGCAGCGTGTAGGCAAAGGGCTCCGCACGGAAATAGCTCAGCGCTCTCTGCACCACGCCATCCGGATCGGAGGCCTGCACGCGCCAGGTTTCCGCCAGTTCCCGGGCGCGGGGATTGAAGCCGCTGGGCAGGGCGAGGTTGCGCGTTCTGTGCATGGCCGGTTCCTTCAGTCCCGCGCGGTACTGGTAATACGAAACCATCTCGTAGCGCATCCGGGTGCGCACGGGGGTGAAAGCCAGCAGGGAATAGTCGCTTCGCATCCCGGTGCGCCGGGGACGGTTGGAGGGCATTTCCAGAGCCAGGATCCATGGCCGGTAATGGGGCTCGAGGGTCACTTGGTAACGCACCGGGGAGCCCGAGAACTCCAGGTCCTGGGGACGCCCCTGGAAACGCCCTTCGCCCACGCGCCAGGTTTGCCCGTCGAACTCCTCCATGACCGGGCCACGCCAATACATTCTGCTGGGAGGAGGCGGCACCGAATCCGAGAAGTTCACCCGGAATGCCACCTCGTCGGATAGCGAGAGGGCGCTTAGGGAACCGGGCGACATGGTGTCGGAGAGGCCGGTGACGCCGCCGAGGGCGTCCCTGGGCAGGGCCCATAGGGGCCCCGGCAGGCGCGGAAACAGTAGGAACAGCACCAGCATCAGAGGAATGGACTGGGCGAGCAGCACGGTGGCCAACCGCAGCCGCGCGGCGAGGGGCGGCACGCCGGCCATGCAGTTGAAGCGCAGCAGGCTGAGGGTGATCACGAACACCACCCCCATCATGTAGAGGGCGGTGGGAACCTCCTGGGAGTAGAGAAAATTGGTGATCACCAGGAAGTAGCTCAGGAACACCACCAGTATGGCGTCGCGCAGGGAGCGCATTTCCATCAGCTTGAGGGCGATCAGCATCAGCAGCATGGCCACGCCGGGATTGCGGCCGAAGATGCTGCCGAAGCTGAAGAAGATCCCCGCGATGCCCGCGAAAGTCAGCGGCAATAGGATCCATCGGCCGGGCAGGGGCCGGCCCCGGGCGGAAATGTAGAGGCGCCAGGCCATGAGCACGGCGCCGAGGAGCGTGATCCAGAGCGGGAGGCGCTGCGCATGGGGCGCCGCAACCAGGACCAGGGAGGCAATGAGCCAGGCGACGTTGGGAGAATCCGGCGATGGCGCCGACGCCCCGGTGCGGCGGGAGACCGCCATGGCCGCGGGCGACAAGGCCTCAGCGCCGGTCATGCCCCTCTCCCTGGGGATCGAGTCCGTAGAGGGCGAGGACCTGCAGGCAGTGCTCCCGGTGCGCTTCGCCCCGGTCCGGCGCCACCACGGTGCCGGGGACGCGCAGGCCGTAAGTCGCATCGGCGCGGTGGGCGTCGAGCACCCATCGCGTCAGGCGCGAGAGCCGCGCCTCCGTGTCCAACCCGGCGGTGAGATTCCAGTCCAGCCACAGTTCCGCCTCCGCCTGCCCGCTGAACTGTTTGGTGAGGAGGCCCCTTTCCTGGGCGACCGCCTTCCAGGCGATGTGCCGCGGCGAGTCTCCCGGACGATAGGGACGCATGCCCGCGAAATCCTCCTCGCCCGCTCCGAATTCGGACCCCGTGCCGGAGCGGGGCTCCAGGATGGGCAACGGCAGGCGCGACGCGTCCGGCTTCGGGTAGACCAGGCAGCGGGTGTCCAATTCCACGTTGGACCAGGCGTAGAACAGTCCCAGGGGGAAGCGCGTGGTGACGCGAAGCAATCCGGGGCGCAGCCATCCGCGCCGGGGCGCCGGAACGCGCAGGATCACCTGGCCGACGCCGCGGGGGGGGACGTCGGCATACACCGGCTCGCCCCCGGCCTTGGGCCGGACGCCGATGCTGAGACGGGGGACCGCGTCATGGGATTCCAGGTGAACCGGAAAGCCGGCGTTCTCGCCTTCAAACACCGCCGCCGGCTTTCCGGGAAACACCCGCAGGTGCACCAGGTTGCGGAACGTGTGCAGGATGGAGACGATGGCCATGGTGGCGAGCAGGAACGTGAGCACATAGCCCAGGCTCAGGTTGTAGTTCATGGAGCCCGCCAGCATCAGCGCGAGAAACAGGGCGAAGAGCACGCCTTGGCCGGTGGGAAGGATGAACACCCGCCGATGCACCAGCACCACGGGCCCCGTTTCCCTGCCCCGGGGCGGGAATATGCGGTTAGTGATGCGGTCGGCGAGGGCGCCAAGCATGGGCCAGGTGTCGGGGCGATTCTTGTTATGGCAAATCTAATACATTTGGAGCCCCGACGTGAGGCGATGGTTCGCATTCCCGGGCGCCGGCAGGGCGCCTGTGATTTACTTCACGGGATATTTTGCAAGGCGCCGCTGCAGGGTGCGCCGATGCACCTTGAGCTGTCGCGCCGTGGCCGTGATGTTGCCGCTGTTTTCCATCAGCACTTTCTGGATATGCTCCCATTCCAGGCGCTTGAGGGGCACCGGCTCGTCGCGGATCTTGGCCGAATCGTCGCCCGCGTCCTTGTGAAAGGCCGCCACGATGTCTTCCGCGGACGCCGGCTTGGCCAGGTAGTGGGTGGCGCCGAGCTTGATCGCCTCCACCGCGGTAGCGATGCTGGCGTAGCCGGTGAGCACCACGATGCGGGTTTCGGGATCCAACTGCTTCAGGTGCTGGATGAGCGTGAGCCCGGAAGCGCCGGCCATTTTGAGGTCCAGCAGCGCGTACTCCGGCGGGTTTTCCTCCGCCAGCCAGCGGGCGTCCTCCACGCTGTGGGCCACGCTTACCTCGAAGCCGCGTTTTTCCATGGTCCGCTGAAGGATGCGGCAGAAGTCCCGGTCGTCATCGACGACGAGCAGCGAGGAGCGCTCGTCACGGGCGTCGGTGTCGGCAGGCGTCATGGAGCTTGTCCGGAAATCAGGGAAAGCAGGGGAATTCGAACCTTGGTGCAGGCGCCGCGGCCTTCCCGGTTGAAAAGCTGTACCGTCCCGCCGAAACGCCCGATGGTGGCATTGGCGAGAAACAGTCCGAGGCCCGTGCCGTTGCCCGAACCCTTGGTGGTGAAAAACGGCTCACCCGCCCGTTCCTGCGCCTCCGGGGTGAGGCCCGGCCCCTGGTCCCGGATTTCGATCACCATCTCCTCATCCTCGCAACGCCCCTCGATCTCGATCCGATCGGGGGATGCGTCCGCGGCGTTGTTGAGGAGGTTAATCACGGCCTGGCTCAACGTCTGCTCGGCCATGATATCCGGCATCGGTCCCGCCGCATTCCAGCGGTATTCGAACTTCACGCCGGGCCGCATCATCTGCCACTTGGATACGACTTCCTGCAGGAAGGCATCCGGTGTGCGGGAATGGCCGTCTTCCGCACGGGCCTGGCCGGTGGAGGCCAGCAGCTCGCTGATGATGCGTTTGCAATTGGCGATCTGGCGCCGCAGTTGCCGGATGTCCTGTTCCGCCTGGGGGTTGCCGGCCAAGGGTTCCTGCAGTTCTTCGGCCAGCAGCGACATGGTGGCGAGGGGCGTGCCCAACTCGTGGGCAGCGCCCGCCGCCAGGGTGCCGAGTTCCACGATGCGCTCATTGCGCAGCGCCTCCTCGCGGGCTTCCGCAAGATGGCGGTCCCGCTCGCGCAGGCTGCGCGCCATGCGGCCGACAAAAAACGCGATCAGCCCCGCGCTGAACGCGAACGTGAGCCACATCCCCGTTAAATGCAGGTCAAAGGCGCTCGAGGCGTGCTCGTGGTGGCCGGCGGGCTCTTCGGGCAGCCACATCAAGCCCGTGTAGCAGCCCACCGTGAGCGCGGCCATCAGCCAGGCATAGAGCCCGGGCAGCAGGGCGGCGGCGATGACCACCGGAATGAGATACAGGGAAACCAGGGGATTCTGGGATCCATGGCTCCACACTAGCAGCCCTGTCAGCACCAGCACGTCCAGCAGCAATTGCAGGAAGAACTCGCCCTGGCCCACGGGCCGTGCCCGCCGCAGGCGCAGGTGGGTGGCGAGATTGGTAAGCAGCAGCACGGCCAACCCAAGGACCATGGGCCGGGTTTCCCATCCGAGGTTGAGGAAGCCATTGGCGGCGGCAACGGCGGCGGCCACCACCGCCACCACCAGGTAGCGCAGCAGCACCAGACGCTGCAGGTTCTCCCGGGTGGGCGTGGCGGCTACCGCCGAGGCGGGCGTGACGGTATGTGCCATGGATGCGATTTTAGCCGCTTAGTCCTTCCCGCGTCGGGAGCGGTGTTCTGCCGCAGGGGACATGATGCCGCCAGGGTGGCTTCGGGGGGCATTGGAATGCCTCGCATGCCATGGCGCGTCCGGTCCTCTTCCCGGAATCCTTCTCGCCACCGGCGCGCAGGGCGAGCGGCCAACCCGGCCCTGCCGGGATCTGCGGCAGGGTTGGCCTTGGCGAACAGCCTTTCCGCCGTGGCTCCAGCGGGCTCTTCCCACCGGTTTCCCGGGGTCAGGCGCTCCGATACAAGTTTCCCAGGGGCGGCCAATACATCGGATTGGTCGCCGCCCAGCGTGACCCATGGTCTGGTGCGTCACCGCCGCGGCGTTTTGCCGCGCGTGACAATGCGCCGCCCACGAGCCTGCTTATAAGCCCATAAGATCTATTCTCGTTCCGCCGAACGGACTCGCCGGGCGCGTGAGCGCCAAGAGCTAACATCAGCCGGCCTCGGGCAACGCGGTTCGGTGGGCGATCGTCATGCTGGACCCGGTGCGCTGCAACCCGGGGGAATCGATCAACAACAAGGGAAATCCCAAATGAAGCCAAGTAACGTTCTGGGGGCCGGGTTATTCACGGTTTTTGCGTGGGGCGCGCCGGCGGTTCACGCCGCCTGCGGCTCCGCGCTTTGTCCGATTACCACCGATTGGGACGTGCGGGGCGTCTGGGCCGGACCCGGCGGCCGGGCTGAACTTCGCTATGAATACATCGACCAGGACCAGCCCCGGAAGGGACGGCACAAGGTCGGAGTGGGCGAGGTGCCCCGGGAACACGACGAGGTCCAAACCATCAACCGCAACTGGTTTGCGACGGTGGATTACAATTTCACGCGCGAGTGGGGCGTGTCTGTGGTGGTGCCGTTCGTGGACCGCAGCCACGAGCACATCCATAACCACGAGGAGGACGGCGAAGTTGAGCGCGAGCCGGAAACCTGGAACTTCTCCAAATTCGGGGACATCCGGGTCGCGGGGCACTATACGTTCCCGGCATCCCCCGACGCGGCTATCGTGGCGGGAGTGAACTTCGGGGTCAAGCTCCCCACGGGCAGCACCGACGTACGCAACGAATTCGGGGAGTTGGCCGAGCGGTCGCTTCAGCCCGGCACCGGCACCACGGACGCGATCATCGGAGGCTACCTCACTGGCGCCTTGCCCGGCGCCGGCGATACCTGGTTTGTGCAGGCGGAGTTCCAGGGGGCGACCAACTCCCACGACGATTACAGGCCGGGAAACCGCTATCTGGTGAACGCCGGGTGGCGCCACCCGTTCACCCCGGCCTGGTCAGGCCTGCTGCAATTGAGCTTCGTCAACAAGCGCCGGGACGGCGGCCTCCAGGCGGAGCCGGAGGACACCGGCGGCACGTTTGTCTCCCTGAGCCCGGGCGTGAGCTTCGCGGCCAGCAAGGACATTCAGCTGTATGCCTACCTGCAGCTTCCCGTTTACCAGAACGTCCACGGCGTCCAGTTGACGGCGGACTGGGCCGGCGTGCTCGGCGTCGCGACGCGCTTCTGATGGAGGCGTTGCGGGTCAGGGAATCGCCAC
>Ga0210374_1000042_pt1 | contig 14366 bp, 14 predicted proteins | sample S765metaT_FD_170483 | JGI IMG/M metagenome (GOLD analysis project Ga0210374, IMG submission 170483) | Metatranscriptome of estuarine sediment microbial communities from the Columbia River estuary, Washington, United States - S.765... | ecosystem: Environmental > Aquatic > Marine > Intertidal...
CGCAGAACCCGCCGAGGCAAAACAGCCTCGGACCAAGACCAAGCGAGGCGCTCGCTGACAATGGCCGTTCCGCGCCCCCAGCAGATCCTGCTCCCGGTCAAGCCGGCATATATTGCTTTCACCATCACTGTGGCGCTGCTGCTCAACCTGCTGCCCCTCGCCGGAGTGGCACGCTGGATCCGCCCCGACTTCATCGCTCTCCTGGTGCTCTACTGGTCGGTACAGCAGCCGCATCGTTTCGGCATGACCCTGGCCTGGGTGCTGGGCCTGGTCATGGACGTCGCCTACGGCACACTCTTCGGCCAGCACGCGCTCACTTATTCGGTCATAGCCTTCGCCGGCTTCGTCCTCCACCGCAGGTTGCGCATGTTCGGGTTGGTCGCGCAGTTCTGGCATGTGCTGCCTCTCATGCTCGTGGCCCAGGGCCTGCTCGCCGTACTGGCCATGGCCAAAGGCGGCCTATTCCCGGGCTGGGAATACTTCCTGGGCAGCATCTTCGGGGCCTTGCTCTGGGTCCCCATGTGCGTCTTGCTGCGTCTCCCCAGAGTGCCGAAATCCGACCCCGACCAGGTGTAAGCGCGACTCCTGCTTCCCAGTAGCTGAATGGCAAGGAACAGCAAGGTCGAACTGCGAAATACCGAGCGCGAACTGCGCTTCTTTCGCGTGCGGCTGGCGATCGCCGCCGGCCTCGTGCTCCTGCTATTTTTAGCCCTCTTGGGGCGGTTCGTCCATTTGCAGGTCTACCAGCACGAGTATTACCAGACGCTTGCCGAGCAGAACCGCATCTCCCTGGTGCCCGTGGTGCCCAATCGTGGCCTGATCCTGGACCGGAACGGAGAAGTGCTGGCCCACAATTACTCCGCCTACACCCTCGAGATCGATCCCGGCACCGCGGAGAGCATGAACGGCATCATTGACGCGCTTTCCGAGCTGGTGGAGATCTCGCCGCGGGACCGAAAGCGCTTCAATAAGCTGCAGGAGGAGGTCGGAAATCGTGGAAGTATTCCGATTCGCACCCTGCTGACCGACCAGGAGGCGGCCCGCTTTGCCGCCAATCGTTACCGCTTCCCCTCCGTCGAGTTGCGCGCCAGACTGTTTCGTCACTACCCGCGGGGGGAGGTGGCGTCGCACGTGATCGGCTACATCGGGCGCATTAATGACAAGGATCTGGAGTCGCTCCAGGCCACCGGCAATTGGGCCAACTATCGCGGCTCCGATTACATCGGCAAGGTGGGCCTCGAGCACAGCTATGAGCAGGAACTCCACGGCACCACCGGGTACGAGCAAGTGGAGGTGGACGCGGGCGGGCGCGCCATTCGGACACTGGCGCGCACGCCGCCGGTTTCCGGGAATACCCTTACCCTCGCTCTCGACATCCGGCTCCAGGAAGTGGCGGAGCGCGCCTTTGGAGAATTCCGCGGCGCGCTGGTGGCGATCGAGCCCGCCACCGGAGGGGTCCTTGCATTCGTATCCCGCCCGGGCTACGACCCGAATCTTTTCGTCGAGGGCATCGATCCCCAGAACTGGGAGGCGCTCAACGACTCCCCGGACAAGCCGCTTAACAACCGCGCCCTGCGCGGGCAGTACCCTCCGGGCTCGACGTTCAAGCCGTTCATGGCCATGGCGGGCCTCGAACTCAACAAGCGCAGTCCCAGTTTCACCATTTCCGATCCCGGGTACTTCACGCTGCCGGGCGTTTCTCACCGCTGGCGCGATTGGAAGCCGGGGGGCCATGGCGTGGTGGACATGCGCAAGGCCATCGTAATCTCCTGCGACACCTATTTTTACGGCCTCGCCAACGAGCTGGGCATCGACGCCATTCACAACGTGATCGGAAAGTTCGGATTTGGCCGCCCCACCGGGATCGACGTCAGCGGGGAGCTTGCCGGGCTCCTGCCGTCCCAGGAATGGAAGTGGAAGCGCTTCAAACAGAAGTGGTTCGCTGGCGACACCATCTCGGTGGGCATCGGTCAGGGCTACAATCTCACTACACCCATGCAGCTTGCCTTCGCCACCGCGGTGCTCGCCAACGACGGGGTTGCCTACCGCCCTCACCTTGTCAGGCAGATCCAGGATGCACTCAATGGCGAGAAACGCCTCGTCGAGCCCAATCCGGTATTCGAGTTCAAGATCAGGCCTGAAAATCTGCAGCTGGTAAAGGACGCCATGGTGGCTGTCACGGCGACGGGGGGCACGGCGGCTCGAGCCGGCGCCGGGGCTCCGTACCAATTCGCCGGGAAGACCGGCACCGCCCAGGTAGTGGGCATGAAGCAGGGGGAAAAGTACGACGAGAGCAAAGTCGCCGAGCGGTTGCGCGACCACGCCCTGTTCATCGCCTTCGCGCCGGCTGATAATCCCAAGATCGCCCTCGCGGTGCTGGTGGAAAACGGCGGCCACGGCGGATCCACGGCCGCCCCCATCGCGCGCCAGGTGATCGATTATTATCTCCTCGGCAAGCTTCCCGAAGGCATGGAGCCGAAGGCAGAGGACGAAGGTGACGGCCATGATTAGGCGCGTCTGGAAGATTCTGACCGCTTACGTCGACGGTCCGCTGCTCGGCGGCGTTATGCTGCTGGTCTTCACCGGGCTGCTCACCCTCTATAGCGCCTCCGACGGGAGCTGGCCGAGGGTTCTCGCCCAGATCATCAATCTCGGCGTTGCCCTGGCGATTATGTGGGTGGTGGCCAACGTTCCCCCGCAACGCCTGATGCGTGTCGCAGTTCCGCTATATGTCCTCGGGCTCATGCTGCTGGTGGGGGTCGCGTTTTTTGGCGAAGTCGTCAATGGAGCCCGGCGCTGGCTCGACCTCGGGGTCACCCGCATTCAGCCCTCAGAGTTCATGAAGGTCGGCGTGCCTTTGATGCTAGCCTGGTACTTCGACAAGAACGAAGCCACCCTGCGACTCAGGGACTACGCCATCGCCACGTTGCTGTTGCTGGTGCCGGTGGGCCTGATCGTCAGGCAGCCCGATCTCGGTACGGCGGTGCTGATAACGGCCAGCGGCCTCTTCGTGCTGTTCCTGGCCGGGCTATCCTGGAAAATCATGGCGGGCCTGGCACTCGCCGCGGGCGCTGCGGCGCCGCTGCTCTGGTCCCTGCTCCATGACTACCAGCGACGTCGCATCCTTACCCTGCTCGATCCCATGCAGGATCCCTTGGGGGCGGGCTACCACACGATCCAGTCTACCATCGCCGTAGGCTCCGGGGGGGGTCTCGGCAAGGGCTGGATGGCGGGGACCCAGAGCCACTTGGAGTTCATTCCCGAACGCACCACCGACTTCATCTTCGCGGTATATTCAGAGGAGTTCGGGCTTCTCGGGAACACGATCCTCCTGCTCATGTTCACAACGGTCATTGCGCGGGGCCTGGTGATCAGCGCGAACGCCCCCAATCTGTTCAGCCGCCTTATCGCCGGAGCCATCACGCTGACCTTCTTCACCTACGCTTTCGTGAACATGGGCATGGTCAGCGGGATTCTGCCGGTAGTGGGCGTGCCTTTGCCACTGGTCAGCTACGGCGGCACCTCCATGGTGACCCTGATGCTGGGTTTCGGTATCCTGATGAGCATCCAGACCCATAAGAGGCTGTTGCAGACATGATTCTTACCGCGGCGCCGGGCGCCTGCCACGCCAGTGTTGCGGCAGCAGGCTGGAAGCCTATTGGCGCGCTCTCGGCCGTGCTGATTCTGGCGGCCTGTGGGTCCGCCCCCTCTACGCGCTCTGATAACGGGCCTGAAGGCGGCAGCGGCCCGGCAGTGGCCGAGCAGGGAACCGACCTTCCCTGCGCCGTGCCGTCCAGCTCCCTGAAGCTGGGCGGGGGCTACTACCTGGACGATGGCCCCGGATCGAGCCCGCCCGCCAATCTGGGTGAGGTGCCCGACGCGGTGCCCCGGCCGGAGCCGCTGCGCGCCGCCAACACGAAGCCCTATGAGGCGTTGGGAAAGAGATACACGCCCATGACCGAACTGCGACCCTACAAGGGGAAAGGCCTCGCCTCGTGGTACGGGCGGCGCTACCACGGGCGGAGGACCGCGTCCGGCGAGATCTATGACATGTATGGCATGACCGCGGCCCATCCCATCCTTCCCATTCCTAGCTACGTTCGGGTCACCAACTTGAGCAACGGCCGATCGGTCGTGGTGCGCGTGAACGATCGGGGGCCCTTTCATCCCGACCGGGTGATCGATCTTTCCTTCACCGCCGCCTGCAGGCTGGATTTGGTCGCGGGCGGCAGCGGCCTGGTGCAAGTCGAAACCATTATTCCCGGTGAAACCGCGCCGGCGGAAGCCGCTGACGTCCCAAGGCTGGTCGATTCGGCGCGCAGTAAGCAGCCACAAATGCAGTCCGTTGCGGTTGCCCCTCCGACCGCTGAGCCGAACGGCGCCGCCGTACCCGTCGTCACTGTCATGGAGCGGGAGAATCTGCTCACCACGCTATCGCAGACCGAGGAGTCCCGGCCCCCAGGTGTCTATCTTCAACTCGGCGCCTTCGGGGCCCGCGAGAACGCGGACAATTTCCTGTCGCATCTCCGCAGCGAGCTTGCGGGGCTGGAGGATGCCCTCTTCCTTTCTCACCAGGGCGGTCTCTACCGCGTGGAGGCTGGCCCTTATCCGTCCGCGTCGGATGCACGGCTCAGCGCCGAGCGCATCGCGCGAACCGTCGGCTTCACGCCACTGTTGACGAGCCGCTAGGGCGCAAGCGGATTTGGCGTGAAGCGGTTGGTCGGCCTCGCCCAGCTGGAATCCGACCAGCTCGCGGAGCTGCGCGCGCTGCTCGATTCCCATGGCATCAGATTTTCCGAAACTCCGCCGACCTTGCTGGGTTTCGGTTCCATTTGGGTCGAAGATGAGGACTTTCCCCGGGCCCGGGAACTGCTGCGTCAGGAGTCCGCCACCTTTGCCGCCCAGGCGCGGGCCCAGTGGGAACAGGAGTGGCGGGAAATTCACAAGGGATCCCATGCGCGCTGGATTCTCGGCCGGCTGATCCAGCGACCCGGCGAATTCTTTCTTGCCCTCCTGCTGCTGGCGTTCTTCCTCGGCCTGCTCGTCGTGTATCCGCTGCTGTACCTGGCGCGCAGGCTCGGCTAGCAGCGATGTCGGTTCGGACGTCAGGCGCCTGCCCGAGAGGGAACCGCGCCCGCGCGGGAGCCGAAGCATCGTCGGTTACGCTGGCCCTCGAGCCGGGAACCGGCTAACCTTAACCACGCCGCCGGCAACCGGCGCTGCACAATCTTGGCAATGGAGAACATCCGATGGCAAAAGATGCACCAAGCAAGACACCCTTTCTCACCGACATCCAGACGCTTCGCCGCCGGGCCCGGAAACATATTGAGTCCGGTGCCGTCACCGAGGGGTATCGCGCCGACCGCAATGTCGTGATCAGGCTGCTGAACGAAGCGCTCGCCACCGAGATAGTCTGCGTGCTGCGCTACAAGCGCCACCACTTCATGGCGTCGGGAATCAATGCCCAGAGCGTGGCACAGGAGTTTCTCCAGCACGCCAACGAGGAGCAGGCCCATGCCGACCAGATCGCCCAGAGAATCGTACAACTGGGAGGAGCACCGGACTTTTCCCCCGACGGGCTGCTCACACGCAGCCACGCCGAATACGTGGAAGGGGATTCGCTCACCGGCATGATCAAGGAGGACTTGGTGGCCGAGCGCATCGCGATCGACAGCTACCGGGAGATGATCGGGTATATGGGCAACGACGACCCCACCACCCGGCGCATGCTGGAGGAGATCCTGGCGATGGAGGAAGAGCATGCGGACGACTTGGTGAGCCTGCTGGAGGAGCTCGGGAGCTAATGCAGCCCGGCTCAATGTTCACTCGCGAACTCCCAGCGAATTCCGGATGATTTCTGATCAAATGGGCAACGCGGTCTCCCCCTCGCCCGCAAGCGCCCGGATAGCGCCGATCGCGGACTCGATCTTGTCAGTGATCCTTACCGTTCCGGGCACCCGCGAGCAGGCCGCCTTCGATGCCGCGGCCCGGGCCCGGGCCATCGCTCAATCCGCCTCCGCTCGCGCCTCTCTCACGGCGGGCTCCCTGGCCCTGCCCGTGGGTCCCCTGGGCTGGATCACGATCCTGCCGGAACTGGTTGCCGTCTGGAAGATCCAGTCCCAGATGGTTTCCGATATCGCCGGCGCCTACGGAAGGCACGCGGATCTCACCCGGGAGCACATGCTCTACTGCCTGTTTCGCTACGCGGCGGCCCAGGCGGTGCGCGACCTTTCGGTGCGCGTGGGTCAGCGGGTCCTGGTCCGCCGCCTTTCGAACCAAGCGGCCAAAGGGGTGGCCGGACAGATCGCGCTCCAGCTCACGCACCGCATCGCCCACAAGGGCGCCTCCCGTTGGCTCCCCGCGATTGGCGCCGCCGCTGTGGGGGCTTACGCCTGGCATGACACCCGCCGCGTGGCCCGGGCCGCAGTCGAAATTCTGGGCCAGGACGCCGCCGCCGTGGCGTGGGAACGGCCACGCCGCGGGTAAACCGCTGGTTGCCAGAGCATGGGGTTTCGATTCCCATGCGCGGCTTCGGTAACCGTCCAGGAGGGACCAACAGGCTCCCCCGATAACAGCGCTGGGCGCGGTCTGTGTTGGGATCGCAACCGTGGCGGCATCGCTGGTCCAGCGCTGGTTTCTCTGATCAGGCGTACCGGAATTCCCCTTGGCGCGAAGTCGGTAGGGTCTAGCTGTAGAAATGCGCGCTAAAATGCCTCCACGGTCCGGCATCCGGTCGGCACCCCAATTTCAGATCAACGACACCAGTGGAGGAGAAGGTCATGCTCTATTTCCTTGATTTTCATGTGGAGTACCCCGCGACGATGAGCCAGAAGGAGCTGTTCGCCATCTGGGCGCGGGAAGCGGACGCCGCCATCGGGGCCAAGAAGGCCGGCGCGGTGGTGGACTTGTGGAAGTGCGTGGGCCAACGCCGCGTAGTGGCCATTGTGAATGTCGACGGTCCCGACACGCTGGACCAGATCCTGCTGGACCTGCCCATCATGAAAGAGCACGGCCAACATGTGCGCGTGGACGTGACGCCGCTGCGGCGCTACGAAGATTTTGCCGCGGACGTGAAGGCCAGGCTTTAACCCGGAAGTCTCTACCCCGGTGCTGCCGGCCCGGCGGCACCCGCCACAAGCTTCTTCCCGGCGGGTGGCTGATCCGTCCCCGGGCTTCTAGGCGTATTTCCCACGCGCCTTGACGCTTAGAGATACTGCTCGGCGCACTTGATAATCTCAAAGTTGTTCTTGAGGTCGAGGCAATGCCGCGCATCCTCGTGCCGTCTGGAACCTTTCCTCGAAACGGCCGCCATTTTCGCGGAATCCTGATCCGCAGCCTTAGTTTCCACCGGCACGCCGGCGGCGGCTTCCTGTTTCTGGGCCAGGGCCGGCACGGCAACCAGCACTGCGACCACAGCCAACATCACAATCTGTTTCATCAGGCACCTCCTTCTGAATGGGTACAGCGGCTTGTCATGCGAATCCAGCCGTCGGGATGGCGGAAGCTCCGGCCCCATCCGAACGCAGCCGCCGAGACATGGTATCTTGTCCCGTCAGGGAGAGACCTCGAAGAAGTCACAAAGCCCCGCCCCGCCGAGACCCCCTTTTGAAATCGATCCCGACACCTTTCGAGGCTCCATTGGCCCAGTGGACCCGGGTTATCCAATCGGATCACCTCCGGAATCGCTTCACCATCGCCCGCAGCGAATGGTAAAAGGATCGGGCCCTCCGGCCAATATCCGGCGCTGAGAAAGGCGCGGGAGTCAGGGTCTCCGACACCGCGCGCAGGACGAACACATCCTGGTGCCCCCACCAACTCCCTTCCTGAAAATACGCGACCGTCAACTGGGGAATGTTGGCGATTTCCGAGAATACAAACCGGGGCAGCGCAATCGCGACGCCATACTCTGCTTCATCAAGATCCTTCTGCTCGCTGGCCGGGGCAAAATAGAAGCCGTCCTGATCGAATACGCAGCCCGATGCCGCCGCGCGCCGGCTCATCAAACCATGGGTCGTAAAGATAAGGTAACCTTCGGGCTTCACCAGCGTAGCCAGTTTCTGAAGCCAGCGTGAAAAAGTAGTCTTCGGCATATGCGAGAAGAAGGACAACGCAAAGACCACGTCGTACGCGGCATCAAGCCGGAGTTCCTCCGGCGCATGAGTAGAAGGCACCGCTGGAATGCCCAGGGTTTCGCTGATAAACCTCACCGCCTCCGGGTGGATATCGCACGCGGTAACTGAGCAGAAAGGCGCCGCGTGTTTGATGTGCCGGGTCACGCGACCATATCCCGAGGCAAACTCGAGAACTTGGCATGGCTGCTCCTTGAAACCGCAAACGTCGCTCAACAAAGCGGAAAGCTGCTGGGCGGATCTTGCCCCGTCTTCGAAGTATGTTTCCAGCGCCTGGTCGGTGGAAGAAAAAGTGGGGCTATCCAGGAGGTAGCGAAGTATGAAGTCGTCAGGATGAACTTCTGGCGAAACCTGCCATTTTTTGGCGGCGGCGGCGCAAGCAACGCGCATGTCTTCCGAAATCACCTTCTCCTCCTTGCAGAGTAGCCCAAAACGCCGGCCCCGATTCCTGCGATCGGGCCGGTGTCCCGGCAAATGGCTTCCATTATCTCGTAGCGATGAGATTTCATGGCAAGATTTTCTGTCGTCCACCAGCGCTCGAGCATCTATTCGATTTTGGGTTGCTACGGACGCCACGACGCTTCCTGATATAAAGCAAACCGGTCCAAACCCCTGACGGGGTGTAGCGCGTGGCAATCTCTCGGCCAGACTGTTCTCCAGATCGGGGGCGGCGTGTTAGTCTCAGCGCACTCCAGGATCTACGCGGCGATGTATGCCTGTATCCCCCATAATCCCTGCCCGCCTCGCCTTCACTACCGACCGCACGCCCTGGTCGGAGACCTATCGGGACGTCTACCACCCAACCCACGACGGACTGGGGCAGGCGCGGCACGTATTCCTGAATGGCAATGACCTTCCCGCCCGCTGGCAAAACCGGGAGCGCTTCGCGATCGTCGAAACCGGGTTCGGGCTGGGTACCAACTTTTTTGCTACCTGGGCGGCCTGGCGCGCGGACCCTGCGCGGTGCGGCCGGCTGCACTTTGTCTCGGTGGAGAAGCATCCGTTGCTGCGCGAAGATCTGTCAGCGATCCACGCCCGCCGGCCAGAGCTCGCGACGCCCGCGGCGGAACTCCTCGCCGCCTGGCCCCCGCTGGTTCCGGGATGCCACCGCCTGGAATTCGAGAGCGGGCGCGTAGTTCTCACCCTTGGCCTGGGCGACATATCCGAACTGTTGCCAAAGCTGCGTGTCCGGGCGGACGCGATCTATCTGGATGGTTTTGCGCCTGCGAAAAATCCGGAAATGTGGTCGCCCGCCGTCTTTCGCGCCCTGGCGCGCCTGGCCGCGTCCGGTGCAACCGCTGCCACCTGGACGGTGGCCGGCCATGTGCGCGACGGCCTTGCCGCCGCAGGTTTCGCCGTCGAGAAACGCCCCGGGTTCGGCATCAAGCGTGAGATGCTGGTGGCGCGACTGTCGGGGCCTTCCCGCGACACGCTCAGACAGGCTCCGCGCAATGCCGTCGTGCTGGGCGCCGGAATTGCCGGCAGCGCCGTCGCCGCCCGCCTCGGCTCCCGCGGATGGCGCGTGGAGGTGCTGGATCGCCGGCCGGCACCGACTGGCAGCACGCCCGATCCCATCGCCGGGGTCTTCAAACCCTTGCTGTCCCGCGACGACAACATCGCTTCCCGCCTTTCCCGTGCCGGCTGCCTCTATGCGCGGCGGCATTGGGGAGCGTTGGAGCGGTGCGGCATTCCCCTGGCCTGGGCTGCCAACGGCGTGCTGCAGCTGGCGCGAGACGACGTCCATCAAGCCGAAATGCGGGAAATCGCCGAGCGCCACCGCTACCCGGAAGAGTTCCTGTCTCCGGTCTCGCGCGAAGAGTCGGCGCGCATCGCGCGCTGGCCGGTAGCCCAAGGCGGGCTGCTGCTGAAGGCCGGGGGCTGGATCAATCCCATCACGCTGTGCATGGCGCAGCTTGCGGGTTGTTCCGAAACGCGGATCCACTGGGGTCGATCCGTCGCCGCCATCGAGCGCACCAGTGATGTTTGGCGGGTGCTCGACGCGCAGGGCGCAGCCATCGCGGAAACCCCGCTGCTGGTGCTCGCCAATGGTTACCAGGCGCTCGCCTTCAAGGAGACAGCGGGCCTCCCTTTCAGGAGCGTGCGCGGCCAGGTGACGTTTCTCCCCGCCGAATCGCTGAGAGACCTGCCTATGGTTGTGTGCCGGGAGGGATGCGTTAAGCCCGCCGATCAGGGCGTGGGTTCCGTTGGGGCAACCTTTGATGCCGACGATGACCCGAACCCGCGGATCGAAAGCCACGAAAGCAACCTGGCGCGCCTGGAGCGGCTCCTGCCCGGTGCGTCCGCGGGCCTCGACCCGTCCGCCCTTGACGGGCGGGTGGGCTTCAGGACCGCGACCCCCGATCGTCTGCCCCTCGCCGGGGCGCTACCGGATTGCGCGGTGGCTGGGGACCTCGCCCGCTCCCGGCTCGAGGAGGTGCCACGCCTCCCTGGGCTCTTTGGACTGCTGGGCCTGGGCGCACGCGGCCTGGTTTGGGCCGAGATCGGCGCCGAGCTGATCGCCTCGCATCTGGAGGACGAGCCTTGTCCGCTGGAGAGCGACTTGGCGGCAGCGATTGACCCCGCCCGATTCCTTCTGCGCTCGGCGCGCCGGGGGCGGCTGCGTTGGGCACCGGAAGCGGAGCCGTAAACTTCACGCCATGAGCCTTTTACGGGCACTCTTCCCACCCCACTACCGAAAGCTGCCGGGGAAACGCTGGATCAACATCTCCCTGCGCACCCTGCACCTCATCGGTACCGCAGGCATCGGCGGCGCGTACCTGCTGGGATCTGCACCCGCGGGGTGGCTGTACTTCCTTTGGCTCACCGTCGCCAGCGGCATCGCCATGATGGCAATCGAGGTTTGGGGGAACGGCGTGTGGCTGGTCCAGGTGCGGGGTGTGGCGATCCTGGCCAAGCTGGCGCTGCTTGGAGCCATGCCCCTATTCCCCGATTCCGCCGCGGCGATATTCACCCTCGTCATCGTCGTTTCGGCGGTAGGCGCCCACGCGCCCGGTCGCCTGCGCCACTATTCCCTGCTTCACGGCCGGGAAGTGGACTCCTTTTCTTCCGGGAAAGATCAGAGGACATAACGCGAGAGGTCCTCGCTCGCGGCCAAATCCTTGAGGCGCGTATCCACGTAGCCGGCATCCACCACCACGGTTTCCCCGGAGCGCTTGGCAGCGTCGAAGGACACGTCCTCCAGCAGCTTCTCCATCACCGTATAAAGCCGGCGGGCGCCGATGTTCTCGGTCCGCTCGTTGACCGCAAACGCGATTTCCGCGAGGCGGCGGATGCCCTCGGGACGGAAATCGAGCTTCACCCCTTCCGTCTCCAGCAGCGCCTGGTACTGCAGCGTGAGACAGGCATCGGTGTTGGTCAGGATCTGCTCGAAATCGGCCACTGACAGGGAGCCCAGCTCGACCCGGATCGGGAATCGGCCCTGCATCTCGGGAATCAGGTCCGAGGGCTTCGACAGGTGGAAGGCGCCGCTGCCGATGAACAGGATGTGGTCGGTACGGATCATTCCGTACTTGGTCGAAATGGTGGTTCCCTCCACCAGGGGCAGCAGGTCCCGCTGCACGCCCTGGCGCGAGACATCCGCCCCCGCGGTTTCGCCGCGGGCGGTGATCTTGTCGATCTCGTCGATGAAAACGATCCCGTTCTGCTCGACGTTGGCCACCGCACGCAGCTTGAGTTCCTCCTCGTTCACCAGCTTGGCAGCCTCCTCGTCGGTGAGCAGCTTCATGGCTTCCTTGACCCTGAGCTTGCGGGCCTTGCGACGCCCGGCCCCGAGATTCTGGAACATGCCTTGGAGCTGCGAGGTCAATTCCTCCATCCCTGGCGGTGCGAAAATCTCCATGGAAGCGATGGAAGTTGCAACCTCCACTTCGATCTCCTTGTCATCCAGCGACCCCTCCCGCAGCATCTTGCGGAATTTCTGGCGCGTGCCGCTGTCCCGCTCCAGCGGCGGCTCGCTCGAGAAACCGATTTCCCGCGCCGGCGGCAGCAGCGCATCAAGAACCCGCTCTTCGGCCGCGTCCTCCGCCCGATGGCGCACCTTGCGCACCTCCTGTTCGCGGGTCTGCTTGATCGCGGTCTCCACCAGATCACGAACGATGGAATCCACGTCGCGCCCGACGTAGCCCACTTCGGTGAACTTGGTGGCCTCCACCTTGATGAAAGGCGCCTCGGCCAAGCGTGCCAGGCGACGCGCGATCTCGGTCTTCCCCACCCCCGTGGGCCCGATCATCAGGATGTTCTTGGGGGTGATCTCCTGGCGCAGGGGCTCGGCCACCTGCTGGCGGCGCCAGCGATTGCGCAGCGCAATGGCCACCGCCTGCTTGGCCGCGTCCTGGCCGATGATGTGCTTGTCCAGTTCATGGACAATTTCCTGGGGCGTCATTTGAGACATGGATGTATCCCGCAATTCGAGGCACGAGTGCCCGGGGCCGAAGGGATTGGAGCCGCAAGCCTCAGCCCAGGACCTCGATCACGTGCTGCTGGTTGGTGTAAATGCAAAGGTCGCCGGCGATGGCGAGGGATTTGCCGACGATTTCCGCGGCTCGCAGTTCCGTGTTCTCGAGCAGGGCCCGGGCCGCAGACTGGGCAAAGGCGCCCCCGCTGCCGATGGCCACAAGCCCCTGCTCAGGCTCGAGGACGTCCCCGTTGCCCGTGATGATAAGGGAGGTTTCCCGGTCGGCCACCGCTAGCATGGCTTCCAGGCGCCGCAGAATGCGGTCGGTGCGCCAGTCCTTGGCCAGTTCCACGGCCGAGCGCATGAGGTGGCCCTGGTGCTTTTCCAGCTTTCCCTCGAACCGCTCGAACAGGGTGAACGCATCGGCGGTGCCCCCGGCGAATCCCGCCAGGATCCGGTCATGGTAGAGGCGCCGAACCTTGCGCGCGGTTGCCTTCACCACCACGTTCCCCAGAGTGACCTGCCCGTCACCGCCCATGGCCACGTCCTTGCCCCGGCGCACGGAGAGAATGGTCGTGCCGTGATATTGCTCCATAGGAAATCGTGCTCCGCAGCGTCCGCGCCGGCGCCTAGTGCTGCTTGTTGCGCGCGATGACCGCGAACTGGTTGATGCCGACGATATTGAACAGCGCCTGGATCAGCTCGTTGGCGCCGTGGATGATAATGCCCTTACCGCCCTGGGTGAGGCTGCCGAAGGCGTTGAGCAGCGCACCCGCAGCGACGAAATCCACGCGACGAATTGCCGAGAAGTCCAGATTCACAAGGGTCCTCAGCGCCGCGTGATTTACGATCTCGTTCAGTTGCGGAGGATTGGCGCCAAGCATGACACTGCCGCTCACTGCCAGGGATTCCGCCTCGGTGCGGTCAGCGGCCTCCGCTCCGTAGGCTGCGCCGTCCTGGGCCGCTGCCAGACTGGCGGGGGGCTCCCAGGGCGGAGGCGACACTTCATAGCTGACAGCATAATCCACAGAAAGGCTTTCATATTCTTTCTGCATGCCCTGAAGCTGGTACAGCTTGAGTAGCAGGAGCCACACGGCGCGGTCGCACTCGGCGCCGCGGGAATCGACGGCACCCCGCAGCAGCTTCTCCAGGTTGCGCGCACCGGTCAGGGCGAGGTTTCCGCCCCCGGCCACGATGCGCTGCAACGCCTCATACAGCTCGACACAGCCCCCATCCTCGACGGCGCGGATCTTCCCCAGGTCCAACCGCAGCCCGCCACCCACCCGCGCCAGCTTCTCCATGGTTGCAATCTGCTTGCCGTTCTGGGTGGAAATCGTGCCCGACAGGGCATAAGGCACCGCCGACGAGCGGGGTCGCTCCAAGGCCCGGGTATCCTCGGCCGCGAGATCTACCCAAACCGGCGCAGAGCGCTCAAACGCGACAACGAAGTCCATCGCCAAATTGTCAAACTCCTTCTTCATGCCCTGGAGTTGGAACAGGTCGAAAAGCATGAACCAGGCCTGCAGATTGAACCGAAGCTCGTCAGACTCGGCAATGCCCCGAAGCAGGGTGTCGATGGCGGCATCGGCCCGCCCGTTGGCATAAAGTATTGCCGCCTCCTCGGCTGCCTGAGTCAGGCCGGACTCCGCGTCGGAGACCTGGATGCTCGCCAGCGTGCCGTGGGTATCCACCTCGAAGTCGGCGCTAGCGCCGGAGGAGCGCTGAGCGTTGCTCGAACCGCCCCGGGCGCTGGTCCGAGGCCGGGTCGGGCCTTCAGATCCCTTTTTTTTGAAAAATGAGAACACCACGGGAACACGCGCGCC
>Ga0210374_1000043_pt1 | contig 14224 bp, 19 predicted proteins | sample S765metaT_FD_170483 | JGI IMG/M metagenome (GOLD analysis project Ga0210374, IMG submission 170483) | Metatranscriptome of estuarine sediment microbial communities from the Columbia River estuary, Washington, United States - S.765... | ecosystem: Environmental > Aquatic > Marine > Intertidal...
GGATTTCTCATCGGCGTCACCCTCTCCTATCTCACGGCGAGGCAGCTCAAGATCGTGGGCGCCGATATCTTCATCGTGGACATTCTCGGCATCGGCATCATCCGCGAGATCGGACCGGTGTTGGCGGCGGTGCTGGTGGCGGGGCGCTCCGGGTCGGCCATGACCGCCCAGATCGGCGTCATGCGGGTCACCCAGGAGCTGGACGCCATGGCGGTGCTCGGAATCTCCCAGATCCAGCGCCTGGTGCTGCCCCGGGTGGCGGCGCTGGCCCTGGCCCTGCCGCTGCTGGTGCTGTGGACCGACTTTTCCGGGCTCGTCGGCGGCATCCTGGCGGCCGAGGTCCAGCTGGACGTGGGGATGCAGGATTTCCTGCTCCGGCTGCCGGACGCGGTGCCGGTTTCCAATCTCTGGCTGGGGCTTTCCAAGGGCCTGGTGTTTGGAGTCCTCATCGCCTTGGTGGCCTGCCATCTGGGCCTGCGGGTGCGGCCCAATACCGAGAGCCTGGGCATCGGCACCACCAACTCGGTCGTGACCTCCATCACCCTGGTGATCCTGGTGGATGCCGCGTTCGCGGTGGCTTTTTCTCACGTGGGGTTCCGGTGAGGGATAGGACCGCAGTCATCGAAGTGCGAAACCTGCATACCCGGTTCGGCCGGGCGGTGGTGCACGCGGGAGTGAATCTGGTGGTGTACCGGGACGAGGTGGTGTCCATCGTGGGCGGGTCGGGCAGCGGCAAGACGACCCTGATGCGTCAGATGCTGGGATTGGACCGGCCGGCTCGGGGTTCGGTCACCGTGTTCGGGTGCGATGTCCACCGGGGCGATCCCCGCGAACTGGCGCGCCTGCGTACCCGCTGGGGTGTCGTGTTCCAAGAGGGCGCCCTATTCTCGGCGCTGTCGGTTTTCGACAACGTTGCGCTGCCCCTGCGGGAGCTGAGAATACTGCCGAAGGACCTGATCCGGGACATCGTGATGCTCAAGCTGGAGATGGTGGGGATCGAGGCACGCCACGCCTCGAAGCTGCCCGCCGAACTCTCCGGCGGAATGTCGAAACGGGTCGGGCTGGCCCGCGCCCTGGCATTGGACCCCGAACTGCTGTTCCTGGACGAGCCGACCGCAGGCCTGGACCCGGCGCGAAGCGAGAACTTCGTTTCCCTGGTGGGGACGCTGCGCCAGGAACTGGCACTCACCGTGGTGATGGTCACCCACGATTTGGACACGGTGGCGGCCCTGTCGGACCGCGTGGCGGTGCTGGCCGACCACCATCTGGTGGCGATTGGGACACTTCCCGAGGTGATCCGCGCCGACCACCCGTTTATTGAAAGCCTGTTCCGCGGGGAGCGGGGGAGGCGGGCCTTGGGCGCCGTGCCGCCCGAGTTGCAGGTATCCTAGGAACATTCTGGAGAGATTCATGGAAAACCGCGCCTACCTCATCGCCGCCGGACTGTTCACGATATTGCTCGGCCTGGCGGTGTTCTTTACCGCCAAGTGGCTTACCGGCGGGACGGTCGCGCGCAAGCCCTACGACGTGGTTTCGGAATTCGCGGTGACTGGCCTCAATCCTCGCGCCGCGGTGCGCTACCGGGGCGTGGAGGTGGGCCGGGTCGAGACGATTCGCCTGAACCCTGAGAATCAGCGGGAGATCCTGGTGCGGGTCCTGGTGGACGACGACGTCAAGCTCACCCGGTCCACTTACGGCCAGCTGGGCTTCCAGGGGGTGACGGGCATCGCCCACGTGCATTTGGAGGACGACGGTTCCTCCCAGGAGGTGCTCAAGACCGGGCGCGCGAACCCGGCGCGCATCCCCATGCGCCCGTCATTCGTGCAGCAGCTGACCCAGACCGGACAGGATCTGATGGCCAACGTCAACGAGACCGCGCTGCGCCTCAATGCCCTGCTCGGACCGAAAAACCAGGATGCCGTTACCCGGTTGCTGGAGCGCATGGCGGCGGCCGCGGAACGGATCGAGGCCCTGGCCGCGGATCTGGAGCCTGCCGCGCGCGCGTTTCCCGGGGTGGTGAGCGAGACAGAGCGGGTGCTCGAGCGCGCCGACGTCGTGCTCGGGAAGATGGCAGCGGAGGGGGGCGCGATCGACGAGGTCGCGCGCAGCGCGGAACGGATCGGCGTGACGGCCGAGCGCATGGGCAGCAGCGCGGAGCTTGTCGGCGACTCGCTGGCGGAGGACGTGGTGCCCCAGGTGCTGCGCACCACCCGGGACCTGAGCCGCACCTCGCGCAACGTGGACCGTCTGGTGCGCACCCTTGAGGATGATCCGCGCAGCGTGGTCTTTGGCCGCTCGCCGCCGGCGCCGGGACCCGGCGAGCCTGGTTTTGTGGCGCCGGGCGGAGGGCAGCAGTGAGACTGCCGGCCGCATGTCTCGCCGCCGTGTTCGCCGCTGGCTGCGTGGCGCCGTCCCCCAAAGCGCCGGTGACGGTGTACGACTTGGGCATGCCGGGTGGGCTGTCGCAGTTCCGCGCCATTGACGCCATCCTCGAGGTGCCTGAGGTGGTCGCGCCGGCGTGGCTGGATTCGCCGGCCATCCACTACCGGCTGGTTTATGACGACGGGGCGAAGTATTCCGGCTACGCCAACAGCCGCTGGGCGTCCCCGCCCGCGATTTTGCTGACCGAGCGCCTGCGCCAGGGTGCGGCCGAGGCGAGCCGCGGCGTGGTGCGCCAGGGCGACGGCACCCGTGGCGACTATGTGCTGCGGCTGGAACTGGAGGAATTCAGCCAGGTATTCGACACGCCGGGGTCAAGCCGCGGCGTGGTGCGCGCCCGGGCCAGCCTCATCTCCCGCACCGAGCGCGCGCTTCTGGGCCAGACCACCCTGAGCGTGGAGAAGCCCGCGCCTACACCCGATGCCGCCGGCGGCGTCCGGGCGCTGAGCCAGGCAGCCGATGGGCTGGTGGCTTCGGTGCTGGACTGGACGTCGCAGACGCTCGGGGGGTTGAGCAAGACGACGGGGGGGCGATGAGCCCGATGGAAGGCTATTTTCTGATTGTGGTCGCCGGCGCGGCGTCGTTCTGGTGGTCGCGCCGGGCCAAGCCGAGGCCCGGCGGGATTCCCGAAGTGGAGCGGCGGCGCATCCGCGCCATGGGCTGGTCGGGGCTGGCCCTCGCCGTGTTGGGCGCGGTATTCGCCCTGCGCCACTGGCTCGCCGAGGGGGGTCTCCCCTAACGCAGGGTGCTGAACACCTTCTGCAGCAGCTTGCTGGACTGGCCGAGGGGATCCTGGCGGATCGCCTTCTCCTCCTGGGCGATCATGAGGTAGAGGCCGTCTAGGGCGCGCTTGGTGACGTACTGCTCGACGGTGGCCTGGTCATCCTTGACCAAGCCGAAGGGCTTGGCCTGCCCGGCGAGGGAGTTGTACTGCTGGGCGAGCCCCACCTTGTCGGTCGCCTCCTTCACGATGGGCAGGAATCTCTTGGACAGGGCCTGCTCGGTGTGCTTCCTGAAATACTCCGTGGCGGCAGTGTCGCTCCCGGCGAGAATCTGTTTCGCATCAGCCACCGTCATTTTCTTCACCGCGTCCACCAGCAGGGCCTTCGCTTCCGGCACCGCGGCTTCCGCCGCGCGGTTCATGGACAGGACCAGTTCGTCGAACTGATTGCCCATGCCCATCATGCGCATGGGTTTCTCCACCCGGCGCAGGCTGTCGGGCAAAGGGATCTTTACCCGCGGGTCGCCGTAGAAGCCATTTTCCTTCCCCAGATTCGCGACCGCGACCTGCGCCCCCTGGGTGAGCGCCTCCTTCAACCCGCCGATGGCGTCCCTGTTGGTGAGGCTCTCTATGCCGGCACCGGCGGGAAGCGCGAGAGAGGCGGCTAAGAACAGGACTGGCAGATTTCGCATGGTGAGTCTCCGCTAAACATTAGACAAGGGCACCATACTCCTCTGTCCGCTCATCCGGCAATGCCCGCTTGGTGCGCCTGCTCGTCGGCGTGATAGCTGGAGCGGACCATGGGGCCGCAGGCGGCGTGGGCAAAACCCATTTCCCGGGCCGCCTGCTCGAACCTGCGGAACGTCTCCGGCGGGACGTAGCGCGCCACCGGCAGATGTCCGGTGGAGGGCTGGAGATATTGGCCGACGGTGAGCATCTCCACGTCATGGGCCCGCAGGTCGCGCATCACCTCCAGAATCTCCTCATCGGTCTCGCCCAGGCCCACCATCAATCCGGACTTGGTGGCGATCTCCGGGAAGCGCGCCTTGAATTCCTTGAGCAGCCGCAGCGAGTGGGCATAGTCCGCGCCCGGCCGCGCCTGCCGGTAGAGACGAGGCACGGTTTCCAGGTTGTGGTTCATCACGTCCGGCGGCGCCCGCCCCAAGATGCCGAGAGCGATGTCGAGGCGGCCGCGGAAGTCGGGCACCAGGATTTCGATGCGGGTGGCGGGCGATGACCGGCGCACCTCGCGAACGCAGTCCATGAAGTGTTGCGCTCCACCGTCCCGCAGGTCGTCCCGGTCCACGCTGGTGATCACCACGTACTTGAGCTTGAGCAGAGCGATGGATTCCGCCAGGTGCCGCGGCTCGTCGGCGTCCGGTGGCTCGGGCTTGCCGTGGGCCACGTCGCAGAAAGGACAGCGCCGGGTGCAGAGGTCTCCCAGGATCATGAACGTGGCGGTGCCCTTGCCGAAGCATTCGCCGATGTTGGGGCAGGATGCTTCCTCGCACACGGTGTGCAGCTTCTGGCCGCGCAGGATGCGCTTCACGGCGTAAAAGGTTTCGCTGGACGGCGACTTGACCCGGATCCAGGAGGGTTTCTTGAGCAGCGCCTCCTGGCGCACGATCTTCACCGGATTGCGGGCGGTCTTGGCCTCGCCTTTCTGGCGCTGGACGGGGTCTGCCATCAGGTTCTCGCGACGATGTCCGATATTAGTCTTTGAGCCAGCTTCGCACCCAGGGTTTCCGCGCCGTCACGGATGCCCAGGTCTCGCGCCTGGGTCACCGCGAGCCCGGGGTAACCGCAGGGGTTTATGCGCCGGAACGGCGCCAGGTCCATGTCCACGTTTAACGCCAAGCCGTGGTAGCAGCAGCCCGCGCTCACCTTCAAGCCCAGCGCCGCGATCTTGGCGCTGCCCACGTAAACGCCGGGGGCGCCGCTCCGGCTTTCGGCGGCGATCCCGTGGTCGCCGAGCAAGTCTATCACTGCCTGTTCCATGATTCGCACCAGCGCCTTTACCGTGAGCTTGTGCCGGCGCAGGTCAAGGAGCAGGTAGAGCACCACCTGCCCCGGGCCGTGGTAGGTTACCTGTCCGCCGCGGTCGATCTTGATGACCGGAATGTCCCCCGGATCCAGCAGGTGTTCCGTCTTGCCGGCCTGGCCCAGGGTAAACACCGGGGGATGTTCCAGCAACCAGACTTCGTCCGGGGTGCCGGGGTGGCGGGCGGCGGTGAACGCCTTCATGGCGTTCCATGTCGGAAGGTAATCCACCCGGCCCAGGCGGCGGATAACGATCGGGGATCGAGGGTCCGGGAGCGAGGATCCGGGACCGGGGAGCGGGAGCGGGGCAGCCGGGGCCACGGGCATTCGTCTATCCTCGATCCTGACTGCCCTCGTTCCTCACAGCACCATCGTCACCATCGGGTGATCGCAAAGGTCGCGGTAGAGGGCATCCAGCTGCTGGCGGGAAGTGGCGCGGATCACGCAGGTCAGGCTCAGATACTTGCCCTCGCGGCTGGAGCGCATCTCCATGGTCGCGGGATCGAAGTCGGGCGCGTGCCGCCGGACCACCGATAGCATTGCCTGGGCGAACCCCTCCCGCGTGCTTCCCATGATCTTGATTGGGAAGTCACAGGGATATTCGATCAGCGTGTGTGCGGCGTTCAATGGGCTCATGCCGGGGCCGGCTGGCGCATTACGGTGCGCTTGAATTCCTGATACAGGCGGTGCAGCTCCCGGAACACCGGGCCCGGCTCGCCCCTGCCAACGGGCCTGCCGTCCAGGGTGGTGACGGCCAGCACTTCCTTGGTGCTGGAGGTGAGCATCAGCTCGTCCGCGGCGCGCAGCTCCAGCTCGGTGATCTCCCGCACCTGGTGCGCAATGCGATGGGCGGCCGCCAGTTCCAGCACGACGTCGTAGGTGATGCCGGGCAGCATCAGGTGATTCTTGGGTGGCGCCAGCAGGACGCCGTCCTTCACCAGGAACACGTTGCTTACCGATGCCTCGGTGAGGAAGCCGTCGCGGATCAGCACGGTTTCCGCCGCCCCCACGTCCGCGGCCAACTGCCGCAACAGGCAGTTGGCGAGCAGCGCCACCGACTTGATGTCGCAGCGCAGCCAACGGTAGTCGCTGGCGGTGATGGCGGCGACGCCGTGCGCGACCTGCTCGGCGGGCGGAGTCACCAGCGGATTGCTCATGAGAAACACTGTCGGCGGCACACCCGCGGGGAAGGCGTGGTCGCGCTTGGCAACGCCTCTGGTCACCTGCAGGTAGACCCCTTGGTCTTCAGGCGCGTTGCGATGAATGATTTCCTCGATCAGCCGGCTCCACTCGGCATCGCTGTGGGGGTTGGCGAGGCGAATCCCGTCCAGGCTGTTCTGAAGGCGGCGAAGATGCTCCTTGAGGCGGAACGGGTGCCGCGAGTAAACCGGGATCACCTCGTAGACGCCGTCGCCGAAGATGAATCCTCGATCGAGGACCGGAAGGCGGGCCTCCTCCAGCGGCATGAACGAACCGTTAAGATAGGCCGTCATGATCAGTTGAAGAGCATGCGCACGCTGTCCCAGGCGCGGCCAAAAATGCCGGCCTTGCCGACCGCTTCCAGCGCTAGCAAAGGGTGTTCCGCGAGGGGCTTGCCGTCCAGGGTGACTTTGACCGTTGCCACCCGCTGGCCGGGGCTGATAGGCGCCTCCAGGGGCTCCTGGCGCTCCACCGCGGCTTTAAGCCGGTCGGACTGCCCCTTCGGCACGGTGAGGTAAAGGTCCTGATGCAGTCCGGCGCTCACGGTTTCCGCGACACCCTTCCACACTGGGATCGAGGTCACCACCTGGCCTTTTTCGTAGACCCGCACTACGTCAAAGAACTGGAAGCCGTAGTTCAGCAGCTTCTGGTTTTCCGCGACCCGGGCGTTTTCCGAGTCGGTGCCAAGAACGGTCGAAATCAGTCGCCGCTCGCCGCGCTTGGAGGAGGTGATCAGGCAATAACCGGCGGCTTCCGTATGGCCCGTCTTGACGCCGTCCACGGTCGGGTCCAGCCACAGCAGGCGGTTTCGGTTGCTCTGGGTGATCTTGTTATAGGTGAATTCTTTCTCCGAGTACATCGTGTAGTACTCGGGGAAGTCCCGGATGATGGCCGCCGCCAGGAGGGTAAGGTCTCCGGCGGTGGAGTAAAGCTGAGGGTCCGGAAGGCCCGTGGCGTTGGTGAAGTGGGTGTTCTTCATCCCCAGGCGCGCAGCCTCGCGATTCATCATCTCCGCGAACACGTCTTCCGACCCCGCCACCGCCTCCGCCAGGGCGACGCTGGCGTCATTGCCGGATTGCACGATCATGCCGCGCAACAAATCCTGCACCGTCACCGGAGTCCGGGGTTCGATGAACATGCGGGAGCCGCCGGTTTTCCAGGCCCGCTCGGACACCGGAACCGCCTGCTCCAGGGTGAGCCGCTTCTCCCTCAGCGCGTTGAATACCAGATAAGCCGTCATCAGCTTGGTGAGCGATGCCGGCTCCACGCGCTTGTCTTCCGCCTGGCTCGCGATGGTCTGGCCGCTGCTGGCGTCATAAAGAACGAAAGAGGCGGCTCCCACGGAGGGCGGCGCCGGCTGCGCGAGGGCGATCGAGGGCAGTAATACTGCGAGAATCAGGAAACGGCTCATGGAGAGGGAAGGCAACATCGTGAGAAAAGGCAAATTATATACTACGAAATCTTCGGCGCCCTTAACCCCGGCGGAGGCAAAGGGTGTGCCGCGCTGCTAGAATTTTTGGGCACTTCTTTTGTAACCGAGGTAAATGATGAAGACAGCGCTTTTTCTCGCTGCGGCGGGCCTGGCACTGACCGTTGCCGGTTTCCTGCCCTCAGGCCGGGCCGAGGGTCCCGTGGGCGTCACCGATCCCTGGGTCCGGGCCACCGTTCCCGGCCAGAACGTGGCGGGCGCGTATCTGGAGATTGTCAGCACGCGGGATGCGGCCCTGGTATCCGCCGCGAGCCCGGCGGCTGGTCTGGTGGAGATTCACACCATGACCATGGAGGGCGACGTAATGCGAATGCGCGCCGTGGACCGGATTGAACTGCCGGCCGGCAAGCCGGTGAAGCTGGCTCCTGGCGGCTACCACATCATGCTCATGGATTTGAAGCGGGAACTGAAGGAAGGCGACACTGTTCCGATCACCCTCACGATCGAGGGCCGGGAGCAGGGCCGCGCCACGATCCAGTTGACCGCTCCGGTGCGCGCGGGCCCGGGCCATCACCATCATGGCCGCGGTCAGTGATCGCGCGGAAGAGCGGCCCGCCAGGAGCTAACGTTCGCGGGGATCCAACGGCGCCTCGCCATTGGCGAGCCGCTGGCACGCCTTTCGGATCAGCCGGAGCTGAGCGTCGAAATTGCGGCAGCCGTTGCACATCATCAGGTGCAGGCGAAGGCCGATACGCTCGGACAGGCTCAGCCGCCGATCGTGGCCCTCGGAAATGAGATGGGTGACTTCCTTGCAGGTTATCATGAAGTTCTCAGGCTCCGCCGGCGCCGTCGCCCAGCCATTTCTGTTCAAGGCATAACCGGAGGCTCATGCGGGCGCGGTGGAGCATGACCCAACAATTGGTCGTGCTGATGCCCACCTCCTTACAGATTTCTTCCGTGCTGAGGCCCTGAATCTCGCGCATCATGAACACCCGCGCCACGGCTGGGCTCATGAGCGTGGCGCAGTCTTCAAGCGCCTCCCAGAAGTGCTTGTTTTCCAAGGCGCGCTCGGGGTTCCCCCAGTCCCGGGGCGGGCTCGACCAATGTTCGTTTTGCCGGAACAGGGCGTCGAACTCGTCACTTTCCCGCGTCGCTTCTACCTTGATGGCATCCGCGAGGGGTGTCTCGCGGCTTTGCTTGCGCACCAGATCAGCGATCTTGTGCTTCAGAATGCCCGTAAGCCAGGTTTTCGCCGAGGATCTCCCGGCGAACCGCGATTTGGCCGTTACCGCCGCCAACAGAGTCTCCTGTACAGCGTCTTCCGCGAGGTGGGGGTCGCGCAGCTGGAGCACCGCAAAGCGATACAGGTAATCCCGATAGGTTTCCGGGGCGGGGTCGTCCGACGGGGGGGATCCGGAGGCGGGAGGGCGCATGGTCGGGAACCTAATGGCGCAACGGTAGCTTCAGAGGGCAACGCTGACAAGTCATTCCTGGTCCGGGACCCCACGGGATGCTTTGGGGGTTGAAACCCGTGTTCCTCCACCCTATATAGAAGTCACACGCGGCGTCGATGGCGGCGCCGGCAGACTTGACTAAGGAAAAGGAGAACGGACATGGCAGACATCACGCGTTATGATCCTTTCGGTGATTTGGACGATCTGTTCCGCGGCTTCTTCGTGCGACCGATGGCGGTCGAGGGCAAGCCCCATTTGCAGATCAAGATGGACGTGTCAGAGACGGAAAAGGCCTATGTCATCAAGGCCGAGTTGCCCGGCGTCAACAAGGAAGACATCAACATCACCATCGACGGCAATCAGGTGGCGGTCAGCGCTGAAGTGAAGGAAGAGAAAGAGGCCCGCGAAGGCGAGAAACTGTTGCGCCAGGAGCGCTACTTCGGCAAGGTGTACCGCGCGTTTTCGCTGGCCCAGGATGTGGATGAGGGCACGGCGACCGCCAGGTACAACAACGGCGTCCTGGAACTCACCCTGCCCAAGAAGCAGGCTGCGAGCGCCAAGAAGCTGCGCGTCGATTAGCGCGGCCGATTTTGCCTCGACCCTCGGAAAGGGCGGCTGCGGCCGCCTTTCCGGCTTGTCGCGGGAGACCCCCCACCCCCGCGGCGCTGCGCCGCGCCGGATCCCCCGCGAAGGTCCAGCCGCGTCCCGATTCTCGAGACGGAGGAAACTGGAGGCTATCCTTGTGTCCGGCATGCGGGTGCGGGAGATAAGCGCCTTTCGGGCACCGTGCTAGACTTCGCCCGGTGCGGGGATCGCAGAGACTGATGTTGCCCGCACCGTAGCAACCAGAACGGGGGGATGGGAAGCGTGGCCCGAGCACGATGCGACGCGAAGAGATGGTGGTGGGCTGCGGTTCTGCTCATGGCGCTGGCCGGGTGCGCAGCCACCCAGGAGCGCAGCCGTGGCGCCCAGTTCGACAACATCGCCCTGGCCTACGAAACCGCCATCCGCTGGTCGGATTTCGAGCGCGCCGTGGGTGTGGCCGGAGTGTCGGGTGCCAATCAGGAAACCCTGCAGCGGCTCAAGCCGGTGAAAGTCATTTCCTACGATCGGGTCTCGGCGGAGCTCTCTGAAGACGGGACCCAGATTCTGCAGATCGTGAAGATCGAATACACCCTCGAGACGTCCATGAAGCTGCGCAGGATCGTCGACCAGCAGGGCTGGCAGTTCGACCCGGCCCAAAAGCGATGGATCCTCGTCACCGGCCTGCCGGATTTTTTCGGCCAGAAGTGATTTTTTCCGCAGAGTGCGCGCCGGGCCGGGAAGTCACTCCCACTAGCCTCGGCTCGCCAGCGCCCCTGTGATAGCATGTCGCCGCTGCCCGGAGCCAACACAGTGTAAGCGATGCTTCCCAGGACCATCGAAATGCCGGCACTGCTGAAAAAGGATTGCGACGTTCTCGTCAAGTCGCGCCTGTTCCAGTCCGTGGACCTGGACGCCATCCAGCATTTGCTTGACGAGTGCCAGGTCCGGGACTTGAAGCACGGCGGAAGGCTGCTCACCGAGGGGGAGGCTTCCGCGGCGACCACCTACCTGATCCTCGAAGGGCGCCTCAGCGTCCACCTGGAAGGGCCCGATTCCTCCCCCCATGCCATCGTCGGTCCCGGGGAATGCGTCGGCGAGATGTCGGTGCTGGACGGCAAACCCAGATCGGCGGACGTGCTCAGCGACGAAGATGCCCGGGTGCTGGTCATCCCGGAACCGATGCTGTGGTCGATGGTTCGCACCTCCCACGCGTTCTCGAGCAACCTGCTGCGCGTCCTGTCGCTGAGAATGCGACGGGACAACGCGGCGCTGATCGCGTCCCACGAGCGCCAGCGGGAACTGGAGCAGGCGGCGAGCACCGACGGGCTTACCGGATTGCGCAACCGCCGCTGGGTCAACGAGGCGTTTCCACGGCAGCTCGCCCGATGCGCGCGCGAGGGCAAGGAGGTGAGCCTGCTGCTGGTGGATCTGGACAACCTGAAGGCATGCAACGACAACGGCGGGCACATCATGGGTGACGCCATGATCTGCCGCACCGCATCGGTGCTGCTGCGGCACTTGCGGCCCCAGGACCTGGTGGCGCGCTTCGGGGGCGACGAGTTCTGCGTGCTATTGCCGGAGACCCCTGCGGCAATGGCAGACTGCGTCGCCGAGCGGCTGCGCGCCGCAGTGCAAACCGAAGTCTGCATCGATCTCGGCAAGGGGCCGATGCGGGGCACGATTTCCTGCGGTGTGGCTACCGGCGAGCCGACCGTTGGCCTGGAAACCCTGCTGGACCGGGCGAGCGGGGCGCTCAACCGCGCCAAGCACGCGGGCAAGAACCGCATCGAAAAATAGTTGCCAGTGGCGCGGGCCCGGACCCCGTGTCCGGAGCGTCCCCGCCCTCAACCGGGATACGAAACCTCCGCCACCGCGTTCAACAGTAACAGGGCGCCGGCGGCGAAATTCCCCGCGAGACCCGCAACCAGCGCAAGGGCGAGTCAGCCCGGCATCTGCGCCGGGATAGGCCGCGATCTCCGGCAGCCGTCTCTAAGGGCGCGGTAATCAGCCGCAATAGACCCAGAGTGGTGTTTCAAATCTGGACCCTGGTGAGCTCCGATTTCCAAAACGCGTTGGCGACGTCGAGCCGGATGGCCAGGTCGAGGCCGGCGGGGGCAAGGAAGTCCAGGCGGCGGGCGGGGTAGCGGCAACAGCGGCGGCGTCGCAGAGCAGGGTCATGGCGTGCTCCGGCTTTCCGCAGGAATTGCGGCGTCGAACCCCACGATGACGCCTTCCAGAACGTGGCGCGCGAGGACGGCGCCGAGATCAAACTCGGGTTCGACGCGAGTGGCGGCATCGGCCGCCCGGCTCAACGGCGCCCCCTGTCCCAGGTGCGCGAGCAGCTGGAATTCGCCATCCGCTAGCCCCTCCAGCTGGAGCACGAAGTCGCGGCGCGTGACCAGCACGTTCACGCCGCCCTCGCCCAAGTCCACCGTGGGTTCGCCCTGGTAGCCCTCCTGATTTACCTGCCAGATGCGCAGCACCGGATAGGGGGAGGCGAGCAGCCCGCTTGCCGGGTGGAGCCGGAAGCGGAGTTCGGCGTAGGCTTCCTCCGGGATCGCGGCGAGAGCGGCGATCTCGAGCCGTGGATGGTCCGCGGCGTGGAACACCCGGTCGCACATCCACTCCAGGCGCGCCACATCCGCCAGATACGGGTGGTCGGCGCAGGCCGGGAAGGCGGCCAGGAAATCGGCGAACTCCGCGCCGAATTCGTGAAGGTCGCCGCTGAGCGATGGACGGGCCTGCACAAACCCGGTGGCCACATGATCGAAGAAGGCATTGCCCAGCAACCGGTGCACCACGGGGTAGGAATCCCGCAGGGCGCCACGCAGGGTGCTGAGCACGTTGTTGCGATAAATCTCCAGCCGCCGCTGGGGTGATAGCGCGCCCCCGCGCAGCAGCGCGGCGGCCTCCGCTTCCGCTGCGCCGAACAGGGCGGCGGCGAGCGCGGTCTGGGTGTCACGCAACGAGGGCACGGCGTTCCTCCAGGATGGCATCGGCCTTTTCCGCCTCTCCGAGCAGCACGGGCAATTCGGGTATATCGGTATCCCATTCGATCAGGGTCGGCCGGGAACCCAGGCGCTCCAGCGTGGCCCGGTAAAGGTCCCATACCGCATCCGCCACCGGCTTGCCGTGGGTGTCGATCAGGCATGGGCCGTCGGCGTCGAAGCCGGCCAGGTGGATTTCCTCCACCGCGTCCGACGGCACCGCCGCGAAATAGCGGAGCGGGTCGAAACCGTGGTTTACGGCATTGACGTGGATGTTATTCACGTCCAGCAGGATGCCGCAGCCAGACCGTCGCGCAGTTTCTGCCAGGAACTCCCACTCGGGTATGGTGGCATGGGCGTACTCGAGGTAGCTGGAGACGTTTTCCACCAGAATCCGCCGAGCGAGCGCTTCCTGTACCTGCTGGATGCGCCCGACCACGTGGTCGAGGGCTTCCTCGGTATAGGGCAGAGGCAGCAGGTCGTTTAGGTAACGGCCTCCCACCGAGCACCAGCACAGGTGCTCGGAGATTACGGCGGGCTGGAAGCGGGCGATCAGCGCCCGCAGTTTCGCCAAGTGCGCCGCGCTCAGCGGATCGGTCGAGCCCAGGGAAAGGCCAACGCCGTGAAGGCTCAGGGGATAGTGGGCGCGCAGGCGCTCCAGAAAATGGATGGGCTGGCCCCCCGACCCGAAGTAGTTTTCGCTGTGCACTTCGAGCCAGCCGACGGCGGGCAGGGTCGCGAGCATTTCCCGGTAGTGGCGGGGACGCAATCCGATCCCCGCGCGCGGCGGGAGCAGGTGCTCGGTTCGGGACGGGACGGCCATGGCTTATCCTGGGTTACTTCTTCATCTTCATCTCTTTTTCCATGTCCATGGCGGACACCAGCTTGCCGCCCACTTTCTCGCAGGTGCCCTTGTCCACGTACTTCCAGGCGTTGGGATCATTGTCCACCTTGGACGTGCCGGCGCAGGAACTGTGGGAAGTGCCGCAGTCGTTCTTGCCGGCCTTGGCAATGCCGAAACATTTGTCCTTCGGCGCTTTGTCCTCGGCGGCGGCGCCCGCGGCAACGCCGAGGGCGAGCAGGCCGGCCAGGGCGGAACGGATGACGAGATCGGACTGGTTCATAGATCATTCTCCATGCAATAGGTTATGAGAAATTGGCGGGCCCGGAGCCCACCCGTCATCTTGGTCGCGCCACGACTGCGGTCCTTACAGGCAGAGGCGGCTGGCGCGGCTCCCTCAAATGCGCGGGACGGCGGCGTATAACGCAATGATCACCCCGCCCGGGCAGCCACGGGGCGGGGAGCGACCCCCGCCCCATGACCACGCGGCCAGTGTGCCCAGGAGCAAGTCCCCAGGAGAAGCGGCCC
>Ga0210374_1000045_pt1 | contig 13999 bp, 13 predicted proteins | sample S765metaT_FD_170483 | JGI IMG/M metagenome (GOLD analysis project Ga0210374, IMG submission 170483) | Metatranscriptome of estuarine sediment microbial communities from the Columbia River estuary, Washington, United States - S.765... | ecosystem: Environmental > Aquatic > Marine > Intertidal...
GCCAGAGAGAATCTTCGGCATCATGGCCAACTCCGTCCTGCTCGCCATCCCGTTCTTTACTTTCATGGGCTCGCTGTTGGAGCGGTGCGGGATCGCCGAGGACCTGCTGGAGGCGGCGGGCCGGTTGTTTGGCCCGGTGAAGGGCGGGCTGGCGTACGCGGTGATTCTGGTGGGCGCGCTGCTCGCCGCGATCAGTGGCACAGTGGCCGCCTCGGTCATCGCCATGGGCCTGATCTCGCTTCCGGTGATGCTGCGCCACGGCTATGACCCGCGGCTCGCCACCGGAGTCGTGGCGGCTTCGGGCACCATCGCGCAGATCATTCCACCATCGCTGGTGCTGATTATCCTGGCCGACGTGCTGGGGCGGAGCGTTGGCGACATGTACGCGGGCGCCTTCCTTCCCAGCTTTGCGCTGGTGGGGCTGTTTTGCCTCTACGTCCTAGGCGTGACGCTGGCAAAGCCCGGCGCGGCGCCAGCCCTGCCCCTCGGGGCCCGCACCCGTTCGGCGGGAGAACTGTTGCGAGGCATTCTGGTCTCCTTGCTGCCGCCTCTGGTGCTGATGTTCCTAGTGCTTGGCACCATCCTGCTGGGCTGGGCGACGCCCACCGAGGCTGGCGCCATGGGCGCGATGGGCGCCCTGGGCCTGTCCCTGCTGAAGCGGCGGCTGACCCGGGACCTGCTGCGGCAGAGCATGGACACGACCCTGAGGATCACCACCATGGTGATCTTCATCCTCATCGGGTCTCAGGTGTTCAGTCTGGTTTTCCGTGGCGTGGACGGAGACCTCTGGATCGAGCACATGCTGACGTCGCTGCCCGGCGGGGTGGTGGGGTTCCTGATCTTCGTGAACCTGTTCGTATTCCTGCTGGCGTTCTTCCTCGATTTCTTCGAGATTGCTTTCATCGTGATCCCGCTGCTGGCGCCGGCGGCCGAGAAGCTCGGCATCGACTTGGTGTGGTTCGGGGTACTGTTGGGAGTCAACATGCAGACCTCCTTCATGCACCCGCCCTTCGGCTTCGCCCTTTTCTACCTCAGGTCCGTTGCGCCCGCCGAAGTGAAGACCGGGGACATCTATTGGGGCGCGGTGCCCTGGGTGGCCATCCAACTCATCATGGTGGCGCTGGTGATTGCTTTCCCGGGGATGGTCAGCCTGAGCGTAGAGGCCTTCGGCCGACACTAGCTGGAACGGTTCCGTTGCCTGGTGACTGCCGGATCAGATCCGGTTGGCGGCGGCGAATCGCTCGTAGACGCTTTCGTTGGCCCCGAACCACTGCACCTGCCCCTCCCGGAACTTCTTCCAGTTGTCGTAGATTTTCCGGAATCCCGGGTTCTTCGCGGCCTCCTCCTGGTAGATGTCGAAGGATATTTTCTGGGCCGCCTTCATGACGTCGTCCGGAAAGGTGTGCAGCTGCACCCCTGCCTTCAGCAGCTTTTGCAGCGCTGCGGTGTTCTTGGCGTCGTACTCGGCGGTCATGTCCAGGTTGGCCTCCTTGCAGGCTACGCCCAGGACCTCCTGGTAAGGCTTCGGCAGCTTGTTCCATTGCTCCAGGTTAACCAGCAGGCTGACCTGGGCCGAAGTCTCCCACCACCCGGGGGCATAGTAGTGCTTGGCCACCTTGTGGAATCCGAGCTTCTCGTCGTCGTGGGGACCGACCCATTCGGTGGCGTCGATGGCTCCCCGCTCCAGGGAGGGGTAGATGTCCGGGGCGGCCAGGTTCTGGGGCACCGCCCCGAGGTTCGCCATGACGCGCGCCCCGAGGCCGGGAATGCGCATCTTGAGCCCCTTAAGATCGGCCAGGGATCGAACTTCCTTGCGGAACCATCCCCCCATCTGCATCCCGGTGTTCCCCGCCGGGAACTGGATGCACCCATACTGTCCGTACAGTTCCCGCAGGAGCTGGAGCCCGCCGCCGTAGTACTGCCAGGAGTTCTGCTGCCGGCTGTTGAGGCCAAAGGGCACCGCGGTGTCGAAAGCAAAGGACAGGTTCTTGCCGATATAGTAGTAACCGGCGGTGTGCCCGCACTCGACCGTACCCTGCTGCACCGTGTCCAGCACCTGCAGGCCCGGCACGATTTCGCCCGCCGCATAGGGCCGGATCTGGAACTTGCCTTCGGTGAGCCGGGAGACGCGGTCCGCAATCGCCTGGCAGGTGCCGAACAGGGTGTCCAGGCTCTTGGGCCAGCTGGTGGCCATGCGCCAGCGGATGGCCGGCAGCGTCTGGGCGACGGCAGGGGCGGCAAGCACGCTGGCAGCGAAGCCGGCGCCGGCTTGCATCAGTAAGGCACGTCTTTTCATGGTGTTCTCCGGGGTGCGGTGAGGCGAGCTAGGCCGGGCCCGGTCCACCGGTACGGCCGCGAAAGCATGTTACACCAGCCCGATCTCCCGGGGACCGCGGGGTCTGGTGGGTAGGTGCATGCGCAAAATGGTAAAATCCTGCCTCTTCACTTTCTTACGGATGTCCGGCCATGTTCAGCGCCAAGCACACGATCCAAGCGGTGGATTCCGAACTCTGGCAGGCTATGGAGCGGGAACTCCAGCGGCAGGAGGACCATATCGAGCTGATTGCCTCGGAGAACTACGCGAGCCCAGCCGTGCTGGAGGCCCAGGGCTCGGTACTTACGAACAAGTACGCCGAGGGCTACCCCGGGAAGCGCTATTACGGCGGCTGCGAGTACGTGGACATCGCCGAGCAGCTCGCCATCGAGCGGGCCAAGGCACTGTTCAAGGCGGACTATGCAAACGTCCAGCCCCACTCAGGCTCCCAAGCCAATGCCGCCGTCTACCACGCGATGCTCGCGCCTGGCGACACGATTCTTGGCATGTCCCTTGCGCATGGGGGGCACCTCTCCCATGGTGCGACGGTCAATTTCAGCGGCAAGCTGTTCAAGAGCTTCACCTACGGGCTGCGCTCGGACACCGAGGCCATTGATTACGACGAGGTGGCGCGACTTGCCCGGGAGCACAAGCCCAAGATGGTGGTGGCGGGGGCTTCTGCCTACGCGCTCAGAATCGACTGGAAGCGCTTCCGCGAGATAGCCGACAGCGTGGGAGCCTACCTGATGGCAGACATGGCCCATTACGCCGGCTTGGTGGCGGCGGGACTCTACCCCAGCCCTGTCGGTATCGCCGACTTTGTCACCAGCACTACCCATAAAACGCTGCGGGGCCCCCGCGGCGGGATCATCTTGGCGGGGGCCCAGCACGAGAAGGTCCTCAACTCCAGCATCTTCCCCGGCATCCAGGGCGGTCCGCTCATGCACGTTATCGCGGCCAAGGCGGTGGCGTTCAAGGAGGCCATGACCCGCGAGTTCCGGCTCTACCAAGAGCAGGTCATCGACAACGCACGGGTGATGGCCAAAGTGCTGCAGGAGCGCGGCCTGCGCATCGTGTCCGGCCGCACAGACTGCCATTTGTTCCTGGTGGATCTGCGGGCCAAGAACATCACCGGCAAGGACGCGGAAGCGGCCCTGGGACTCGCCCATATCACGGTCAACAAGAACGCCATTCCGAACGATCCCCAGAAGCCCTTCGTTACCAGTGGCGTGCGCATCGGGACCCCGGCCATGACGACCCGGGGCTTCAGGGAAATGGAGGCGGAAAGACTCTCCCACCTGATTGCGGATGTGCTGGAGGCGCCGGCGGACGCAACCAACCTTTCCCGTGTTGCCCAGGAGGTCAAGGCCCTCTGCGCGCGTTTTCCGGTGTACGAGCGCGCGGTGCGGGCCGGCGTCACCATCGCCGCGTGACCGCACGGGCTGCGCCGGGAGAGCCCCATGAAATGCCCCTTCTGCGGCGCGCCAGACACCCAGGTGGTGGATTCCCGCGTCAACGAGAGCGGAGAGAGTATCCGCCGCCGCCGCCGCTGCCCGGTCTGTGGCAAGCGCTTTACGACTTACGAGACCATCGAGTTGCGCATGCCGCAGGTGGTCAAAGCCGACGGGCGGCGCTCCGAGTTCGACCGGCAGAAACTCCGCACCGGATTCATGCGGGCCCTCCACAAGCGGCCCGTGGCCACCGCGCTGGTGGACCAGGCCATCGAGCAGATCATCCAGAAGCTGCTGGCTCTGGGCGAGAAGGAAATCCCGAGCCGGCGCATCGGTGAGATGGTGATGCTGGAGTTGAAGCGGCTGGATGACGTGGCTTACGTGCGCTTTGCCTCCGTGTACCGCAGCTTTCAGGACGTGGAGGATTTCCGGGAGGCTATCCAGGAGGTGGAGCAGTCCCGGCGCCGCCGGAAAAAAAGCTGAACCGCGGAGAAAAAGTCAAAAGGCAGTATGTCCGCGGAGGACGCGGAAGACGCAAACGACGTCACAAGAATCTTTCAAGGCGCTTCCTCTGCCTTTTTTTGCGGGCTGTCCGTTACGCATGTTTTTCAGCTCTCCTCCGCGCGTCTGTGATGAGGATCCATGATGTTTACCGCTGACGACCACCGATACATGGCCGAGGCCTTGCGGCTGGCGGAACGCGGCCGCTTTGGAACCTCGCCCAATCCCCGGGTGGGCTGCGTCATCGTGCTCGGCGGCGAGGTGGTGGGTCGCGGCTGGCACGAGCGCGCCGGCGGGCCCCATGCGGAGGTCGCTGCCCTTTCTTCAGCCGGGGCGCGGGCCCACGGGGCATTCGTGTATCTCAACCTCGAGCCCTGCAGCCACCACGGGCGAACTCCGCCCTGCGCCGACGCGCTGGTCCAGGCCGGGGTGGGACGCGTGGTGGCGTCCATGCAGGATCCGAACCCGCTAGTCGCCGGCCAGGGATTCCAGCGGTTGCGCGAAGCGGGCCTCCAGGTCCAGAGCGGATTGATGGAGGCCGAGGCCCGGGAGCTCAATCCCGGATTCATTGCGCGGTTGACCCGGGGGCGGCCCTGGGTTCGGCTGAAGCTCGCCGCGAGCCTTGACGGCAAGACGGCACTGCTCAACGGACGCAGCCAATGGATCACCGGAGAGGATGCGCGCCGCGATGGTCACCGTTTGCGGGCGGAGTGCTGCGCGGTGCTAACCGGCATCGGGACCGTGAAGGACGACGATCCCCGGCTCAGCGTGCGACATGTGGAGACCCCGCGTCAGCCCCGGCGCGTGGTGGTGGACAGCCGCCTGGAAATTTCTCCGGATGCCCGGGTGCTTGCGGGAGGAGGAACGCTGGTGTTCGCGGCCCTCGAGGACGGGGACAAGCGACAGGCCTTGGAAGGGTGCGGCGCCAGCGTTGTGGTGCTTCCGAATTCCCGCGGCAAGGTGGACCTGTCCGCGATGATGCGGGAGTTGGGCCGGCGCGGCGTCAACGAACTTCTCGTGGAAGCGGGCTTCAAGCTGAACGGCTCGCTGCTGGCGGCAGGGCTGGTGGACGAGCTCGTGATCTACCTGGCGCCTCATCTGCTTGGCGACGCCGCCCGCGGCATGTTCAACCTGCCTCCCCTCGAGGACCTGGCAGCACGCCAGGAACTTGAGATCCGGGATGTGCGCCCGGTAGGGCGCGACCTGCGGATCGTGGCGCGCCTCAAGTGAGCGCCTTTTCGGACCATTTCTCCGGCCAGGCTGCCGGTTATGCGCGTTTCCGGCCGCACTATCCAGAGGGCCTGTTCGAATTTCTTGCCTCGGAGGCGCCAGCGCGTCATGCCGCGTGGGATTGCGCCACTGGCAATGGACAGGTGGCTGAAGGGCTCAGCCCCCGTTTCGAGCAGGTTTACGCCACCGATGCCAGCGAGGAACAGATCCGCCACGCGCCGGCTCTCGCGAACGTCACCTATCGGGTGGAACCTGCCGAAACTAGTTCCCTCGAGGACAGAAGCGTGGACCTCGTCACCGTTGGCCAGGCGCTCCACTGGCTGGACCTGCACCGCTTCTACGACGAAGTGCGACGGGTCGCGCGGCCGGGCGCCCTGGTGGTCGCTTGGTGCTACAGCCTGCTATCCTGCGATGCCGAGGTCGACCGCGTGATCCGCGAGTTCTACCGGAACATTGTGGGACCCTACTGGCCTCCCGAGCGGGGGCTGGTGGAACGCGGCTACCGGGACCTCCCATTTCCCTTTCAATCACTGTCGGCGCCGGACCTGGCGCTGGAGGCGGAGTGGGATCTGGCGGAATTTATCGGCTACCTCGGGACTTGGTCGGCGAGCCAGCGGTTCCGGGAGGCTCGGGGCGCGGACCCGCGGGAGGCCATTGCGGCCAGCCTGGCTGCGGCCTGGCAGTTCCCTTACCGCAAGCGGCGCGTGACGTGGCCCCTGCATTTCAGGCTCGGCCGTGTCTGACGGGGCTGCGCCTCGTTCAGAGCGACCGGCGGCTACGAATTCGGGAAGGAGTCCACCGCCTGGTGACCGTGGGAGCGGACCCTTCGCCGACCTCTCTCATTTTTCCGGTTCCTTTGAGGGCGCCTCGGGCGTTTTGTCCGCAGAGGACGCGACGCTGGCCGAATCCTGCCGACCTGACGGCTGGGGGCGCACCGCGAGGCGGCCGTCCTCACATGTGGCGAAGGATTCGACTCCTTCGTAACCCGTTGCGCAGGATTCGTCGGTGGCCACCTCCGCACCAACTGGCGCGCACCACGCGCCAAGCATCAACAGGACGATCAGCGCGCGCGTCGTTCCTCGCGTCCCTTTTCCGGCATTTTTTCCTGGCGCTTGGCGGAGGGACGCGCCGTGACCGGAATTGCTGTTGGCTGAAAGGGGCATCACTCCCGGCGCATCAATCGCGATCCTTTGCTCGTGAATGGTCATGGTTCGACTCCTTACTGTTGTTATGGATTCATAACGGCCGCAGCGGCGGACTCCGTGCTGCCGGGACTCATTGTTCGCGCTGTACGCCGGCCTGTGAATAAGACCGGTGTCCTAACCGGATTCGAATATGCCGGCGGTGTTTGTCTGGAAGGCATGGCGGTCAACAGGGGTTGGCCGGCTGCGGGCACCGTTCGCCAAGTTTTGGGTGGGCTGGTCTGCACGGTCCTCAGTTCGTCATGCCACTCGGAAGTAAAATGTGGCATATAAAACAAAGAAATGTCGAAGACTGGGAGGCCGGAATCGGGCGCGGCGCTCTGGTACGCGCGCCGGGGTCGAGGCGGGCCCGCGGAGAGGCTACCTCCCCATAGTAGAATGGCGGCTTTCTTTTTGGGCAGAAACATCGGATGTTCACCGGAATCGTCGAGGCAGTGGGCCGGATCGCGAAGGCGACCCCCTCGAAGGCGGGGCTTCGGCTCGCCATCGATCCCGGGGTCATGGAACTGACCGATGTGAAACTTGGCGACAGCATCGCGGTGAACGGCGTTTGCCTGACTGTCACAACGGTCGAGGATGGCTTGTTCGCCGTGGATGTTTCCCGGGAGACCCTGAACTGCACCCAGGGCCTGGAGCAAAAGGGATCCGAGGTGAACCTGGAGAAGGCCTTGCGCCTAGACGAACGTCTGGGAGGACACCTGGTGAGTGGACACGTGGACGGCGTGGGGGAGGTGACCGCCTTCGAGTCCGCGGGCGAATGCTGGCGCCTGGTGGTCCGGGCGCCGGACCCGCTCGCCAGGTACCTGGCGCCGAAGGGCAGCATTGCGGTGGACGGCGTGAGCCTGACCGTGAACCGGGTACGGGGGAGCGAATTCGAGGTCAACCTGATCCCGCACACGTTGGAGTCCACCAACCTGAAGCGGCTCGCTCCGGGAGCGCACGTCAACCTGGAGGTGGACATGGTGGCGCGGTACGTGGAACAGTTGCTGGGGAGCCGGGAAAGGACCGCGACATGAGCGTGAGCTCCATTGCCGACATCATCGAAGATATTCGTGCCGGGAAGATGGTGGTGCTGGTGGACGAGGAGGAGCGGGAGAACGAAGGTGACCTGGTGCTTGGCGCCGATTTCGTCACGCCTGAGGCCATCAACTTCATGGCCAAGCACGGGCGTGGACTGATCTGCGTCACCCTTACTGAGGAACGTTGCCGACAGCTCAACTTGCCGCTCATGGTGTCTTCTAATCGCGCTCCCCTGGGCACGGCGTTTACGGTTTCCATTGAGGCGGCGGAAGGCGTTACCACGGGGATCTCGGCGGCGGACCGCGCGCGTACCGTGCAGTCGGCGGTGAAGCCTGACGCGAAGCCCGGGGACATCGTGCAGCCGGGCCACGTTTTTCCCCTCATGGCCCAGAATGGGGGGGTACTGGTGCGGGCCGGCCACACCGAGGCGGGCTGCGACCTGGCGGGACTGGCGGGACTGACGCCCGCGGCGGTGATCTGCGAGATTCTCAAGGACGATGGGAGCATGGCGCGCCTGCCGGATCTCGAGGAATTCGCACGGGCGCACGGGTTGCGCATCGGAACCATCGCCGAACTAATCCACCACCGCAGCCGCACCGAGAAGCTGGTGGTGCGGGAGATGGAGCGCCCGGTGGAGACGCCCCAGGGACAGTTCCGCCTGGTGGCGTACTCGGAGAAAACGGCCAAGGCCACGCACCTTGCCTTGGTGCTGGGCGACGTCAGGCCGGAAGACGAAACCCTGGTCAGGGTGCACGAACCGCTCTCGGTGGTCGATTTTCTGGATACCCAGGACCGCAGCCACTCCTGGACCCTGCACGAGGCCATGGCCACCGTGGCCCGGGCGGGCAAGGGCGTCATCGTGCTGCTGCACCGGGTGGAGACGGCCGAAGATCTGCTGCGCCGTGCCGGGCCGCCCCGCACCGAAGCGCGGGCACGCTCCAGAGCGGACCTGCGCAACTACGGCATCGGCGCCCAGATCCTCAGGGACCTGGGCGTAGGCAAGATGCGGCTGCTTGCGGTGCCGCGCAAGATGCCAAGCATGATCGGTTTTGACCTGGAAGTTGCCGGCTACCTGGAGCCGCCAGCCCGCGTTCCCTAACCCTTTTCGGAGCCCCCCATGGCGCGCTACGACAACATCAGCGAAATCGAGCCCAACCTGAGTGGCGCGGGTCTGCGTGTCGCGATCGTGATGAGCCGCTTCAACATCGAGATCGGGGAAGGCCTGCTCGGCGCCTGCACCGCGTCCCTTGCCAGGCGCGGGGTGGCGGAGCGCGACATCTTGCTGGTGACGGTGCCGGGAGCCCTGGAGATTCCCGTGGTGCTGCGCCGCCTGGCGCTCTCCGAGGAATACAACGCGCTGATCGCTTTAGGAGCCGTGATCCGGGGAGAAACGTACCATTTCGAGGTCGTTTCCAACGAGTCGGCGCGCGGCATCATGGCGGTGCAGCTCGAGACCGGCGTCCCGGTGGCCAACGCGGTGCTTACCACGGACGACGAGGACCAGGCTCTGCACCGAATGAAGTCAAAAGGGGCGGAGGCTGCCGAGGTTGCCATCGAAATGGCCAACCTCCTGCGGCAACTGCCATGAACCCGGTGTCGCCGGGGCGTTCCACCGAGGCGCGCCGCAGCAGCCGCAGGCGGTCGCGGGAGCTGGCGATGCAGGGGCTCTACCAGTGGCGGCTCACGGGTCAGCCGGCGGATACCATCGAGGCTCAGCTGCGGCAGCAACGGGATTTCGCCAAGGCGGACGAGGATCACTTCGCCGATCTGCTGAGGGGAACCCTTAAGCGGTCTGAGGAGCTAAACGCGATACTGGCGCCTTGCCTGGATCGCCCGGTGACGGAGCTGAGTCCTGTCGAACACGCGATCCTGCTGATCGGCGCTTACGAGCTTTCCCAACGCCCTGAAATCCCCTACCGGGTGGTCATCAACGAGGCGGTTGAGCTCGCCAAGGCCTTCGGCGGCACCGACGGCTACAAGTACGTGAATGGAGTGCTCGACAAACTGGTGGCGAGCCTGCGCAAAGACGAGGCGCGCCGGGGCTAGACCCGGGCGTCGGGAGCGCCAAGCAGCAGAGCGACCTCCCCCCAGGGTTTCGCGCCGATGCTTTTCAACTCCTTTGAATTTCTTCTCGGGTTCCTGCCGGTCGCCTTCGTCGGCTTTTTCTGGCTTGCCGCGAGAAGCCACTTCCTGGCCGCATCCTGGCTGACGCTGGCCTCGCTGTTTTTCTACGCCTGGTGGAATCCGGCCTACGTCGGGCTGCTGCTGGTTTCCATCGTCTTCAACTTCGTGGTGGGCACTGCCATAGGCCGGAGCGTTGCCGCGGAACAGGGTGCTCGGGCGAGAGCCCTGGTGATCTTCGGCATCGCTGCAGACCTGCTGCTGCTGGGTTACTACAAGTATGCCGATTTCTTCCTGTCCAATCTCAACGCGGCCGTGGGATCCAACATTCCGCTACTCCACATCGTGCTTCCCCTGGGGATCTCGTTCTTCACCTTCACCCAGATTGCGTTCCTGGTGGACACCTACCAGGGCAAGGCGCGGGAGTACCGCTTCGTCCATTACGCCCTGTTCGTGACCTATTTTCCCCACTTGATCGCGGGACCTATTCTCCACCACAAGGAGATGATGCCCCAGTTCGCCCTAGACTCCACCTACCGTCTGAACTGGGAAAACGTGGCGGTGGGGCTCACCATTTTCTTCATCGGCCTGTTCAAGAAGACGGTTATTGCCGACGGAATCGCTGAATACGTGGGGCCGGTTTTCTCGGCCTACGAGAGCGGGGCCCGGCTGCCGCTGCTGGACGCCTGGGCCGGCGTCATTGCCTACTCGTTTCAGCTGTATTTCGATTTCTCGGCATACTCCGACATGGCGATCGGACTGTCGCTGCTGTTCGGCGTGCGCCTGCCCCTGAATTTCCACTCGCCGTACAAGGCCGTGAACATCAGTGAATTGTGGCAGCGCTGGCACATGACTCTCTCGCGTTTCCTGAGGGATTACCTGTTCATCCCCCTGGGCGGAATGCGCAAGAGCGCGTCGCGCCGTTATTACGCGCTGTTGGTGACTTTTCTCCTGTGCGGCCTGTGGCATGGGGCTGGCTGGACGTACGTGGTGTTCGGCGCGCTGCATGGGGTTTATCTGTGCGTGAATCAGGCGTGGCGCCTGATGCGCAAGCGACGGGGCTGGGAGCGCCCGACACCCAGCTGGTGGGGCCGCCTCGTCGGCGTCGGGCTCACCTTCATCGCCTGGCTCGTCGGGCTGGTGTTCTTCCGCTCCGACAGCCTGCAGGGAGCCCAATACATCCTCCAGGGAATGGCGGGCGTTCAAGGCTTGGTCCTGCCCTACCGCTGGCTGGAGAAATCGGGAAGCTTTGGCCAGTGGCTGGCGGCCAACGGGGTCGAGTTCCAGTACCTTCCGACTTTCGGGGGCGGGAGTCAGCTCAACCTGATCCTGCTATGCTTCATCCTGGTCTGGTTAATGCCGAACACGCAGCAGATCATGGGGGGCTACCGTCCGGCGCTGGGCCTGCCGGGGGATGTCCCCACTTCGGGGGACCGCTGGTGGCAATGGCGGCCGACGCGAACCTGGATTGCCATCGGCGTCCTGGTGGCGGTGTGGGGAATGCTTTCGATATCCGAGCTCTCGGAATTCATATACTTCCAGTTCTGATGGCCGAAGCACTGTCATTCCGGAATTTCACAGTGCGTCTGATTGTGGGATCGGCGCTGGTAATGGGAGCGGTGGGCCTTTTCAACCGCGCAGTAGATCCATTCTGGTTCTACCGCGATGTCTCCATCGAGGGTTTCAATGCCGTCAAGACCAAGTTCCGGCGCTTCGAGCGTCATGTGAAGCCGGCGATTCTGGCTCGCGAACAGCCCGATGCGATCACCGTCGGCAGTTCCCTATCCGAGGTAGGGTTCGACCCGCGCAACGGGGTGTTCACCGAGCAAGGGCGGCTGAAGGGATTCAACTTCGCCGTGGCCGGTGGTCCCTGGCAAGTCATACAGTGCTATTTCGAGTACGCATTGGCTCATGCTCCCGTGAAGCGGGCGGTGGTCGAAGTGCGGCCCATGGATCAGCCCGACTCGGACTGCGCCGGGCGGGAAGCGGGCCTTGATATCGCCACGACCGGAGAGCTGCTGTTCTCCTCACGAGCGCTGCAGGCGTCGGTGCAGACCATCCTGGAGCAGGGAAAGGAACCCGCGAGCCACACTGCGGAGGGCCAGTATTTCTATGCCCGGCACGACCCGGGAGTGGAGTCGCGTTTCCGGGAACTGCTGGGCCAAAGGTTTCGTTCGGACCAGTGTAATTCGGGCGTGTTTCGCCAAGGCGTGGCGCAATCGCCGCCGCCGGCGAAGGGCGGGCGGATGCGCGAGCTGGACCTCTCGGGCTTACGCAAGATCGTCGAGGAGGCGAAAGAGAAGGGCGTGGAGCTGCGGTTGGTGGTGCATCCCAGGCATGCCTACGATTACGAGATGGACGCCCTGTGCGGGGAGGCGGTGGATACCTGGGACGCACTGGCGCAGATAGCCCGTGTGGTTCAGGAAGCGGCCGGGGGCGACGACCGCATCCAGCTTTGGGCGTTCATGGGCTACAACAGCGTCACCGGTGAGCCCGTGCGCGAGGGCATGAAACTCTGGCAGGATCCGCTGCATCTCAACTACGAAATCGGTGACCGGATGTTCGAGTCCATGTTCGGGCAGCCCTCGATTTCGGACCCTGAGATCGGGCTTCGGGTGACTCCGGAGAATGTCGGCGCCGTCAGGCGCCGGTTCGAACGGGAGAGGCGCTCCTTCATCGAAGAGAACCCGTGGTTTTACCCGGGTCTGCAGGCGCTCCTTCCGTTGGGCGCGGGTACATAACCGGGAACCGGCATCGTGCTGGGTGAATTCGACATCATCGGGCGCTTCTTTTCCCGTCCCACCCAACAGGCCGTACTGGGCGGAGGAGATGATGCGGCCATAGTGCGGCCAGCGCCCGGCATGGACCTGGTCGTATCCGCGGACATGCTGCTCGCAGGCCGGCATTTTCTTGCGGACGCCGATCCATACCGGCTCGGGCACAAGGCGCTGGCGGTGAATCTCTCGGACATGGCCGCCATGGGCGCCCGGCCCCGCTGGGCGACTCTCGCCCTTGCCCTCCCAGAGGCGCGCGAAGCGTGGCTGCAGGGGTTTTCCCGGGGGTTCTATGACCTGGCTGCCAGATTCGGCGTCGAGTTGATCGGGGGCGACACCACCCGCGGCCCCCTCGCCGTCTGCGTCCAGATCCTGGGTGAGGTGCCCGCGGGCCAGGCCCTGCGGCGGGACGGAGCGCGGACCGGCGACGACGTATGGGTGTCCGGTGTCCTGGGCGACGCCGCCATGGCGGTAGCGCATCACGAGCAGCGTCTGCGGCTCGCGCCCGACGAGCTTGCAGCGTGCCGGGGAGTTCTCGAAGCGCCGGAGCCGCGGGTGGCCTTGGGAATCGCGCTGCGCGGCGTCGCCCATGCCTGCATCGACGTTTCCGACGGCCTGCTGGCGGACCTGGGCCATATTCTGGAGCGTTCACGAGCGGGGGCGCGGCTGGAGCTCGAGTCGATTCCCTGCTCCGGTACCCTGGCCAGCCGTTACTCGGAGCCGGCCGCGCTGGAATGCCTCCTCACCGGTGGAGACGACTACGAGCTGTGCTTCACCGCGCCGGCAAGGAATCGCGCCAAGATCGAGCTCGCCGCCCGGGAGTGCGGGGTGCGGGTGTCTCTGGTGGGGGTCATCGTGCCCGGCGCGGAGCTCGACGTCCGCGACCGATCCGGGGCTTCGGTCACGCTGGGCCGTACCGGCTATGATCATTTCGCGCAGACCTGAATGGATACCTTTCGTCCCACCTGGAGTTTCGTGCTTCGCCATCCCGCGCATTTTTTTGCGTTGGGGGGCGGTGTCGGACTGATACGGCGGGCTCCCGGCACTTTCGGGACCCTGCTCGCGTTTCCCGTGTTCTGGATCCTGGACCGGAGCCTTTCGCCGTACCTGTTCCTGGCGGTAATCGCCGGCTTTTTCGTCCTGGGAGCCTGGGCATGTGACGTGACCGGTCGGATGCTTCGCTATCCGGATCACCCGGGGATCGTCTGGGACGAAGTCGTCGCCTTCCTGCTGGTGCTGTTCTTTACTCCCCGTGAAGGCCTATGGCAGGCGTTTGCATTCCTGCTGTTCCGGGTCTTCGATATCTTGAAGCCGCCGCCCATCGGTTACTTCGACGCCCGCTACAAGCACGGCCTCGGCGTCATGCTGGACGACCTGATCGCCGCC
>Ga0210374_1000046_pt1 | contig 13871 bp, 13 predicted proteins | sample S765metaT_FD_170483 | JGI IMG/M metagenome (GOLD analysis project Ga0210374, IMG submission 170483) | Metatranscriptome of estuarine sediment microbial communities from the Columbia River estuary, Washington, United States - S.765... | ecosystem: Environmental > Aquatic > Marine > Intertidal...
CCTTGCCTAATCGACGGGCAAGACACCCGGTCAGTCCCGCGGCGCCCCCGAGCCCGCAGCAAGGCATCGTCGGCCGCAGCCGGCCGGAACCCTCTGCCGCAAATCGGTTCCCGTGCCCCAGGTGGTGGCCGGTTGCTGCCGTCACCGCCGGCGAGGCAGCCGAGGGCGCGGAAAACCTAACCGTTACGGATCGAATCGGCTGGCTGGGAGGCTGCCGGGCGCGGAGTCCAAGTCCCCGGCAAACAGGGCCTCCATCTCCTTTCGCAAGCGCACCGCCTCGCTGTCTTGCGCTTGCACGTCGCTCCAGGTGACCGGCTTACCGGCCGCGACGGGCCGGGCAAGTTGGATGCCGTGGGCGAGGCCGATGGGCAATCCGCCAAGGGCGAGGGATTCCGCTGCCGGCATGAGTTTGCCCCAGACCGTGTAACCGCCCTCCCCGTCCAGTTTTTCGCCTGCCGTGAGGTCGCGCTTGGCCGTGGCCACCACGTCGCCGCGAAACCCGGTGGGGCGGCCCGTGGGCTCCTGGCGCAGGGCCGCGGAAAGTACGCTGATTCCCAGTTCCAGGCCGATGAGGTGAAACGGCTTGTACATGGCGCTGTAGTTGCCGCTGTCATCAGTGACCAGCCCGTATTCCTTGAAGCAGCGCCGCACGTAATCGCTGTCACCGGCGAAGGTGACGTACACGCCCCAGCGCAGGTCGCGGAATACCGGCCGCCCGTCCCGTTCCAGGCTGGAGATCACCTCCACCTGCCCCCGATGGTGCAGGTGCCCCCCTTCGGCGCGCGGCCGCAGCACTCGGGCCAGATCGTCCACCCCGCAGGGCGGGAACTCCAGGCCACCCGGCGCCGGGGTGAGTCCCGTGGCATTGGCCACCGCCGCCATCTCGATGCCCGACTTGGTGCCGTCGAGAAAGGAATTGAACATCTGGGCGTTGAAGTCTCCCTTCGCCACCACCTCCGCTGTAAAGCCATAGTGACCCCAGACGGTCTCCGGCGTGGAAGCATTGTACTGGGGCAGATACTTGGTGCCCTTTCCCGCTGCCACCACCTCGAAGCCCGCGGCCCGTGCCCAGTCCACCATCTCGCAGATCAGGGCCGGCTGGTCCCCGTAGGCCAGCGAATACACGATCCCCGCCTCTCTGGCGCGCCGCGCCAGCAGCGGCCCCGCCAGGGCGTCTGCCTCCACGTTCACCATCACGATGTGCTTGCCGTGCTCGCAGCAGGCCATGACGTGGCGGATGCCGGCGGCAGGGCTGCCGGTGGCGTCGATAACCACCTCGATGCCATCGCCGGCAATCGCGGTCATGGGGTCATCGCTAACCAGCGTGGCGCCGGTCCTCACGGCTTCCGCCAGGGTCTTCGCGGCGTACTGCTCGGCCGGCCAGCCAGTGCGGGCCAGGGATTCCCGGGCACGCTGGGGCGAAAGGTCCGCCACGCAGGCCAGATGCAGGCCGGGAGTGCGCCGTGCCTGGGAGAGGAACATGGAGCCGAACTTGCCCGCGCCGATCAGCGCCGCGCGCACCGGGCGCCCGGTTGCCGCGCGTTCCTGCAGGAGTCGGTAAAGGTTCATGACTCGCTTTCAAAAAGCTCTCAGCGCAGAGGACGCGGAGGAAAGCCTGTCATTGACCATGATCGAGATGAAAAATCCCCATTGACGCAATTTTCGCTCAAAAAGCAATTTATTGCCCGGAGGCTTACGACCATTTTCAGCGCACCCGGAACAAGACAACCAGGACAGGGGTGGAAATTTCCCGGCATCCTCCGCGTCCTCCGCAAAAAAAGATCTACTTTTTCGGCACCCGTCCCAGCAGGTAGAACTCGTCGTTGGGCCGCATCTCGATGAGGTTGGCCATGCGGTTGGAGAGCGCGAAAAACGCGGTGATGGCGCCGATGTCCCAGATGTCCTCTTCGTTGAACCCGTGGGCGCGCAACATCACGAAGTCCTCCTCCCCCACCCGCCCCGGCGTCAGCGCAACCTTGACCGCGAAATCCAGCATCGCCTTCTGGCGCGGCGTGATGTCCGCCCTGCGGTAATTCACCGCCACCTGGTCGGCGACCAAGGGGCTTTTTGCCCGCACGCGCAGAATTGCGCCGTGGGCGATCACGCAGTAATGGCAGTCGTTGACGCTGCTGGTGGCGACCACGATCATCTCGCGCTCGGCCTTGGTGAGCCCGCCCTCCTTCTCCATCAGCGCGTCGTGGTAAGCGAAGAAGGCGCGGAATTCGTCCGGTCGGTGGGCCAGGGTGAGAAACACGTTGGGAACGAAACCGGATTTCTCCTGCACCGCCTCGATGCGCTCCCGGATGTCGCTGGGCAGGTCCTCGAGCCTCGGGACCGGATAACGGCTGATGAGCTGCTCCCCCACGTCGGCCTCCCGTTCTTGCTTACTGGTCAATGCCCCCCAGGCATACGTACTTGATCTCCAGAAACTCCTCGATGCCGTACTTGGAGCCTTCGCGGCCGATGCCGGATTGCTTCATGCCGCCGAAAGGCGCGACCTCGTTGGAAATGATTCCCGCGTTGACTCCCACGATGCCATACTCCAGGGCCTCGGAGACGCGCCAGATGCGGCCGACGTCGCGGCTGTAGAAATAGGCGGCGAGGCCGTACTCGGTGTCGTTGGCCATGCGCACCGCGTCGCCCTCGGACTCGAAGCGGAACAGTGGCGCCACCGGCCCGAAGGTCTCCTCCCGGGCCACGCGCATGGCCGGTGTCACGCCGGTGAGTATGGTGGGCTCGAAGAAGGTGCCGCCCAGGGCATGACGCCGCCCCCCGACCGCCACTTTCGCGCCCATGGATACCGCGTCGGCGATGTGAGCTTCCACCTTCGCCAGGGCCTGCTCGTCGATCAGAGGCCCCTGGGTAATACCCGCCTCGGTGCCGCGCCCGACCTTCAGCGTGAGCACCTTCTCCCGCAACCTGGCGGCGAAGGCGTCATAAACCGTGTCCTGCACCAGGATGCGGTTGGCGCAGACGCAGGTCTGGCCGGTATTGCGGTACTTGGACATCATGGCACCTTCCACCGCCGCGTCCAGGTCTGCGTCGTCGAACACTATAAAGGGCGCGTTGCCACCCAGTTCCAGGGAAATCTTCTTCACGGTGTCCGCGCACTGGCGCATGAGCAGCCGCCCCACTTCCGTCGAGCCGGTGAAAGTCAGCTTGCGAACCAGGGGATTCCCGGTAAGTTCTCCGCCAATGGCCTCCGGATTGCCCGTGACCACGTTGAACACCCCCGGCGGCACCCCCGCCCGGTGGGCCAGCTCGGCGAGGGCCAATGCGGAGAGCGGCGTCTGCTCGGCGGGCTTCACCACCACCGTGCAGCCGGCCGCCAGGGCCGGCCCGGTTTTGCGGGTGATCATCGCGGAAGGAAAATTCCAGGGGGTGATGGCCGCGCACACGCCCACCGGCTCCTTGAGCACGAGGATGCGCTTGTCGGCCTGGTGCTGGGGAACGATGTCGCCATAAACCCGCTTGCCCTCCTCGGCGAACCACTCCAGAAATGACGCGGCATAGGCGATCTCGCCCCGGGCCTCGGCGAGGGGCTTTCCCTGCTCGCTGGTCATTATCAGAGCCAGGTCTTCCTGATGCTGCATCATGAGGTCGAACCAGCGCCGGAGAATCGCCGCCCGCTCCCGGGCGGTCTTGGCCCGCCAAGCCGGCCACGCGGCGTGGGCCGCCTCGATGGCGCCCCTGGTCTCCGCCGCTCCCAGCGATGGGACGGTACCGAGCTCGGCGCCGTCCGCGGGGTTGTGCACCGGGAACGCGGTACCATCGCCCGCCCCTTCCCAGCGGCCATTGACGTAGCACTGACGACGCAATAATTGGTTGTCCTTGAGCTGAAACATGCCGAAACCTCGGGAATTCGATGCGCAATATGCGGGAATCGTGATTCTAGCAGCAACTCGTGCTCGGAATTCCTGCAACCCTCCGGTTGGAAAATCGCCAGGGCGCCGGACCGCCGATTGCGGCTTTGTATCGTGTAAACTTGGAATCCGGCGAATCGGCCGCGATGAATGAACGCGTCATGGTTATTGGCGATTGGAATCCACCTTGAAACTTGAAAGACTTCTATTGCTGGCCGGCGCCCTGCTCCTCGCCGGGTGGGTCTCCGCGGCCCCCGCCGAGAAGACCCTCAAACCCTGGACGGGCGACCCGACGCCCCCGTTGCGCCTCAAGGATCTCGAGGGCAAGTCCCATGACCTTGCCGCCTACCGGGGCAAGGCGGTCCTGATCAACTTCTGGGCGACCTGGTGCGAGCCCTGCCGGGAAGAGCTGCCATCCATGAACCGGCTGAAGAAGGCGCTGGGCGGGAAGCCGTTCGAGGTGCTGGCGGTGGATGTCGGAGAGGAAACGGCACAGATCCGGGAGTTTCTGGCCAAGCTGCCCGTGGATTTTCCCGTGCTGCTCGACCAGAACAGCGACGCGGTCAGCGACTGGAAGATACGGGGGCTCCCCTCCACCTTCATTGTCGACCCCGAAGGACGCATCCGGTACTTTTACGTCGGCCAATTGGACTGGGCCTCGTCCGCCGTGGTAAGCGCCATTGAAGGGCTGCTGGCGAAGCCCTAGGGCGATGGGCGCCCGCGCGGGCGATCCCGGGACATCAGGCCCGATTGGACGGCGAGCCGCCGCTTGATACAATCTTGTCAACATAAAAAGACGAGCAGTTGATGGCTCCCTTCCTCCGGCGAGTGCCGGCCCTGATTCTCCTGGCGTGTTTCCTGGCCGGTTGCGCAGCCCCGCGCGATCCCCGGGATCCCTGGGAACCCGTCAACCGGGTTACCTTCGAAGTCAACGAAACCATCGACAAGACCATCATCAAGCCCGCCGCCATCGGCTACAAGGCGATCACCCCCGATCCGGTTCGTACCTGGGTAAGGAATTTCTTCTCCAACCTGAACGACGTCATCGTGCTCGCCAATGTTCTGTTGCAGGGGAAATTCGCGCAGGCAGCCGATGACTTCGCGCGGCTGTTCATCAACTCCACCTGGGGACTGCTGGGAATCAACGACATCGCTTCCCTGGTCGGGCTGGAAAAGCACAACGAGGACCTGGGGCAGACCCTGGCGGTTTGGGGGCTCGGCCCGGGACCGTATTTCGTCATCCCCCTCATCGGTCCCAGCACGGTCCGCGATACCGTGGGGTTTGTGGGCGACCTCTATCTGGCCCCGATTCTCGATATCGACGACGTGAGCACGCGCAACCTGGTGATCGCCTTGCGCATCATCAGCGCGCGGACGGATCTGCTCGACGTGGAAGAGCTGATCGATGAGGCGGCCATGGACCGCTACAACTTCATCCGGGAGGCCTACCTGCAGCGCCGTTTGAACCTGATCTATGACGGGAACCCGCCGCGGATCTATGATGACGAAGAAGCCGACGCCCCGCCGCCCGCTCGGGAACTACCGGAGCCATCGGATGCCCCAGCGCCCGTGGTTCCGGACCCGAAGGGTGGGAGCGGTTCTCCGGCGGACAGAACCCAGCCATCTGGTTCCTATAACGACACCCGGAGTCCGGCGGCGGCTGCGTCGCGCCCTGAGCATCAACCCGTGGTACGGGTCTGGCTGCCCACCGCCCACCACTGAACCAGGCGCCTTCGCGGACGCTGGCGGCATCATCCGCGCGGGCAAGGGGAGCCCGTTCAAACCTTTCAGTCGAACCGACCACCAGGCGCGCCCATGGATGACAGCTTCGTCGACCTTTACCGCCCCACCGACCAGCAGGAGGTGATGCTGATCCGCATGCTGCTGGAAGACACGGGGATCGAGTACTACATCGTCAACGAGAACCTGAACCGTCTGCTTCCGGTGCCCGCGGCCGACATGCTACTTCGGGTGGAGCGCGGGAAGGCCCGGGATTGCGCCGCGTTGCTGATCGAGGCGGGGTTGGAGAGGGCGCAACTGGAAGCCTGGAAAGAGTGAGGGGGGGCCGTCGCCCCCCTCACGCATCGTCCGGCAGGCTGTTGCTAGACCGCTCCCCGCCGCAGCGCCTCGATGCGCTCATCAAGGGGCGGGTGGGACATGAACAGCTTCATCAGGCCACTGCCGCCGCCGGAGATCCCGAAGGCGGCCATCTGCGGCGGCAGGTGCGAGGCTTCGTGACCCCGCTTCAGCGCTTCCAGGGCGGCGATCATTTTCTCGCGACCCGCCAGACGGGCACCGCCCGCATCGGCCCGGAATTCCCGCTGCCGCGAAAACCACATGACGATCATGCTGGCGATGATGCCGAGCACTATTTCGGCGACGATGGACGCGATCCAGAATCCCGGTCCCGGCGTGTCGCGCTCGCTCCGCAGCACCACCCTGTCCACCAGGTAGCCGATCACGCGGGAAAGGAAGATGACGAAAGTATTGACCACGCCCTGGATCAGCCCCAGGGTCACCATGTCGCCGTTGGCCACATGGGATACCTCGTGCCCCAGCACCGCCTCCACCTCGTCCTCGGACATGTTGTTCAGCAGACCGGTACTCACCGCCACTAGCGCGCTGTTACGGTTCATCCCGGTGGCAAACGCGTTGGGTTCCGGCGAATCATAAATCGCGACCTCGGGCATGCCGATTCCCGCGCCCCGCGCCTGGCGCTGCACGGTCTCGACCAGCCAGCGCTCGGTTGGATGGGATGGCTGCTCGATGACCCGGGCGCCCGTCATCATCTTGGCCGACCACTTGGAAATCGCCAGCGAGATGAACGAACCGCCAAAACCGATGAGCGCGGCGAAGCCGAGCAAAGCATTGAGGTTCAGCCCCTCCCTGGTCAGATAGTGGTCCACGCCCAGCAGCCGCGCCGAGATGCTGAGCACAATCAGGATGCCCAGGTTGGTCGCCAGGAACAACAGCACGCGTTTCATCAGGATCTCCGCTCCATTTAACTCACCGAGCCCTTAGATGCGGGCTCGCCGGCGCGAGTTCAAGTCCCCGGGAACAGAAAAAAGCCCATGTTCGCCAGCGCGTTAGATCCCCTGGGCGGAGAGCCAGGCGAGGATGCGGTCGGCCGCCCTCTGCCAGCGGGACTCCAGCATCATGGCGTGGGCCATGTCCGGTAATATCTCCGCCTCAGCCCCGTAGGCTTCGGCGGTCGCTCTCACCGCATCGGGACTGAAGAAGGCGTCCCTTTCCCCACCCAGGACGAGCATGGGTGGGATGCTGTTGCGGCGGCCGTTCACCCGAAACTGCGGCCACGTCATGTCCATGATCGCCCGGTACGACTCGCGTTGCCCCCGACCCAGGACCTTCGCCACCTCCGCATCCGCGGTATCGGGGGAAAACAGGGCGCGGCGCACGCCCTCCCGGCTGACCAGGTGGGGATTCACATATTGGAGCAGGCCGATTTCATGGAAAAACGCCGGGTCCGCCCGCATCAGATCCAGGGTTGATCCGAGCAGTCCGCTAGGGGGAACGGAGGCCATCAAAACGGCGGCAGGAGCATGGAATCGCTCGATGTAACGCTGGACCACGATTCCGCCCATGGAGTGACCCACCAGCGCGGGCGAAACCCCCAACTGCACTACCGTCCGGCGCAAGTCCTCCACATAATCATCCAGGCTGTGCATGTGCAACGACTCGTGCCCCTCGCTGCCACCATGTCCGCGAAGGCTCACCGCATGGGCCGCATAGCCTTGGGCGGAAAAGTGGGGCAGGAAGTATTCCCCCCAGCACCAGGCAGCCACATAGGCGCCGTGGACGAACAACAGCGGGGTCGAGCTGCGCCGCTTGGAAGGCAGACTACTCAGGATCTCGAGTTTCATGGAGCACTCGCTCTCGCGGGAGCGCGCAAGGCGTCGGCCGACGGATTCGTCAGGGAGCGTTTTCGGGGCTGGAAACCCGGCTGCGCAGCGACCGAAGCCCCTGCATAACGGGATCACTGAGCCCAGTCGCCGCCTGACGCGCCTTTGGCGAGTCCTCCACCTTCTGCGGCCGGAGAAGCGTTGGAGATTTCAAGAAAGCCTGGTAACGCTCGAGCGCCGCGACCATGTGCTGCCGCATCAGCCCCAGGTTTACCGGTTTGTTCAGAAAACGGTAGATATGGGCCTGATTGATCAAGTCAATAATGGCCTCGGAATCCGAAGCCGTGGTTACCACGATGGCAAGGCATTCCGGATGCTGTTGTTTCAGCGCCTTGAGGAAGCTTGTGCCTTCCGCTCCGGTAGCATCGACGTCCGCCAGGATCACTGCGACCTCCACTTCCTGCATCACCTGCACAGCCTCCTGCAGGTTGCGGGCAAACGCCACCGGGCAGTGGCTCAGCATCATCTCGCGCGCGGCCCGGTACAGCTCCTGCTGCTCATCAATGACCAAGACGGCCGCCTCGCTCTTGACAGCGGCGGTCTTGGCGCCGAACGATTCCGACAGGACGGCGCCGATGGCCGCGGCCTCCGCCACGACTTCGCTGAGATCCTGGTTGTTCCACGGTTTGCTGATGAACTGGTAGACCTCGCCGTCGTTGATGGAGCCGACGATGGCGGCGAGATCGGAATATCCCGTCAGCAGGATGCGTACGGTTTCCGGCGACTCTTTCCTCACCTCCCGCAGCAACTCGACCCCGCTCATCCCGGGCATGCGCTGGTCGCTGACAATGACCTGGATCGGAAAGCGGCGCACGAACTCCAGCGCCTGCTCTCCGTCGGTGGCCGTGAACACGTGGTACTTGGCCCTGAACAGCGCCCTCAACGCCGAAAGTATCCGCTCCTCGTCGTCCACGAACAGGATGCGCAGCTTGCCGCCATCGTCGGTGGACTGGCTGGTTTCTTCCGCGGAAAGCCTGAAGGTACCGCTGCGCGCCGCCCTTCGCGCCAGGGTGGCGAGGCCTTCGGGCAGCCGCGGCTTGCGCGACGACGCCTCCCCTTCGAGGACGTCGAAATCCACCGAGGGAAGCTCCTCCAGGGCCCGCAACAGTTCGGCCGCAAACTCCGGGGCGGACTGGTAGCGGTCCACGGGCCGCTTCGCCAGCGCCTTGGCTAGGATCTTGTCCACCGACTTCGCGATGGCAAGGTTCACCTCCGAGGGCGGCGGCGGCATGATTTGGACCGCCTGCTGCATGATGGTGGCCGTGTCTCCCTGGAAAGGACGCACTCCGGTCACCAGCTCATAGACAACGACCGCCGCCGAATAGATGTCGGAACGGTGGTCAGCCGCCTGCCCCAGGAACTGCTCTGGGGCCATGTAGTAGGGAGTCCCCAGAATGTCTCCGGCATGCGTGACGTGGGACGACTCGACGTGGGCAATGCCGAAGTCGGTCACCTTAATGCGGCCGTCCCTCGCCACCAGTATGTTGGACGGCTTGATGTCGCGATGCACGACCCCGTGGGTATGGGCGTAATCGAGGGCATCCAGCAATTGCGCGGAGAGGTCCCTGACCCAGGAGAAATCCGGAGCGGGGTGCTTGGCCAGGTAGGCATCGAGCGTTTCCCCGCTCACGAACTCCATGGCCATGAATGCAAAATCCCGCTCCTCACCAAAATCGAAAACGGCCACGATATTGGGATGCACCAGGCGGCCCGCGGCCTGGGCCTCCCGCCGGAAGCGATCGAGAATGAAGGACCGCTCCGCCGGCGCGAGCAACGCCTTGTTGATCGCCTTGAGCGCCACCGTGCGCTGGATGACCGGGTCGTACGCCTGGAACACAATGGCGGCGCCGCCCTCGCCCAGCCGCGCCTGGATTTCGTATTTCCCGATCTTTGCTATGGTTCCCATAGGTGGCTCACGCAGCGGCGGCCGGAGGTTCCAGCGGCAAAATCACACAAAAGCGGGTTCCCGCTCCCGGCTTTGAATCCACTTTGATAACCCCGCCATGCTGCTCGACGATTTTATACGCTATGGACAGGCCCAATCCAGTGCCGCGACCCACCTCCTTGGTGGTGAAGAACGGATCGAAGATCCTGGGCAGGATCTCTGGGGGAATGCCGTGTCCGTTGTCTTCCACCTCCACCGCGACGCGATCGGTTCCTTCGCGGCGGGTAGTGACGGAAATCACTCCGCCGCTATCCGGGGTTGCCTGGGCGGCGTTGGTGATGAGATTGAGGAACACTTGATTGATCTGGGACGGCACGCAGGTAATGGGCGGAATCTCCCCCAGCCGTTTGTTCAGGGTCTTGGTCTTGATCGTGTTGCGGGCAATGACCAGCGAGCTTTCCACTCCTTCATTGAGATCGAAACTCGCCATTCTGCTCCGGTCGAGGCGGCTGAAGTTCTTGAGGCTGAGCACCAGTTCGGAAATGTCGCGAATTCCGTGGAGGCCGTTTCCCACAAGGTTTTCCAGGTCCTCCATTCCCTGATGGTCCTGGAAGCGGTGCGCTGCGGCGGCAGCGCGCTCGAATTGGGCAGCGAGCTTGTCTTCGTCGTTTTCTCCCGCACCCAGCATCTGCAGCAGCGCATCGCTTTCCTGCACCAGGCCGCGCACGTGGGGCAATTCCTCCTGCACCGACTGCAGGCTGGCCTTGACGTAAGCCAGGGGTGTGTTGATCTCGTGGGCGATGCCGGCCACCATCTGCCCCAGCGACGACATCTTCTCGGACTGGATCAGCATGGTTTCCGACTCCCGGAGGTGGCGCAGGGCGTCCGACAACTCGCGAGTGCGGTCCTGGACCCGCCCCTCCAGGTCCTCATTCGCCTGCTTTAGCGCCCGGTTCGCCTCATTGAGGAGATAGTTGGCATGCAGCAAGCGGGAGCCGATCCAGGCCAGAAGAACGAGCAGCGCCGCCGCGTAAGAAATCAAGTAGACCCGGTATACCTCCTTTTCGTCGTTGGACCGCTCGAGGCGCCGGTTGAACAGGGCCATCAGGGTATCGATGCGGGACCCGGTCGGAAGCAGCAGGATCTGTTCGGCCATCCGCTCGGCTTCGGCGGCGCCGGCGGGAAGGGTGCGAAACTGCTCCAGCAGCCGGGTCTTGGCACTGAAGTCTCGCTCCAGGCCTTCCAGCCCAAGCGTGATCTCCGGCCCGGCGTCCTCGCCCACGCTGGAATTCAGCTCTTGCAGCGTTTCCTGGGCCAGTTGCCAGGAGCCCGCCGGGGGATTGATACCTTTCGCGGGATCGAGTCGCGCATGCAGCACGCCGGCATTCCAGGCGGTGTCGAGGTCCTTCAGGCGGAGCAGGCTTGCCGAGATTTCGCCATGGCGTTTGAAATCCACGGCCTCGGTCTTGAGGTAGAGATAAGCGAGGATTCCGGCGAGCACCACTCCCGCCAACAGATTGACAACGTTCCGCGAAGCGGTCACGGATCGGCTCCATGCGGCCCGACCGCCCGGCTTCCGCGACCCGGCAACCGATGCTTGCAACACGCGCCGTTCCCGACCGGGTGGCGCTTCACGCTGCCGGCCTCACGAGCCCGAATGCTATGCGCATTTCTTCTCAGTGCAACGTTATGACGAAGCAATTGTCAGGGCAACGCGCGCGTTTGGCAATGTCTCATTGCAGCAGAGTATTTCCGGCTGGGTACTCCGTGTGGGGTTCCAGGGAAACCATCTCAATCCGCTCCCCCGCCATCACCACGCTTCCCTTGAGACGGTTGTTCCCGGTATCGCTGAATTCGAAGCGGTAGATGCGCCGGAGCATGAGCCGCCCCCGGCCGCCGCGCATGAATTCCAGGGAATCCAGCGCAACCGTGTCGTCGAGAAACAGCAGGCCGCGGCCGGCGCAGGTCTCCTTGCCCCGGCGCACTGCGGTCTCCCGCGCCCGCATGCTGTCGAACCAGAACCATGCGCCGCCCGCCGCGATCGCGACCGGCAGCCATTCCAGAAGCAGGCGCAGCATCAGTTCAGCCTTGCCACCCGACCGGAGAGCTCCGCGAGCCGCTCCCGGACCTTGCGCGCGTCGCGCGCCTTGGGAAGCAGCTCCAGGTAGCGCTGCAGATCCGCCTGGGCGGCGCGGAAACATTCGAGACCCTGGTAGATGATGCCCCGGTCCCGCAACTCGGAGGGCTCGTCGGGATGAATCATCAGGATGCGCTCCACCATCGACAACGCCGAGGAAAAAGCGGACTGGTTGAGATAGATGGCCTTGAGGTTGCGCAGCATCCGGGCCAGGATCTCCTTGCGGCTTGCGCAGCCCAGCAACAAGGCCAGCACTTCGTCCTCGGTCACCGCGCGTCCGTACACCAGGGTCAAACGACGCTTCAGTTCGTCCACACCGACGGAGTTTCCGTATGCGAAAGGGTCCAGCACAATGGCCCCCTCGGGCACCTCGCATTTCACCAGGAAATGTCCGGGAAAGGACAAGCCTTCCAGGGGCAACCCCATGCGCCAGCCCAGCTCCAGGTAGATGACGCAGAGCGTGATGGGGATACCCATCCGCCGCTCCAGGACGTCGTTGAGAAAACTGTTCCGCGGATCGTAATAATCGTTGTTGTTGCCCCTGAAACCCTGCTTGTGGAACAGGAACCGGTTGAGGACCACGATCCGGTCGGTAAGCGGCTCGTGCTCGGGCGCCTCCCTTGCCACCTCCAGCGCCATGGCATCCAGCTTTCCCAGGTAAGGCGCGGCCGCGAGATCCGGATATTCCTCCTCGGCGATGGCCAGCGCCGCCTCGGCAAGATTTAATTCGGTTTCCGGGCGGTCCACCAACTGGCGAAAGCGATCCAGGGCCGGACTTGTCATGCGGCCTCCGCCGGCGCGATGGTCTCCCGGTAGGCATGCCAGGAGGCATGGCCAATGAGCGGCATCGTAATTATCAGGCCAAGGTAGCCAGGCGCGATGCCAAGCGCGGTAAGCGCGCCGATCGCCAGAGACCAGGACAGCATGGTGGCAAAATTCTGGCGCACGGCGTTGAAGCTCACGATCATGGCCGTCAGGGTATCCATGGTGGGACGATCGAGGAGCATGGGGATCGAAACCACGCTGGTGGCAAACACCAGCAGCGCGAAGCCGAAGCCGGCCGCAAAGTACGCCCCTAGGAAGACCAGCCCCTCGGGATTGCGAAGGAACTCGTCGGGGAGGTGGCCGAAATCCGGCATGCCGCCGGTGAAGAACAGGGCCACCACCACCACCGATACCCGAATCCATGCGGCCAGGAGCAGCGCAAGAATTACCGCGTAGAGCCCGATGGCGGGGGCATTTCCTCGCCAGGCTGTCAGGGTTGGAACCAGCTGAACCCCCTCGCCACGCTCTCGCCGGCGACTGATGTCGTAAATTCCGACCGCCAGGAAGGGTGCCACCAGCAGGAAGCCGGTCATGAGGGCGAGCAGGTATTCGCCCCGGCCCACTGAGAGGTACAAGAGCCAGCCCATGATCGAGAAAGTGGCGCCATAGAAGAGGCTGGCGGCGGGGGACGCCCGCAGATCCTCCCAACCCTTGCGCAACCAGCGCCGCCACGCCCCCGGCGCGATGTCGCGCACCACGGGCATCCGGAACGGGGCTTCGTCGCGGGGATTCTGGTTATCCAATTTCTTGCCGCCTCCTTCTCTCCTCCCCGCCACGTCAACCGGCGCGTGCCAGAGGCAGGTTTAGCAGCAGGTTCTGGGGCTTGAGCCTCAGGATTCCGTCGCCATTCACCGCCATTCCCAGATGCACCGGCCGTCCCGCGAGACCAGGGCGCACTGCGGACGGATCGAGGAACCTGAGCTCGAATAAGCATAGCAGACGCCGCAGCCGAGCGTCCTCCACCTCTCGGCCCTGGTAGAGATCGTTGAGCAGGGAAGTGGCTTCGGCGTCGAGGCCCACATGCCAGGACCAGTCCTCACCGGCTATGCGCCCCACCGGCGTGACCCTGACCGGCGTCCCGCAGAAATGGCGCACCCATTTTTCCAGCACCCGGCACAGCGCATCGGCGCCGGGCTGGCCGGCGGACACGGGAATGGCGGTATCGAAGCGCTCCCCCCGCATCCAGTAAAGCGCACAGTTCTGGGGGGTGAGCACCTGGAGGTCCACTCTGCGAACCGCAG
>Ga0210374_1000047_pt1 | contig 13559 bp, 16 predicted proteins | sample S765metaT_FD_170483 | JGI IMG/M metagenome (GOLD analysis project Ga0210374, IMG submission 170483) | Metatranscriptome of estuarine sediment microbial communities from the Columbia River estuary, Washington, United States - S.765... | ecosystem: Environmental > Aquatic > Marine > Intertidal...
CCCAAAAATTGCGCACAGTCATAACTTTTCGAAATTAAAAGGGAATTCGGCCCTGAAACGCGTTCGCGATTTCTAGGTCGATCTGGGTCGACGCGAGACCATGGTCCTCGGAGGTATTGACCATGATGACTCGCACCGTTTTCGTTCTCGTTCTTGTTCTCGTTCTCGCTTCCGGCTGTATGGGTTACGCGACCCGAAAGTGGGTCGGCAAAAATCCGGCCCTCGTCTGTCGGACGATGTATCCCGATCCGACCGACAAAAAAGCCTGCCTCGACAAAGGCCCCCAATGGGACCGCGTCACGGCCGACCCGGAGCAAACCTACGAGTACGTCCGCGCGCATTCCCTGGACGCGCCCCCCATCGACACGAACCTATGCGATGACCATTCCAGGTCCTATGGCCCGACCGACATGTTCGTTTGTCGGCGGCGCACTGGCGACTGCTACCACGTCATGACCTGGGTTGCCCGGGAGCCGAAATTCGCAGCGCCCCTTGAGTGGGCCCCGTATAGCGTCACCGAGCATTGCCAGTGACCCGCAAGTCCCGTCCCGACTATGCCGGCCCTCGTGGCCGGCTTCGGTCCGTCGACCAGCTCGCGAAGCTCGACCCCAAGAAGTGGGTCGTTCAGCGCAAGCTCGATGGTTGCTACGCCCACGTCCACACGGATGCCCACGGTTCGATCTTCGCCGTGACCTCGCGGACTGGCCGTGAGCTGCAGTCCGACCTCACCGGCACGAACCTGCACGTCCCCCACGCTGAGATCGCCGGGGAACTCGCTGGCCATACCGAGGCTGGCCTCCGTCGTCGGGAAACCCTGGGCTATGACGAATTCTCAGCGTTCGATCTGGTAGCCCTCGACGGCCGCTCCCTCGCCCACGAACCCTACCGGGTCAGGCGCGACCAGCTTCTCCGAGCCCGAGGCCATAGCCAGTTCCGATCCGCCCAGCGGGCCACGTTCGATGACGACCTCGGCCGGGCTCATCATTACGATGGCCCCCTCCGCGGCAAATACGCCAAGCGAATCCCCAAGGGCTGGGGACGCGTCCCCGTCGTGCAGAACCATCCGCTCAGCCAGGCCGAGGAACTCTACGAACAAGCTCAATCACCGATCTCCGATTTCGCCTCCGAAGGCATCGTCATCGCGAACCTCGACGCCCCCCTCGGCAAACGTCGATCGAAACTCAAGCTCAAACCCGCCGACGGCCTTGACGTCACCGTCATCTCCGTCGAGCCCAAGCGGCTCATCGTCCATTGGTCCAATGCCGACCAATATTTCGTCGTTGGACGTGCCGGCCACGACGTCCAACGCGGACAGACCATCGAAGTCTTACACGAAGGCTTCTACGACGACGGTATCCCCAAGTTCCCCAGACTCCACCGTATTCGCCACGACCTGTTATAGATTCATCGTCAAGCCTAACGATCTTAGGCAGTAGTTTAGCTCGATATCCAAACGTCCCCTAACATGCTATCTAGGTTAGATCGGCATGGGGCGTCCGCTTATCGATCTAACTGGCCAAAAGTTTGGCCGACTCACCGTTCTCGGTCGGACCGATCAGCACAAGTCCGGCAACATTATCTGGGCCTGCCGATGCGATTGCGGCCAGGAGCATGGCGTCGTCAGCACGAGCCTCCGCTCTGGACGGACTCGCTCTTGTGGTTGCCTACGGTCGGAAAAGGCCAGACAGCCCAAGTCCAAAAAGCCCAAGCGACAGCCCGTCATTCCACCGAACTTTCGCGCTTACCTTGCCAGGCATCTCAAAGACAAATGCCTGATCTGGCTCGGGGGAACCAACGGCAACGGCCTTCCCGCTGCACGCGTCAAAGGTAAGGTCGTCGTCGTCGGTCGGATCCTATGGGAGCGGAGATTCGGAAAAATACCGGACGGACTTTATCTCCGTCGGACGTGCGGCCGTGCAATCTGTGTCGAGCCACGGCATGGCGAGCTGGTCGATAATGTCGATCTAGTCCGTGGCGGCAACGTCCCCAAGCTCACCGAGGCCGACGCGATTGAGATCCGCCGTGGCTACGCCAATGGCGACCGTGTCGACATTCTAGCCCAACGCTTCGGCGTTCACTCGGCCACGATCCGAGCCGTCTGCAATTACCGAACGTGGCAAGACGTCGGAGGCCTCAATGGCACTCCCTAAAGACGTCATCAATGTCAATGCAGGGTTTCGAGAACAGGTTCGCGAGCTAAAGAAGGGCACACAGAAGCGCTATGTTATCGATTTTGAGATTGAAGATCTGATCGTCGATACAAGGCCCGGCCCCATCGGTGACGAATTCGCGAACGTCATCAAAGAAATCATCGTTCAGGAATGGAAGGCCGGCAGCGTCAAGCACGATGCCGTCAGAAGCTCGACGCTATTGAGACGCCAGCAATATAGACGCGACCGGAACTCCAAGAGTTACAAGAAGCGTTACAGCGGCGGACGCATTGGGGAGACGCCTCCGGGGACGTCCGTTCGATACGGCATCGACTCTGGACGTCTGGTCGACAATCTGTTTTTGAGGCCGAGGCGACGAAGCTCAGGGGAGAGCGTCGTCACGCTCAATACGCCAGCGAACCGGTTCAAAGAGGTTCTGTTTGGCGACCCGCATCAATTCCAAGAATTTCTCAAAGAGCTGCAGAGCATGGTCCCGCTTCTTGGGGGTCGTGTCGATGCGACAACGAGCCGTGAGATCAAGGCAGCGCTTAAAGAGCTGAACGATGGGCTCGTCTCAAACAACGAGGCGAAATACAGAGCCCTTCTGGCCAAGCGTCGTGCAGCCATTGTGAAGATCTTCCGAACCGCTGCCGGAGCGTTTCTATGAGCAATGACTTTCGCGTCTTTGTGAGGGATGAGTTTTTGCGCCTTGCCAAGCTAGCGGAGGACGCACGCGAGCAAGGCGAGATTCATCATTGTTGGATCAAAGCTTTGGCGGAGCAACGTGCAGCGCTTCGCGATGCGTTCCGTGTTCACCAAGAACTCGATCAGGAACGCGAGCTAGAAGATTTGCGAACGCTTCGGGATGAGCTTGCTGAGATACGGGACGAGCTGCACGGCGGACCGGCTCAGTATGTCGAGCCACCGACGGAGACCGTTCAATAGCTTGTGCTGAGTGAGCGGACATGGGAGCGACGGTTTCTCAAAAAGGAGATCCGCCGACTCTCAAACAAGTCGGTTCCCGAGGTGGATTTCGGAGCCGAGTTTGTACCGATCTGCCGTGCAGCGAATGACGAGACCGACGCGTTCCGCCTGCACGGAGCGGACGTCAAGTTCGCGGGCCCAGTTCACAAGGAAGGGGGCCGGCTCCATACACTGAGCCGACGCTTTCTCTCCGCCACGGCGGACCGACCTCGGTTCTATTACGCGAAATCTCAGACAGTCCCGCTCATGTTCGGGGACCGTTCGTCTGAGATCCGTCGGATGGTCGTCATCGGCTCAATGGGAGCCGGGAAGTGCCTCGCGCCGGATACGCCCGTCCTTCTCCATTCGGGCGAGATTGTGCGGGCCGACGCTATTCAGGCCGGTGACCAGCTCATGGGGCCGGACAGTGAGCCGAGGACCGTCCTGTCTACTTGCACGGGGACGGATCGAATGTATCGAATCGTTCCTTCTCGTGGCGATTCATTTGTCTGCAACGAGCCGCACGTTCTCACGATCTACGACAATCGCGACGAAACGCTCAAAGACGTTCCGCTCAACGAGTTTTTGAAGTGGCCGCAATGGCGGAAGAATCAAGCTCGTCTGCAACGCGTTCCTGTCTCGTTTCCTGAACCGAAAACAGAGCTTCAGGTCGATCCGTGGCTTGCTGGGCTCTGGTATGCAGATGGCCGAAAAGATCTGTCAATCGTCGAAATCTCGAACCCTGAAGAGCCGATTGCGGAGGTGCTTGCGGAGGTTGCTCAGGAGAACGGGTTCGAGCTAAAGGCGTATCATTCTCCAGCGTGTCCGCAATGGCGCATTGTGGGCCCGATAGGCCGGAAGAACGCTTTGCTCGATAGCATGCGTTTGCTCTATGGCAACGGGGAACGTCTTCCGGCTCGTATCCTCCGAGGTCGACGCACGGAGCGAGAAGCGTTCCTCGCTGGCTACATAGACGGCGATGGCTACAACGCTGGAACCTATGTTGAGATTGTTTCCAAGCATGAAGCATGGGCCAAGGACCTCGCCTTCCTTGCTCGTTCGTTAGGCTTCGCCGCAAGCGTTCGCGAGAAGTCGGTTCGGCTACCAGGTTGGAAGGAGCCGCGCGTCTACCATCGCGTGTCCATCACGGGCGACTTCTCGTCACTGCCGTTGGTTCTTGAACGGAAGCGTCCTTGTACGTCTTCCATGCGTTGGCGACAGGTGACGTTCAAAGTCGAATCGATCGGCGAAGGAACCTACTTTGGGTTCCAACTCGACCGCGATGGACGGTTTTTGCTGGGCGACTTCACGATCACACACAATACCGAGGTCATGGCCCGCTGGCTCTTGCGGACGGCCTTCCGGTTCAGGAACGCAGCCATTGGCGTCGTGGCTCCGACGCAAAGCCGACGCGATATTATTTGGCGGAAGCTTCTCCGTCTATTGAGACCAGCTTGGATCGCTGAGGTTCGTCTCAGCGACAAGGAGATCCACCTCGTCAATGGCGTGAGGTTCGAGTTCGTATCGGCCAAGGAGAATTCAGCCGCCACGGGCTCACCGTTGGCCGGCAAGGATTGGGTTGCAGCCGGCGTCGACGAGGAACAGGACTGCCCTCAGTCCGCGATGGACGAGCTGGAAATGCGTGGGCGAGACGCCCCCGATGGCTATTTCCCCGTCCTGAGTACCTGCACGCTCAAAGACTCCGCGGAATGGCGTGAGCGCAAGCAACGGTATGAGGCCCAGCCGGATTGCTCCTTGTACCGCATGACGCTCACGGACAATCCGTTCGTTGCTCAGGCCTATATCGATTCGCTCGCACGTTCACTCGATCCGCGGGCCTATCGGATGCGCGTGCTGGCCCTGGATACCAGACCCGAGCGAGCGACTTATCCAGATTTCTCGCGGGAACGCCACGTCCGACAGCTGCCCGAGCTGGGCGTTCGTGACATCACAAAAAGCCGGGTCGGAGCCTCGGCTCTCATTGGGTACGACCCAGGGACGCTCAAAGATTGCAGCGTCATCCTCAAATGCTTCTCCATCGCCGGAGGCCCTCCGACCTGGTTCGTGATGAGCGAGGTCGTCACGGAGCCAGGAAGCGCTCAGAAGCACGCTGCCGACCTCGTGAGCCATCTCGCTCTTGATTACGCGTTGCAGCCACGGGACGTCATCATTCGGGCCGACCCGTATGGCGACACGCCCACGGAGAACAAGCCGGACCGGACCGTCTATGTCGAATTTCGGATCGCTGGCTTCAAGATTCTTCCCGCGGTTCACAAGCGGAACCCAACGGCCAAGACGGCAAACAAGCCTGGGTCCCTTCCACGGAACGCCCGGATCTCCGTCGTCAATCGCCTTCTATTGAACCAGGCGAACGAGACCCGAATCTATTTGCTCGCGGATGACCAAGGCCTTCCGGTGGCCAAGGAAGTCGCGAACTCGTTGGAAGTCTCGGCCCGTGATGAGAGCGGAAAAGCCGAGAACTATCGCAAGGACAAATACGATCCGACGCATCCGACAGCGGCTCTTGGTTACGCCCTTTATAGCTATGAGAAGCCGCGTCTCACCGAACTAGAGGATTACGGGGCAGAAGCCTCGCAAGGATAATCAAATGGGAATCCGAAGCATTGTGACAGGCAGCCAAGTCGCGGACGGTAATGACGCGGCATGGTCAGACGTCGAGCTGTACCTAAAGAAGCGCTATGTTCAGAACGACGTCGACGTCAAACGTCGCTATGCCGCGAGGACCCGGCGTCGTTTGTACGATAGCGGAGGCGTCGATCAGATCTTCGCTCTCATTGACGAGGTCTTCAAAGATCCGGAGGTCCGTCGGCTTCGTCGTGAGGTCGCTCCGTTTGCACGTTTCGACAATGCTCTGAGACGCGTCATCAATGAACGGGCCCGCGTCTATTCCAAGCCTCCGAAGACGAGGGCTGTCGGAAACACGACGAACGACACCTATCAGGAAGTTCAGCGGATCACGCAGCACAATGCCGCGATGAAGCTGGCGAACATTCTCGTCACGCTGCAGAACGACGTCTATTTGTCGTTCCGTGTGAGGGAAATGGCGAACGGTCAGCGGGTTCCAAGGACCGACGTTCTCGGCCCAGAAGAGTTCTTCGCGATTTCCGACCCGAAGGACCGGACCAAGCTCGTTGGCGTCGGCATCGATCAGACGCCAGACACGCCAAGCCCGAAGGAAGTCGATCCTCATTGGCTCGTCTGGACCGACGAGGAATCGTTCAAGCTCGACAAGCATGGCCGGATTCTCAAAGACACCATTCAGGCGAACCCGTTTGACCGGATGCCTGGTTTGCTCATTCATGCGGATTATCGGGCGAATTGTCTTTTAGATCCGCTCACGGGTGAGGACATTGTGTCCGCGCACCTTGCGGCGTGGCTGGCGAACACGAGCCTATTGAAGGAGCTGAAGTCGCTCTCAAAACAGGCCGCGTTCGTCGGTGAGACCGGACAAAGTCCGACCGGCCAAGCTCAGGATTCTGAGCGAGACCTCATGCTTGGTGAGGGCGTTGGTCTGTATACGGTGGATCGAGGCGTAGACCTCGACAAGTACATGAGGACGGCGGACCATGTCGTCGAGCGAGCCGCTGCGAATTACGGAATTCCGCCAAGCGTTCTGAGACATGCCGGGGCCACGTCTGGCTATGAGATCGATTTAAGGCGAATTCCTTTGGAGGAACTCCGCGAAGATCAGATCGCAATCTTTCGCGAGGCGGAGAAGGAATTCGCTCAAATTCAGAGCGACGTTCTCGCCGTGGATTTGCCGTCCCTCTGGTTTGATCCTCAGCCGTGGTTCATCGACTTCGCGGAAATCAAGCGACCCGTTCCCGAGGCGGAGAAATGGGCGGTTCGCAAGGCGAAGCGGGCCATGGGTCATTCCGATCCAATCATCGAGGCGATTGAGGACAATCCAGATTTCTCGCCCGAGATGGCTATGGAATGGGTTGCCGACCGGCTTCAGTCGTTCTTGACGTTCGTTGAGATCGCGAGAACGCGGCCGAACGTTGCCGCGAATGCCGACGCCCTCGACCCAGGCCAGACGCCTCAAGACAACGGAGCCAACGGTGCCGACGCGTCACGCGAGGACCCTGGGTTCGTGCAATGAGGCTCGCTAGCTATTCGCTGCAGACGTTCCAGCGTCCGGCCCTTCTCCGGGAATGTCTCAGGCATCTTCAGGCCCAGGAGATACCCGAAGGATGGGGCGTGGAAGTCATCGTCGCAGCCCCAGAGGGAGACCCAGGCATTGAGATCGCGAAGCTCTGGGACATGCGTCCGCATCCTGTGAAAATCTACACGAGCCCGGGTTCCGCCATTGCTCCGCAAGCTGCGACCAGGCTGGCCAATGTCTCAGGTGAGATCGTTTTGCAGACGGGGGACGACGATCTTCAGGAGATGGGGCGATTGAGAAAGGTCATTGCGTGCTGGGAGACCATGACCGTTCCCAGGCCCATCGGGTTCGATCTGTTTCACTTTGTGTCGGTGCAGCATAAGGCCGTGGCCGAGTGGGCCGGACCGAGCCATCGTGCCGCGGCAACGTATGCGATGCCCAGAGAATGGGCCGAGGTCGCTGCGAAGAACATCGCGGGTCTCGACTATAGGATCCACGGCGATTCTCAAATCGCCCGAGCCCTCGGTCGTGAAGGCCACGACATGAGCGATTATGAGCCCATTGATTGCGGCATGGTCGCCACCGACCACGGAAAGAACGTGCAGGGAAGCCGACCCTGGCCACGCCCAGGACAGCGGATCAAACACGGGGACTTCCTTCTCACGGGCGTCGGCTGGGATCAGTTTCTTTCGACCTTGCCAGACATGACCCGTGAATCCCTGGAACGCCTATGCACCGTGTGACAGCGGTCATTCCGACGAAGGACCAGGAACCCGGCCTTCTGCAGCGAGCCATCGATAGTGCCCTCGCTGCGAAGGTGGCCGAGGTTCTTGTCGTCGTGGACCGGTCCCAGCCCTTCGGAGACGCTCCGCCAAGGTGTCGTGTTCTTCTGTCGCCTGGCAAGGGCATCTCCGCTGCCTTGAATGAGGGAATCAGAAAGGCCAGCCACAAGCGAATCGCGTTTCTCGACAGCGATGACGCATGGCTTCCGGGCAAGGATGACCAGTTCCGTCATCCTGAGCCGGCCACGTTCACGGATTACATCCGCCACGGGCAAATTGTTTCCTGCGATCGACCGGTCGAGAATATTCATTCAGATAACATCCCGTGCCGATCCACAACGGTCGTGGACCGATGGCTTCTTGACCTGGTCGGCGGTTTCGACGAAACGCTCGATTACGCTCAGGACTGGAAGCTTCACTGTCAGGTTCAGATCGTTCTCGGCTGGATTCGCATTCCGAGGCCCTTGGCTCAGATCTCCGATTTGCCCTTGGGCCATACCAGAACGGCCGACCCGCACGAACGCTGTCGTCAGTGCGCACGGGTCCGGAAGGAGTTCCGGCATCCCGACAAACATCCGTTAGCCAGTGACCGACGCAAGTACTTGCGCGGGTCGAGTGAGGACGATGAGCTGTCCAAGCTGTAAGGAACTACGGGAAGAGATCGAACGATTGCGGGCGGAGAAGCGTTCGCTTGTTCAGCGATTGTTTGACCTTCGCTTCTGGGTCAAGAAGAACGCCCCCAAGGAGAACGACGGTGATTAGGTTCGGCGTCTTCGTGCCCTGCTATGGCGGACGCATCGCGTCCCCGGTCGTGAATTCGATCCTCCGTGACTATGACTACTGCAACGGGGCCGGTCACAGCTTCGCGTATTTCAGCCACGACATTCAGCCGGTGGACCGAGCGAGGAACCTTGCCGTCGACCGAGCCCGGACCATGGGGCTCGAATACCTGATGAGCTATGACGCGGACACGTTCGTCGACCCGCGTGGTTCCGCCTTGGAAGCCCTCCACAAGTCGCTCATTGAATGGAATGAGACGAACGAAGAACGGGCCGTGGCGATCTCAGCCGTGACGGTCTGCCGTGGCGGAGACCTTCTGAACGCGAGGCCAGCGAAGCCGGACGAGGTCTATCCAGCGGAGAAGGTCGGAGCGGCTGTCATGCTCATCGACCTTCATGGTCTCGACCAGCTCGCGAAAGAACACGTCTGGTTCCGCTACCAGCTAGCCGGAAATGGGATCGATACCTTGGCCGGTGAGGACGTGTACTTCTGCCAGGAAGTGAACCGACTTGGAGGCGTCGTGCTGGCGAATTACCAGGTCCCGACAAGGCATCTGTCGGAGGTCCCGCTTCGCCTGGAACGTTTTCATGTTACGGAATCAGAGCCGGCTTAAAGCCCTGTTATGAGGGCCGATCGACAACCATACATGAATCATGTAGAGTGACGTTACTCGCCTTTCGTCTAGGGGCGTAAAAGCTTAGACGCTAGTCGGTGGCCCGCCGTGATGGGCAATCAGAGGGCAATGCAAAACGAGCACGAAGACCAGCCGACCCCAGAGCCCGAGCTTGACGCTTCGGCCGAGGATTCGCCGGACGCCCCGGCGCAGGAAAAGCTCCTGACACAAAGCGAGGTTGGGAAAATCATCGCGCGTGAGCGTGAGAAGGCTCGTGAGCAAGCGCTCAAAGAATTGCGGCAGACCCAAAGCCAGCCGAAGACGGACAAAGGCCGAGTTCTAAACGTGGAACTACAGTCTCAGATTGATGCTCTCAAACTTCAAGTTGGGTTTGAGAAGGCGATCCGACAATATGGTCTCAATGAGGACCAGGTCGGGGCGTTGCAAGATCTGGCGACGGTAGCGAAGCCTGAGGACCTCAATGAATGGCTGTCCGGCACGGTGAAGCGATTGGGGCTGTCTTCCACGGCGAACTCGACGCCACCGACGAAGACCCAGCCCAGCTCACCGACACTGATGACGCCTCCGGCGTCTGATCGTGGCGGACCCGCTCCGACTTCTGACGGCCTTGCTCAGGACAATCCGCTTCGGTGGACCCAGAGCGACGTCGATCGGATTGTGGGCGGTCAGGATTCCTATCAAAAGGGAATCCAAGAAGTGAAGAAGCGGTTCATGGCGGGTCTTCGTGGCGTGACGATCGAGTTCCCTCGCGGTCCCCGATAGCGGGACAAGGGCCCTTGGACGGGCTCGGAGGGCTTCACGATGGCTGTCTCGACCACGACAACACTAAACGACGTTACCTATAGCGCTGCGATCGATCTGGCCTTCATGGGCTACGTTCAGGACTTCCGCAACGCTGAACGATTTCTCCGTGAGTACGATCTGCGCGGACGCGGCAGCGGAACCGTTCAGGTTCCCTCGCTCGCCTCAAATATGGGCACCGTGAACGACGGTGGTACGGGCGTCGCCACGGCTTTCAATGCCACCGAAGGATCGAACCTCGAAACATCTTTCGGCGTGGGAACGACAACCCAGTCGACGAACTCGGTGACCATCGCGTCGTCCGAGTATGCCGTCTATATGACCGTCACGGACGACGTCGGGGAAGACAGCGTTCCCGGCGGAGCCGATGCCGTCATGGATGAGATCTTCCGCAACGCGGCTGAGATCCTTCTCACGGCCTACGAGGATGACGTCTGGGCCCTGTTCTCCGCCCTCAATGGCGGAACGGCCGTCGGTACGACCACGGCCAACCTGACCCTTGCCAACCTGAACTCGGCCATCGTCACAATCCGCAATAACGGCGTTCGTGCGCCGGACGGCGTCGTGGCATGTCTGGCCCCCGTTCAGGGCTCTGACTGGGAAGACGCGGTTTCCTCGACCAGTACCGACAGCTTCGCCAGCTTTGATCGCACGGCCGACCGGTTCCTCGGAATCGAGCGGACCCCGAACAACGGCCTCGGTGACGGCTTCATCGGTAGCTATCGCGGAATGCCGATCTTCATCAGCGGTCTCGCCGATTTCGCGAACACCAACGAGGACCGCGTCGGGGCCGTGTTTGTGCCCTCGACCACGGCGAACAACCGCTATGCCGCCCTCGGTAAGACCATCTCGCGCCCCCTCCGCATTGAGACCGACCGCGACATCACCCTCCGTGGGCAAGAAGTCGTGGCGTCCATGCGATGGGGTGCCGGTGAACTGACCGACGCCGCTGGCGTCCCGGTGATCACGGACGCGTGACAGAAGCTTCCGAGACACCTCCGTCCGTCTCGGTTTTATTGGGCTTCTTCTAGCCCAATCCCCCAAGAACGGTGAAAGGCGGACCCGCGCAAGTACTTGCGTCGGTCCGCCAATCGCCAAGGTCGAGCCATGCCGAACATCGTCGTCACGCCCATTCCGCCCCACAAGCTCAAAGGAGCCTACGACGCTGGCAAAGCGTCCTTGGAACCCCGTGAGCGTCTTCGTTCCGACGAAGAGGGCTTCCCGATGATCAATGAACGGCATGGCCATGAACTCACGGAACGGGTCCGCCGTGCCGTGAGCGAGAAATGGGTTACGTGGTCCGGGAACGTCATCTACGTCCGGCTCGTGGCGGGTTCTGGCCAGCGTCGAGGGACCGACCCAGCTCGGGAACAACAGGTCAAAGAACGCCTCCACAACGGCAAGGCGATTCGTTATGGGACCTGTCCGCTTCGCGACCCGCTGTCCATGCGTTGGATTCCAGCCGACATGCGAAGCGAGAAGCCATGCAAGCCCGGCACGCATGGCGAGGGCAAGGCCTGTCCTCATATCGAGAAGGTCATCGAGGTCCGCCGTCAGCTGCACGGCAAGCTGGAAGCCAAGCGGGCCGAGAAGTACAAGAGCCAGCTTCAAGAAACCCAGAAGCAAAACATGGCTCTCACCGAAGCGCTCATTTCCTCGCTCAATAACCGAGGCGAGCCAACGGTCATCGGGGAGTAAGCATTGACCGCGTCCCCGAGCTGGCTACGAACGACGCTTTGTGAGGACCTCGCGGAGGTTCAGCGTCGTCAAGGCATGGTCCCCGACACGGTCCTCATCGAGAAGGCCGTGGACGAGGACATTCGCCGGTGGTCAGCGGAGAACCGTGAGCGGAAATTTCAGTACACGCCGAAGATCGAAAAGAAGGCAGACGACGAACGGCACGAGGCAGCCAAGCGGGTCGCCCAAGATAAAGATCTGAGCTTCTCGTCCAAGCCCGTCACCGACGACGTCCTCACGGCTCATTGCCCATGCGGAGGCGTCTGCAAGAACTGCAAGCTCAGGGCTCGACTTCTGCAGCTCATGGAACCGCTGCCGGTAGCGGAGCGAACCCCCAAGGTCGAGGTCTGGAAGAACGCCAAACGCCCAGCATGGTGCCGTGAGGTTCTCAACGTCTGGACGTGGATGACCTTCTCCAAGCGAGCCAAGGTCCTCAAGAAGAAGGGCGAGCTTGAACGGGTCGTCCTGAGGAAACTGGAAGATATCGCGAATCGGAGCAATTCGATCCTCGGTCTCGGGGAGTGGAACCGATGAAGAACGTCGTCGACCTCGCGTTCAATGTCACAGGTCAGACGTTCTTTTTGGACGTCCCCGAAGGCCAGCCGACAACCATCACAAGCGTCTCCGTCTTTCGCCTCGACGAAGGCGACAACGCCACGGCCGAATCGGCCACGACCGGCTCCGCCTCGATTGACAGCGTCGACACCATTGTCGATGCCGACTCAGGCAAGGCCCAGCCGGACTCGCGAATTATCTACGTGAATGACACGACCGGAATCACCGTCGGTCGTGACTATCTCGTCACTGGCTCCGGTGGCGAGAAGGAATGGGTCGAGGTCGTCGAGGTCACCTCCGGAACCTCCGTGACGGTCCGGGCCCCCTTGGCGAATGACTACGTCTCCGGGAACGCCTTCCAGGGCACGCGTATCAGCGTCTCCGTGGATTCAACCTGGGTCGCGGACGCTCACAACCTGTCCGACGCCACGCCGAACCCGAGCTATCGAATCCGCTGGGAATATGTCGTCTCGGGAACCAGCCACGTCCGCTATTCGTTCGCGGACCTCGTGAGGGCCCCGGGCGAACATACCGTTCGGCCCATCGATATTGAGCGGATGGTCCCGGGCTATCTCAATGCCCTTCCGGTTCTTCATCGCGAGGACCGAGGCCGGGCCTTGATTGACGAAGCCTATACACAGGTCGCGATCGACTTTCACGAGCAAGGCATCGCGGACGAGCAGGTGCAGAACTCGGTCATCTTGAACGAGCTTGTGAAGCGGAAGACGGTCGTTCTCTGGGCGGAAGCCCGGGCCATGATGGGCGGAGCCTTGGAACCGGTCGAGGTTGCGCGAACGTCCTACGCTGCCCGCTGGGACCAGCTCGTGAGGGCACCGTCTCAGGTGAAGGTGCCGGTCGCGGACCAGAGCGGAGCGGGCCACACGATTCCGAGCCAAGGGCTCACGGTCCGATAGGGGAAACGAATGCCTAGCGCTCCATCAATACGGATTGACGGCTCGACTTCGGGAACGGGCACGACGGGACAAAGTCGGACCGACATTGTCGCGGGCGAGACCGTGACCCTGAACGAC
>Ga0210374_1000048_pt1 | contig 13550 bp, 11 predicted proteins | sample S765metaT_FD_170483 | JGI IMG/M metagenome (GOLD analysis project Ga0210374, IMG submission 170483) | Metatranscriptome of estuarine sediment microbial communities from the Columbia River estuary, Washington, United States - S.765... | ecosystem: Environmental > Aquatic > Marine > Intertidal...
GTGCATACGCCGAGTCTGGGGTGGCCGGCCGACTGGTGGCCTTTATCGACGACATGGCCGCGGTGTATGCCGAGAGTGATCTCGTGATCTGCCGGGCCGGCGCGCTTACGGTCTCGGAGCTTGCGGCGGCGGGCGTGGCCAGCATCCTGGTTCCGTTTCCCCATGCCGTGGACGACCACCAGACGCGTAACGCCCGTTATCTAGCGGACCCGGGAGCCGCGATCCTCCTTCCCCAGCCGCAACTCAACCCGGAGCGGCTCGCGGAGCTGCTCCGCACGCTCGACCGCCAGAGATTACTGGCGATGGCGCGTACCGCCCGCTCCCTGGGCCGTCCCGAGGCGGGCCGGGACGTGGTCAGGGTGTGCGAGGAGCTCGCGGCATGAGGCACAAGGTCCGGCGGGTGCATTTCGTGGGCATTGGCGGCGCGGGCATGAGCGGCATCGCCGAAGTGCTGCTCAATCTCGGCTACGAGGTGAGCGGATCGGACATTCATGAGAGCGCCGTGACGCAGCGCCTCGCCGCCCTTGGGGCCAAGGTAGACATCGGGCATGCCGCGGAGCATGTCGCCCGCGCAGACGCTGTGGTGGTGTCCACCGCGGTCAAGGAGGATAACCCGGAGGTGGTGGCAGCGCGGGCGCGCAAGGTACCGGTTGTTCCGCGGGCCCTCATGCTGGCGGAACTGATGCGCCTGCGCCAAGGGATCGCCGTGGCGGGCACCCATGGCAAGACCACCACCACGAGCCTGATTGCGAGCATCCTCGCCGAGGCGGGTATGGACCCAACCTTCGTAATTGGCGGGCGACTGGAGGCGGCGGGCTCCCACGCCAAGCTTGGCAGTGGCGAGTTCATCGTGGCCGAGGCCGACGAGTCCGACGGCTCCTTCCTGCACCTCGCTCCGGTGCTGGCCGTGGTCACCAATATCGACGCCGACCACATGGAGACCTATGGCCACGATTTCGGCCGACTGAAACAGGCGTTCGTGGATTTCGTCCAGCAGATTCCTTTCTATGGCATGGCGGTGCTGTGCGCGGACGACGCCAATGTGCGCGACATCATGCCCGCCGTCACTAAGCAGATCACCACCTATGGCATATCTCCGGACGCGCAGGTCCGCGCGGCAGAGGTGCGCTCCGAGGGAACCAGCATGCGCTTTATTGCCCATGTGGGCACCAACGGTCGACCCCGCGCACTGGACATCCGCCTCAACCTGCCGGGGATGCACAACGTGCAGAACGCGTTGGCGGCGATCGCCACCGCGTTCGAGATCGGCGCCCCCGAAGAGGCGATCATCAAGGCCCTCTCGGAATTCCGCGGGGTGGGGCGGCGCTTCCAGCGCTGGGGCGAGATTGCGCTGCCCCGCGGAGGAACGGTGACGCTGGTGGACGACTACGGCCATCACCCGGCCGAGATGGCAGCCACCATGGCGGCAGCGCGGGGTGCGTTCCCCGGGCGCAGGCTGGTGGTGGCATTCCAGCCTCATCGCTACACGCGTACCAGGGATTGCTTCGAGGATTTCGTGAAGGTTCTCTCCGCCGCCGATGCCGTGGTCCTGACTGAGGTTTACGCCGCCGGGGAGCCACCCATCGTGGCTGCCGACGGGCGCGCCCTGTCGCGGGCGATCCGCGTGCACGGGACGGTGGAGCCCATCTTCGTCGAGACGGTGGATGAAATGGGCGCCGCGGTCTTAGGCGCGGCACAGGACAGGGACGTGGTGCTCATCCTGGGCGCGGGGTCCATCGGCGGGCTCCCGCAGAAGCTCGCCCAGGCAGGAGGCTGAGGGGGGCGCCGGGAGCGAATGGACATGTCCGAACCAGAGCGATTCATGAAAGCGGGGCTTCGCGGCCAGCTCAGGCTCAATGAGCCAATGCGCAAGCACACGAGTTGGCGGGCGGGAGGACCCGCGGACCGACTCTACGTTCCGGCGGACCTCTCCGACCTCGCCGCTTTCCTGCGGAGCCTGTCGGAAGATGAGCCGCTGTGGATGATCGGGCTTGGCAGCAATCTGCTGGTGCGCGATGGCGGTGTGCGGGGGACCCTGGTGCTCATGCACGGGGGCCTCAAGGATCTCAGGCTGGAGCGACGGGATCAGGCGGGGGGGCTGGTTTTTGCGGAGGCCGGCGTGCCTGGCGCCAAGGTTGCCCGTTTCGCTGCCTTGCACGAACTCGTGGGCGGCGAATTTCTCGCCGGGATTCCCGGCACCGTTGGCGGGGCGCTCGCCATGAACGCGGGCTGCTACGGGCGGGAAACGTGGGAGATCGTGGCCGGCGTCCGTACCATCGACCGTCGCGGCAGCCTGCGCGATAGGGGACCCGCCGATTACGAGATCGGCTACCGCCATGTGGCGCTTAGGGATGGGAGGGCGGAATGGTTCGTGGCCGCCTGGCTGCGTCTGCGTTCCGGAAGCGGCGAGGGCTCCCGGCGGCGGATCCAGGACCTCCTGAGCCGCCGGGTCGCGTCCCAGCCGCTGAATCTTCCCAACGCGGGTTCGGTGTTTCGCAACCCAGCCAGCGACTTCGCCGCGCGTCTGATCGAGAGCTGCGGACTCAAGGGTCGCAGCATCGGTGGCGCCGTCGTTTCTCCCAAGCACGCCAATTTCATTGTGAACGCGGGTGGCGCCACGGCCGCCGACATCGAGGCGCTGATCGAACTCTGCGCGGAGACCGTCTACTTGCGCACCGGAATTCGCCTCGAGCCGGAAGTGCGAATCATCGGGGAACGCCCATGAGCGATTTGGGCAAAGTGGCGGTGCTCTACGGCGGGAAGTCCGCAGAGCGGGAGATTTCCCTCATGAGCGGAACCGCTGTCCTCAACGCGCTGCTTGCCCGCGGCGTGGATGCGCATGGCTTCGACCCTCGGGACCGCGGGCTTGAGCAGCTGTTAATTGAGCACTACGACCGGGTGTTCATTGCGCTCCATGGACGCTATGGGGAGGACGGAACCGTGCAGGGCGCGCTGGAGCTGATGGGGATCCCCTATACGGGCAGCGGGGTTCTCGGGAGCGCCCTGGCCATGGACAAGCTGCGAACCAAGCTGGTTTGGGAGGCGGCAGGCATTGAGGCGGCACCCCATGTTCGTTGCGATGCCGGAAGCGCTCCCGACTTCGATGGGGCGGTCGCGATGCTGGGCCTGCCGCTGATGGTGAAGCCAGTGCACGAGGGGTCGAGCATCGGCATGACCAAGGTCACCCGCGCCCAGGACCTGCCGGAGGCGTTCGCCCTGGCGGCGCGCTATGACTCGGTGATTCTAATCGAGCAGTTCATTGAGGGCACGGAGCTCACGGTGGGCGTGCTCGGAGACGAGGCGCTGCCGGTGATCCGCCTCGAGACGCCGCGCGTCTTTTACGACTATCAGGCCAAGTACTTTTCCGACGACACGCGTTACATCTGCCCGTCGGGCCTTCCCGCGAAGCAGGAGGAAGCCATTCAAGCGGCCTCCATCGAGGCTTTCCGCGTCCTTGCCTGCCGCGGCTGGGGACGGGTCGATCTGATGCTTGGGCAGGATGGTCGTTCCTATTTTCTCGAAGTCAACACAGCGCCCGGCATGACCGACCACAGCCTGGTACCGATGGCGGCGCGGGTGCGCGGGATGAGCTTCGAGGATCTGGTGATAAGAATTCTGGAGTTGGCCCGTGTCGGAACGGACTGAAGCGTTGATGGGCGTCGCGAACGCCTTGCTCGCCGTGGGCGTGTCGCTTCTGCTGCTGGTCGTGCTGGTGGCGGCAGCCCGGATGCCGGTATTCGAATTGCGCGAAGTGCGCGTGGAGGGCGATATCAGGCATCTGACGCGAGAGCAGGTAGAGCTGATCCTGAGCCGTGAAGTGCGGGGAAATCTCTTTACCGTTGACCTGGAGCCGGTGCGCGCGGCTTTCGAAAAACTGCCTTGGGTGAGGGCCGCGACCGTGCGGCGCGCCTGGCCGCCGGGACTCAGCGTGACGGTGGAGGAACAGGTCGCCCTGGCCCGCTGGGGCACGATTGGACTCGTGAACAGCCAAGGCGAGTTATTCGAGGCGGCCACCGACCAGGATCTACCGGAGTTTGTGGGTCCCAGCGGCGCTTCGTCGGAGATGGCCGAGCGATACCGGGAGTTCTCGCGCCTGGTGCGACCCCTTGGCTTGCGGGTGATCCAGGTAACTCTGTCGCCTCGGCGCGCCTGGGAGCTGCGGCTCGATAGCGGCATGCTCGTCGCCCTCGGAAGGGACCAGATGGAGCATCGGCTGGAGCGCTTTGTCGGAGCTTATCCCGCTAGCCTGGAAACCATCGCCGGTCGGGTTCGATACGTGGATCTGCGCTATGCGAACGGCTTCGCCGTGCGCGTCCCGCCCCCGCTGCCGCGTGCTCCTCGAGCAGCGACGCGAAACGGCGAGGTAAGAGGCAAGGCATGACTAGGCAGAAGGAGCTCAAGAATCTGATCGTGGGGCTGGATATCGGCACCTCAAAGATCGCTGCCATCGTGGCGGAGGTGAGGCCCGACGAGAGCCTGGAGATCATCGCTCTGGGCCAGGCGCCGTCGCGCGGGCTGAAGAAGGGCGTGGTCGTAAACATCGAGTCAACCGTGAACTCGATCCAGCGGGCGCTGGAGGATGCCGAGCTCATGGGTGACTGCAAGATCCGGGAAGTGTACACGGGGATCGCGGGTAGCCACATCAAGAGCTTCAACTCCCACGGCATGGTGGCGATCAAGGACAAGGAAGTCTCGCAGATGGACGTGGATCGTGTGATCGAGACCGCGCGCGCGATCCCCATACCCAACGACCAACAGACCCTGCATATCCTAAACCAGGAATTCATCGTCGACGGTCAGGGCGATGTGCGCGAGCCGTTGGGCATGAGCGGAGTTCGGCTCGAGGTGAACGTCCACATCGTGACCGGCGCGGTATCGGCTGCCCAGAACATCATGAAGTGCGTGCGCCGCTGCGGGCTCGAGGTGCGCGATTTGGTGCTGCAACCACTGGCCTCGGCGACCGCGGTGCTTTCCGACGACGAGATGGAACTGGGGGTGTGCCTGGTGGACATCGGCGGGGGAACGACCGATCTCGCGGTTTTCACCGGCGGTGCGATCCGCCACACGGCGGTCATTCCCATAGCCGGCGACCAGATCACCAACGACATCGCCATGGCATTGCGCACCCCAACCAAGGACGCGGAAGACATCAAGATCCGCTACGGATGCGCACTGCGGCAGCTCGCCGATCCTCATGAAATGGTCGATGTTCCGGGCGTTGGCGATCGGGGGCCGCGCCAGCTGTCACGCCAGACCCTGGCCGAAGTCATCGAGCCCCGTGTCGAGGAACTCTATTCCCTGGTCCAGGCCGAGTTGAGGCGCAGCGGCTTCGAGGACCTTTTGTCATCGGGCATCGTAATCACCGGCGGCTGTGCGTCGGTGCGCGGCATGGTGGAGCTCGGCGAGGAGGTATTTCACATGCCAGTTCGCCTGGGGTTGCCGCAATACATGGGGGGGCTCGCCGAAGTCGTGCGCTCTCCGCGTTTTTCCACTGGGGTCGGTTTGGTGATGTTGGGCATCCAGCAGTACCGGCGCCATCAGCAGCAGCGGATGCAGACGGGTTCTTTCCGCCAGATATTGGAAAAGATGCGAAGCTGGTTTCAGGGGAATTTCTAGGATCGAGAGTGAGGCGACGTGAGGCGCTAGGCGTTAACGAGACGCAGATTCGGGTTGAATCCTCGGAGTAAACGAGATTTGTGTGAGCAACAGGAAACTCGCAATTGAAAAGGAGAGAGACATGTTCGAGATCGTGGACAACCAAGCTCAGGAAGCGGTGATCAAGGTGGTGGGGGTAGGCGGCTGCGGAGGTAACGCAGTGGATCACATGATTGCGAAGGGCGTGCAGGGCGTCGAGTTTATCGTCGCCAACACCGACATGCAGGCGCTTCGTCGCAACAAGGCGCGCACCCAACTCCAGCTGGGTCCCGCCATCACCAAGGGGCTCGGAGCCGGGGCCAACCCGGAAGTGGGACGCGAGGCGGCCCTGGAGGACCGGGAACGGATTCAGGAATTGATCCAAGGGGCTGACATGCTGTTCCTCACCGCCGGAATGGGAGGGGGTACGGGCACCGGGGCTGCGCCGGTGGTAGCACAGATCGCCAAGGAGCTGGGTATCCTGACGGTGGCCGTGGTAACGAAGCCATTTGGATTCGAGGGCAAGCGGCAGCAGATCGCGCTGCAGGGAATCGAGGGGCTCGGTCAGCACGTGGATTCCTTGATTGTCGTGCCCAACGAGAAACTTCTCCAGGTCCTGGGCCCCAAGGTTAAGCTACAGGAGGCGTTTCGCGCCGCCAACGACGTGCTGCATGGTGCCGTGGCAGGCATTGCCGAGATCATCAGTTGCCCGGGCATGATCAACGTGGATTTCGCCGATGTGCGGACGGTGATGTCCGAAATGGGGATGGCCATGATGGGATCGGCCCGCGCCACGGGTCCAGACCGGGCGCGAGTGGGGGCCGAGCAGGCGGTAAATTGCCCGTTGCTCGAGGACATCAATATTTCCGACGCGCGTGGAGTCCTGGTCAATATCTCCGCGAGCGAGTCCAGCTTCGAGCTGCAGGAGATGTACGACGTCATGGACACCATCAAGACGTTCGCGGCAGACAGCGCAACGGTCATTGTGGGAACGGTATACGACGACGAGCTTGCCGATGACCTACGCGTGACCATTGTGGCTACCGGGCTTGGCAATCCCGCAAATCGCGGTCAGTCCAAGCCCCTGAGCGTGGTCAAGACCGGGACGGACAGTAGCCCAATAGAGGTCGTCAACTACAGCGAACTCGAACTCCCCACCGTGATGCGCACGCGGCGTCGGGATGCGACCGTGGAGGCCATGAAACAATCGGGGGTCGATGTGCTGGACATTCCTGCGTTCCTGCGCAAGCAGGCGGACTGAACGCCCATGGGGCTGGAGTCATGCCGACCGGGTTTTGCCGTGATAGAATTACCCCTCTGAATTTGCAGGGATCTGACCCATCCATGGTCAAGCAGCGCACGCTCAAGAACGCCGTAAGGGCCACCGGAGTCGGCCTCCACTCGGGCCGCAAGGTCACACTCAACCTGCGTCCGGCTGCGCCTAACACCGGAATCGTTTTCCGGCGTGTGGATCTACCGCAGCCCCTGGATATCCGGGCGGAGCCCCATGCCGTTGGGGACACGCGGCTCTCCTCGTGCCTGGAGCAGGGCGGCGCGCGAGTTGCCACCATCGAGCACCTCATGTCCGCGTTCGCCGGCCTTGGCATCGACAACGTCTACGTGGATCTTGACGGCCCCGAAGTGCCCATCATGGATGGCAGCGCGAGCCCCTTTGTGTTTTTGCTCCAGTCTGCAGGCATTGAGGAACAGGGGGCGCCCAAGAAGTTTGTACGGGTCCTCAGGACGGTGGAGGCGAAGCAAGGTGACAAGTGGGTTCGCTTGGATCCTTTCGATGGCTTCAAGGTGACTTTCAGCATTGATTTCAACCATCCGGTGTTCGCGCGCACCAACCGCACGGTCACCATAGACTTCGGCGTGACTTCGTTCGTCAAGGAAATTGCGCGGGCCCGCACCTTCGGTTTCATGCAGGACGTTGAGGACATGCGAGCAGCGGGCCTGGCCTTGGGGGGGAGTCTCGACAACGCGGTAGTGATGGACGAGTTCCGCGTCCTTAACAACGACGGTCTGCGTTACGAGGACGAGTTCGTGAAGCATAAGGTGCTGGACGCGATAGGGGACTTGTACCAATTGGGGCACCCCATTCTCGGGGCGTTCACGGCTCACAAGTCCGGGCATGCCCTTAACAACATGCTGTTGCGGGAACTGCTCGCCGAACCGAAGTCCTGGACCTACGAGACCTTCGAGGACGCGGCGCGCATGCCGGCGTATCTTCGGTTGCAGCTCCAGTCGGCCTGACTGCCCCTAGCCCCGATCCGCCGGACGTACGCTCGGGCCCGGCATGCTGATCCTGGCTCGATTCCTGATATTTCTGGTGCTCGCAACCGTGGGCGTTTGCTTTGCGCTATATATTGCCACCAAGAATCCCCGCTATCTGAGCTTTGCCTGGTCGGTGATCAAGTTTACCGGGGTGTTTCTGATGGCTCTCGCCGCGTTTTACCTGGTCGAGCGTCTGATTCTGATTATATGAGCCTAACGGCGGCCGGCGGAGCAGCGTCTGCGCTGTTTCGCGAGCAGGTCGCTTACCGCTGCCCGTAAAGGGGAAGCGGTGAGGTTTGCTTCCAACCGAGCAAGGCTCTTCAATCCTTGGGCACTGATTTGTCGAGGAATTTTGTCCGACATTTGATTGGCCGCGCGTGAACTTCGCACTTGCACACGCACATCTATTGCGTTAATGTCAAAGCCCCGCTGGCGGAATTCTGATAAGAAACGCGGCATTAATTGTTTGATTTTTGAAGCAAATACGCCGCTGTTCGTGAGCAGGGTCACGCGACCGGCGTGGAAGGCAGCGACATGACTGAATGGCGCGAGATTCCTTGGCACGATGGCGGCATACACTCGCTGGAGTTCAGCGACTTGCCGGACTTCGCGAAGGAGGGCCTCGGGAAGGCCTCGAAGAAAGATCTCAAGCCGCTTGGCCGGCATGGGAACTGATTGGGAGGGCAAATGCATATTATCCTGGTGTCGAGGGACCTGGGAAAGGCTAGAACAATAACCCTTTCGGGTTCGCAGGTCTCGTTGCTTGCGGGCCTCCTTTTGCTAGTGATGGGGATGGTCGCGGCTGGCCTCCAGCAGGTGATCTTCGGCTCCGCCACGCCCCAAGAGAGTTCGCTTTTTGGAGCTCAATATGGCTCGTCCTACGAAGAGGAGAAGAAGCGCGAGTCCTATGTCCGGGAAAACCTCAACGCGATGGCCAGGAAACTGGGCCAGATGCAGGCTCAGCTGCTTCGACTGGATAGTCTTGGGGAGCGGCTGGCCAAGTTATCCGGAATTAAGGCTCAGGAATTCTCCTTTGATGAGGCTCCCGGCCGTGGAGGGGCTGTCTCGGTTCTCCCCACCCAGGACCTGTCCCTGCCGGAGCTGGGAAAGCAGGTGGAAGACCTTGCCCGCCGGGTCGACGACCGCTTCGATAAACTGGGTGTGCTCGAGTCCATCGTGATGCAGGACCGGCTCAGCAAGAAGATGCTACCCTCGGTTTCCCCTGTCGAGAGTGGGTGGTATTCGTCCAAGTTCGGGTGGAGGATAGACCCGTTTACCGGAAAGAGGGCTTTCCACGAGGGCTTGGATTTCAATGCGGGGGAGGGCACTGGCATCCTGGCTGCCGCCGGCGGAATCGTCGTCTACTCCGGGTTCCACCCCGAGTATGGTAATATGATCGAGATTGATCACGGCAATGACCTGGTGACCCGTTACGCTCATGCCTCCAAGCGCGGCGTCAAGGTTGGCGAGGTGGTTCTCCGAAAGCAGAAGATCGGGGAGGTCGGCAACACAGGGCGCTCGACGGGGACCCACCTTCACTTCGAGATTCGACATCGGGGCGTGCCGCAAAACCCTGCGCGGTTCCTTCAGGCAAGAAATTAAACCGGACGGACGCAAGTCGCGCGACAGGGGTGAGGAGCAATCCCTCACCCCTGTTTGCTTTTTATAGCGGGGGCGCCACCCGCCGTCGCGCTTTCACGGCTAATACCCAATGCTTCAGACCGTACTCAGAAAAATCTTCGGCAGCCGGAACGAACGGTTGCTCAAGCAGTATGGCGCGAGCGTGCGCCGCGTCAATGCACTGGAACCCGAGGTTTCCCAGCTTACCGATTCAGAGCTTCGCGCCAAGACGGACGTGTTTCGGCAGCGCGTCGCGAACGGTGAGCCCCTCAATGACTTGCTTCCTGAAGCCTTCGCTGTAGTGCGTGAGGCGGGTAAGCGCGTGCTGGAGATGCGCCATTTCGACATGCAGCTGGTTGGAGGCGTCGCCCTGCACGAAGGCAAGATTGCCGAAATGCGTACCGGGGAGGGAAAAACGCTGGTCGCGACCCTGCCCGCGTATCTTAACGCCCTCACGGGAAATGGTGTGCACATCGTTACCGTCAATGATTACCTTGCCAAGCGTGATTCGGAATGGATGGGGCGGATCTACGGCTTTCTCGGCTTGCGTGTGGGGGTGATCCTTACGCAGATGGATCATTCCGACAAGCAGGCGGCCTATGGCGCCGATATTACCTACGGCACCAACAACGAATTCGGATTCGATTACCTGCGGGACAACATGGCGACGCGCCCCGAGGATCGTTTTCAACGCCCTCTTGGCTACGCCATTGTCGATGAGGTGGACTCTATTCTGATCGATGAGGCGAGAACGCCGCTCATAATCTCCGGACAGGCCGAGGACACGACTGACCTCTACGTCCGCATGAACCAGGTCATCCCCGCCCTGACGCGTCAGCAGCAGGAGAACGGCCCCGGCGACTTCAGCGTTGATGAGAAAGCACAGCAGGTTCTGCTTACCGAAGACGGGCACGAGAGGGTAGAGCAGCTGTTGTCCTCGGCGGGCATCCTGGCCCCTGGCAGCAGTCTTTACGATCCCGCGAACATCATGCTTATGCATCACCTGTACGCGGGGTTACGTGCCCACGCGCTGTATCACCGGGACCAGCATTACGTGGTTCAGAATGGCGAGGTCGTCATCGTTGACGAGTTCACCGGCCGCTTGATGGCGGGACGACGCTGGTCGGATGGCCTGCACCAAGCCGTTGAGGCCAAGGAGGGGGTCCCGATCCAGAAGGAAAACCAGACTCTCGCCTCGATCACGTTCCAGAACTACTTTCGTATGTACAAGAAGCTGGCAGGTATGACCGGTACCGCCGATACCGAGGCCTACGAGTTCCAGCAGATCTACGGCCTTGAGACGGTGGTCATCCCCACCCACAAGCGCATGATCCGACTCGACCATATGGACAAGGTCTATCGCACGGCGCGGGAAAAGCACAAGGCAGTGATTGAGGACATCAAGGATTGCCACACGCGTGGGCAGCCTGTGCTCGTGGGAACCACTTCCATCGAAAGCAACGAGTTCTTGGCCGGTCTTCTTACCAAGGAGGGGCTTCCGCACCAGGTTCTGAACGCCAAGCAGCACGCTCGCGAGGCCGAGGTCGTGGCTCAGGCTGGGCGCCCCGGCGTGATTACCATCGCGACCAACATGGCGGGCCGTGGTACGGACATCGTCTTGGGAGGTAACGTTAACCGGGAGATTGACGCCATTCGCGGCAACGAATCACTGGACGATGGCGAGAAGTCGGCAAGAATAGCCGTGCTGAAGTCGGAGTGGCAAAAACTCCACGAACAGGTGGTGGGAGCTGGTGGTCTCCACATCGTAGGCACGGAGCGGCATGAATCGCGCCGCATCGACAACCAGCTGAGAGGCCGGTCGGGACGCCAGGGGGACCCCGGCTCAAGCCGTTTCTTCATGTCCTTGGAGGATCCCTTGCTTCGGATTTTCGCCTCAGACCGCGTGGCGGCCATCATGGATCGGCTCAAGATGCCAGAAGGCGAGGCTATCGAGCATCCTTGGGTCACGCGCGCCATCGAGAACGCGCAACGCAAGGTTGAGGCCCGCAACTTCGATATCCGGAAGCACCTCCTGGAGTATGACGACGTTGCCAATGATCAGCGTAAGGTGATCTACGCCCAGCGCAACGAATTGCTGGAGAGCACGGATATCTCGGAAACCATTTCCGCGTTGCGCGCGGACATGATCAACAGCATCATCAGCCAGCACATACCCCCCGGCAGCGTCGAGGAACAATGGGACGTGCCCGGGCTTGAAAAGGGGATTGCCGGTGAGTTGCAGCTCCAGCTGCCGGTAAAGAAATGGCTCGACGAGGAGCCAGAGCTGCATGAAGAGACCCTGCGAGAGCGAATTGTTGCCGCGGCTGCCGAGGCCTATGGGAAAAAGGTGGAATTGGTGGGTCCAGAGAACATGCACCAGTTTGAGCGCATGATAATGCTTCAAAGCTTGGATCAGCGCTGGCGGGAGCATTTGGCGGCGTTGGATTACTTGCGGCAGGGAATCCACCTCCGCGGTTACGCGGCGAAGAACCCGACCCAGGAATACAAGAAAGAAGCATTCAGCATGTTTGCCGACCTGCTGGAACGCATCAGGCGGGATGTTACCCAGATCCTCATGACAGTTCAGATTCGCAGCGAGCAGGATGTGGAGGCCGTCGAGCCGGAACCACCCCCGGAGAACTTAGAGTATCACCACGCGAGTTACGAGGAGGCAATTACCGCTCCTGCGGGGGGAGACTCGGAGGCTAAGCCGGTGCCGTTTGTGCGGGGCGGGCAAAAGGTCGGCCGTAACGATCCCTGCCCTTGCGGCTCGGGGAAGAAGTACAAGCTATGTCACGGAAGACTGGCTTGAGGCAGGATTGGCCGACGCGCTTTAAACAGTGCGTCTGCCCTTCTCTTCAATAATCCGGCACTCCCACAATGCGTCATGGCTGTAAGGCTCGATCCGCCTGATCCCCTGGCCCTCATTCCTGTTAAAGGGGTGATGCTTGGTGTGGCGGAAGCCGGGATCAGGAAGCCGAGCCGCAAGGATCTTGTGCTTATAAGCCTCTCGGAGGGAAGCTGCGTCGCCGGGGTGTTCACCAAAAACCGTTTTTGCGCGGCCCCGGTGGTGGTTTCAATAGAGCATCTGGCATCCGGGCGTCCAACTCGGGCCCTCGTCGTCAACACCGGCAATGCCAACGCGGGTACCGGGGAAGACGGTCTGGCACAAGCCTATCGTACCTGTGATGCCGCCGCCGTTCTTCTCGGCTGCCTTCCCGCCGAGATCCTGCCATTCTCAACCGGGGTGATCATGGAGCCGCTGCCGGTGGACCGTGTTGTTGCCGGATTGCCGGTATGTGTTGCTGACCTGAGCGAGACCAATTGGGGAAGGGCCGCCGAGGCCATCATGACCACCGACACCGTGGCCAAGGCCGCCTCGAGAATTGTTTCCTTAAGTGGGAAGCGGGTCGCGGTAACTGGCATCGCCAAAGGTGCCGGCATGATTCGTCCGGATATGGCTACGATGCTGGCGTTCGTGGCGACCGATGCGGCGGTGAGCAAGCCCGCCCTGGATCGACTAGTACGAGAAGTGGCGGACCGCACCTTTAATCGCATCACGGTCGACGGCGACACCTCCACCAACGACGCGTTCATGCTCATGGCAACCGGCAAGTCAACTCTGCCCGAGGTCAGGTCACCGGCAGCTGCCGAATATATCGCTTTAAGGGAAGCGGTTACCGAAGTCGCGACGGACCTTGCACAGGCCATCGTTCGCGATGGGGAAGGGGCGACCAAGTTCATCGAGGTGCGGGTTGTCGGTGGCAGGAGCGAGGAGGAATGCCGGCGCGTCGCTTATGCCATAGCCCATTCACCTTTGGTCAAGACTGCCTTCTTCGCGTCAGACCCAAACCTCGGGCGCATCCTCGCGGCCATCGGTCACGCCGGCATAGCCGATCTTGACGTCGGATCGCTTCGCCTCTTTCTCGATGACACCCTGGTCGCGGCGCTCGGGGGACGTGCGTCGGGATATCGGGAGCAGGATGGTCAGAGGATCCTGCGACAATCCGAGATCACCA
>Ga0210374_1000049_pt1 | contig 13547 bp, 12 predicted proteins | sample S765metaT_FD_170483 | JGI IMG/M metagenome (GOLD analysis project Ga0210374, IMG submission 170483) | Metatranscriptome of estuarine sediment microbial communities from the Columbia River estuary, Washington, United States - S.765... | ecosystem: Environmental > Aquatic > Marine > Intertidal...
CCGCGACGTGGCGCTGGTCTCGGATGCCGGTACCCCGGCGGTGAGCGATCCCGGCGCGCGACTGGTGCGGGAGTTGCGCGAGCGGAGTTTTCGGGTCGTCCCCGTCCCCGGGCCCAGCGCGGCGATCGCTGCACTTTCCGTGTCGGGCGAGGAAAACCCCCACGTCCTGTTTTACGGCTTTCTGCCCTCCAGGTCCGCTGCCCGGCGCAAGGCGCTGCAGGGCCTGCGAACGCTTCCCTTTACCCTGGTATTTTTCGAGGCGCCCCATCGCGTCGCGGAGTGCGTCGAGGACCTGCGGGAAGTGCTCGGTGGTGCGCGAAGGGTCTCCATCGCCCGGGAACTCACGAAGCTGCATGAAACGGTACATGCCTGCGCCCTGGCCGAGGCGCCGGCGTGGCTCGCCCGGGACTATCACGAGAAAGGCGAGTTTGTGCTGGTGGTGGGCGCCGGCGAAGTCTCGCGGGCCGATTCCGGTGAAGAGAGCGAAAAGGTGCTGCGCCTGTTGCTGCGGGAACTGCCCGTGAGCCGGGCCGCGGAACTTGCCGCCAAGATCACGGGCGATAACCGCAAGGCGCTCTATCGCCGCGCCCTCGAGCTAAAGGACACCGCAGGCGGCTGATCGCGCGCCGCTATAATGACGGCACAGGCTCACCCCGCAATGAACCGACTGACTCTTGTCCGACCCGATGACTGGCATCTCCACCTGCGGGACGGCGAGGCCATGGCGTCGGTGCTGATGCACACGGCGGCGCGCTTCGCCCGCGCCATCGTGATGCCAAACCTCAAACCGCCGGTGACCACGGTCGATGCCGCGGGCCGCTATCGTGAGCGCATCCTGGCCGCCCTTGCGCGCGACGCGCGCTTCGAACCACTAATGACCCTTTACCTCACGGATAACACGCAACCGGAGGAAATCGATCGCGCCCGGGCCAGCGGATTCGTGCATGGCGTCAAACTTTACCCCGCGGGGGCTACCACGCACTCGGATGCCGGCGTCACCGATGTCGCGCGCTGCGCTCCGGCGCTCTCGGCCATGGAACGCGCTGGCCTTCCCCTGCTGATCCACGGTGAGACGACCGACCCGGCCGTGGACGTGTTCGACCGGGAGAAGGTCTTTCTCGAGCGGGTCGTGGCGCCGCTCATCGGGCGCTTTCCCGGGCTGCGCGTGGTGCTGGAGCATGTGACGACGCGGGATGCCGTGGAATTCGTGAACGCCGCGCGGACCGGCGTGGCGGCCACCATCACCGCCCACCATTTGCTGCTCAACCGCAACGCCATGTTCGAAGGCGGACTGCGCCCTCACCATTACTGCCTGCCGGTACTCAAGCGGGAGGAGCACCGCCAGGCGCTGGTGGCGGCGGCTACCGGCGGCAGCCCGAAGTTCTTCCTGGGCACCGACAGCGCGCCCCACGCCCGCGCCGCGAAGGAGTCGGCTTATGCGTGCGCGGGCATCTACACCGCCCATGCCGGGATCGAGCTCTACGCGGAAGCTTTCGAGCAGTCCCGCGCGCTGGACCGCCTCGAGGCTTTCGCCAGCTTCCACGGCCCCGATTTCTATGGATTGCCTCGCAACCGCGATACCATCACGCTGGTGAAAGACGCCTGGACGGTGCCGCCGCAGTATGCCTTCGGCGGCGACGCGCTGGTGCCGATGCGCGCCGGCGCCGAGGTGGGCTGGCGACTCGCCTGATTCCGGGATTCGCTCCGGGGACCGCCGGAGCGACGGGTTCCGCGTCGCCGCTGACTGGTTGGGAGCGATGGTCTCCAAGCGGCCCTTTGATTTCCCGCGCCCGTGGGAAGGGCGCCACCAGGATCGGCTGAATGTTTTCGCCGCCACTTCTGCGCGAAGCGGCTGGAGCGGGGAGCTTGGCACGCCCATGCCGGTCGGGCACGCCATCCATGCGCCAGGTGTCCAGCGGCGGTAAAATACTCGGGCGAAGCTGGCCAGACAGCCGCCGGGGAAGTTGTTTCCCCGGAGGAAAGTCCGGGCTCCGCAGAGCAGGATGCCGGCTAACCGCCGGGCGCCGCGAGGCGACGGAAAGTGGCACAGAGAACAGTCTGCCTAAGCGTCTATGACGCCGGCGATGGTGAAACGGTGGGGTAAGAGCCCACCGCGTCCGTGGCAACACGGACGGCACGCCAAACCCCATCCGGAGCAAGACCAAATAGGGAAGCTATAGCGTGGCTCGCGCTGCTTCCGGGTAGGTCGCTTGAGCGCGCGGGCGACCGTGCGCCTAGAGGAATGGCTGTCCGGGCACCCGCAAGGGTGCCTGACAGAACCCGGCTTATCGGCCAGCTTCGCTTCCCTTCTCTTCCCCCACAGCTCTAGCCTGGATCCGGTGTGATAAGACGCACAGGGGGACTCTATCCCCTTATTTCTCAAGTACAAATTTTTCGACGCTAGGTTGACGCGATAAGTCTTTGTCCTGAAAAACAAAATACCCATTTTCCGCTTGACCCCGGGGAAAATTCTAGTCTATAGTGGGCGAACGTGGAGAATTGTGGGAGATTGTGGGGATCTCCCGGCCCGCCTAAACAAAAAGGGGACAGATGTTTCGCGGGGTCACACAGCTAACACTGGACAGCAAGGGCAGGCTCGCAGTGCCGGCGAAGTACCGGGACGCCCTGCTGGCCCATTGTGCCGGCCGGCTGGTGGTCACCGCCGACCCCTCCCGCTGCCTGCTCCTCTACCCCCAGCCCGCCTGGGAGCCCATCGAGCACAAGCTCAACAGCCTTTCCAGCTTCAATCCCAACACCCGAGCGCTTCAGCGGTTGCTGGTGGGGAATGCCAGCGATGTGGAGATGGACAGCGCGGGTCGCATCCTGGTGCCAGGACCGCTGCGGGAGTTCGCGACGCTGGAGAAGGACGTCGTGCTGGTGGGGCAAGGCGCCAAATTCGAGGTATGGGATCAGGAGAAGTGGAACCAGCAGATGGAGGACGCCCAGCTGTTCAAGGAGGGAGTCCCGCCGGAGCTGGACGGCTTCTCGTTGTGAGGGCGCAGACCGTTGCCCACGCACCGGTGCTTGCCCTGGAAGCGGTCGACGGGCTGCGCGTGCAGGCAGATGGCACTTACGTGGACGGCACCTTCGGGCGCGGGGGACATAGCCGGCTCATCCTAGAGCGGCTGGGACCTCATGGAAGGCTGATTGCGCTGGACAAGGATCCCGCAGCAGTCGCGGCGGGCAGGGAATGGGTGGACCCGCGGTTCGAAATCGTGCACAGCGGGTTCGCGCAACTGGCGGAGGTGCTTAGGGAGAGAGAAGTCGCGGGGTTGGACGGGCTGTTGCTGGATCTCGGCGTGTCCTCGGGGCAACTCGAGGACGCGGCGCGGGGCTTCAGCTTCCGGCTGGACGGTCCTCTCGACATGCGCATGGATCCCGCGCGGGGTCGCAGCGCCGCCGACTGGCTCGCCTCGGTGAGCGAGCGGGAACTGGAGGAGGTAATAAGAAACTATGGCGAAGAACGGTTTGCTAAACAGGTTGCAAGAGCGGTTGTTGCGGCAAGAGCGCGGGGGCCTATTGCTACCACACGACAATTTGCCGAGATCGTGGCAAAAGCCATCCCCACGCGCGAGCCAGGCCAGGATCCGGCGACGCGGAGTTTTCAGGCTCTACGGATTCACACCAATGCGGAGCTTGAAGAGCTGTCGCTAGTGCTACCCCAGGCCGTCACTTGTCTCCGGCGCGGCGGGCGGCTGGTGGTGATCAGTTTTCACTCCCTCGAGGACCGCATGGTGAAGCGGTTCTTCCGCCGTAACTCCGGCTTCGACCGCCTGCCGCGGAAGCTGCCGGTGCGGGAGCGGGACCTCCCGCCGCCGCCGCTGCGGGTGGTGGGAAAGGCGCTGCGGCCGCCCCAGGTGGAGGTGGCAAGGAATCCACGGGCGCGGAGCGCGGTGATGAGGGTCGCTGAGCGCTTATGATGCGGCTGAATCTGATTCTGCTCGGGGCCGTGATCGCTTGTGCGCTCGGAGTTGTGACCTCGCAACACAAGGCGCGCAAGCTGTTTGTGGAATTGCAGAAGGAACAGGAATTGACCAAGCGCCTGGAGGAGGATTTCGGGCGGCTCCAGCTGGAGCAGAGCACCTGGGCCAGGCACGGACGGATCGAGCGCATCGCCCGCCAGCAGCTCGGGATGCGCGTGCCCGAGCCGTCGCGAATTCAAATCGTTCCGCCGCCGGCGGGCGTGTCGCGGGAGGCCCGTTGAATCCCGTATCAGGGCAGGCGCTGCCCCCGAATCTCCCCCGCTGGCGCGCCGGCTTGCTGCTCGGGCTGCTGCTGATCACCTTCGCGGCGCTCATTGGCCGTGCCCTTTATCTTCAAGTCGTCCGCAACGACTTCCTGCAACAGAAAGGCGATGCCCGGGCCAGCCGCGTCATCGAGATCTCGGCGAACCGAGGCGTGATCACGGATCGCCGCGGCGAAGTACTGGCGGTTTCCACCCCGGTGGAGTCGGTTTGGGCGAGCCCCCAGGACCTGGAGGCGAGCCGCAGGCAGCTGCAGCAGCTCGCGGCCGCGCTGCGCATGGACCTGTCGGAACTCAAGCACCGCATCAGTGACGACGAGCGGGAATTCGTGTACCTCAAGCGCCGCCTGCCCCCGGAGGATGCCGCCCGGGTGACGGCCCTGGGAGTCCCGGGGGTGTTCCTGCAGCGGGAGTACCGGCGCTATTATCCGGCGGGGGACACGCTGGCCCACGTGATCGGATTCACCAGCGTGGACGATGCCGGGCAGGAAGGCATCGAACTCGCTTTCCAGGATCATCTCGCAGGAAGGCCGGGTAGCCGGCGCGTGATCAAGGACCGGCTCGGGCGCATCGTCGAGGACGTGGAGAGCATCCGCGTCCCCAGGCCAGGCCAGAATCTGGCGCTGTCCATCGACACCAAGATCCAATACCTCGCCTACCGGGAGCTCAAGGAGGCGGTGGCGCAGCACCGAGCCCGGGCTGGTGGGATCGTGGTGCTGGACGCCCGCACCGGAGAAGTGCTGGCTTTGGCCAACGTGCCTACCTACAACCCCAACAACAGGACCTCGCTGACGGGGCCGCGGGCCCGCAATCGTGCGCTCACGGACGTGTTTGAGCCGGGCTCGACCCTCAAGCCGTTCACCGCGGCGGCGGCCTTGGAATCCGGGATTGTCCGGCCCGAAAGCGTGGTGGAGACCGCGCCGGGATATATGGCTATCGGCAGGGCGACCATTCGGGATGCCCATCCCGAGGGACGACTGACCGTGTCCCAGGTGATCCAGAAATCGAGCAACGTCGGGGCCGCCAAGCTGGCGCTTTCCATGCCCCCGGAGCGCCTCTGGAACGTCCTCAACGGCGCCGGATTCGGCGGCCCCACCGGAAGCGGCTTCCCGGGGGAGGCCGGGGGACGGCTGCGGCCCCACAAGAGTTGGCGCCCCATCGAGCACGCGACCATGTCCTATGGCCACGGCATTTCGGTAACCCTCCTTCAACTGGCCCGGGCGTACACCATCTTCGCCAACGATGGCGAGATCAGGCCCGTTTCTCTGGTTCGCCTTGATGCTCCGGTGCCGGGAGAGCGCGTCATGTCTCCCGAGACGGCGCGCGCGGTGCGCGGCATGCTAGAACTCGCGGTTCAGCCGGGAGGAACCGCACCGCGCGCCCGGGTGCCGGGCTACCGGGTGGCCGGCAAGACCGGCACGGCCCACAAGCTGCAGGACGGAAGCTATGCTGCCGACCGCTACGTGTCCTCATTTGTGGGGCTGGCGCCGGCTTCCAATCCCCGATTGGTGGTGGCAGTGATGCTTGACGAGCCCAGCGCAGGCGAATACTACGGGGGCGCGGTGGCCGCCCCGGTGTTCAGCAAGGTGGTCGCTGGCGTGCTGCGCATGCTGAACGAGCCCAATGACGCACCGGTGGAACCCCTGCATTTGCCGGCGGACCTACCGGTGGTGAAGGAGGAGGTGTGAGCGCGGGCGCCCGCAGTCCTGAGCGAAGTGAGGCGGCCTGGCATTTCGACCCGGCGCTCCTGGACCGTCTGGGCGTTCCCGTGCGCCGGCTTGCCCTGGACAGCCGCAAGGTGCGCCCCGGCGATGCCTTCCTGGCCTTCGCGGGCGAGGTTCAGGACGGACGGCGTTTCATCCCTGAAGCCATAGCCGCGGGTGCCGGCGCCGTTCTCTGGGAGCGCCGCGGGTTCGAGTGGGACCCATCCTGGGCGGTGCCGAACCTCTCGATATCGCGCCTCCGCGCCAAGGCGGGCGCCATCGCGAGCCACGTCTACGGCGATCCTACAGCGCGCCTGTGGGTGATTGGCGCCACAGGGACCAACGGCAAGACGTCTTGCACCCATTGGATCGCCCAATCCATGGAGGCCATCGGCCGCCGGACCGCCTTGATTGGCACCCTAGGCGCCGGGTTTCCGGGGTCGCTGGTGGCCGGGGGAACGACGACGCCGGACGCGGTTACCCTGCAGGAGAGCTTGGCGGATTTTCTCGCGCGGGGGGCCTCCTGCGTGGCGATGGAGGTTTCTTCCCACGCGTTAGAGCAGGGTCGGGTAAACGGCGTGCGTTTCGCCGTGGCGCTGTTCACCAATCTTTCCCGGGACCATCTCGATTATCACGGCACCATGGACCGCTACGCGGCGGCCAAGGCGCGGCTGTTCCGCTGGCCCTATCTGGGCCGCGCGGTGCTCAACTTGGACGATGCCTTCGGCCGGACTCTGGCGGAGAAGGTGCAGGCCGCAGACCCGGAGGTGGTCGGTTACGGTTTCGGTGAGGAGGCGCTCCGCGCTGCCCGGGCGAGGGGCACCGCCCTAGTTCGGGGCGAGGCCCTGGATCTGAGCGAAGGGGGAGTCCGCTTTCGGGTGGTTTCGCCCTGGGGCGAGGCCGACATCGCGAGCCCGATGCTCGGGCGCTTCAACGCGGAGAACCTGCTGGCCGTGTTCGCCACCCTGCTGGCGAGCGGAATCGACCTCGCCGAGGCGGTGCGGGGCCTGAAGGCCGTGAGCCCGGTGCCCGGCAGGCTGCAGCAAATGGGCGGCCGCGGGCGGCCTCTGGTGGTGGTTGATTACGCCCATACGCCCGACGCCCTGGAAAAAGCGCTGCTCGCGCTGAGGGAGGTGATGCAAGAAACGGAGCATGCCCGACTCGTCTGCGTTTTCGGCTGCGGCGGCGACCGCGATCGGGGGAAGCGACCCCAAATGGGAGAAGTCGCGTCCCGCCTCGCGGATCTTTCTTATGTGACGAACGACAATCCACGAAACGAAGACCCGCGCCGGATCATCGAGGAGGTGACCGCCGCCATGGGCGCCAATTACAGGATCGAGGAGGACCGCGCTTCCGCGATTTGTCAGGCCATCGAAGGAGCGCGCGCGGGGGATGTGGTGCTGATCGCGGGCAAGGGCCACGAGGAGTACCAGGAGTCGCGCGGGCGGCGGCTGCCGTTCAGCGATGCCGAGGTGGCGCGTGCTTCCCTGGAACGTCTTGGCCCCGGGAATGTTGAATGATGAGCGTGCGGGAAGCGGCAGCCGCGGTGGGTGGAGAAGCGGTGGGCGAAAGCGCGTTTTTTTCCCGCGTGGTCACCGACAGCCGGACGGTCGCGGCGGGCGACCTGTTCGTGGCTCTGCGCGGCGAACGGTTCGATGGCCACGACTTCGTCCCCCACGCTCTGGGCGCCGGGGCCGCCGCAGCGATGATCGCCGCGGATGCCCGGGACAAGCTGTCGGGTCTCGCGGCCCCGCTGCTGGTAGTGCCGGACACCCGCCGCGCTCTCGGCGACCTGGCTGCCCACTGGAGAGGCAAGTTCCGCATCCCCCTGGTGGGATTGACCGGAAGCAATGGCAAGACCACGGTCAAGGAGATGCTGGCCTGTATTCTGCGCCAGGCGGCGGGGGCCGAGGAGGCGGTGCTGGCCACCGAAGGCAATCTCAACAATGACATCGGATTGCCGCTGATGCTGCTCCGCCTGCGCACCGGTCACCGCTACGCGGTGATCGAGATGGGCATGAACCACCCTGGAGAAATCGCGTATCTCACGCGCTTGGCGCGACCCGACGTGGCCATCGTCACCAACGTCGGACGGGCCCACATAGAATTCCTGGGATCCCGGGAAGGTATCGCCCGCGCCAAGGGCGAAATCTTTGAGGGCCTGGGGTCCGGAGCGGTGGCCGTAATAAACGCCGACGACGAGTTCGCGCCCATGTTCCGGAGGGCGGTCGAGGGGCACCGGGTGATTGACTTCGGGCTGGAGCGGGCGGCGCGGGTGAGTGCCCAGTACCGCCTGACTCCCGAAAACGCCTTCCTCACCATGCGCCTGCCAGAGGGCGAGGTCGACGTGCAGCTTCGGGTGCCCGGGTTGCACAATGTCCAAAATGCCCTGGCCGCCGCCGCCGCCGCCACCGCCCTCTCGATCGCTCCCGAGGTCATAGCCTCGGGCCTGGCGAGGTTTTCGGGGGTCAAGGGCCGCCTGCAGCGTAAGGCCGGCCTCAACGGATCGAGCCTGATCGACGACACCTACAATGCCAACCCGGAGTCCGTGAACGCAGCGCTTGCGGTGCTGGCGGCGGCAGCGGGGCGCCGGATTTTCGTGCTTGGTGACATGGGAGAACTCGGCCCAGAGTCTCATAAGTTTCACGCCGAGATCGGGGAGCGGGCGCGCTCCTCAGGCATCGAGACGCTGCTTGCGCTGGGGGAGGCAAGCTTACACGCAGTGCGCGGCTTCGGCCCGGGCGCCATGCACTTCGAGCGCATCGAGGACTTGTTGGCGCATCTGGAAAATCTCCTGGCACCGGGGGTTACCGTGCTGGTCAAGGGCTCCCGCTTCATGCAAATGGAGCGGGTGGTGCGGAGCTTCGAGCAAACGACGGCCCCGGGGGCCGTCGGGGCGGGAGCATGACATGCTGCTATTGCTGACCCAGTGGCTGGCCGACGATATCCGCGCGTTCAACGTTTTCGGCTACATCACGCTGCGCACGGTGCTCGCGGCAATGACAGCGCTGCTGATTTCTTTTCTGGTGGGTCCGGTCATGATCCGCAAGCTTGCCGCCTACAAGATTGGGCAGGCGGTGCGCGACGACGGTCCCCAGACTCACCTCGTGAAGGCAGGGACGCCGACCATGGGCGGCGCCCTGATCCTGGTTTCCATCGCCATCACCACCCTGCTGTGGGGTGACCTGAGCAACCGCTATGTCTGGATGACGCTGATCGCGACCCTGGGCTTTGGGATGGTGGGCTGGGTGGACGACTACCGGAAAGTGGTTCAACGCAATCCCAAGGGGCTCTCCGCCCGGGCAAAGCTCTTCTGGCAGTCCTTGATTGCCCTGGCAGTTGCCTTGTTTCTGGCCTTTACGGCGAATTTGCCGGCGCAGACCGAGATGATCATCCCGTTCTTCAAGGCGGTGTCGATACCCCTCGGCGTAACGGGCTTCGTGCTGCTCACCTATTTCGTGATCGTCGGCAGCAGCAACGCGGTGAATTTGACCGACGGCCTGGACGGTCTGGCGATCATGCCCACCGTCATGATCTCAGGCGCCCTGGCCATTTTTGCTTACGTGGCCGGGAACGCTGTGTTCTCCAAGTACCTCGGATTTCCCCACATTCCCGGCGCCGGCGAGCTCGCCGTGTTCTGCGGCGCGATGGCAGGGGCAGGTTTGGCGTTTCTCTGGTTCAACGCCTATCCGGCGGAAGTGTTCATGGGCGATGTCGGGGCGCTCGCCCTCGGTGCCGCGCTCGGCGTGATCGCCGTGGTGGTCAGGCAGGAGGTGGTGCTGTTCATCATGGGCGGAGTGTTCGTGATCGAAACGCTCTCGGTGATGCTCCAAGTCGCGTCCTTCAAATTGACGGGCAAGCGGATCTTCCGCATGGCGCCGCTTCACCACCACTACGAGCTGCAGGGCTGGAAGGAAAACCAGGTGGTGGTGCGCTTCTGGATCATCACGATGATGCTGGTGCTGTTCGGCTTGTCGACGTTGAAGCTGAGGTGACGAGGATGAAGCGCGGAGGGACTGGTTGGGTGGAGGCTAACGTGAGCGGAGGGAACTTTAAGCGCCGCGGGTACGGCCGAGACCACAATCGACCCGTGCGCCTCTGGATCATGACGATGATGCTGGTGCTGTTCGCATCGGCCAACTTGAAACGGCGGTGAGAAGGCAGCCTTGGATGTCCGGGGGAAACCAGTGCTGGTGCTAGGAATGGGCGACTCGGGTCTCTCGATGGCCCGCCATCTGGCGCGCCACGGCGCTAGGGTCCGTGTCGCGGATACCCGGGAGGCTCCGCCGCGGAAGGCAGATCTGCTCGCGTCCGTTCCCGACGCGGAACTATTCTGCGGGGACTTCCCGCGGCCTGCATTTTCGGGAACCGGGCTCATCGCCATCAGCCCCGGGGTGCCCCGGGCGCAGCCCCTTGTCGCCGAGGCGGCGGGGCGCGGCGTGCCTGTCATCGGCGACATGGAGTTGTTCGCGATGGCCCTGCGCGAGGCCCAAGCGACGGGCCGCGCGCCGGCGGACACCCGGGTCCTCGCCACCACCGGAACCAACGGCAAGACCACGGTGACTTCCATGGTCGGCGCCATGTGCCGGAAAGCGGGGCTGGCGACAGAGGTGGCGGGGAACATCGGTCCCGCGGTGCTCGAAGCCTGGGAGCGATGCGAAGCAAACGGACGCTTTCCCCGGGCCTGGTCGCTGGAGCTTTCAAGCTTCCAGCTCGAATCCACCTCGAGCCTGGCGCCAACGGCGGCGGCTGTCCTCAACGTCAGCGAAGATCATCTTGACCGCTATCCGGACATCGAGGCTTATGCCGCGGCGAAAGCCCGGATCTTCGAGGGTGCCGGGACCCAGGTACTCAATCGCGACGATCCGCGGGTGATGGCCATGGCGCGGACCGGCGCCGAGCATCGGTTTTTCGGCCGCGGAGCTCCGACGAGCGAGACCGATCTGGGGCTGGTGCAGTCTGGCGGAGAAATCTGGCTTGCGGAAGGTGGGCGCAGGCTGCTCAAGGTTTCCGAGCTTTGCGTATCCGGGTTGCACAACGCGCTCAATGCCCTGGCCGCCCTCGCGCTGTGCCGTGCCGCGGGGATTCCGCCAGACCCCCTTGTCGAGTCTCTGCGCGAGTTCAAGGGTCTTGCCCATCGGGTGGAGAAAGTTGCCGAAGTGGCGGGGGTCGCGTTTTACGACGATTCCAAAGGCACCAATGTTGGCGCCACGGTTGCCGCGGTGGAGGGGCTCGGGCGCAAGGTTGTGTTGATTGCCGGCGGCGACGGCAAGGGCCAGGACTTCTCGCCTCTGGCGCCGGTGGCGGCCCGGTCGGCCCGGGCGGTGGTGCTGATCGGGCGCGACGCACCCCGTATCGCTTCAGCGTTGGCCGAGGGCGGCGTCACCGCACTGCGCGCCGAGGCCCTGGAGAACGCGGTGGAGATGGCGTTTGCGCTGGCGCAGCCCGGGGACGCGGTGCTGCTGTCGCCGGCGTGCGCCAGCTTCGACATGTTCCGCGATTACACCCATCGGGCGGAGGTATTCATCGCCGCGGCGCGGCGACTGGCGGAGGCGCGACCGTGAGTGTGCGTCAGCTGAGCGTACCATCTCGCGCCATACCGGATTTTGACGCGCCCCTGGCCTGGGTTGCGCTGGCGCTGCTGGCGCTGGGTCTGGTCATGGTTTACTCGGCATCCATCGCCACCGCGGAGGCGAGTCGCCACACCGCTTACCAGGCACATTATTTTCTGGCGCGGCACGGGGCTTACCTGGTGGTGAGCATGGTGATCGGGCTGGCCGCGTTTCAGATCCCGATGCGCGCCTGGCAAGGTATGGCGCCCTATCTCTTCGTGTTCGGCGTCGCCCTGCTGGTGTTGGTGCTGCTGCCGGGTGTGGGGCGCGAAGTCAACGGCAGCCGGCGCTGGCTCCCCCTGATGTTCGTCAACTTCCAGCCGTCGGAGCTGGTGAAGCTGTTTGTGGTGCTCTATGCCGCCGACTACACCGTGCGCAAGGCCGCTTGGATGGACAGCCTGCGCAAGGGCTTCCTGCCGATGTTTTTCGTGATGCTGCTCACCGGGGCGCTGCTGCTGGCCGAGCCCGACTTTGGCGCCTTCGCGGTGATTACCGCCATCGCCGTGTCGATACTGTTTCTCGGTGGCATGAACTGGCGCTTGTTCGCCGGCCTGATGGGGTTGCTCGTCACGGGTTTCATGATCCTGATCGTCACCTCCCCCTACCGCATGCAGCGGATCGCGGCCTTCATGGATCCCTGGTCGGACCCCTTCGGCAAGGGCTACCAGCTATCCCATGCGCTGATCGCCTTTGGCCGCGGCGAGTGGTTCGGTGTCGGGCTTGGCGGCAGTGTCGAAAAGCTTTTCTACCTACCCGAGGCGCATACCGATTTCCTGATGGCGGTAATCGCCGAGGAGCTGGGTTTCGCGGGCGTGTCGCTGATCATCGCCCTCTTCGGCTGGCTGGTGTGGCGGGCGTTTTTGATCGGGCGCCGGGCGGCCAATCTCGAGCGCCCCTTCTCGGCTCTGGTGGCCCAGGGCATCGGGGTATGGCTTGCGACCCAGGCGCTTGTCAACATCGGGGTAAACACGGGTGTGTTCCCGACCAAGGGCCTGACCCTCCCGCTAATGAGCTTCGGCGGCAGCGCCATGGCGGCCAACTGTCTTGCCCTGGCGCTGCTGCTGCGGGTCGATTTCGAGAACCGCCAGGCCCTGAAGGGATACCCGTGAGCCGGACACTTCTGATCATGGCTGGGGGCACTGGTGGTCACGTGTTTCCGGGGCTTGCCGTGGCGGATCTGATGCGCGGCGGAGGTTGGAACGTGGTGTGGCTTGGGACCGCCGCCGGCATGGAGAGCCGGCTGGTCCCCGGGCGGGGCTATGCCATGGAAACAATCCGCTTCTCCGGCGTGCGCGGCAAGGGGGCCTTGGCCTGGCTGCTGCTGCCTCTCCAGCTGCTGATCGCGTTTTGGCAGAGCGCGGCGGCTCTGTTCCGGGTGCGCCCGGACGTGGTGCTCGGCATGGGTGGCTACCCCGCTTTCCCGGGGGGCATGATGGCTGCACTCCTGCTGAAGCCGCTGGCTATCCACGAGCAGAATTCTGTCGCCGGGCTTGCAAACCGGGTGCTGGCGCAAGTGGCCGACCGGGTTTTGATCGCGTTCCCGGGGGCGCTTTCCGGACGCAACGTTCGCGTTACCGGGAATCCGGTGCGCGACGCAATCGCCGGTGTCCCGGAGCCCGTCCAGCGGTTTTCGGGACGACAGGGCAGGCTGCGCGTGCTGGTGATAGGCGGGAGCCTGGGCGCCCAGGCCCTGAATGTCACCGTGCCCAAGGCGCTGGCCCTGCTTCCGCCCGAGGTCCGGCCGGAGGTGACTCATCAGGCCGGGGAAAAACATGTCGAATTTCTGCGCCGTGCATACGCCGAGTCTGGGGTGGCCGGCCGACTGGTGGCCTTTATCGACGACATGGCCGCGGCCCTTGTTGCATCGTGTTCATGTTCCCCGCCTACCTGGCCGCCGCGGTGAGGAATCGCCGCTGGCGGCTGGTGCCCCTCACCCTGGTCTTCGCGGCGGGGATCGCCGTGGTGCTGGTGCCGGTGACCCTTGGCATC
>Ga0210374_1000050_pt1 | contig 13477 bp, 15 predicted proteins | sample S765metaT_FD_170483 | JGI IMG/M metagenome (GOLD analysis project Ga0210374, IMG submission 170483) | Metatranscriptome of estuarine sediment microbial communities from the Columbia River estuary, Washington, United States - S.765... | ecosystem: Environmental > Aquatic > Marine > Intertidal...
AGCAGAACACTGTCAACTACTACACGCCCAACTGGAATGGCTTCCAGATCAAGCTCCAGGCCTCGGCCGACGAGGAGAAGCCGGCGGATGCGCTTCCGGGCGCCACCCTGGCCCAGATCGCTGCGGCTGACCGCGACCCGTTCATGTATGCCGCTTCCATCGGCTACGACAACGGTCCCTTCTACGCCAACTTTGCCTATGAGAAGCATGAGGACTTCGGTGCCAACCCGCTGCTCGGCATTGTTCAGCCCGGTGGCTTTTTCACCGGATCCGATGACGATGCGTGGCGTGTGGCGCTGGGTTACAAGTTTGGCAACTTCCGCATCACCGGTGCGTACGAGGAACTGACCTACGAGTCCTCGGGCATCGACATCACTGGCACAGTGCCCGCGACAGGGAATATCGACCGCAAAGCGTGGTACGTCGGCGCCAGCTACGCGGCCGGCCCCCACTACTTTGCGCTGTCCTATGCTGACGCCGACAATCTGGACTGCAGTGGCACCGCAGCGGCCACGATCCTGGCCCAGACCGTCTGCGACGGCACCGGCGCGAATATGTATGCGGCGCGGTACGCATATTCCCTGTCCAAGCGCACCGAGGTTTTCGCCCACTACATAAAAGTCAAGAACGACCAGTTCGGCCAGTACACCTTCGGCGTGAACACGCTTAGCAACGTGGCCCCGGGCGCGGATCCGGAAGGCTTCGGCGTCGGCGTGAAGCACAAGTTCTAATAATCCGTACCTGGGCCGGCTGCAAAGCCGGCCCTGCCAAGAACAAGAAGATGACGGGCACCTTCGGGTGCCCGTTTTTTTTCGCCCGCCCTCCGGGAAGCGCGTCTGGCCGGCGCGTCTGCGGATGCTAGAATGGACTTCCCATTACACGCCCGCGCCAACCGTTACTTTCGCCATGCTTGACCTCGATGCCCTGCTGTTCCGCGCCGACAAGGCGTTGCGCACCCTGTTCGCGCCGGCCACTACACTGCGCCCCGTGCCCGGGAAGGACCTCCCGGAGGCTGAACTGGCCGAAGCCGAGAAGCGCCATGCCGCCGGCCTCATGCGGGTGAATCACGTGGGGGAGATCTGCGCCCAGGCGTTGTACGAGGGCCAGTCGCTGACCGCCCGCAACCGGGAGGTGCAGAGGGCCCTGGAGCAGGCGGCCTGGGAGGAGACGGAGCACCTGGCTTGGACCGAGCGCCGCATCGCGGAGCTGGGTGGGCGCAAGAGCCTGCTGAACCCGCTTTGGTACGCGGGTTCATTCGCGCTGGGCGCCGCCGCCGGGCTAATCGGCGACAAGTGGAACCTGGGTTTTCTGGCAGAGACCGAGCGCCAGGTGGTGAGCCACCTGGAGGATCACCTGGAACGGCTGCCCGAGTGCGACGGAAAGAGCCGTTCCATCCTGGAGACCATGCGCGACGACGAGGCGAGGCACGCCACCACCGCGGTCACCCACGGCGCCGCCGAACTGCCGGCACCGGTCAAGCTCGCCATGAAGCTTGCCTCGCGGGTCATGACCCGCAGCGCCTACTGGATTTAGCGCTAACCACGGAGGCACAGACAGAAGCGACTAAACGCAGAGGACGCAAGGAACGTCAGAGGAAGAGTGTTTAAGTCTTATCCCTTGCGCTCTTTGCGACCCTTGCGTTAATGAAACTCATCTACTCTGTGCCTCTGGGTCTCTGAGGTCATTCCTCGATAATTACGAAGTCGTGGGTCAGCTCGGCGGTCTTGGCCAGCATGATGCTCGCCGAGCAGTACTTCTCGGCGGATAGCTTGATGGCGCGTTCCACCGCCTCGGGTTTAATCCCCTTGCCCGTGACGGTGAAGTGGAAGTGAATGCGGGTGAAGACCTTGGGGTCGGCCTCGGCGCGCTGGGCGTCAAGTTCCACCGCGCACCCGGAAACGGCGTGCCGCCCCTTCTTGAGGATGTGCACCACGTCGATGGCGGTGCAGCCGCCGGCGCCCATGAGCACCATCTCCATGGGGCGCGGCCCCAGGTTGCTGCCGCCCAGTTCGGGCGCGCTGTCCATGACCACGGCGTGGCCGCTGGCGGAGGCGGCGAGAAAGGTCATGTCCTCCACCCATTTCACTCTGGCCTTCATTGCATCTCCTCGCGCTTGAATTGGCGCGACAGGATATCAGCCGGTCCTCGTCGAGTCCAAGCGTGTAGCGCGGCGAGAGACGGCTCTAGACGTGGATGGCCCGGCTAGGAGATTTCGACGCGGGAGATCGTCCGCTCCCGGAGTTCCAGGAAGCCCGGGAGCGGTGGGCTACCGTGTCAGCGATCCGCCGACGACAGGCCCCGAGAGAACGCCGCGGCCGGCGCGGTATAGAGCCTGCGCCAGAGCGGGCGGCCAGGCACCGCGTAAGCAGCAAACCTCAAAACGGCGTCCACGGATTGGAGGTTGCGCGAACGAAAGCTGCAGATTTATGAGAACCGTTATCATGACGCCCGGCAGCAGGAATAGTCTGGACCGGAGTGGGGGAGAAGTGAGACCTCAGTTGAATAGCGGTATTAATAACATACGGAACAAATAGTTGTCACATATGTTGTGCTGGTACGACACATTATTTTGCATTGCATCAAAATATTTGCATTCCGGGACTTCAGGCGGTATATTGGGCTTGCGTTAGGTGCTCGGTCTCGAGCATTTAACCGTTGTCTCCTCCATCCTCCTCCTATGGTGGAACTTGGCGCAATCTTCCCGATTGCGCCATTTTTTTGCCGCCGCGGGGTCAGGGAACGTCCAGCCCGAGCCTTGTTCTTGCGCCTGGCGCTGGGGCGGATCGAGAGGCTTCCGCTCGGTCGAGGTTGTTTGACTCACTGGTGAATTCAAAATAAAATTCACGGCTTTCCGCTTTTCGACCAAACCCGGATTCGACCCATGAACACCGTTTCCGCCAAGCCCCATGAAGTCCAGCGCGACTGGTTCGTGGTAGATGCCTCCGGCAAAGTGCTGGGGCGTCTCGCCGCCCAAATCGCCCATCGGCTGCGGGGCAAGCACAAGGCGATTTACACGCCCCACGTGGACACCGGCGATTTCATCGTGGTGGTCAACGCCGAAAAGGTGCGGGTGACCGGACGCAAGGCCACTGACAAGATCTACTACCGGCACAGCCAGTACGCGGGCGGCCTGAAGGCGGAGAGCTTCGAGAAGCTTCAGGCCCGCAAGCCTGAGCGCGTGCTTGAACTGGCTGTCAAGGGCATGCTTCCCAAGGGCCCCCTGGGCTATGCCATGTTGCGCAAGCTTAAAATCTACAGCGGAGCGCAGCACCCCCATAGCGCGCAGCAACCCAAGGCGCTGGAAATCTAAGGAGCGGACGCATGATCGGCAAGTATTACTACGGCACTGGCCGCCGCAAGAACGCGGTGGCGCGAGTGTTCCTCAAGTCGGGCAAGGGGGAAATCACGATCAATGATCTCCCCCTGGACAAGTTCTTTGCTCGCGAAACCGGCCGCATGATCGCGACCCAGCCCCTTGCGCTTACCGACAACCTCTCATCGTTCGATATCAACGTGAACGTTCAGGGCGGCGGCGAGTCCGGTCAGGCGGGTGCGGTTCGCCACGGCATCGCCCGCGCGCTGATTGATTATGACACCGCCTTGAAGGCCGTCCTGCGCAAGGCCGGTCTGGTCACCCGCGATGCCCGCGAGGTGGAACGCAAAAAGGTGGGCCTGCGCAAGGCGCGGCGGCGCAAGCAGTACTCCAAGCGTTAATCAGGCTTGACCCGACCCGAAGGCCGCCTGCGGGCGGCTTTCTTGTTTGGGGTCCCGGGCCCGCAGTATCATGGCCTGGCCGAATTCTCACGAGGAATCGGAATCGTGCTTAAAGTTGGCATCGTCGGTGGGACTGGTTACACCGGCGTTGAGTTGCTGCGGCTGCTCGCGCAGCACCCGGAAATCCAGTTCGTCGCCATCACTTCCCGTAAGGAAGCGGGTATGGCCGTCGCGGATCTGTTTCAGAGTCTGCGGGGCCGGCTGGATCTCCGGTTCTCCGATCCCGCCGAAGCGCTCCTCACGGGTTGCGATGTGGTATTTTTTGCGACCCCAAACGGCGTCGCCATGCAGCAGGCGGAGGCGCTGCTGCAGGCGAGCGTGCGCGTGGTGGACCTCTCCGCGGACTTCCGTATCCGCGACGTGGCGCTTTGGGAGAAATGGTATGGGATGAGCCACGCCTGCCCCGCCCTTGTCGCTGAGGCCGTGTACGGGCTGCCGGAAATCCACCGGGAGAGAATCCGTGACGCGCGCATCGTGGCCAATCCTGGCTGCTATCCCACGGCGGTCCAGCTCGGCTTTCTGCCGCTGGTGGAGGCGGGCATCGTCGATCTCGATCATCTGGTGGCCGACTGCAAGTCGGGCGTTTCCGGCGCGGGTCGCAAGACCGAAACCCACATCCTGTTTTCCGAGGCGTCGGACACGCTCAAGGCCTACGGCGTGCCCGGGCACCGTCATCTACCCGAGATTGTGCAGGGCCTTTCGGATGTCGCGCGTCGCGCCGTTAAGCTCACCTTCGTACCCCACCTCACGCCCATGGTGCGCGGCATTCATGCCACGCTCTATGCCCGCATGTCGGGTCGCGCGGACCTGCAGGAGCTCTATTGGCGGCGCTTCGCGAGCGAGCCGTTCGTGGATGTGATGCCGGCAGGAACCCATCCCGAGACCCGGGCGGTGCGCGCCTCCAACATGTGCCGGATTGCCGTGCATCGACCCCAGGGGGGCGATATAGTTGTGGTGCTTTCGGTGATCGACAACCTGGTCAAGGGCGCGGCCGGGCAGGCGGTGCAGAACATGAATGTCATGTTCGGTTTTCCAGAAACCCTCGGGCTCCAGCAACTGGCGGTTCTTCCCTGATGCCGGGTCACCTAGGGCGATTGCGGGAGGGTTTCAGTCGGAGGTTCGGCGCAACAGCGCCGCGGCTCGCGGTGCGTACCCAGATTCCGTGGCCTCTGCGAATTCTGGTGCTGACGTTTGTGATTTTCTGCGCGGCGGCCCTCGGCTGGTGGATCTACGATGCGGGACGTAGGGATTCCGGGTTCGAGGAGGCGGCGGCCGCCCTGGAGCTTGAGCGCCTGAGCGAAACGAGCGAGCGGCTACAGAAGGAGAACGAGGAATTGCGGGCCGCGTCGGTCTCGGCGGAGCGCCAGCTTCAGATAGAGCGTGCGTCCCACGATGATCTGGCGCGGCAGGTGAAGCAGCTGGGTGAAGACAATGCGCGCCTCAAGGAGGATCTGGCTTTTTTCCAGAACCTGATCCCGGCGGCGGGCAAGGCGAGCGGCGTTCAGATCTACCGCTTCAGGGTGGAACGCGACAAGCTGCCCGGCGAATATCGTTACGGATTGCTGCTGGCGCAGTCGGGGCAGCGGGTCAAGGAATTTCAGGGCAGCTTGCAGCTGGTGATAAACCTCCAGCACAATGGCATGGAACAAGTCCTCACGCTGCCGGAGGACGCCGAGAAATTTCCGCGCGGGCAAAGTATCAGCTTCAGGTACTACCAGCGCGTGGAAGGCAGGTTCAGGGTGGACCCGGATGCTGTGGTGGAGAGCCTTCAGGTCCGGGTGTACAGCGGCACGTCATCGGAGGCCACGGTGACCCAAACTGCGAAGGTATCCTGAGAGGAGGAGAGCATGTTCAGCAAAAAGGACGGGGCAAAGCCCCAGAACCGGATTGATTCGCTGATCGGGCAGGGCACGCGTATTGAGGGCAACGTGAGTTTCACGGGCGGCCTCCGCGTGGACGGTCACATCATTGGCAACGTGGTCGGCGCGGGCGATCAGCCAAGCATGATAGTGATTTCGGAGCAGGCCCGCATCGAGGGTGAAATCCGCGTCTCCCACGTGGTAATCAATGGCACTGTTGTGGGGCCGGTGCATGCCCTCGAATACCTGGAACTTCAAGGGAAAGGCAAGGTCTCCGGGGACGTGCACTACAAGAAGATGGAAATTCAGGTGGGCGCCGTCGTTGAGGGCAACCTCGTGCATCGGGACAGCGAGTACGGTGCCGAGCGGGTGGTCTCCCTGAAGAAAGCCGCCGATTGACCCGGGAGCATAAGAGTTTCATAATACGCCTTGGCATTTATTTGAGGAGTGGGCCATGAACGCCGTGACTGACACCATGCCGCTGAATTTCACCGACAGCGCCGCCAGCAAGGTAAAGCAACTGATCGATGAGGAAGGCAATCCGGAACTCAAGCTCCGGGTGTTTGTGTCCGGCGGCGGCTGCTCGGGCTTCCAGTACGGCTTCACCTTCGATGAGGCCACTGCCGACGACGACACCGTAATGGAAAAGAACGGGGTTACGCTGCTGATCGACCCGATGAGCTTCCAGTACTTGGTGGGTGCGGAGATCGACTACCAGGAAAATGCCGAGGGCGCCCAGTTTGTGATCAAAAACCCGAATGCGACGACCACCTGCGGCTGTGGCTCGTCGTTTTCTGTATGACCACCCGCAATAATTCGTCAGAAGGGGGCTGCGGCCCCCTTTTGGTTCACGCGCGGTAGATCGCCCCCAGCACGCGGGGGCCTCGGGCCCCTGTCACCTCCGGCAGGTTTCCGGGCTCGCCGCGCAGGCTCTGGCGTGCGAGCCAGGCGAAAGCGAACGCCTCGACCCACTCCGCCCCGATTCCAAGAGCATCCGTCAATCGCAGCTCGATTCCCGTTAATGATTCGGCGAGGGCCCGAACCAGTACCCGGTTGCGCGCGCCGCCCCCGCAGACATAGACGGCGCGAGCGCCTCGGCACCGTTCACGGATCGCCTGGCCGACGGAGCGCACGGTGAGGGCAAGCAGCGTCGCCTGCACGTCTGCCGGCGATTCGTCGCCGTGGAGGCGGGCCGCAAGCCAGCCGAGGTTGAACTCTTCCCGTCCGGTGCTTTTCGGGGGGGCGCGGCCGAAATAGGGGTCCGCTAGCAGCCGCTTGAGGAGGCCGTCCAGCACCTTTCCGGAAGCAGCCCAAGCTCCGCCTTCATCGAAGCTCTTGCCCACGTGCCGGGCGCACCACCCGTCCAGCAGCGTATTGCCGGGGCCGCAGTCAAAGCCGGTAACGGGATCTGAGGCAGGCAGATCGGTGATGTTGGCCATTCCCCCAAGGTTCAGGATCACGCGATGCTCCCGAGTGTCCCTGAACAGCGCCGCGTGGAACGCTGGCACCAGTGGCGCTCCTTCCCCGCCGGCGGCGATGTCCCGGCTGCGGAAATCCGAGACCACGGTGACGCCGGTGGTCTCCGCCAGCAGGGCAGCGTTGACGAGCTGCACGGTGAATCCCAGATCGGGTCGATGGCGCACCGTCTGGCCGTGGCAGCCGATGGCCGCCACGGCCTTCGGGTCTGCTCCAGCGCCTGCCAGCAGTTCCAAGGTGGCGTCCGCATAACGCATGGCCAGCGCGTTGGCCAGTTCCGCGGCGCGGTGGAGTTCGTCCGGGCCGGGCTCGGCCAGGGCCAGCAGCCGATGTCGGAGGTCTGCGTCGAAAGGCTCGTGGATGGTTGCCACCAAGCGCGGTGGACCCGCGTTGAATTCCGCCAGGACGGCGTCTGCCCCGTCGAGGCTGGTCCCCGACATCAGACCGACGAATAACTCGGCCAAGGGCTTGGGGTGCTGCTATTCGCTGCTGGCGACCTGGGTTCCCGAGGCGAGGGCCAGGCGCACCGTCATTTCGGCCGCTACGGCATCAAAGGCAGCCTTATGCTTGGGCGCGACAGGCTCGGCGGCAGGCATGGCCACGGTGAGCGGATTGCGCTGGGCGCCATTGACACGGAATTCGTAGTGAAGATGTGGCCCCGTGGCGAGTCCGGTGCTTCCGACATAGGCAATAATCTCGCCCTGGCTTACGCGGCTGCCGTTGCGGAGGCCGCGGGCGTACCGGGAGAGATGGCCGTAGGCGGTGGAGACGCGGCCCGCATGGCGCAGCACGATCAGGTTGCCGTAGCCGCCTTTGCGTCCGACGAACTCGACCCTGCCGTCGGCGGTCGCCCTGACCCGGGTACCGGTAGGAGCCGCATAGTCGATGCCCCGGTGAGCGCGCCACTCCTTGAGCACAGGGTGGTAGCGGCGGCTGGTGAACCCGGAGCTGATTCGCGAGAACTCCAGGGGCGAGCGCAGGAAGGCCTTGCGCAGATTCTTCCCGTCGGGCGCGTAGTACCCGCCGCGGCCATCCGGCGCCTGGAAAAAGACCGCGCGATGGGCTTTGCCCTCGTTGATGAATTCGGCGGCCAGCACCCGCCCGGAACTGACCGGCTCGCCCCGGGCGTAGGAAACCTCGTAGACCACGGTGAAACGGTCCCCGGTGCGGATATCGCGGTGAAAGTCGATCTCGGAGGCGAAAACGTCGGCCATCTGGATGGCGACGGTGTCGGGAATCCCGGCGGCGTCCGTGGCACCGAACAGGGAGTGATCGATCTCCCCGGAGCTCATGTGAACGCGGGTTTCCAGGTCGGCGGGCTCCTCGGAGATGCTAAAACCGTCCCCGTCCCGCTTGACGACGAGTTCGTTGCCGCTGGGAGCGAGGTAACGGAATTCCAGCAGCTGCCCGTCATCGGTAGTAAGCGCCTGAGCTGACCGTCCGGGAACGAGCTGGCGGGGAGCCTTGACGCCCTTTGCCGCCAGCAGGGCGGTCATGGCGGCCGGGTCCTTTACCTGCAGCCGCTCCAGCAGCCGCGAGATGTTGTCGCCACGCTCGACCCGGGCCTCGCGCCAATAGCCCGTCGGAGTCGCTACCGGCTCCGCCCTGGGCAGCCTCAGATGATCCACGACGGTGACGGCCGGTATGTCTTGGACCGTCGTGTCGGGCGCAATGCCAAACGCGGCGACGATTCCAAACAGTGGCACGCTCGACAGGGTTGCCAGCCAGCGCAACCGATTCTTGCGTTCTGCGGGAGCCGGTTTTTGAGCTAGAATGTCGTCTTCGTTGCGTTGCATCATTTGGTTTTCCAAGTTCTTGCGAGCGAAAGGTTAGCAGAAAGAGCGGCGCCCTAAAAGGGAAAGCGCCTCAAATGTCGCCGTTAAGGGTCCGGCATCGTTAGGAATTATTCTCCCTGGTTCACGCGCATGGCTACTCCCTCCGAAGCCCTCGAAATCATCAAGCGCGGATGCGAAGAATTGCTGGTGGAAGGGGAATTGGCGCAAAGACTTGCTTTGCGCCGGCCGCTAAGGATCAAGGCCGGGTTTGACCCGACGGCCCCCGACCTTCACCTGGGACACACGGTGCTGCTCAACAAGATGCGCCAGTTCCAGGACCTTGGGCATCGCGCCCTGTTCCTGATCGGGGACTTCACCGGGATGATCGGGGATCCGACCGGCAAGAATGCGACTCGCCCGCCGCTCAGCCGGGAGGAAGTGGCGCGCAATGCCGACAGTTACACGGACCAGGTGTTCAAGATCCTGAACCCCGAGCAGGCCGACGTGGTTTTCAATTCCACCTGGATGGACAAATTCAGCGCCGCCGACCTTGTCCGGCTGGCCGCCACCCATACCGTGGCGCGTATGCTGGAGCGCGATGACTTCGGCAAGCGTTACCGCGCGAATCAGCCCATTGCCATTCATGAATTCCTCTATCCGCTGATCCAGGGCTACGACTCGGTGGAACTGAAGGCAGACGTTGAGCTCGGCGGCACCGATCAGAAATTCAACCTGCTCATGGGTCGGGAGCTGCAGAAGCATTTTCACCAGCCGCCCCAATGCATTCTCACGATGCCCTTGCTGGAGGGGCTGGACGGCGTGAACAAGATGTCCAAGTCTCTGGGCAATTATGTTGGTGTTACCGAATCCCCGGAGCAGATCTTCGGCAAGCTCATGTCGGTGTCGGACGATTTGATGTGGCGCTACATTGAGTTGCTGTCGTTCGAGCCGCTTTCCGTGATCCGGAGTTGGAAGCGGGAAGTGGCGGGTGGACGGAACCCCCGGGACATCAAGGTCGCATTTGCCCAGGAGATCGTTGCGCGCTTCCACAGCAGGGCGGCGGCGGATCAGGCACTGGCCGATTTCGAGATCCGTTTCCGTCAGCACGCCATTCCGGCGGACATCCCGGAAATTACGGTTCCGGCCGGCGATGGCGGAGTGACTATTGCCCAAGTGCTCAAACAGGCGCGGCTCACAGTCAGCACCTCCGAGGCGCTGCGCATGATCGAGCAGGGCGGAGTGCGGCTCAATGGCGAAAAAGTGAGCGACAAGGCGCTCAAGCTCGGCCGTGGTGAGCGCGCGGTGCTCCAGGTCGGGCGGCGCAAGTTTGCCCGGGTGACCCTGTCCTGACTGCACGACGCCCGGAGGGCGCCCCGCGCCCGTTTACCTGAGTCATGAATCCTCTCGCCTTTGCAGTCCTGCGCCGCCTCTCCGACGGGGGCTTCCGTTCCGGCGAGACCATCGCCCGGGAGCTTGGCGTGAGCCGGGGCAGCGTGTGGAATGCACTTCATTCCGCGGAGCAAGCCGGGATCAGGGTGTTCAAGGTGCGGGGGCGCGGATACTGCCTCCCCGAAGCCCTCGATTGGCTCGACCCGCAGCAGGTCCTCGAGAGCGCCGGTGCCCTTGCCGGAAGGTTCGAAATCGAGATCCTCGACACGGCGCCGTCCACCAGCACGCTGCTGCTCGAGCGCGCCGGGGCCGAACCCAGTGGCAAGGTGATTGCGGCCGAGTTGCAGTGGGCGGGCCGGGGCCGGCGCGGCCGCGCCTGGCATTGCGGGCTGTGCGAGGGGCTCACGTTCTCGCTGCTCTGGCGTTTTGAGCAGGGACCGGCCTTCCTCGCTGGCCTCAGCCTGGCGGTGGGCGTGGGACTGACGCGGGCCTTCGACGAACTGGGAGCCGGGGGCACACGACTCAAGTGGCCCAATGACGTGCTGCATGGCGCGGGCAAGCTCGCCGGTACCCTGATCGAACTTCAGGGAGAGATGCAGGGACCGAGCGCCGCAGTTATTGGCATCGGCATCAATCTCAAGCTCGGGCCGGAATCTCGCCGGCGCGTCGACCAGCCGGTCACGGACTTGGCGGCTGCCGCCGAAGATGTTAGCCGCAGCCGGGTGCTGGGGGTGACCCTGGCGCACCTGGCGCGGGTGCTCGCTGACTTCGAGACGGGGGGAGGATTCGGGCCATTTGCGGAGGCTTGGATGGGGCGGGATGCTTACAAGAACCGCCCGGTCTCGCTGGTGCTGCCGGACGGCGGCGCCATCGAGGGGACGGCGCGGGGGGTGGACCGTGACGGCGCGCTGGTGTTGGAGACACGCTCGGGGGTTCGGCGCTTCTTCGGTGGCGAACTGAGCCTGAGGGAGTGCCCGTGAAAATACTCGCGGTGGACGCCGGAAATACCCGCATCAAGTGGGGCCTGCACGATGGCCACGGCTGGGAGGCCCGCGGCAGCACGGATCACGGCCAGCGCCAATCGCTGCTGGTGGCATGGTCCGAGATTCCGGCGCCGGAGCTTATTGTGGTGTCCAACGTGGCGGGGCCCGAGACGAGGGCCTTTCTTGAGGGCGCTTTCGAGTGCTGGGACGTGCCCCGGCGTTGGATATCGTCGCGGGTTGAGCAGGCCGGGGTGCAGAACGGCTACTCGAACCCGGCCCAGCTTGGCTGCGACCGCTGGGCGGCGTTGATCGCTGCGCGGCGCTTGAGCGACGGCGCGGTATGCCTGGTAGTGAACGCGGGAACCGCGGTCACCGTGGATGCCTTGGGTCGCGACGGCCACTTTCTTGGAGGACTCATCACGCCCGGTCCGGACCTCATGAAGCACGCCCTCGCCGGGAGCACCACGGCCCTCGGCCTGGAGCCGGGCGTATTTCAGCCGTTTCCCACTTCCACCGCCAACGCCATCGAGAGCGGCACCTACCAGGCGCTGGGCGGCGCGGTGGATCGCATCGCAGAACTGCTGCGATACCGTGACGCCAGCGAGCCCCGCTGCCTGCTGAGCGGCGGCGCGGCGGCGGCCCTTCGTCCGCACCTGAGACTGTCCGTGCAAGTAGTGGATAATCTGGTGCTCGAGGGACTTGTGATCATCGCCCAGGAGCCTGACCCGCAATGAGATGGTTGTTTTTTCTGCTGCTGGCCGCGAACCTTGCCGCGTTCGCACTTGCCCAGTTTGGCGACGTTACCGGCGGCGAAAGCCACGTGAGTCGCCCCCTCAGGGCCGAGCAGATCCGCTTGGTGTCGCCGGAGGCGCTGCCGCCGCTCCAGGCCGCAGCGGCTCAGGCGCCGGCGGCGTGCCTCGAATGGGGCAGCTTTACCTCCACCGAACTGCCTCGGGCCGAAGCCGCCATCGAGAGGATCGGACTCGGGGACCGGGTTTCGAGCCGCCAACTGGAGGACAACGCGGGCTACTGGGTCTACATCCCGCCGCTGATAACCCAGGAGGACGCGGAGAAGAAAATCGGCGAACTCAAAGACCTGGGCGTGTCCGAGTACTTCCTGATTCAGGATCATCCCAAATGGAAGTACGCCATCTCCCTCGGCATCTTCCGCAGCGAAGAGTCGGCGAAGAAGTTCCATGCCGGCCTGGTGGACAAGGGGGTGCGATCGGCGGTTGTCGGAAAGCGTGACCAGTTGGTGAAGCTCTCGCTGCTGGTGCTGAGGGACCCGGACAACGCTCTCACCGAGAGGATGGTGGAACTGAAGCAGGAATTCCCGGGAACCGAGTTGCGGGCCACCGCCTGCGGCGAACCTGGGGGCGGCTGATCCGGGGCACCATCGGCGGATTGATGGTGGGGGCTAGCCCCTCCGGCGCATCCTCTCGATCAGGGCGCTGGTCGAAGTCTGGTGCAGGAACGGAATCGAATGCACTTGTCCGCCCCACCCAAGCACTTCCCGGGCTCCGACGATCCTGTCGTTCGCCCAGTCGCCCCCTTTCACGAGCACGTCGGGCCTCACCCGCAGGATCAGAGCGAGGGGGGTGTCCTCATCGAACCATGTGACCAGACTCACCGACTCCAGGGCCGCGAGCACGGCGACCCGGTCGGCGAGCGCATTTAGAGGTCGGTCAGCGCCCTTGCCGAGGCGACGCACCGAGGCATCCGTATTCGCTCCCACCACGAGGCTGGCGCCGAGGGCGCGGGCCTGGGCCAGGTAAGTGACATGCCCGCGGTGGAGCAGATCGAAGCAGCCGTTGGTGAAAACCACCGGCCGCGGCAAGCCTGCGACCGCGCGCTCGATATCAGCAGGCTCGCAGACCTTGCGCTCGAACTCTGGTGACGAATAACTCATGGGAAACCTGGGTCCCGGGGTGCAGAACTTCGTTGGCGAGAATCGTGCGCCGAGGATACCGGATATCCGTCGGCGCCACTACCCGCTAGATTAGATCCAGCCTGTCGCGCAGCGTGGCAGCTTGGCGGCGAATGGCGTCCAGTTCCTGTTTCGGCAGGCGCTCAAGATTGCGCGCCATAAGGGAAGTGCGCGGAGAGCCCGCCAGCTCGTCTCGGTTCCTTGCGAGAAAGTCCCAGTAGAGAGTTGTCAGCGGGCAGGCCTGGGCGCCGTGGCGGATTTCCGGCCGGTACTTGCAACTCCGGCAGTAGTTGC
>Ga0210374_1000051_pt1 | contig 13473 bp, 12 predicted proteins | sample S765metaT_FD_170483 | JGI IMG/M metagenome (GOLD analysis project Ga0210374, IMG submission 170483) | Metatranscriptome of estuarine sediment microbial communities from the Columbia River estuary, Washington, United States - S.765... | ecosystem: Environmental > Aquatic > Marine > Intertidal...
CGAGGCGCGCACCTTCGGCATGCAGGCGCTGTTCCGGCAGGTGGCGATCTACTCCTCGGTGGGCCAGACCTACGAGCCGGAAGACCGGGACGAATTGCTGTATTACAAGGAAGCCAAGGATGGCCAGATTCTCGAGGAAGGCATCTCGGAAGCCGGAGCCATCTCGTCGTGGCTCGCCGCGGCCACCGCCTATTCGGCCCATGGCACGCCGATGCTGCCCTTCTACACCTTCTACTCCATGTTCGGGTTCCAACGTATCGGCGACCTGATCTGGGCCGCAGCCGACTCGCGCTCGCGGGGATTCCTGCTTGGCGCCACCGCGGGGCGCACCACACTTTCCGGGGAAGGGCTTCAGCACGAGGATGGTTCGAGCCACCTCATCGCGTCCACCATCCCCAACTGCCGCGCCTACGACCCGTGCTTCGGCTACGAGCTGGCCGTGATCCTGCAGGATGGCACCCGCCGCATGCTGGAGCGGCAGGAGGATCTTTTCTATTACGTCACCCTCATGAACGAGAACTACGCCCACCCGCCCATGCCGGCCGGGGCCGAGACCGGCATCCTGCGCGGCATGTATCCGCTTCTGGATCGGCCGGGTGCCGCGGTGCAACTGCTTGGCGCGGGTACCCTGGTGCGGGAGGCGCTCGCCGCCGCGGAGCTCCTGGAGCGCGACTTCGGGATCCGGGCGAACGTCTGGAGCGTCACCAGCTTCACCGAATTGCAGCGGGACGGAATGGCCTGCGAGCGCTGGAATCGGCTGCACCCGGACGACGCGCCGCGCCTTTCCTGGGTGGAGCAGTGCCTCATCAGCTCTGCGGGTCCGGTGATCGCCGTGAGTGACTACGTGCGGGCGCTGCCGGAATTGATCCGGGCCTGGGTGCCGCGAGGCTACACCGTGCTCGGTACCGATGGCTTTGGCCGCAGCGACACCCGGGAGCGGCTGCGGGACTTTTTCGAGGTGGACCGGCGCCACATCGCGGTCGCCGCCCTCCACGCGCTGCGGGAAAAGGCCGGGGTGGAGCCCTCGGCGTTGCGGGATGCCATTGAGCGCTACGGCATTGCCGCTGACCGACCGGAGCCCTGGTCCGTCTAGGACGGCCGAGTTCACGGGTCAAAGCAAGCATGGCGCTGGCTGGGTGCCGCCTCGACGCTTCCAACGCCGAAATGCTTATTGGCTCGAAGGCCGCGACCCGGCCGCGGGATGGGCGCCGAAAGAGCCGAAAGTGATCTGAGTCCCCGGGGCTGTTTTGCGGCGAATGCGCGCCGCCGTTGATCCTTTCCGGGCGGATTATTTCTGCCGGGCAAAACGCCGGGCCCATGCCATGGTCTACAGTTCATATAGGATGCCCAGTTCCGGAGGTCCGATGTTGCCCCGAACCATTTTCCTCTCGGGGGTTTTTCTCCTGCAAATCCTGACCTTGTCCCAGGCCGTGGCGGCGCTCGAACCGGAGCTCCCCCGGGTCGGGCGGGTGAGCGTGGTGGAGGGAAATGCCCGGATCAGCTACGGCGAGGATGCCGAATCCTGGGACGCGGCGGCAATCAACTTTCCTGTGGCAGCCGGGGCGAGGGTTTTCGTCGATCCCTCGGCCCGGATCGAGCTCCGCTTCGGCCCCAGCGCCGTGCGCCTGAACGGGCAGGCCCAGCTCGACGCGGTCACCCTGGAGGAGCGTCTGGCGCAGTTCGGCCTGGACGAGGGCGTGATGAACCTTGCGCTCCGGGATGTCTACCCCGACGAGCGGTTCGAGATAGCCACGCCCTGGGCAACGATCACGATCCGCGCTCCGGGAAGTTACCGCGTCGATGCCGATCCCGCTGCCGAGTCCACCCGGATTTCGGTACGCGCGGGCGAGGCGCTCGTGACCTCCGACGCGGGCGAGAATCTGATCAAATCGGGGCGGATCGTCTCGATTTCCAGTGCAGGACTCGTCGAATACGAAGGAACCGCGGCCTACGATCTCGACGAGTTCGACCGCTGGAGCCATGCCCGGGAAGCGGTGGCCCCGGAAACCTATTCGGGCAATGTCCCCGAGGAAGTGACCGGTTACGAGGAGTTGGACCAGCACGGGACCTGGTCCACCTATTCGGGCTATGGGTCGGTGTGGACGCCGGGCGGCGCCTACGACTGGTGGGCACCCTACAGCTACGGCCAATGGGCCTGGGTGCCCTCTTGGGGCTGGACTTGGGTGGATCAGGCTCCCTGGGCGTTTGCCACCTTCCGCTTCGGGCGCTGGGTGTATCTCGACAATCGCTGGTGGTGGGCGCCGGGCACGCTTTGGCCGCGCCCGCCGCTTGCCGCGTACGTGCCTTTTCAGCCGGGACAGATCATCTTCACGACGTCCTACTTCGTTCATGGCAAGCCCGCGCATCACTTCGTGCCCCTGAAGCCCCGGCACGTGGTCGCGGTGAAGCGGCCATGGCATCGCCACGGCTGGCGAAGGGCCGAGGGGCGCGTCGATCGTTTCCAGGGCGGACGATTCGATCGCCGGGCGCGGGGCACGCCGGCAGCCGCGGCGCCTGGGGCTCCGGTAGCGGGTGCCGCCGCGACTGGGGCCACGACGTTTCGGGGAACCGGCTCAAGGCCTTCCGGACGGTCTGGCGGGAGAGGTTTTGAGAGAGGATCTGCCGCGCCCGCTTACCGAAGGGCGCGGCCTGCGGTGCCTGGCGCGGTTCCTCCCCCAACGGACGCGACCCTCGGAAGACCGGCCGGTTCGTTGGCGTCGGAGTCCGCCGCGCCAAGCCCACCCGCTGCCCGGTCTTTCTCGCGAGGGGTCAGGCGTGGACGTCCCGGCGGGGTTTCCTATCCGGGGTTGACGGGTTCCCGTGATTCCCGGCCCGTATCCGTGGGTCCGGGGAGTCCGGGCACAAGGACCGACGCCAGAGTGCCGGATCGACGCGCGTTGCGCTACGGCCGGAGCCGCGCGCGGGCCGGCGGCGGAAGAGACAGCGCCCAACCGCCGAATGCGGTGATTTTCCAGCGCCATGCCCGGCCCGGGATCGCGGCGGGCGGAGGAGCCGCGCCGCGAGGCGAGGCACGCACCCAGCGGGGCGGCAGCAGGGGAGAAAAGGGCTGGCAACGCAATCGGCGGTCCCAGGGTGTGTCGCCCGCCATCGTGAGCCCCATGCGCCCGGCCACGGGATTTCGATCCGGCGGCATGCGCCGCTGAAGCAAGAAAGACCGTTTAACGGCGCCGCGCGGCGGAGACGCGGGTAACGACACGTTGCCCGCTTTGGAGTTCCGGTTACCGAAGAAAGCCTCGCCCAGAAATTTCGATCTGAGCCAGGGTGGTCGGGACCAGCGAGGACCCGGTTCCGATCCTGGACCTGCGACGACGTTGGCTTCCTCTCTGCCGGAACTATTCCGCTACCGTCTTTGCGTAGAGGGGCTTTAAAAAGGGTCAGGCAATCCGCAGCTGCGCCAGAGACGCAATCGCCTTTCCTCCACTCACGTCCGGAGTGATGCTCAACTCGAGGACAGTGACGCCCGGCAGCTCGACCCGATGGTCTTCCGTCTCCCGAGTTGCGCCCTGGGGACTGAAGTTCCACTGCTGGCGCGCGATGTCCCGGAACGACTGCCCGCGATCCGCCGACCAGCGCAAGACATATTCTTGCGTGCGCTCAGTGCCGGTCTCCTCGAAGTCCAGCAAAATTCGCCGCAGCCGCTGCGGATGGGAGAAAAGCAGGCGGATCGTCTGCTTTCCAGGCCCCGCGGCACGCCACCCCGGGGCCCCTCCGGGCAGCAACGCGTACTCGATGGGATGAGCGGCGTCCTCGGAGGTGATTTCCACCTCCGCGAGGCGCTCCACGTCTAGCCACTCCTGGCCGGGCGATGTTATTTCCTGCTGAACTGGGGCGATGACTCGCTTGCGCATGTGCGTGCCTCCGATTTAGAACCTGGGGAAACTACCGGCCGCCCGATTGGAAGTCCAACCCATATCTCGGGTGTCAAGATACCCCACGAAGGGGATCGAAGGGAGTGAGCGTACCCCCAAGCAAGCGATTTCTCAAGACGCCGCCTGACGTCATGCGGCGCTACCCCGCGCGATATTGTTCGTTATCCGTGCACTCGGTGCGCCGCGTCGCAGGTGACGCGCCGGCGGGTGTTGGTGATGTTGGCGTTATCGGACGCGCCTTCGGCGAGCACGCCTGGCTTTACCGCCAGACGCCGCTGATCGGTGCGGCCTTCTCGTCGCGCCGCCCGAGACCACGGAGCCCCATTCCCAACTCAATGGTTCGCAGCAGGCTGTAGTGATCGTAGCGTTTGGCGCTGACCGCACCGGGCGCGACCCAATCTCCGATGAGCAGCGTCAACACCCGGTTGTCCTTACGCGTCGAGCCCTCGTCGAAGGTCACCACCAGGAGCAGGTCCTTCATGAACTTTGGATCGGCGATGCGCGGGCCGAAGGCCTCCGCCATCCAGGTGTCCGCGTGTCCGACGCCGGAATCGTGTCCGCCGCTGACCAGGTCCGGGACGTAAAGCGAGAACTCCGGCAGCTTGCCCGCGGCTGCGTCCTGGTCCAGGGCGGATGCATTCTTGATCCGCGCGCACAGGGCGGGATCCTCCTGCACACTGCGAAAGCTCAGGAAGGGAACGTGCTTGCGCACGTATTGGCCGGAGGTCTCACCCAGAAAGCAGTTGCCGGGATATCCCTCCGCGTACACGGCCCAGGACTTTCCGACCTCGTCGAGCAAGTCGCCGAGGTGACGCGCGTCGAGGTTGACGGGCTTGTTGCTCCTCACGCCCAGCGTGTCGCCCGCGATGAGGGCGATGTAGTTGGGCTGGGAGGGGTGGGCCACGGCGTGGTAGTCGGTCAGCAATGCGCCCTTCCCGGCGAGGGCGGAGAAAAACGGGCGCTTGATCGCTTCATCGAAGTCGGTGTTCTCGAAAATCACCACCATGACCTTGCTCAAGGGTGGCGGCCCCGGAGCCCGAGTGTCCGCCCCGTACGCCGGCCAGGCAAGCAGCAGGATGATGATTGCAAGCACCGGGCGATCGATCATGAGGTCGTTCGAATTCTTTGACGCTAGGTAAACGGGTTCAACGGGTGGGCGACAAAACGTCCGTGCGTAGGACCGGGGATCCTCCGTCAGGGTTCCGTGAGGAGGGGATCGGCATCGCGAGAGGCGCGGCTTGGCGGGAACAACGGGCTCGGACCGTCGGCGGCGGGATAGAGCCGGCGCCGGGGAGCAGAGAATTCGCGGGCTCCCCTTTGGCTTGGACCCGAGAGGACCTTATCATCCCTCGGAGCGCCTCGGCGCTGGGGGACGATCAGGAGCGGCGGGACGGGGATTTGGCGACCACACCGGGTCCCCTCTTTCTGCGGGAACGGCTCACCAAACACCCCCGCGTTCATAAGCGAATCGTGGCCAAGCGCAGGAGAGACCTGTTGTGAAACTAGACCGCCTCGCGAATTTCCCCCGCGTTTCCCTGGGGCACTTCCCGACGCCCCTGGAACCGATGCCCCGGCTGACCCGCCACCTGGGCGGGCCGCGCCTGCTGGTGAAACGGGACGACTGCTCCGGGCTTGGGGCCGGCGGCAACAAGGCCCGCAAGCTGGAGTTTGTGCTGGGGGACGCGCTGCGCCGAGGGGCGGACTGCGTCATCACCGTCGGCGCGCTGCAGTCCAATCACTGCCGGCAGACGGCCGCGGCTTGCGCCAGGCTTGGCCTGGAGTGCCATTTGATCCTGCGGCGGGGGGTGCCCATCGACACCGCTGCCTACAACCGGAGCGGCAACGTGCTGCTGGACGGGCTGTTCGGCGCCACGATCACCTTCATCCCACGGGAGCAGAGCCGCGAGGAGACCATGGCGCGGCTGGCGGATGACCTGCGAGCCCAAGGACGCCGGCCCTACGCTATACCCGTGGGCGGGACCAACCTGGAAGGGGACCTGGGCTACGTGGCCTGCGCCCAGGAGCTGCATGCCCAATGCGAGGCGGATGGCATAGCCGCCACCCACGTTCTGGTCGCCACCGGCACCGGTGGCACCCAGGCGGGGCTGGTGGCGGGACTTCACGCGCTGGGAAATCCGGCGCGCGTGGTGGGCGTGAGCGTGGAGGGCAAGGAGGCGCAGCAGGAGAAGATCGTTTTTCAGAACGCGGCGGAGGCCGCGCAAGCGGTCGGCGCTGGAACGCCTTTGCCCGAGGACGCCGTGGAAGTGGCGGGCGGCTTCTATGGCCCGGGCTACGGCCTGCCGACTCCCGGTATGCGCGAGGCCCTGGAGCTTGCCGCACGGCTGGAAGGGCTGATCCTGGACCCGGTCTATACCGGGAAGGCGATGGCGGGGCTGATCGGCCTGGTGCGGCAGGGGGCGCTGACGGCTCGCGACACCGTAATTTTCATGCACACCGGGGGCTTGCCGGGGCTGTTCGCGTATCCCGATGTCCTGAGCGCCGGTTGACACCCGATAGCGCATGGCGGAAAGTCGACGCGAGGTCGGCGTGGCCGATCTGAAAGCGGGAGTGTGCAATGGATCACACGGACACCCTGGAGAGCCTGAACGCGAACGTGCCGCTACGGGAAAAGCTGGCCGAAACGCATCGGGTCCTGAACGGCTATCTGCCGTTCGTGGCCCGCGTTGCCGTCGCTCTCTACGACCCCAAAACCACGCTGCTCAAGACCTACGTTCAGAGCGGCGACACCGACGATCCAATGCCCCATTACCAGGCGCGGCTGAGCGAGACCCCGTCGCTGCAGGCTCTGCTGGCGGAAGGCAAGCCGAGGGTCATCAACAACATGGTGACCTTCGAGGGGGAGGGCCATGAGCACAGCCGGCGCCTCGGGCGCCAGGGATATGCCGCCAGCTACACCATGCCCATGTTCTCCAACGGCGGGTTCTTCGGGTTCGTGTTCTTCAATTCTCACGATCCCGACGTTTTCACCGACCTGGCGCTGAAGCAGCTGGACGTGTTCGGGCACATGATCTCGCTGATGGTGATCAACGAACTGTCGTCCGTGCGAACACTGCTGGCGGCGCTGGCCACCACCTCCCACATCACCCATTTGCGGGATCCGGAAACGGGCAGCCACCTGGACCGCATGTCGCGCTACGCCCGGGTGATCGCCCGGGCCCTGGCTTCCCACCACGCCCTGGACGATGATTACATCGAGCACGTGTTCATGTATTCGCCGCTGCACGACATCGGGAAGATTGGCATACCCGACAGCATCCTGCTCAAGAGCGGAAGTCTCACTGCGGACGAGGCCGTGGTCATGCGCTCCCACGCCGCGCGAGGCCGGGAGGCGATCGACGACATGCTGGCGAGCTTCGGCCTGGACGGCCTGCAGCATGTGGACATCCTGCGCAACATCGTGGAGTACCACCACGAGGCGATGGATGGCGGCGGCTATCCCAGAGGGCTCAAGGGCGAAAGGATTCCCCTGGAGGCGCGCATCGTGGCGGTGGCGGACGTGTTCGACGCCCTTACCAGCCGGCGCCCCTACAAGGAGGCGTGGACCAACGAGGACGCCTTCGCAGCCTTGCGGCGCCTCGCCGGGGACAAGCTGGACGCCGCGTGCGTGGCCGCGCTGCTGGATAGCCGCGCCGAGATCGAGCTCATCCAGCGCCAGTTCCAGGAAAACCCTCTGGACTGATCCGAACCGGGGACCTCAGGCCGAGAACAAGAACGCCACCACGAACCAGCCGATCATGGCGAAGGTGATGGCAAGCTTGGCCGCGGCTCCCAGGGCGAGTCCGACCCAGGTGCCAAGCCCGACCTTGCCGGCGCCGGCCAGGTCCCGCCCGGAACTGAACTCCCCGATTACCGCGCCGACGAAAGGCCCGACGATGATGCCGGGCAGACCGAAGAAAATCCCGACGAAGGTTCCCAGGGTGGCGCCGATCACCGCCCGGTTGGTGGCACCGACCCGCCTCGCCCCCATGGCCGTGGCCAGGAAATCCACCCCCACGGAGGCGAGGGTGAGCACCCCCAGCACGCCTAGGGTGATCCCGCCCACGCGCTGAAAGCCGTCGGCCCAGGCCGCCACCAGCAATCCCAGAAACACGAAGGGCGTCCCCGGCAGCGCCGGGAACACGGTGCCCGCGATGCCGACGATCACGATGATGACCGCGATGATCCAGAGCAAGATGGGTGTGAGTTCCATGCGCGGTGTGTTCGGGTAATGGCGGCGGCTCGGGCAACCCGCGGGCGGACCGGGGTCGAAAACAAATTGGCGCCTGGCGCCTGCGCGGCGACCGCCGGTTTAGTGGGACAGGATCTTGGACAGGAACAGCTGGGCGCGGTCCGAGCGCGGGGTTCCGAAAAAATCCTCCTTGGTTGCGTCTTCCACGATGGCGCCCTCGTCCATGAAGATGACGCGGTGTGCCACCTTGCGGGCGAATCCCATCTCGTGGGTGACCACCATCATGGTCATGCCCTCGTGGGCCAGTTCCACCATGACGTCGAGCACCTCGTTGATCATCTCCGGATCGAGGGCCGAGGTGGGCTCGTCGAACAGCATGCAGATGGGGTCCATGGCCAGCGCCCGGGCGATAGCCACCCGCTGTTGCTGGCCGCCGGACAACTGCCCGGGAAACTTGTGGGAATGTTCGGTGAGGCCGACCCGCTTGAGCAGCTTGTGGCCGCGTTCCTCCGCCTCTTGCTGCTTCCGCCCCAGCACCTTGGTCTGGGCCAGCGCCAGGTTCTGGATGATGCTCATGTGGGGAAACAGCTCGAAGTGCTGGAACACCATGCCGACTTTGGCGCGCAGCTTGGGAAGATCAGTCTTGGGGTCGTGCACCGGTATCCCGTTGACCACGATCTCGCCTTCCTGGAAGGGTTCGAGGGCGTTGACGGTCTTTATCAGCGTCGACTTTCCGGAGCCCGACGGACCGCACACCACCACCACCTCGCCCTTGCGGATCTGGGTGGAGCAGTTCTTCAGGACCTGGAAGCTGCCATACCATTTGCTCACGTTGCGGATGTCGATCATGGGATTATCCATGGTGGCCTCTCAGCGGATTACGGCGACTTTTCTCTGCAGCTGCTTGACGAAGTACGACAGCGTGAAGGAGATGACAAAGTAGGCGACGGCGACGAAAGTGTACATCTCCACCAGGCGGCCGTCGCGCTGCCCGATTTTGGCGGCCGCGCCCAGGAAATCCGTTGCCGAGATCACGTATACCAGCGAGGTGTCCTGGAACAGGATGATGGTCTGGGTCAGCAATACCGGCAGCATGTTGCGGAACGCCTGGGGCAGAATCACCATGCGCATCGCCTGGCCGTAGGTAAGGCCCAGCGCGTAGGCGGCGCCGACCTGCCCCTTGGAAATGGACTGTATTCCCGCGCGCACGATCTCCGCGAAGTAGGCCGCTTCGAACAGGATGAAGGTGATGATGGCGGTGCGCTCGGCACCCACCTGGGGCGGACGATCGGCGCCGGTAATCGCTTGCAGGATCAGGGGCACCAGGAAGAAGAACCAGAACAGGACCAGCACCAGGGGAATCGACCGCATCATGTTCACATAGCCGGCCGCGGTGAGGTAGAGGGGCTTGATCGAGGACAGCCGGGCCAGCGCCAGGAAGGTGCCGAAAACCATGCCGCCCAGGGCCGCGATGCCGGTGAGCTGCACCGTGTACTGGAAGCCTTTCCAGAGATAGGGTAGGGAGCGCTGGATGACGTCGAAATCGAAGTCCATTGCCAGCCCCCTACTTTGCGCCGCCCGCGATGTAGCCGGGCACCGCCACCCGGCGCTCGACGTGGGCCATCACCCGGTTGGCAGTCATGGCGATCGCTATGTAAATGAGAGTGGCTGCCGAAAACGCCTCGAAAAAGTTGAAGGTGTATTCACCCATCTCCCGCGCCCGGAAGGTGAGCTCGGCGAGGCCGATGGTGAGCGCCACCGACGAGTTCTTGATCAGGTTCATGGTCTCGCTGGTGAGCGGCGGAATGATGATGCGGAAGGCCATGGGCAGCAGCACGAAGCGGTAGGTCTGGGTGGTGGTCAGGCCCACCGCCATGCCGGCGGCACGCTGGCCCCGGGGCAGGGACTGGATGCCGGCGCGCACCTGCTCCGCCACCCGGGCGGAGGTGAAGAGCCCGAGCCCAATCACCGCCATCAGGAACTGCACATGGCTGGGCTCCGCCTGCACCACCCACGCCTTGAGGGGCGCGGACACCTCCGGCACCACGAAGTACCAGAGGAAGATCTGGACCAGCAGTGGGATGTTGCGAAAGAACTCGACCCAGGCATTGCCGAGAGCGACCAGCGGCCGGCTCTGGGTGGTGCGGATGGTGCCGATCACCGACCCGAGCACCAGGGCGATGATCCAGGCCAACGCCGATACCGCCAGAGTCCAGCCGACCCCCTCGAGCAATATCTCCCAGTAGGTGGCCTCGCCCCCCGGGAGCTCCTCGAAAAAAACGCCCCAGTTCCAGTTGTAATTCATGTGATGTCCGCTCCCCCGCCGCCGATGGCCACGATTCTCGAATCAAGGGCCAAGGCTACGCCACTATAACCCGAAGGCCACCCAAAAACGAGCGGGCCGGAAGCACTTGCGCGCTTCCGGCCCGTTACCTCCGTCGTTGCGCGGAGCTGCTGCCCGCTACTGGACGCCCTTGTCGTTGGGATTGGCGAAAGCGTCCTTGATCGCCGCCGTCGCCGGAAAGTTGAGGTTGATGTTCTTGGGAGGGACCGGGCTCGTGAACCACTTGGAGTAGATCTTTTCGATCTCTCCCGACTTCATCACGTCGCCGATGGTCTTATCCACCAGGGCCTTGAACTGCGGGTCGTCCTTGCGCAGCATCATGCTGTAGGGCTCCTGGCGCAGGGACTCGGGGATGATGACATAGTCGCCGGGATTGCTGGAGTTGGCGATCTGGCCGGCCAGCAGGATGTCATCCATGATGAAGGCCGAGGAGCGATCCTGAGAGAGCAGCAGGAAAGATTCCGCATGATCCTTGCCGTAGATCTCCTTCACGTCAACGCTCTTGGTCTTCTCGTATTGCTTGAGCAGCGGCACGGACGTGGTGCCGGAGGTGGTGGAAATGGTCTTGCCGTTGAGGTCCGCCAGGGTCTTGATGCCGGAATTCTTCTTCACCGCGGCGGTGACATTGATCACAAAATAGGTGGGTCCGAAGGCCACCTGCTCCTGGCGCTTCACCGAGTTGGTGGTTGAACCGCACTCCAGGTCAATGGTGCCGTTCTGCATCAGGGGGATGCGGTTGGCGGATGTCACCGGCTGCAGGTTCACCTTGAGGTTCGGCATGTTCAGCTTTGTTTTCACGGCCTCCACGATTCTCAGGCACAGGTCCATGGCGTAGCCAACGGGCTGCTGTTTGTCGTCGAGATAGGAGAACGGGATGGAAGACTCCCGGTGGCCGATGGTGATGGTTCCAGTCTCCTTCACCTTCTTCAGGGTGCCGGTCAACTCCTCGGCCAGGGCGCCGGTCGAGATCAGGGTAAGCCCGACTAGGGCAGGAAGCAGGCGGGAAAGGCGCGACATAGGCAGTGACTCCGTTTCTGGTAAGCAACTGAAGATTCTTGGCCCGACAAAAGCCGAGCGCGGCAGAGGGAGAGCAATCTAGCCCAATGCTATGGCTTTGTCCAGCGCGCGGGGCTGAGGTTCCGCGGTCCTACAGCGAGCGTTCGGCCGCCGCGGGCAGGTTGTCTAGCCGCGCCATTTCGCCCTGGGCGAAGAGCCGGGGATTTTGGAGGAAGTCGAGCAGCATGGCACCGGCGTCGAATCCCCAGAACACCTCGCCCCGGGCCACGAACGAGGGAACTCCGAACACTCCCGCCGCCACCGCCTCCTCGCCATTGCGCCGCAGCGCTTCCTTGACTGTCGGGTCGGCGGCCAGGGCGTCCGCGTCCCGCAGCCCCAGGCGGCGGCCCAGTTCGGCCCACTCGGCGTCGTCCTGAACCAGGCGTCCCTCGGCCCAGATGAAGCGGAAAATCTCGCGGATCTTGTCCGGGTCGCAGTTCAGGGCAATGGCAAGCCGCAGCGCACGCAGGGAATTGAAGGGATGCCCCGGCGGGAAGCGCAGCTCCACCCCTTGACGGAGCGCGAGCCAGCGGACGTGGCGATAGGTAAAGCGGCGTTTGGGGGCGATTTCCGCCGGCCCTTTGTGGTCCCAGGCCTTGAGCAGCCCCGCGAACAGCACTGGACGCATGCGCACCTTGGCATCCGTCGGCAGCACGGGAAAGCGCTCGCACTGGAGGTAGGAAAACGGCGACACGAAGTCGAAGTACCAGTCCAGGTTCATCACGCCTCCCGCAGGAAGTTTTCAAGGGCCGCGGCCGCCGCCTCCGGCTGATCGTGGTGCAGCATGTGGCCGGCACCGGGAATGACGACTTCGCGCCGGGAGGCGAAACAGGCCTTGCGTTCGGCCCATTGCTCCGGGGTGTCCTTGATCCAGTCCCGGATGTCCGATTCCGCGCCCTCCATCCAGAGCAGGGGTGCGCGGATCGCGCCCCAGCAGGCCAGGGACTCTTCGATGCGATAGAGAACGGGATTCACCAGCCTGTGGGCCGGGTCGCCGAGCAGTTCCACCTCGCCGTCGTCCGTCTCCCGAGCCCAGTGGCGGGCAATAAACAGGGCGCGCTCTGGGCTGAGGCGATGGTTATGCTTGTGAAGCCGCCTGGCCAGGGCCTCGAAGGTCGGGTACCGCTTTCGCTCCGGCGAGGCCCGCAGTTCCGCGAGCCACTGGGCATAGCGCGCCGGGGCCTGCGCCGGGTCCGTGCGCGGAATCCCGAATCCCTCCAGGGTGGCCAGCTTGCGCACCCGGTCCGGCCGCACGCCGGCATAGATGCAGGCGACGTTGCCGCCCAGGCTGTGCCCGACCAGGGACACGGGCTCGCGCGGGCTGAGTTGCTCCAGCAGCGCATCCAGGTCCGCGACGTAGTCGGGGAACCAGTAGGCGCCCGGGTTGCGGCCGGAGAGGCCAAAGCCGCGCCAGTCAGGGGCGATGACGCTCCAGCGTTGGGTCATCGCGTCCACCATAAACTGGAACGAGGCGGATACGTCCATCCAGCCATGAAGCATGACCACCCGGGGCGCGCCGGCGTCGCCCCAGCTGCGCAGGTGGCAGCGAATGCCCCGGATATCGAGGAAGCGGGACGTGCAGGGCGTCATGGGTGAGGCCAGGGATCTGCTAGACTTTGGCCCACTGTATCGCCGCATCGAGAGTGAGGCAACCGATGGGATCCTGGCGTAGCGCGCTGGTGATGGTCTTGCTGCCTATACTGTTCGGGCCGCGATCCGGGGCGGCCGGCGCCGACGCCTGCGCCGAGTTTTCCCGGGGCCTGCTGTGGCGCGTCGAACGCCCGGGAAGCGCTCCCAGTCACGTATTCGGCACCATACACTTCGCCGACCCCCGAGTGACGCGGCTGCCTCCGGTGGTGCAGGAGGCTCTGGGCGGGTCCGCATCGTTCACCATGGAGATCAGCCTCGACGATACGGCGCGCCGGGTGTTCGCCGACGCCATGTTCCTGGAAGGCGGTCGCCGCCTCGACGTTCTGGTGGACGCCGCCACGTTC